>VOFI01003106.1_pt1 | contig 62440 bp, 67 predicted proteins | sample 5384131 | NCBI WGS metagenome assembly VOFI01 (sample SAMN12384728, study PRJNA508395) | human gut metagenome | isolation source: healthy gut H | host: Homo sapiens
TACTGATATCCTCCGGCTGGTTGAAACCGCTGAATACACTCACCTGCGAAAACTTCGTCAACCGTGAGCAGCACGAAGCGCAAGTCTTGGTCTGCAGCCTTGAAGGCAGAGTAGAAACCCTTGAGAAATATTACGATTGAGTTCCTCAATCCGCAGGTTGTTGCCATTGCCATCCGTCGTCCGATAGTCCGTGTCGGCGCATCCAGCAACGGTTTGTCATACTCGTCGATGAGCACCACACACCGCTTGCCTGTACGCTCATGAACAAAAGCCAACAACCTGCAAAACGCTCCCCACGCTGAGACGATCGTCCCCCGTCATTCCGTACTGCCTCTCCCAGTCCTCAACACACACATCCAGTTTGTTCTGGCAACGTGCCGCCCTTGAAGTCGCTGCCATTGAAGTCAATAAAACAGGATATTGCTCCCACTCCTGCTCCAGGTCCTCGATGGCCAGACCTCGAAACAGCTCCCGCTCCCCACCGAAATAATACTTCAGCGTAGAGACGAGCAAGCTCTTGCCAAACCGACGAGGACGGCTCAGAAAGTAAATCTTTCCCCTCCGTCACCATCTTGTGCAGCAAGGCCGTCTTGTCCACATAGACAAAACCGCCGTCAACAATACTCTTAAAATCCTGTATGCCGATGGGATACTTCATACACAAACCCTTTTTGTTTGCAAAGATAGTGCAAATCGAAGACAATACAAAAGAATGTGATTCTTTTTATTGCCCCAAAACCTTGCAAATCCGATAAAACTAATAACTTTGCACCGTGTAAATACTAATAACACCGCACTGGGTATTTACTAATAACCCGCACTAGGTATTTACTAATAGACACCCATCATGTACATACTAATGGGCAGATTAAAGTTGAAAAGAATGGCAAGTATTCAAGAAAAGTTAGCAGATTCACTGAGCGTACTCAAGAAATATCAGGACGAGAACAACAGTGACATCATTCAGGGCATGAAGACCTTGGGCGAGACACATATGGTTACTTAGAACAAGTAATCAAAGGATGGTATATGCCTACCATGCTAAAGGATGGAAGGAGACACAACCGTGTGGTATGCTTCCTATTGGAAATTCATAGTAGCATATTCCAACAACCGTTTCGGAGACAACTGGTGTCTTACTCCAGAAGAATCACTTGATTTCTATGCCGGAGAGACAGTAGCCCCTACTCAATTGATAATCCGTTCATCAAAGGCAAGCAACAATATTGTAAGTTTGAAGCATGGTGACTCTGGATGCTGGACATCACAGCAACAATGCCAGCACATATTGTAGTTGAGCAAAGATATGGATTAAGGCTCTACCCTTTGGCAGAAGCTTTGGTTTTCTGTACACCAACATATTTCAGCAGAAACTCAGTCAATGCCCGGACCTGTTTGTCTCTGGTTGGCGGAGCTGATGAAATCCTCAAAGTGGTGGCCGACGGAGGAAACTCTTCCAGAGCCTCAAGACTTGTTGGTGCTTTCAGAAACATCGGGCGAACTGACGTTGCAGAAACTATTCTACAATTCATGAAGAGACTTGGCCACGAGTTACGCCCAGAGGATCCATTTGAAGACACGACGCCCAGCCTATCAGGAACAAGTAGGAACACTTCACCCCATGCCATCAGGATCAGGCTGATGTGGCAGAAGATGAGAAAGCAAATACTCGACCTTCCACTCATTGCCCCCACACAAAGCCAAACCACAGAGGCAATACTAAGCAACATGGATGACAACTATATACGCGACAGTTACCATTCGTTATCCATTGAAGGCTATCGGGTCACAGAAGGACTTATCGAACGCGTTCGCTCTGGCGAGTGGAACCGGAAGACGACAAGATTGATGCAGATCGCAAGAACGCTTTAGCAGCACGAGGCTATTACCAGTCATTCCAACAGGTCAAAGAGAGTGTCAAGGCAATCCTTCAAGGAGCCAATGCCGGCAATATCGTCAGCAGAGACTTTGACAAATGGCACTTTGAAATGTTCCAGCCTTGCATTACTGCCCGGCATTATCAAACCCTCAGACCTTGTAGGCTATCGATCCCATCAAGTGTATATTCGAGGTTCCAAGCACACGCCTCTTCCACCAGAAGCCCTCAGAGACGCCATGTCTGCGCTCGCCGAACTCATGGAATCAGAGGAAGACGCGATCGTCAGAGCCGTATTAGGCCATTTTTTCTTCGTGTATATCCATCCTTACTTGGACGGAAACGGTCGCACAGCCAGATTTATCATGAACGCGATGCTCGTCACAAGTGGTCACCCGTGGAGGATTATCACAGTTGAAGAAAGACAGTCATACATGGCAGCACTTGAAAAAGCAAGCATTCATGGCGATATCACCGACTTTGCACAAATCATCTGCTCATAGCAAACGCTATCATTCCAGCCGCCAGATTTTGGTGTCAGACCGTATTTTGCCACCAAAGATTTTGGTATTAGGCAGTATTTGGACGAAATAAATTTTGGTATCAGGGATTTTCCATGTGCCTCAGATAGGTTTCAACTCGATTATGTGTTACTATCGAGGCGACATTTTCATACTACATTCTCCGCAAATTGAAAATCTTGGGAATTTTGGATTGAAAATCTTGGGAATTTTGCACCTTAATATACAATCCACAGTTTCGCAAGTTCCAATGGATTTTATTCTGTTTATCGCCGTATCTGTTTTCCGAGTGGCACATCGTGCCACAGCTTTGCATTCAGATAAAGCAGTCGAGAACTCGTTCTCATAAGGCTTTGTATGGATGAAAAGCAAGTCGAAGACTCGGAAAACAGATACGGGGTTTATCTCGATTTTGTCTAAATTCCACCCAGCATCAGTTTTTTGTCTAAGACCACCCAATAGCAGGTTTTTGTCAACCAACACCCACAGCCCACTAAAAGGGCAATGTCCCTCTCGGCACTCCATAATCCGTACAACACTCCGTTTCCTCTATCTCCTTCCACGCCTCATGGATATACCGATTCACCTCTTCCGGCAACCGTCCCTCCTTCGCCAGTTTCTCAAACGTCTCTACTAAGTCCTCGATGGCATACTCCGGACTATACATGTCGTCAAAATACTCCCAGTGCCTATCCATCACAAAGTGTCTGCACATGGATTTCGTCAGTTGCAGGAACATCAATGCTGCCGTCTGGTATTCTCCAACGGCAAGCAACGTCTCAATATTCTTGTTCTCTTCCAACATCAGCTGCCAGATGCTATAGCAATCCCAATCCACATTTCTTTTGTTGAAGATACGCTGTTCATAGTCCTTGTTCAGTGGTATCAGTGACTTGGCCTCTTTCTCTGCCTCCAGCATCTGTCGCTCTTTCTCCCGTCGTCTCCGTTCAGCATCTCTTGCAGCGCATTCTTCATCGTCATTCATCTCTCGCTCGATCTTCAATGGCTCTCCCGTGAATTTCTTGCTTGGTGCCAACATCTGTATATTGTTCTGCACTCGTTTGAAGCCATCAAACCGTGACAGATGCGTAAAGATATATGTGAAGACCTCTTCTCGCTTCTCTTCGTTGTTCCATGCTGCCACACTATCTACCAATGCAGCAAAGCTCGCATAGATCAGTTTGCCGATACGTAGCTTGTAATCATTCAGATAGTCTCTAATGTCCTCCCTATATATCAGCAATGGCAGATGTTCGCACAGCCCCATCGCTATGGCATACGCAGCGTCAGGCCTTCCTTTCGCCAACACAGCCGGTATCGACTTCTTCTCCCAACGCTCCAGCAGCCGCAGCATATACAAAGAAATCCTCCCTTGTTCTCAGGCCGAAACTCCACCTCCTGCTTGAAGTACTCGGCGTAAGCCTCCTCCAAATCCACCGTCAAGCCCTTCGGGATATCATCTTCGGGCGCGCCATACAGCTTCTACGTCTGCGCACCTCGGCTGCTTCATCCAGTCTTTTCTGATGGGCAATACGTTCTTCTTTGTCTCTACGAACCTCCTCCAGCTCTTCTAGAAACTCTGCTGTCTGCATGGTCTCTGCACACAGCAGCTTATCTATCTGCTTTTGACAGGTATCTGCTCCATGCCTGATAATTACTTTCATCCACGCAATCAGGGCAGGGAATACCACTCATGCTCCATGTATTTTCTGACAGGTAGAAAATTATGCTATATCTTTTCTTTTTGCTCATATTCTAAATACTTCTCCACCAAACAGTCGTACCCAAAACACAAACGTGTCTTTCTTTGCATCCCCATACAGAAAATCCTAGAAACTGGTAAATGAAGACTAAAACATCTGCCCATACAGCATATCGTAAAAATAGAGTTCCCCACCGCAGTATCGCTCTGCGCTAATGCCGCCGCTCGGATGGGGTTAAAAGTTTATTTACTATTACTTATTCTGAAAGAATAATCATGACTTATTCTATAATAGTCAAAGCCAAACTGTTCTATTTGTGGACAACTTATCTGTGCTCCATTTTTTCGCCAGCCTCCTCCGCTTCCATCAGACGATTTCTGTTGAAAGCATTAACAGCATTGTCCTCTGTTCGTTTTATGAGGTATGACATTAAACACACCTTTCTTTTTTTTTTGTTGTTTATATACGACGATATTGATGGCACCTCTGTTAAGGTTTCCAAGCTCTGATAGAGTTGAAGCTCAACCTTTTGATATTTTCCTTTTGGAAAAACAACAGTTCTTGTTCCATCTTTTTGGGCCTTTTCAATAGGACGAGATAGATTTTCTATTCCGCCTATAGAGCTTGTCACCTCGCACAATAGATTAATATTATAAGTGTCAGTATCTGTCAAGATAAAGTCACACCTGCGCTTACCATCAGAGATTTTGGTACCTGTATATCTGCCAATATATGTATCATAATTGACTACACACTCAAGTTAAATGGATTCCCACAAAAAGACGCGTAACCCTCTTTGTAACCAACAACAAATTGTGTATTGTCCTCTGTAAGGTCAAATTCACTCAAACTTGTTGTGTTTTCATCACATATACATCTTCTTCCTACGCCATAAAACGCAGGAAGGTCATTTTCCAAGAGACTCTTCATTTTGCAACTGCTTTAATTCTTGGTATTTATCATATATGTTATTGATATCCTCTGAGAGTCTATCCGTGTTGACGTAGTGAATGTTTTTAACTTTCAAGTCAGCTACTCCTCCCGACAGAATCTGGTATACCGAAAGGTCATCATAGCCTACATGTGCACCGTCAATATCCGTCTTGCAGTCGTGAGCCTTCATCAACAGATTCAGAGAATTAATTATATATGGACTATGTGTGGCAAGTACCAATCCTATTTCACGGCTGTCGACCTTTGAATAAAACGCCAATCGTATTATTTCGTTCAACATCTGAATCTGAGATGTTGGGTCAAGACTCAATTCCGGTTCCTCTATATGTATGTGTACATATTTTGGCATATCTGTAAGTTCCATTTCTGGGCGATACTGAGTGGTAAGGTTCCTTTCAAACAACAAGTCAATGATACTACGTTTTTGAGCCAACTTAAAGTCAAAAGCCTGGGCATAATAGTTCATCATGGCTATTAAAGGCGCAGTTGTCTGTATACCTGAAGACGCATGGCGAAGTTCAAACGAAGAGTAATTGCTATCCTTAGGCTTAAGTATAAACTTCTTTTGGTTGTTGCCTCCGCGTTCAACATTCATATCCAAACCGATATAGTTAAGATCAAAATGCTTTATTGCGTCAGTTGCATTGTCAAATTCGGTAAATGTTTCATTAAAGAAGAATCCCAAATAAGCGTTTTTAGCCAATGTGCCTTGACTTGATAGTGGAGCAATTGCACTTCTTGATTCTGCTACCCACACTTCTTTGAAGAAGCATAAGTCCTCGTTGGGTATTATAGCATTGTAAGACAACTTGCCACCTGAATAACTTACAGAATACGAATTCCCGTTTATAGTAACAACATAATGAATGTATGTATCTGCAGTAACCAGTACACTCATATTATCACGCAGCAAATCCCTGAATCTAAAGTTTATAACATTCTCTTCTATATCGAGTTATGGAAATAGCTCGATAAAAGGCGTTTGAATATGTAGCGCATTAACACAAGGCCTTCATAAGTGTACTCTTGGCTGAATTTCCGACAAACACCGTTAGCGGTTTTATATCGACAACGCCAGTATCTTCAAGAGGTCCTAATATCAAAGTTCGTTAAAATTTGGTATATGGCTACGCGGCCTTAGGCTGCCAGCCAATGAGTTCTTTGACAAAAATTAAAGTTCGGTTCGGTCGCCATCGGGACATGTCGAAAATTAATTTCGTATAGTTCGCATTGAACATCTTGCCATGGAATTGTCCATGCCATTGTCTTTCATGAAGACCTTGGCGGCATTCAGGGGAGGCAAACGATGCGTTGAACGCAAAGTCCAACTGTCTCTTGTGTCTTGCCTGACAATCCATAAGTCCTGTAAACTGCTTGCTGTCGCGATAGCAGAACTCTATCTGGAAGCGAGTGCGGTATGTCTTCAATACTTCCTCACCAGTCATTGAGAGTTTTGTCGAGAAGAACAACTTGCACTTTCCACCGGCATTCGCCAGATGACAAGTCGCACCCTCTTCTTCAGAGCCTTAGCATAAGCCTCAAGGGTGTACGCCTTTCCGTCCAGTCCATCAATGTACAGTTCTTCCATACATGAGAGGTTGAGATTTGCCAAGTCAATCTTGTCTCCCTTGACTCTTGGTCGTCCACGCCTCTTTTTCCTTCTTGGGAATGTAATGCAGACAAGCGTTGTCACGGAAGCGGCTGACTAGATAGAAGCCAAGTCTGATATGCCCTTCTCGAACGTGGATGTGGAGAAGAATGCGTCAGCCACTACTATATCAGTGATACTCAGCAGTTTCTTTGAATACCGCTTCATAACACTGATGTAATATTCGACGAGTGTCTTGTTCCTCATCTTCAGCGCGCAGTTCCCTATTGTCTGATGGGCACGCAGCATCATGCACTTGTTGTTGGCAACATCCAGCAAGCCGATGCCCATGATTTCAAGTCCGTGCTTCACCGCCCCTGCACATCCCGACCAAAACCGTCCGATATGAGGAGTTTTCTTCCCAGCCTTGCTGATATAGCATGGGTCTATGGCAATGGCAAGTAAGCCATCCATGTCCAACACACGCCTTGCAAGAGACAGGTTCAACAGAAGCCAATCGATGCAGTCTTTCTTCTTGCGGTTGAAATTCTGACGATAGGTCTGCTCGCCGTGCTTGCCGTAGCGAGCCATCTGTGTGAAGTTTATCTTTCTGGGTAGAATCATATATAAAGTCAGTATCTCGATGAGCAGAGTCTGGAAAGTTTTTGCTAACTTTGCACCAGATTCTTTCATTGATGTACGGATTGCATCCTTTGAGGATCTCCTCATATTGGTTAAGTGGCTCTGAAAACATCATACTTTTAAAGTCTTGAATCAACTGTAAAGGTACTGAAAATCAGACACTTAGCCAATTTTATTTAGTTATGTTTTATTAATTAACTTGTTCATTTTCAAACGATTATGTAATTATTAACAGAGTATTGTTATATGTATTGTTTCGTGAATCATAACCTTAATTATTTAGCAGATAAACTTTAAAATACAAAGATAAACTTATTTCTTGAACTATGCAAGAATGCAACCTCAAAAAAGCTGTGATGATAGTAATAATATGGAGAAATAGAGTAAGCCGGTCCAATCCTTCAGGTTGTCCATAATGTCGGCCTTGCCACGCCCACACTTGTTGTGGGTGTTAACGAGGAAGACGGGGAATCCTGTTGTCACCGAGCGATACAGAATCAGATAATGTCCCACCACACAAGGGCTCTATCATTCCACAGGCAGCCTGGTGCCAGTCATCCATCGTGGCCGCAGCCATCGGAAAGCCATCCTGCACCATCTTCTTTATCTGACGGTTGAACGGCTGATGGAGAACGTACTTCGCATTTTCCATCTTGGCAACCAGCTCTGCCGTGGCATGGCTCTTCCAAAAGAGGCCCTCATAGCAGTCAGCTTGTACTGTCGGTCCACTCGGATCATCCGTCAGCTGACAAACTCTAGCCATAAGCCTACACGGTTATGCCAATATAAACCCGAAGCTGCTCGACACTGGTGTCAGCAGGAAGGATAAGCGTCACGCCATTGGGATAGACCATTTTTAGATAAGGACTGCGGGAGGGGCGACCATTCGCAGCCACACTCATTTCCTTCGCCTCACTGTCACCGAACACAACCTCGGCGAACTTTGGCTTGCTGTTGTTGAATGCTTTCTTGCCTTGTACCATAATTTGAACATTTTAAAATCACGGTGCAAAGGTGCGAAACTTTTTCTAGGCGCACAATACGGCTTTCAGCGAATACTTACGATAGATTTCATTCATGTCATATATCATTTTAGGTCAACACGTTATGCAACTTTTTGAAATTGTTTGTACCAAACAAGTACCAAAAGCCTCCTCCTGTTAAAATATTCTTTATAAAATCTATTACAAATTGGTCATACGAATTTATTTGTACGTCATTAAATACTTTCTCCAATGTTTTTAGTATTGAAGTGGCTACAATATCTGCTGTTTGCAACAAGATCATATCCTTCGAATTCCAAACATTAAAATTGTTTATGATGTTAGTCCAAGGAAATATACCTAAAAACTGTTCAATTATTTCATTTGATTTCATTCCTTGAAAAAGCTCTACTACGTATCTGTATGCGTCATTACAGAGAAGGCAACTATCAAATATCATTTCTGTGCCATATGCTTTTCTCTTGCAATGATTTGCCACCAAAGTTCCCAAAGCAGAAAATGCCACATAATTTGGGGAACGTACTGCACCACGACTCATTTTGCTTGTGTCTTTTAGCAAGTCTAAATTATCTTCATACAATTCTTCTACATGACAACCTTGTAACATTGTAAGGTATCTCGCATCTTTTGTTTTACAGATAATCTTATTCAATGCCATTCTCATCCCTTCTAAAGTAGGTGCAGTAAATGATTTAGCAATAAACTCTAGGTCTTCATCATCCAATATCTCATAAAAATATTGTGATGCCTTTATCTTTTCATCTCGATTATTACACCATGTGTAATCTTGAATGTCATTATATGCGCCATCCAAGAAATCATCTACAATAATGGAAGTTACCATATACCGTTTCTCTATAACTACGACCGAAAAATCACATCCAACAGCAACCATCTCTTGCAGGATTTTTTCCAATACTGCATTCTTTTTGGCGGTTTTCACCCACTTTGTGGCTTTTATTTCTGTTTCTTCTTTCTCCTTTACTGACAAGAAAAAATCTCTAATCATATTTTTTAGAGATTCTTCCATTGAAATTGGTACTGAAACTCCAGCTAATACAAAATACTTTTGATTTTTATCCGTCAGGTTATCTCCTGTGTTACCTGATTCATCTATATATGTCTTGTAATTTTGCATAGTATTTTCTATCTAATAGTATTACTTATGTGCATTGGTTGTATCTCTACAATTTTCCCTTTCTCTAAATAATACGCTCCTGACAAATCATGGCTTTCCCCAATGCTTTGATACCCTTTTTTCGGTATAATACACTTCTCTCCAAGTGAATAAAAAACTAAGGCTAAGTGCTCGTTTTCAAGATATTTTTCAAGAAAGTCTTTCCTCATAGCCAATCCATTCATTTTTCCTATTGAGAAGTTTCTTGCCACCACTGTTTTATTGCATTTATCCCTTGTCACGCCTCGTTCTGCTGTATATAAATTCAGTGCATTCATTACCTTATAATTAGGCATACTTGCCTCTCTCAGAAAGATCTCATCATCTTTAAGCCCTAACCAATCTTCTTGTAATTGAGCTTCATACGACAAATAAAGAGTAAATTTCTTTCCTTGAAATGTATTACTATAATCTTCCTTTTCACCAAGTGTACGTTTGTAAGTTTCAGCCCAAGGGTACTCATTCCAAAGATATTCTATGCTGCCATTTCTGCATTCTGGCATCCATCTGCCATGAAAATTTTGGTTTTCAGCCCATCTTTTAAATATCTCTAACTCTTCTTTTTTTATGAATGCCGCATTTGAGAACAAAAACAAGTCTTTAATGGATTCTTTTTCTGCGTTGGTCTTATGTCCATCATAACAGGTTAAGACTATCCAAGTAGAATAATCTTCATCAGTAACTATCAATCTTGGTTTTTGTATGGGAAAATCTCTGCTCATCCATTGTTCATTAGATACATTTTCAACATCTTCTATATCCTCAATTTTTAAAAATTTATACGGTATTGCTTCTGACGGTACCACGACAGATGGATCCATTCTTGAATATTCATTTGTGTTCCAAGGATAAGGTGTTGAGACTATGTCTTCATTTGTCGGAGAATACGTATAGTGAGCCCCATCTACTACTGGGAAAAAATCACTGAGTAATGCATCCGCTTTAAACAAAGCCAGCCATAAATACTTCTTGCCAAAGCGTTCTGTCAGATTATTATATCTGTCTTCTGAATAAACATTGTCGTCCAATTTACCCAATTCATCGTTCCATTTGAAATCATGCTTGGCTATATTAGCTATGAGCAACATTATATCAACTAACGGAATGCCTTCGACAACACCGTTCTCCGTCTTCATGAATACACTGCTTTTTTCTCGACTGTTTGTTCCCAATATATACCGTTTAAAGTCAGAAAAACCATATAAAGTTTGGAACATTTTCCAAGAACCTTTACTTAGACCAAAATACTTGTCGCCTATTGAATTCACATCATCAATAACAAAAGCGGAAGGATGTGGAGAGTCAAAAGGAGGTCTTAGCCTGCCGAAGTATTTTCCACCTCCTATCAATTCGTCTGCGAACGCCAAAATCTGCATTGTCCACTGCCGGACAAGTATGTCTTCTGGAGCCTTATTCTTTTCATAAAAGAAAAGAATAATATCCTCTGCAATTACACGTACCTCTTCGACATTGCGCCCCCGAAGCAAATGTCCATATATGGCACAAGTGATGATTTGTGTGACATAAGGATCATTGCAATCGTGGAACTCTTTCAACGCAAAAAGAGCCAAATTAGAATTCCAATCGAATAATTCAACAAGCTTTCTCATTATCTTACCCCGAACAAATGGATGTGGTGTCGTGCACATCCAACATAGCAAGATAATAACTTTCCCCCATTCTTTATCGGAATTGTCTTTAGGCATGATATTTATGAAAACGTCTATTTTCTGTTCATCATGATATCTATTGGCGTACACTTCATTTATCATCGCAGACCATGCTATATCCCTATGTACAATATCCATATTTTTCAATACTTGATGCGCAGACATAAAAACATCAAAGGACAAAACTTTCATGTAGTTATGCAATATCTGCACACTAAAGATTTTATTTTTCTGTATCCAATCATATATTATTTTTTTATTTTTCCCTTGATGATTCAAACAATTTAAAATTAAAGAACACATTTGCTTGGACTTTTCCATTTCCAATAACTTTGGAGTCAACTCCCAATCAGAAAGTAATGCCGTAAGAAATCGTCGATAACTGAAATCTTCTCGTTTGCAACCTTTTTCTAGAACAAAGTTAATTTTCGCCTCCTCTGACATTTTATTCTGCTTGAATATGTCAGCCATCAGGAAATCACCCATTTTCTGATAGCCAAACATAATGTTTTCTCCTTCATGTCCAGTAGCCAATACCAAATTTTCTTTCAATAGCCAGTTTAATAGACTATTTGACCACATTCGGCCTCGGCAAATCAGGTCAGTGTAATGTCGTGCTTTTTTTCGTGATATATCATCGCATTTGTTGTAATAGAGAGAGTAATTTGCAAATTTCATTAACGCTTGCTCTGTCACATTACAATGAGGGTCTTCATCAACACCTTTAGAAACTATTTCATTCCGATATTTTATATACTCATGAAACAAATCCGAATAAGTAAAATGACCAAATAAGAATCGGGTATTTCTATGTGCTACCATACAGAACATGGAGAGGAATAAGGGTTCCTTGAATTCCATTTGATATTTCTGACGTAGATTTCCTTCTTCATCATCTATCTGATAAAAGTCAAAATACTTTTTGATTGCTTCTTGTGTTATACTATCTTCAAACCCTTTGAGTTCAATCGTTTCACATGGGAAATCAAAATGCGAGCCATCACCCTCACGGTATGTTGTCAACACCTTGACTCTATCACAATCCTTTAATATGGATTTTAGTCGTCGTAATGCCACATTCCAAAAGCTTTCTGTAGCACCTTCATTCAAAGCATCAATGATAATGAGAGCATTCGTGTTTTCTATAAGCATCTCATTATTTAATCTTTTGATGTCATTTCCTTTAAGACACATCATTTCGCAGAGTTGGGTTTCAAAATCCAGAGCTTCTGTGAATCTACTTCCAAATAATAAATATACATTCATATCCTTGCACAGTCTTTCTGCCGTAGCGCAAACATAGTGCGTTTTTCCCATACCTGCGGTTCCTTTCAACTGCAAGAATTGATTTTTAGCCCGTTTCCACTGCGCTAATAGGGGGTATATGCGACTATATATTTCTTTGTAGAAATCTATAGTTTTGGAGTCCATGTCTTTTTCATCGTGTTTTTCTCTCCATGTATAAAGGAAGTCAAACAGTTCTTCGAAGCAACCTTTTTTATACTTCTTAAAACTCCTAGTGAAAGAAAAAAATCGTTCCTAACACAATAGATTCTATGTCTTCCAAATTCTTTTCTATTTTATTCCTTGACTCTATTTTAGCAAACAGATCTATTTCTGCATCCAAATTTGCATCTACAACATGCAAAAACCTATTGTATCTTAAAGCAGCATAACTTATCGCTTTCTCAACCTGCCTTTGACTTGTTCCTCTACCACATGGTGAGAAATCTTCACTTTGCCAATCTTTATAAACCTCAACCCCAAATTTTTCTAAACGTGCCCCCAAACTTTTTATTGATACATACCCTAAACTGCCACTGTATTGGTTTACTACCACACCTATGACAGACCCAGATTCGTTGAGGACGGGAGAGCCAGAAAAACCTTTGTAAGACGTGAAAGCCAATGCGTCTGTTCTAACAACCATGCTGTCATAGTCTTCTTTGGGTGTTCCCAAACGGTCTCTAACTTCAATACTGATAAGTTCTCTACAATTACCAAACTCTTTTGGGTAGCCAGTAATAGTCAGTTGTCTTTCCTCGTTAAATTCTGCAGCCAACAATCTTAAAGAATCATTCTGTTGATAATCCCTACATTTTAGCAAGACAACATCAATGTTATCTCCTTCAGCCGCAATGTATATGACATCACACAGCACAGGTGGTTTTGTAGAAATCAGTACAGGTGAGCCATTCATCTCCTTGTCTGCTACCACATGGCGTGCTGTCACTAAAGTGTCTGGTGTTACAAAAAAAGCAGTTCCTTTTTCATCACCACATTCCACAGGAACTATTGAAGAATATATTCTTTTTTGTAAATCAATAGGATATTTCATATTCATTGGTATCTGATATTATTGCATAGTGGTATTTTTCTTTTAAAGTCTTGTCATTCGCAAAATCCTTCAAAACAGCATTCTCTCTATTGAATCGAATTTCACGATAAGAGATATTTGTGGGTAGAGAAGCTGTTATAATACGTGATAATGCCTGATAACTTGGTCGGTTGCTCGAACCTCCAGTAACAAAATAACGACTGCTATCAGCCACATTCATCTGCTCTTTTGATACGCTATGTGCGCTGCCATGATGAGCCACCTTGATTATATCAAATATAATCGGCTTTGGACAATCTTCGTAGGCTTCTTCCAACTTGCTGAAAAGGATGTCAGGAGCTGCGTCACCACAGAACAATATTCTGTGATTTTCATGTTCCCATACAAAGGCGATAGAAGCCTTATTCTCTGGAGTCAAATTACCCAGACATTCATCCGCAAACATTTTAATGGTTTCTCCATTAAGTATTATTGCAGATGTCTTTTCCAATATAGGATTATGGTGCTCTTCTGCCATAATACGCATCAAGGCTTCATAGATGGTTTCTTCTTTTTTGTAATCCTCTTCTTTCTTTTTTATAAAGTGTATTCCAAAACAGTTTCCGGTATTTTGCATCCAATATGTCTAATTCAGTTTTTGTAGGCGACAAAAACATCAGTCTGCCCATATTGTTTTCCAATTCCATAGGTTTCGTCTCTGATGTGATATAATTCCTATCCCATGCGTTCTTCCATGCAACATTCTGCAATATCAATTCTGCTAATGTTTTGGAAGTTTCAGCATTCACTTTAGCATCAAGCAAATCCAATACCACAGGCAAATGTCCATATACACGTTCCACATTCTTTTTTCCTGACTTCGTCACTCAAAAAACACGTATTTTATAACTGATTGACAAACAATATTTTGTATCTTTGCATCACCTAATATTGGGTGACGCGAAAGGTATTTTAACTATGTTTGTCCGAAAGAAAAAACATCGTTCCGCAATATCGGAGTTATAGTTGCCGAGAAAATTTGTGGCAAGATGAAGGAACTTGTCACAATTGGAGTTGCCTATAATGAGGGAGAGGTCGATAATCTTGTGAATGAAGCAAAAGAATGGATTTCCAAAGAGAAATCACGCCGCCATCCGCAGCTTGACCTTTTCGGCGAGGAACGTGAGGCGTGTGACCGTGAGCGTGATGAAGTCCGTCGTGTATTGTCCAATGTGAGCAATATCCTTCTCAATGGTTGTGACCTGATATTGGACCGTACATTTGACCGGATCGGTTTCAACAGGATTGATGACGACGTGTTCCGCAAGCTTGTAAAGGCTCGTTTGGCATATCCAACGAGCAAGGCTGCTACGGTGGAATATCTGAAAAACCACTTTGACGAGGACGTGGATCTATCCAAAATCTATCGCTATCTTGACAAGCTTAGTGGTCATCAGCACGAAATAGTACAGGACATAAGCGTGCGCCATACTGCGAAATTGTTTGGTGGCAATATCGGCGTGTTGTTTTATGATGTCACCACACTTTACTTTGAAGCGGATTATGAGGACGAATTGCGCAAGACAGGCTTCTCGAAAGAGGGACGTCACAGTAATCCTCAGATCACCTGACTTCGTCATTGCGTCACCCAAAAATCCTCATCAAAGAGTTTAGCTATTTTCTGATGCCTTGCCATCAGCATGGTTTGCGTATAAACCTCCTTGTTTAGAGGAAGCTTGATCTGTATCGTTGTGATTGTCTTTGCCAATGCAAGCACCTTGTCCACGCTCATCTTAATCTCTGAGACTTTCAGCATGCGATCCAACTCCTTGTATACTTTCAAAGCCACAAAGCAGATGCATATATGGGCTTCAATACGTTTGCGTGTAAAATGAAACATGGGACGTATCTCTATCTTTGATTTCGCTATACGGAAGGCCCGCTCTACATGCCAAAGGTTGTGATATGCTGTGTATACATCCTGTATTGGTATATCCGTATTAGTGAGATAGCCTTTTAGACCGTCCCATTTGGAGTCATCGGCAATACGGTCATAGTTGATGGCGACTTTCACTTCACCATCCATAGACAAAAACTTATTGTAACCTCTTTTTGTTGATATTGCCTTTTTGTGAGCGCACCATGCTTATAAGCCTTTTCCAACCTGCGTATTCCTTTTTTTCTCTATTGTAGGCATCTTTCTTTGCACGGTCATCTGTATAGCCGACCAAGAGACGACGTCCGCCGCCTTTGTCATATTCAACCATCTGGCAGTTGCGCTTGGGTTGCTCCAATATCCAGCTTTTGACCTCCTGACTTTCATTCTTTATCTTCGCACCTATTATATACTTGTAGCCGTGCGCTTCAAGTTCCGCTATATTGGCATTGTTCATCAGTCCGAATCTGCCACCACAACGAAGTTCTCCAAACCGTATTTGCTTACAAACTCGTTTATCGTCGGCAGCATCGTGTGGCCTTCATATTTGTTGCCCTCATGGATGCAATATGCTAGTGGATAGCCGCCAAGGCTAACAAGCAGGCCGAGTATGATCTGAGGATTACTGTGTCGTCCCTCTTTCGAGAAGCCTGTCTTGCGCAATTCGTCCTCATAATCCGCTTCAAAGTAAAGTGTGGTGACATCATAGAACAACACACCGATATTGCCACCAAACAATTTCGCAGTATGGCGCACGCTTATGTCCTGTACTATTTCGTGCTGATGACCACTAAGCTTGTCAAGATAGCGATAGATTTTGGATAGATCCACGTCCTCGTCAAAGTGGTTTTTCAGATATTCCACCGTAGCAGCCTTGCTCGTTGGATATGCCAAACGAGCCTTTACAAGCTTGCGGAACACTTCGTCATCAATCCTGTTGAAACCGATCCGGTCAAATGTACGGTCCAATATCAGGTCACAACCATTGAGAAGGATATTGCTCACATTGGACAATACACGACGGACTTCATCACGCTCACGGTCACACGCCTCACGTTCCTCGCCGAAAAGGTCAAGCTGCGGATGGCGGCGTGATTTCTCTTTGGAAATCCATTCTTTTGCTTCATTCACAAGATTATCGACCTCTCCCTCATTATAGGCAACTCCAATTGTGACAAGTTCCTTCATCTTGCCACAAATTTTCTCGGCAACTATAACTCCGATATTGCCGAACGATGTTTTTTCTTTCGGACAAACATAGTTAAAATACCTTTCGCGTCACCCAATATTAGGTGATGCAAAGATACAAAATATTGTTTGTCAATCAGTTATAAAATACGTGTTTTTTGAGTGACGAAGTCAGGAAATAGTACAGGACATAAGCGTGCGCCATACTGCGAAATTGTTTGGTGGCAATATCGGCGTGTTGTTTTATGATGTCACCACACTTTACTTTGAAGCGGATTATGAGGACGAATTGCGCAAGACAGGCTTCTCGAAAGAGGGACGTCACAGTAATCCTCAGATCATACTCGGCCTGCTTGTTAGCCTTGGCGGCTATCCACTGGCATATTGCATCCATGAGGGCAACAAATATGAAGGCCACACGATGCTGCCGACGATAAACGAGTTTGTAAGCAAATACGGTTTGGAGAACTTCGTTGTGGTGGCAGATTCGGACTGATGAACAATGCCAATATAGCGGAACTTGAAGCGCACGGCTACAAGTATATAATAGGTGCGAAGATAAAGAATGAAAGTCAGGAGGTCAAAAGCTGGATATTGGAGCAACCCAAGCGCAACTGCCAGATGGTTGAATATGACAAAGGCGGCGGACGTCGTCTCTTGGTCGGCTATACAGATGACCGTGCAAAGAAAGATGCCTACAATAGAGAAAAAGGAATACGCAGGTTGGAAAAGGCTTATAAGCATGGTGCGCTCACAAAAGGCAATATCAACAAAAAGAGGTTACAATAAGTTTTTGTCTATGGATGGTGAAGTGAAAGTCGCCATCAACTATGACCGTATTGCCGATGACTCCAAATGGGACGGTCTAAAAGGCTATCTCACTAATACGGATATACCAATACAGGATGTATACACAGCATATCACAACCTTTGGCATGTAGAGCGGGCCTTCCGTATAGCGAAATCAAAGATAGAGATACGTCCCATGTTTCATTTTACACGCAAACGTATTGAAGCCCATATATGCATCTGCTTTGTGGCTTTGAAAGTATACAAGGAGTTGGATCGCATGCTGAAAGTCTCAGAGATTAAGATGAGCGTGGACAAGGTGCTTGCATTGGCAAAGACAATCACAACGATACAGATCAAGCTTCCTCTAAACAAGGAGGTTTATACGCAAACCATGCTGATGGCAAGGCATCAGAAAATAGCTAAACTCTTTGATGAGGATTTTTGGGTGACGCAATGACGAAGTCAGGCGGTATTTTGCATCCAATATGTCTAATTCAGTTTTTGTAGGCGACAAAAACATCAGTCTGCCCATATTGTTTTCCAATTCCATAGGTTTCGTCTCTGATGTGATATAATTCCTATCCCATGCGTTCTTCCATGCAACATTCTGCAATATCAATTCTGCTAATGTTTTGGAAGTTTCAGCATTCACTTTAGCATCAAGCAAATCCAATACCACAGGCAAATGTCCATATACACGTTCCACATTCTTTTTCATTTTATCATCCCATTCTTTGAGATCATCACATGTGCGCTGATAGCAATTGTACAAAATATGACTAATAGACAGGTTGGGCAAAGAAGACAACATGGAAATCAAACCTAGAACATGGTCATTGTCAATATGGCTTACTATTAAATAATCTATATGGCAATGGAAATCATGTACAATGTATTCATTTACCTCTGGTGTATAGCTCCCACAATCCACCATAATATGCAATTCTTTATTATTATTTTTCAACAACAAAGTAATACAATCACCAGCTCCGACATTGAATGTTCTAAAAATATACTGCATATCTATTTTTACCAAGACACCTTGCTAACTATTTTCTAGCACCGTTCAACTACTTCACTCACATATTAAACACACAAGACATACAACCACCTCACCTCTACATAGCTGGCTGGTTTAGAACAACCTTTAAGAACTCATCACGTCTGACTTCCCATACAATTCCATTCTTACATTTCAGCCCAAACTTCTGGCATATTTGATCTTTGAAGTCATTCATCAAAGATTTTGCGTCATCATTATCTACCTTGATGGATACCCTTTCATTGGGTCTTATAGCTCCATCCATATCAGCATAATCAAAACCTTTTACCAAAAAAGAGCAAAAATCTGTTTTCAAGACCCAAGCTGCCCCCATTTCATTGAGCGAAGCATGACTATCATAAAAATGGGGGGAATGCACAAATATGACATAGAGATCATGCTTCTCGAATTGCTCTCTCAGCGTATTGAAAATATCCTTATTAAAACCTATACCATACCCTTGAACGGAACTACAAAAAAGAGTTTTGTCGTCCAAACCTATAAACTCTAGCAATTGTACTAGTACTTCTACAAAATACCTGTCCTTACTTGAATGACTTACAAACACCTTCATCGGTTTCGACTTGTCTTCATTGGATTTTATTCGCATGTGATTAGTGTTTAATCTCGACAAAAGAATTTGATAACACGAACTTATCTAATAATAGTTATTCAAAAGGACATGTCCATTACCGCTATTGTCCACACTTCTGAACTTAATAACGTCCATGTCATTATTTCCAAATTGTTCAACAAAACAAACACTTGCTTTATTATACCAATCATGGAAAGCATCAATAGCTTCAAAACTATTTACGCTTTTTCTTGACTTTGCTTGAAAATCTTCCAAAAGCAGGTTTAATTGCATCACCTCGTCAATAGTTGCCATACCATACTTTTTCATTACTTACGTTCTACATAATAAACGGCGCAACACTCCAAGTGTACTTCTCATAGATTCCACGGCGATGACGTCGCTGTTCATGTCAACTAAGACAAGGACAAAGAGGGCCAAAAGCCTCGTTACATGCTTGACGAAGCTGCCCATGCTCGTACAGCCTCTTGAGACTACATCAAGAGAAAAGCAGAACAAGCCCAAACCCAACCACCTGTGTATAGAAGTATAATACACCATCACACCACTTTTTAGTGGATACAAAGATAATACTTTTCTATCAAACAAAAGAAAAAATCATAGCACAAAAAGACAAAATCTTTTTTATTTGCAAAAACGGCATACCATTCCCTATTATCGCATATCTCACCTTTCATAACATAACGACATTATGGTTCATACTACACAACGTCACACAAGCTACTGCTGTGAATAATGAGGAATAAAATAAGGTTCAACAGTCTATCACCCTACTTCCCTCACACTCCCATATCCCCCATCACCCTCTCCACATCCTCCAGCGGCACATTCAGCATGCGCGAGACATAGAGGGGCGAGACGACCTCCATGCTCCAAGACTGACGTTCCATGCCAATCAGATACTCGATGTTCTTTTTAAGATCGCTGAGGCTACTGGAGTTCGCCGCTCCAGACATCTATTCAACCCTTTGCTTTTCCCTTATACAGCTCCAGCGTCTCGCTTCCATCCTCGCCATACGCTCCATCCTTAGTCTCAAATATGACGCACGGCTCTATCACCTCCACGCTATACCATACCCCCTTCGGAACCTGACACCCATACCAAGCCTCAGCAGGACACAGACGGAGGCGGCGTACCTCGCGGTAATCGATTCTGCGCACCACGTCCTGCGCATCCATTCCCAGCGGGAGCCCATGGGGAGCGACCGACTCATACCCCACGACCTCCTCGTAGAGCACCACGTCCAACTTGCCACACAAGGCGATGACTGTCTCCGCCGTCTCCTTATGCCGATGAATCGGCACAACCGTACTGGGCAGCAATGCGCAAAGCGCACGCTGCCCAGCATCCTTCGGCGATGTATGCAAATCACACACATGCCGACGTAGAGGACTTCCCATAGCTTGCTCAAACAATGCTCCTAGGAAATTCTTGTCAAACTCCAATATATTCATTATCCAACCAACATTTTAACTCTTCGTAGTACTATAAAAAGACACAAAGCCGACTGTTTACCGAACCGATTGCTTTATCGTTCAGTGACAATCACCTTAAACGTTTTGAAGATCAATCTTATATCATAAAAAAACGAATGGTTCTGCACATACTCCAAATACAGTTTTATCTTCTCCTGCATAATCACATGGATGTAGTAGTCCTCAGGATCCTCCGCTTTCTCCATCAGCTCATTTTCATTACGAAACATGATACTTGCTGGATCTGTGATACCAGGGGTAACGTCCAACACATGCATCTGCTCAGGTGTCCAGTAATTCACATAATGACGCACCTCTGGACGAGGACCCACCAAACTCATATCGCCAATGAACACGTTTATCAGCTGTGGCAACTCGTCAAACTTATATTTGCGGATATAAAACCCCGACCGAGTGACACGGGGGTCACGCCCACCAATTGTGACGAGCGACCCTTTGTCCGCCCCCACTCGCATAGACCGAAACTTGAATATTCTGAAATCCTTGTTGTTTCTACCCACACGCAACTGACGATAAAAAACAGGCCCCTTAGAGTCCAGTTTAATCCATATAGCAAGTATTAAAAAAAGAGGGCTCAGTACGATCAGACCAAGCCCAGAAGCAACGATATCAAATAATCTTTTCATATTTACAAAGAAGAAGGCCTGGAGGCAAAGCAACAGTCTCTTTGCCTCCAAGCCCTCAAATGAATATTACAAATGAGAAACAATATCGACGAAGTTCTCGATCACATACTCCAGATCCTCGTCCGTCATTTTTGTATTCAACGGCAACGTGATCTCGTTCTCAAACAAATGATAAGCATTCGGGAAATCCTTGATGTCAAAGCCCAACTTCTTGTAAGCCGTCATCATCGGCAGCGGCTTATAGTGGACATTCGTGGCAATGCCCCGCTCCGCCATCTGCTCTATCACCCGGTTCGCCTCCTCGCGCGTCTTGCCCAGCAGACGCACCAGATACAGATGCCCCGAAGAAGCATAGTCCGCACCATAGTGAGGCAGCACCGCCACATTCAGCGATTCGAAAGCCTCATCATAGCGCGCTATCATCTCGCGGCGACACTCCAGCATCCCCTGATAACGCTCCATCTGCACCAGACCAATAGCCGCCGCCACATCCGTCATGTTACACTTATACCACGTCCCGATGATGTCGTACTCCCAGGCACCCACCTTCGTCTTCGCCAGTGCATCCTTGTTCTGACCGTGCAGACTCAGCAACTGTGCCTTGCGATACAGGTTCTCGTTCCACGTCTCGCCCGCTATCTCCGGCACACCGCTAAACGTGTTCTCCACCTGCTTGTCCAAGTCCTTCACCACCTGTTCGTTGCCGAAAGGCAGATGCCACGTCAGCGCACCACCCTCCGCCGTCGTGAAGTTCTTCACGGCATGAAAACTAAAGGAAGAGAAGTCTGCGATCGAACCTACCCGCTTTCCCTTGCGCGTAGCACCGAAGGCATGGGCCGCATCACAACAGATCGCTATGCGCCCCAGCATCCTCTGCAGGTCCGTCTTCGGAACAAACAAGTCCCTCTTACGCTCCACGATCGCAAACAGTCGGTCGTAGTCACACGGGATACCCGCCAGATCCACCGGGATGATCGCCTTCGTCCGCGGGGTGATAGCCCGCTCCACGGCCTCATAGTCCATCTCCAGGCAGTCCTTCTGCACATCCACAAAGACCAAGGTAGCCCCCACATGCGTCACCACCGACGCACTCGCCGTATAGGTATAAGCCGGGACGATCACCTCGTCACCCGCGCCAATCCCCAGCAGCCGCAGGGCCATTTCCCCACACGCCGTCTGCGAACCGAGGCAGACCGCCTGATCTACCCCTACAAACGCAGCCACTTCCTTTTCCAGTTTCTTCGTACGCGGTCCGGTGGTAATCCACCCAGACAGTATGGCGTCGCGTACTTCCGCAGCCTCCGCCTCCGTCATGTCAGGCGGAGAGAAAGGCACATTACGCAATTTCATTGTCATAATATATGTCTATTTGTTTAATATGTATAAATCATTTTTACAGTCCCGCTTCCAACTGTTGCCAAATATCTGTAGCCAACTCGCTAAAACATTCTTTTCGATATTTATTTTTTATCAGCAACTACTCCCCATGTCTCTTTGAGTATTTCGTATGTCGCATTTTGTTGATTTGGAAGATTTTGCGTCTGTTGTTCTATACTTCCGAGATAAAATAGGTTGTTTCTGAACAAGAATGCATTGTAAACACGTATGGCAACATATTTATGACGCGCATTATACAAGTCCGACAACCCAAACACAGCTATATTGCTATTATAATTTCTATTTTGAGAAACATCAAATTGTATATCACATTGTTTCTCCTCTATTTTTGTACCATACAGATCACAAGGAATGCTCAAACGAAACAACAACGTATCAAATGATTTTTCCACATACGGACTAACAAGTCCAGTAACGAGCGCATCCACAGTGTGTTTGTTAGGATACCCATTACATGTTGAGCAACAGGGTACAAGATTATTGCGAGATATAGCTAAATATGGGTAAAGGCTTTTACAATAGAAATGACCCAATTGACCTTTTACGTTCTTGGTAACAGGTTTCCCATTCTCTATTTTCCGAAGAAGGACTACATCTACATTTTCACTATTACAATAAGGACAAGTATCAAGTCCTGTAGCCTTTATTAAGGCATCCTTGGGGAAAGCTCCGCCATCATACCCACACTCCACAAACAAATGGTATAGTATTTTTCTCTTTCTATTATCACCGTGCTTTGTAACGCCATAATCTTTCTCCATTTTCTCTATAAGCCAAGTCAAACGCTCAGCGTCCAAATGTGCAATGCGTTCTAAATTGTCACGGATCCATTGCAATAGTTTCCGATCGCTAGCATCCAAATACTGCGTTATATCATTTCCGTTTTTATCGACCCTTTTATGTCCGACATATCCCCTTTTTATTGCACCCTCAATGGTTTTGTTCTTAAAATGTCTTACAAAATCATTATATGGCACAAGGGCATCGCGCACCTCTTGTTTCTCCAAATCATAGCTTATAGGTATCATATCTCCATCGCTTTTTCCAATTTCAGGCGCAAATATTCATCTCCATAGAATCTTATAGCGGCCATTATTTCTTCTCGAAGTTCTTTTGTAGGGTTCCCTCTATACGTTTGTATCTTGTCAGTCAATTTTCTCAGCTTTTCGGAAGCAAAGGTACCAACAAATTTGTTCATGAAAAATCGACTGCTCAGTATGTCAAAAATGTTTGCGCAAAATGAATTAGGGATGCCGGCTTCTCTCGGCATGGGCATTCCTTCTATCAAACATAATATATTAGAAGATGGCAAATCACTTAGAATAAAAGGCGAATGAGTTGCTATAATGATATTTATATTACGCACACCATCTAGGTTCATTGATTTTATACTGTTTATAAGCATGTAAACAAACATTTGTTGGTATTTTGGATGCGAATACAATTCTATCTCATCAAACACAAGGTTTACATTTTCATATTTCACACCACCTTGTGCTTCATTACGCCATACGGAATCAAGATTTTTAAGTTGGTACATGACCGTACACATACTATAGATCATCTGTTTCTCGCCTGAGCTAAGAGAACTGAACCTAATCAAATTATGCTGACAATCTTCCAAGATGATGTCCGCTTTAAATGAAGGCGCAGGCAATAAATCATCCAATGTCCAACTAAAAACTTCATATTCATCAGCATCATGCCTATAAGGTCTCACCGGCTTATCACTTACCAAACGTTCATAAACACCACCCAACTCTACCAAGCATTTTTCTACCACATCATAAAACTTATCAAGCCCCATCTCGTTTCCAACAAAATGCCCTTCATTATAATGTCCCGTTCCATAATGTCTGAAACTCAAAAAAGCTATACATCTTCTTATTTTCAGCGTAACATGCGAATGATCCATCTTCAGATTATACACATATTTTAGAAGCTCTACTTTATCATCAAAGCAATCTCGGAACCTAAAATACTGCGAATAGGTTATGGATATTTTCAATGTCTTATACACTATATAATTGAGCGTACGCACCACATCCATGTCATTCCAATAATCTTCACTCTTTTGCGGCTCAATCCTATAGCCTAACACACGTCCCCATGCAGCAAGTATCCTTTGGCCTATTTTCGCTACATTTCTTAATGCAATTCCTCCTTTTATTGAAGGTATCAACTGCATCTTTTCCATCATTCTCAATACTTTTAGCGAACTGAAACGATGATTTCCAACTGGGTTTAGGCTATCTTCTACGTCAAATATAAAACTTCGCGCATACTTGTTTTGCAATACCAGATTCAGTACTCGTGGACTTGTCGTTATCAACTGAAACAGACGATTGTGTGCCAACTCTTTCTCCACATTGACATCAATGTTGCCATTTTCTCTAAACGGACTCAAGACTATCGGTGTTTGGTAGGCGTCATTTTTGTGAAAGAGGCTGGCTATCCAACACTTTTCCCCGTAGTTTCCTTGTGCACCGTAATCAGTTTCATTCCATTCTGCCACATAATCATTGACGTTGTAGGCATACTGAGAATAATTTACCACAATGGTATAAAAAAGACGACTCAGCTTTGCTATGGCTTCGCTAGAAGTCTCCATATTTGGTGCATCGAAATCAAAACTCCAATTGTTTTCTGGATTTGATTGGTCTTGGAAAATAATAAGGTTATCTCTTTGCTCTATAGAAGAAAACCCTCCTTCAATTTCCATTATGACCCTCGCATAAAGATTTCTCACAAAGCAGAGGTGACTCTTATGAACAGGAAGTCCCTCGCGCAAAGCGTATGCTACATTGTTTATTATACGAAAGCAAAGCTCCAGCAATGAGCTTTTCCCCATTCCATTTTCCGCGACAATCGCAGAAATGCTAACGTTCGTACAACCACATGGATAAAAATCGTCAGGAGTAGCCTCTTCCGTTCTCTGATATTTCCCATCCTCCTTTTTATACCCTTCATAAAACCAAAATGTACAATTTGGTTTCAACACCTTCATAATGCTATGGTAACGAGCCTTCTGAATATCCATATTCAGTTTTTGTTCGCTACTCATATTGTTTGATCGCACGTCTAGATTATTTGGGTATGGAAAGGTTTCTATTCCTATTAGCCTAAACATCTTTGTTTTTTTTCGCTAGATTTCAGTTTTTTCTTGCCTACAGAGATACCCATACACAAACTGCCACACATAGCCTATCATGCTATAACGCGCCACGTCTCTAAATTTCCATGAATACCTGAAAGCGTTGCCTATCACATGCATCCGCTCATACCATTGTCCCTTGCTACGATTATAAATAGAAGAGTCATCATACAAAGCACTCTCTATAGTCCTTTCAGCAAACTTGCTGTCAGCAAATATAGATTTATCATGCAGTTCCACACCGAGATACTTCACGGCTATCGTATTCATGACATCAACAAAACCGTCCAGTCTAAACCGTTTGCACTGCGAATAAAACTCCTTCCATTGTATCTTGTCTTGATTAGCTTTAATCCAGCAAGCCCAATCCACAAAATGCCTAAGATTGATACCCTCCACCAAGAAATGTATCAAGGAATGGTAAAGCATAAACAAGCCCTCTGCCTCTAAAGGCAACACATAAAGATCTGTACCGTTAAGTCTTTCCAGGCGGGTTCCATCCCCTATCGCCTCCACCATATATTGATGCAAAGCCTTGTCTGTACCGCCACGGCGAGCTGAAGTAAAGTACTGGTGATTTTCAATGGTAAGATCATTATATATTATATGCGAATGCTTGTACCAACCATCGTCCACCACAAACCCTTTCTCCCGAGCCATCTCATTGCCTTGCCTATAAGCACAGTTGCCATGCTCATCTATCAAGTAGCAGTCAAAGTCGCCAAACTCCCTATGTGCTGGATTTGGATAATAGCGGCTACGTGCCAATCCTTTGAAAACAATCGTCTTGATACCATGTTGTTTCCATAGTTCCGCAATGTCTTTTGCATGTTCGACATATTTAGCAATCTTCTTTTCAACAAAAGCCGCCTTTGCGTACCATTGCATTAGCATCATACGGTTGGGAAAACTCGCACAAGACACTTTCTCCTGGCTCAATAGTTCCAAGGCTTCATACGCCACCCCACGCACGCCTTGCTTTTGGGCAAGACTAAGTACCTCCAGCCAGTCTGCTTCATTTAAAACTGCGATCGCTTGTCCTTTCAAGGCAATACACAGCAGTTGTAATAATGTAGAAGCTGAGTTGTCGATAACTACCTTATAACTCATATTTCCTCACATACCACATTTTCTTCCAGCCATTACCCACAACGTTCATCATCGTCCAAAACGTAGCTATCACAGGACTCATATCTTCTGCCACATGAAACAGAGGGTAATGCGCCCAAATGCGTTTCCACAAAGGCTTAGGAGTAATGCTCACCTTGCGGCGGCGATACTTTGCCAAATTTTCCTTCAGCAGATAGCATGGAGCCTTTCTCACCACCTTAAGCCATAGAGCCGTATCATTATTCTTACGTACATCCTTTATTTGCACCAATCCTATCCGCTCCCTGTCGTACATCACAGCCAGGCATCCAGGCCAGCAGCACATAAACATAGCCAACTTACTCACTTTCTTTATTCCCGACACATACACGCCCAAGTCTTTGCCGTCCTCACTCATCTCTGTATATTCATGATAAGAGAAGGCATAACCATTCTCCACCATAAACTTCAGCTGATGTTCCAGTTTCTCTGGCAACCACAAATCATCCGAATCAAGAAAAGTAATCCATCTGCCCTTTGCCCTACGCAAAGCATTGTTTCGGGTTATTGCAGCCCCTGAGTTCTTAGGATTACATTCATACTTAATACGTTTGTCAGCCTCCATAAACGGCTTTACAACCTCCAACGTATTGTCCTTAGAGCAATCGTCTTGAATAAGAAGTTCCCAGTGCTGATAAGTCTGACATTGAATACTCTTGATAGTTTCAGATATGAAATCAGCACATGCCCAAGTGGGAGTGATAATAGATACCAATCCGTAGTCTTGCATAATATATTAATTATGTCTAAAATAAGCTTGTAGTAAATAATGCAGAATAAAAGAGTCCTTCTTATCCATTTCTATATTTTCTGCTCCACCTTCACGATATTTGAATCGTACATTGTTCTGTTGATAATTACCAATAAGTGAATATTCAAACAACGCTTGCATCATATCTTCTCCATTCTCATCAATTCCTTCATCTATTATAAGATCTAAAAGGAAATCAAACATGAACGGTTCTCTAGGAGTTAACCTCTTTAGAGCCCTAAAAGCCGACTCTATGTCATCACTACAAAATCTTAGCGAAAACTCTCCTTTTAAATCTTTTACCATAGCGGTTGCATACCGTGGTAACAAGGCATTCTTTATATCATTCTGACGAAGTGGCAATTCTAATTTTAATGTATTTATATCTTTAAAAAAAAGTATTAAGTCTCTTGGTCTATAAAAAGTATGATCTATTACATATTTAAATCCTGTTTTTCCATAAAAAGATTTTTCGTCAACAAACGATGTCCATGGGTCTGACTTGTCGTTTATTTTATATCCTAACTTATTATAGTTAACTGATATTCGCTTATTGATGAATTGTCTAAGGAATGATTTTGTCTCATCACCTCTATATATATCTTCAAACCAATTTAATTCAACAGAGTAACTATTTAATAGTTTCCCCATATCTGCTGTATATAATATTGACTTAGCTATATCACTCCTGAGAAGAACAAAAACCTTAGAATCTATACCATTACGAGCAAAGAAATCGACATTAAAATAATTAGCCATACGCAATAAATCAGCAGTTGTCTCAATATCGTTAGGATTGTCTGTATGATACCCAATATCCAAATCATCAAAAATAACGATATACTGATTATTTTTATCGCATTTCAAAATATAGCTTAAGATAAGTTCAAGATTAGGAAGCATCTTGTAGAAATCTGCTCTTCCACCCTTTATCTCACGTTCTTTGTGCCCTATTGCAGATACTGCTCTATTCAAATATTCTGCACCAACAGTAAGACCACTCTTTATTACCGTCTCCCTTATTTCATCTTTTCTTATATCAATAAAGCCCCTGTTTCTATCTACAAATTGTTTTACAAACTTAAATGCAGGATGCTCAATGGCTGATTGATTTTGCAATATCAAATCCAGCAAATGCGTTAACATAATCCACTTATACAAAAGACTTCTTTCAATAGAATAGCCTTGTTCTTTTCCTATTTGAACAATATGTTCTACATCAATATCAGGTTTCTTGATGAACTTACAAAATAGATTCGGCTCTCCATGGGCTAAAGCAAACATATGCTCGCCTATGGCTGACTTTCCAGAACCTTTACGACCTAAAACTATAAATTTTTCATTGTTCAATTGACTTAATATATCGAGATAGTCTTCAAAAAACTGATCAAGAGTAATTGGAGTAATTGTCGCTTCAGACTCTGCTTCTGGACTTCCTATAAAAAAGTTTTCAGTAGTAGGCCGGCAAACATCTCCATTGTTCCTTTTTTTGTTCAAATATTTATCAAATACGCCCATAGTATTTATTTCATTAAAACAAATTTAGCTCCGCCCGATGGTATCGCACCATATCGCTTCATGCGACCACTTGTGCGGACGGATATACCATTACCTACTTCTTTTTCAGAGGGAAATCCTTTATGCTGAACTTCTCACCAAGCATTTTGTTGAATTCAGGAGTATAGAAGTCCATAAAGCCACCTTGCGAAGTGAAGGTCAATTCGCCAAAGTATATTTTTCCGTCTATGTTGTATAGATCAACACGAAGTTCTGGGAAACCCTTTGACAGCTTTTCTGCTATCTCCACCATTTTATCGAAGTTCTTTGGTTTAGGAATAATGTCACCTCTCAGATAGTCAGAATTGAATACAGAGAATTCAGGATGTGCATTCCAATCCATATCATAAGTCATCACATGGGCACTGTTGCCACCAGCACTACGGTCATTGCATATCCATGTGTAGTAGCACTTACCATTAAAGCACCACATCTTATAGTCAGTCAAAGATGTAGCGCCCTTTTCTAATGGCAACACTTCTTCCGCAATCACACAAGGCTTCATATTCTTGTAATGAGGTTCTGCATGAAGCGCACCAATATTCTTGCGACTCAACCATTCCCCAATCATTTCTATATACTCAGCCTTCTTCTCTGGAGTAAGCTCCGATTTGCGTATAATCTTGTTTGTACCCTTACCATCACCATTATTAGCCTTAATGATAAAAGTATCAGGGAGCACATCAAAATTTACATCCTCTTTCTTATACCAAGTGGCATAGAGCTTCACTAAAATGTCGCCCAGACCAATTTTCTCCACATAGTCACGCACCGTTCGCTTATCAGCCAATTCTGTCCATCTTGTTGTATCAGAATAAAGCTTCGCCCAGAGTATTTTCTCATTCAATGTCTGAGGATTCTTAAGGTTAAGCGGTTCCTTAAACACATAGCGATAACGAATTTTCAACAAAGTCTCAGGAAAATGATTACCCATAAACTCTGTAAACTTAATCAAAGGCCAAAACATAATTCTGCCTGATTTACTTAAAGTTGGATGAAAGGCCATATTTTATTGTTTTAATTCTTATTTCAAAAACCTTCTTTTTATAAAATCTTTCAGTAGACTGTTTCCCAATGTTGGATGTTTAATCATATTGTTGATAATATATCTGTGATTGGCTTTTCTGTATGCAGCATAGTTCCTACTTATTTCCGCATGATACTGTTCTGAGTTATCTTCTTTCTTAAGAGCTTCATTCAAGTAGTCAAATCGCCATTCTGCAGATATCTTCGATTCATCTACTACAACAGGTGTACAATCATTCTCGATATGTATATATTCTACACTTGGTTGTTTTGTTTCAAGGTCATACTTTACTATAGCACCTATTTTTGTAGGTTCCCAAGCCATCTCAAAAACAAAGTTTCCAAGTGAGTAGAATATGTATTTACCATTATATTCCTCATATCCTTGAAGCACATGAGGATGCATACCTATTATAAGGTCAAAACCGATGCCAATCAACCAATGGGCAAACTTCTTTTGTGCAGACGAAGGACGGTTTATGTATTCATTACCCCAATGAATGTAGAGCACTTTTAATGCCTCCACTGGTAAAGACTTCAGTTCTTTTTCTATTTCCTTATATTCAGGATTATACCAATATAAAGGCTCATCCGTAAAGTCATCAATGCGAAGACACATACCTGTAAATGACACCGTTCTTCCTTGATGGTTCATCACAACAGATTTCTGTTTATTTGCACCGAAACATTTTGAACCATAACCGCATATAGCATCAAATGTCTGTTGGTAAGCCTCTTTGCCATGCTGCATTGCATGATTGTTGGCAAGACCATACACATCAAAGTGATTAAGCCTTTGCAAAACTTTTGGATGTACCCTAAACACCTCTCCCGCAAAGCCTGCATTATCAGTTACATTTGAGGCTACTCCCTCGAAATTGCCAACCCAAAGATCATTAGCGTATCTGTTAAGTTTACGGAAAGGGTCAAAACCATTAGCTATTCTGGTACCAATGCCAAAGCCAGCATTGAAATACCAGTCAGTTAGATTTATATCTCCAGTGAATACTAACATATACCTATTTTTTCTAACAGTTTATCAGACACGACATTTTTAATGTCAAAATTCATGGCTGAATTTTGACACGTTTTACTCATCAGTTCAACAGACTTTGGATTATTTATCATCGTATCCATAGCATCAGCAAGAGCTTCTATTGTATTCTCTTTCAATATGACTCCAGTCTTACCATCTTCAATAATATCTGCATTAAGGCTCCAATCTGTTGCAATTACGGGCAACCCCGACACAAATGCATCTATGATTATACCAGGAAAGCCTTCTCCATGCCAATATGTAGGAAACAGCATGGCGTCATATTTTGCCAGTATGTCATAGTTTCTTTGATTACGTAAATCCAAGAAACCTTTATATGAAACGTTGTTTATAATAGATATTTTATCCTTGAATTGTGATTCATATTCTGCCTCAAACGGACCATAAAAATCTACTGTAAAATTATCCGTGTATTTCTTATTGAGTTTCTTTACGGCTTCTATAATTGTGTTGCATCCCTTCTCAGGAATTATACGGGAAAGGAACACAAAGTGCATCTTGTCATCTGTCTTGGCTTTTTTTTCTGGCAAATAATCAATACACTTGAAGTTCGGAACATAAATTGTGTTCTTAAAACCAACCCCCGACAAGGTTTCCTGCATTTTCTTACCTTCTGCCAAAAAAACATCTACTATTCTAAAAGGTTTTGCTTTTACTTTTCCTTCTTTTATCCATTCTGCAATACTACCTCCGATAATCCAATAAACAATGGAACGTTTCCTAGGAAATAGCGACATTATCTGCAATACTCTGTAGCTACTCATATTATTTGTAGCAATTATGTATTTTGCATTTGGATTAAACAATATGAAAAATACTAATTTAACAAGAACCAAAGGATTTTTCCTCCAATTCTCAGTATCAGCCGAAACCACATTGATTTTTTTCTTATGAAAGTAATTCATTAAATGGTAGTTCTTAGCCGATGCACCATTTTGTGGAACTTTTCCTCCTCCAGCTGGTCCAATAAAGATAACTTTTTGTTTATTCATTATTCTACAATGTTATTTACATATCCCTCCGTTGCCCAATCCCTGTGCTTTATTATGCAAGGATTACCAAACACTACAGAATGTGAAGGTACATCTACATTTACAAAACTGTTAGGTGCAATCATCACATCATCATCAATAGTAATTTTTCCAACGACAGCCGAATTGATTCCAATCCAAACTCTATCACCAATAACCGGATATCCTTTTCGAGAGCCTCTATTAGCTTGCCCTATCACAACACCTTTGTGTATGTTACAATTGCGACCTAATTTAGCTTTACCATTGATAGTTATATTATATGCATGACCTATATAAATACCCCCCGATTTGATTATTGGCTGTTATTTCCAATCCTCTTCGATTTGCCCATAGACGGAACAATACTTTGTACAAAAACCTCATTGGTAGAAAAGAAGCTAAAGATGCTTTTCTATGAAGAAAATGGAAAACCCTAATATAGGTCTCAGGCTTTCCTCCATAGCGAGCAATGTCTGCATTATATAATTCTTTGAATTTGCTCATCGCTTTATATTTTTTCTATAAGTTCTACATATGATTTCAAGAAAGCTTCTTCTGTATTGCGCTGCAAACAAAGTTGACAATTGCGCTTACCCATTTCCAGTCTTTCTTCGTGTGTTAAGTTTGCCATTTTGTTGATGGCGTCAGCAATCGCTTCAGGCTTCTTTGGATCAAACAAAAATCCATTTCCCCCATCTTCAACTATATATGGATTCTCATATACATTGCTACAGAGAATCGGTAATCCACAAGACATTGCTTCTACCACAACATTTGGATATCCTTCAAGAAGACTTGGAAGACAGAATATATCAGCCTTGCGATATTCCTCTTCAATCTTTTGGTTTGGATCATGTAATGTCATGTAATCTGCAATATCAAGCTGCTGATACTCTTTCTCTATTTCTTCAAAATAAGCTGCATTATGCTTCTTGTCTCCATACCAATCGAAATGTACATTGAGTCCCATATCCTTTACCATACGAACTGCCTTTAGGTAAGTTAAGACATTTTTTGCCTGCGTATAACGGGCTACGGTAACAACACGAAGCGTATTATCCTGCACAGGTGACTCAGAGGGTGTAAAGCGATTAACATCCACAAAGTTGATAATGGGATGCACCTTCTTACTAAGAAAAGGAAAGTTTCTAGAAATAAACTTAGCTTGACTATTGCTATTAGGAACAATAGCATCTGCCAAACGATATAGATTAAACTGAATCTTATCACCACACGTGATACCTGTATTATTACTTCGTTCTGACACTACCAACTTTGCCTTAAAGAAAAGCCTTGCAAGGCACATTGTCTTATTCACTGATGGCAGGAAAGAAATAACCACATCAGGTTTATACTGCCTAACATAGTTAGCTATCTTAAATATTCGACTCTTTTTGTTCCAAAGGTCGGGTACAAATTGATAATCCACACCATTCTGACGAAGATATGGCTCATAGAACTGATTCTCAACATATGTTATCAATCGACAGGGAAACCCCGCCTTTGTTAGCATCGAAGCCAACCCACATAATTGCCTCTCTGCCCCACCAGAGCCAAGATGCTCTGTTACCAACAATATTTTTTTCATTCTTTTACAAACACTTCTTCAGTAAGGATTCATATTAATACATTCTTAGCCAAGAAACTCTCGACTGAAAAAATACATTTTATAAACATGTTTCGGAAATTGTATTCTATAATAGCTTTAATCCTTTACAACACCCTATTAGTAACTAACGTTCTAGGTACATTATTTAATATGACATTAATCATTTTGTAAGTTTCATGAACATTATTAAAATCACGTAATGCTGTTTTTCTTCCTTTTTCTCCTATTTGCTTTGCTAATACGGGATTGTCTAATGCCCATTTTAGTTTTGCCGCAAAGTCTTCTGGGTCTCTTTGATTTGCAAGTAATGCATTATCTCTATGTTTTAGAAATTTGGGTATGTCTCCCACTTTTGTCACAACTACAGGGTTCCCCGTTAACAAGTACTCTCCGAGCTTTGTTGGAAATCCACATTTAGCTTGTAAAGAATCAGGTCTTGCAAGAGCTAATATTTCTGCATTCTTTAGTAATTGTGGCATCCTTTCTGATTCAACAATTCCAGAAAATATAACCTTATCTTTAATTCCAAGCCGTTCTATTAACGAAAAATTATCAAATTCGCCTTCCTTTAATGGGGTTTTACCTATTATCATTAATTTAATATCATCATATTGATGTGCAATAATGGCAAAAGCCTTTATGAGGTCATCCACACCATCTTTGTTATTTGATGCAGTTCCGCAATATGCAACATACTTAGTATCTACCTGCTGTTTCTCTAACGAGATGAAACGGTTTGGATCAACAGTCATGTTAATAATATGAATTTTGGCCGCAGAGACTCCTTTCGAGACAAAATAATCCTTAAGAGATGTTGATATTACAAACAAGCCATCAAGTCCCATTAAAGTTTTCCTATATTTTTTCTTTGATAAAGCAACTAACCTACTGTTATAGCCTGACGAAACTTTTAGGATGTTCTGTACGTTCAGCATAACATTTTACTTTATTATGAGAAGTTCCGATATTTGTCAAACAATTACATTGGTATGTATATATAATGTCACCTTCCTTAAGTCTTTTGCTAAACTTCCATTTATTTACAAAAAAGAAAAAGGCTTTTGCAAACATATTAGTTGATTTATGTTTATCCCATAAATATTCTATTTTTATATTATGAAATTTATCTTTTATTTTACTGCAATTTTCGTCAGGCAAGAAGAAAATGACAGTAACATCAATATCTATTTTCATTTCATCAATCGCCTTAATATAACCCAATAATCTATTTGAGACAGCATTATTCGGCTGAAACATATCTATTAATATATACAGCATATTTATATTCTATTTAAAAATTCAACTAATCCTTTTGTTGCAACTTTTGCATTAAAATCTGTCATGGCGAGTTTATATGCATTTTCTGACACAATCTTACTCTCATTAGGATGAGTAAGAATATATTCAATTTTTTCAGCATATTTTATTGGATTACATGGAGGAACCATATAAACATGCTCGCCATCTTTTACATAATTATGAATTTCTCCAACATTTGTTACAATAGCTGGAGTATGACTAAGCATATATTCTGCAAGTTTAGTTGGGAAACCACCAGCAGCACGTTTTGTAATAGGTTGTGAAGTTAACAAAATGGTAGCATCACACAATATTTTGGGAACATCTCCAAAATTTACTCGTCCCATGATTTTAACCCTATTGCTTAACCCATGTTTCTCTATACAATTTTTAACAAAATCTAAATCATTCTTATTTGGAGTTCCATAAAGGCGTAATTCATATTGAGGAAATCTTTCAGATACAATACTAAATGCATCGATAATATTATCTACATTATCTTTTGCAATCATCATATTGCCCATATAGCATAAATAGGGTCTGTCAATATGAGTTGATTTTATCACATTTGTAAACCTATCAGTTTTAACTACCGAACATAGAATATAGGTAGGTTTTGAACAAACTTGCTCATTGTAGAACTTCTTCAGTTCATTTGTCATTAAAATTCTACCACAGAAGAACTTATAGATTATACGATATAATAGCAACTGATATTTGGGAACACTGCTTTTTAATTTTCTAATTGGTTCAGGAAATTCATCTCCTATAAAAAGAATTTTTATGCCCAGTAAATATAAAATAGGGCCAAAAAAGTAAAGGAGGGAAATTTTATCAAAGCTAAAAAACAAGAAATCAAATTTTTCTTGTCTGTGAGACTTAATTATATTACGTAAGCAAACAACCTTTCGCCATTGATGTTCAATTGTACCTAATATTGTATTTACCTTTTTTTTACGATATGTTGACAACTGATACTTAACTCCATCAATAATTCCACTTAAAGATTGACATTGTTCTTTTTCAATTGACGCAAAAAGAATGTATTTCAACATTTGCACCATTTTCAACAAGTCCTTTACAATATGACAAAATCCTTATACTGGGTGCCATTCCCTCAGGGAATTTATAAGAACATAAAACTCCAATTTTCATATTTTTGTTCACTTATTTTGTAACGAATAGAAATAAAGAAAGAAATAAAAATACGAAACAGATAATGTTTGTGGAAAAACCGCAATCATAACTATCACAAACAATCCAATTCGTTTAAATAATGAATTATCATTTTCTCTGAAGAAATTGCCTGTTCCCTTAAAAAAGGCAATCAACAAATATGCTGAAAATGGAATTCCCCAAACTCGTAGCAACTGAGTCCATCCATTTGGACTCATAACTAAATTTGAAAAAACTCTGTTTAAGTAAGGTCCATATCCGATAAGTTGTGATTTCACAATTTGCTGCCAGTGATAAACCATTGCAAAAAAACGTGAACTTTCCTTCGTACTCATAGCATTATCTGTAATTTTTTCTGCCATAAAATCCAATGAAGATATATAATATGTACCTACAATCAACAAGGACAAAAGAAAGATTTTGCTAAATGTAATACCTCCTCTTTGCAGAATGGCAAAAGCCAAAGCAATAATCAAAACGACATAACCAGTAGATGAGAATGATGTAATTATTGCAATGATAAACACTATATTATATTTGGTGATAATCTTATTCTCACGAATAGCATTTAAGTAAAAAGCAATGATTAAGTATATACAAAATACTCCATGCTCCCAAAACGGGCCTGTATTTTGCGGTATAAGTAAATCGTCTATGAAGTAAACAGTATACACATAAAGAGTATAACTTTCATTTGCCGTAGATCCTTCTCTGGTTTCTCTCATATTATCCCAACCTAATTGAGGAAGACTTTCTCCAATATCCAACAACAGATTGTGCCCCTGTGGGGTAAAGTCTATGCCCCAAAATACAAGGCTTATGACAGAAATTAAGAATACAGTTTTAATATACAAATCAACAAAATGTCTACTTTTAAAAAGATAACAAGACATGATCATCACGCTATATAAAGCCAATAGATACTTGGTTGTTGTATTAAAATCACCACTGAAAGATAATGTCTGAAGTAAAACTATAAAAGTAAGCATAAACGTTACAATAACTATTTTTTTATTCAGATAACATCCTCTTTTTTTATATAATATATACAAGAAAGGAAAGAGCACGATCATCCATAGCGGCCATAGTCCATAAGTAAAACCGCCTCCAGACCATAACATCAGGAAAAGGATGGAAATTGTGTCTATAAATATATCTACTTTATTATTTGCCCCAGAAACCATAAGCTGTATTATTTAAAATTTTAGTGCATTGTATTTTAGACCAAAGATAATTGAGAATAAACACCAATGAATTTGCAATTAAAACTCCCGACAACCCCAATGCTTTACCTAAGAACAATGCTAACGGTACATAACAAATAGCAATGATACCAGTAATAACCATTTGAGCAAATACTTTACCAGTCCCATTGATAATGGTACCATAAACCTTGTATAGCATCTCAAAAGAAATACACAAGCAAATTAGCCCTGTTGTTATATAACTTATATCAATTGCACCTTTACCCAACCATAACGAATAAACTTGTTTTGAGAGTATAATCATAAGTATTCCACCAGCAATTGCTATCAGGCAAATCCTTCTTGAAAAACGAAGCGTTTTACGAATCCAAGCAAAATCACCTCTAACGTATGCGTCTGTTGTAGCAGACCATATCGGAGTAATCATTATATTGAAAAACATTGTCAACACACTGATATATCTAAATGCCATGTTATATTCAACAACAGCTTCTGGTCCAACAACACGGGTGATAATTATACTATTTGCCTGAAAAAGAACAATTGTTATGATTTGAAGTATAAAAAACTTCACTCCAAGCGATAATATACCTGATACAGATTTAAAGTCTATCAATCTAAAAGAAGGTGCAACTTCCTTTAGTTTTGTGTTAAACAAAATTATAGTACCTATTAACATAAGTGATGGCGGTATCAGACAATTGACTGCACCTATCTGAAAAACTGATGAAACATTAAATACATATACTTGAACAATTAATGCTATAAATGTAACAACTTGCGATCCAAATGAAATGAGCGAGTTCATTGCAGGCATCTGATGCGCATACAATATAGAGACTATTAATCCTAACAAAAATTGTAGACAGAAGGCTATGAATACTACCATAGCCAATCCGTTAGTCTCTTCTGCATCACTCTTAGGAGAATTGAGGATATTAAGCCAGTCTATAAAAGGCGATGCAATCAGAAACGCAGAAATTAAGAGTCCTACATAAATAGCTAAAGTAGCATAGCTACTACTTATAGCTTTCTTTGCTTCTTGTAAATCTCCTTTCGCCAGCATCTCTGGTAGTCTATTTCTAAGTCCATTACCCAGACCTACGTCCATCATACCTACCCAGCTTACAATTGATGTAAGGGTGAGGAGAACTCCATAATCCGCTCGATTTACATGATGTAGCATAATAGGAGCAGTCATCAATGAAATCAGAATAGAGGCACCTTTCAAAAGCATCATAGCCGCAGTATTCTTATACATCTTTTTACTTCGGCCGTCTGTATTTTGAAACTTACTCTTAATACTTGACATACAATTCAACATTAATTGTGCTATTTGTTTGTAAGTGTTCGGCGAACACCGTATTGCATGATCTCAAATAAAGCAGTAACTTTGCACGGCGGCATTGTCATTGCCTTTTTGAGACAAGCATAGGAGGTTTTGCCCTCCACCAGCTCATGCTAATGGGGAGTACACCTTCATTTGACTAAAATTTTAATTCATGTTTATCATCCCTCGTCTTCCCAAAACTCAGGAAGAAGAGCATAAAGTTTATCCTTGGGCGTCGTCTTTATGTTTTTCAGCACATAAGAGAGCCAACGCTCCGGATTTTTACCCAGTACCTTGCAGGCACCAAACAATGAGTACATCATCGCTGCCCGCCTGCAGGCATCCAAGTCTCGGCAGAACAAATAAGACTTCTTGCCCATCACCATGTCACGGATCAACCTTTCAGTGTCCGTGTTGTCTATCGGCATCTCGGGGATAGACAGGTAATGGGTCAACTCATCATAGTTGCGAAGCAGGTAATTCAGCGCCCTGAAGATTAGGCTGTCCTTTGACACGTCGAGAATCGTATTCGCCGCCCAGGCTCGGAAGATTTCCCATATAGGACCCGCATGCTCTTGCCTGAACCTGGTCTTTCCCTCGCCAGTCGACCCTTTCTCCTTGATTATCTCCTCCACGAGATAGGGGTCTTGGTAGAAGAGCAACGCCGTCTGGGACAACTGTGGGTTTCCCCTCAAGGACCGCTCCGCCATACGACGGGCATGAGCCATGCGCCGGCATAGGACAAGACCGTCTATTTTCTTCATCCAGTCGTAACCTGCATAGGCGTCACACATGAAGACATTGCCGGTCCAATCCTTCAGGTTGTCCATAATGTCGACCTTGCCTTGTACCATAATTTGAACATTTTAATATCACGGTGCAAAGGTGCGAAACTTTTTCTAGGCGCACAATACGGCTTTCACTGAATATTTACGGTACATTGTAAATACCATAAGCATTCAAAAACGTCATAACATCCTTATTTCCAATTTGTTTTACTAAATCCAAAGAATTGCTATCGGAGACAGGTTCTCGTAGTACACGCTAGCAGATTTCACGGCCTTGAGAAAGCCTTGAAGAACTACTGCTCTTCTGTATCGGAGTTAACTGAATCCGCTTAAGTCTTTTCTTCAAAGCCCAATGTTCAAAAACAAAATCGTCAATGCGTTTTGCGTCTTCTGCGGAATACCAACTAACTTCCCATTTTGTCTCAGAAGAAGTTTGTCTAAAGATCCAATCCAGATAGTCTATATCAACAGGTGAAAATGAAAGACCATATATATGAACTACCTTAACTTCCATGAGGCGTTCGAAGAACTCCGAGTTTTTGAATATATACACGTAAGGGTTTTTATGGTACCTCCCCAAAACGTCACAAACCTTTCCTTCATCAAACGTACGACCATCTCCTACCGCAATAGTATTGTGTCCGAAAATTAGGTCTTCAGAGTTTTGTGCACAACCATGAATATATAAAATTCGTTCTTTAGGAATTTCATACAACAATTCTAATGTCCTAGTATAATTGAAGTTCAGAAAAATAGAGTTGTCTTTCTCCAACTGTAAATATTTAGGGTTGCATATTGAAGTCATGGATTTTACCCATTGTTTCATACAATAATGAACCACATCAAACAGCCCCGAGAGCCTATTAGCACAAGGTGATATTTCTATTAACGATGACGAAAAACGATCTTCCTTTTTCCGTTTTTCTTCAATTTCCTTCAATATAGTTTCCATTGACTTAGCTGGAGGAGTATTATCTTTAATATATTTGGGAATGTCCAACTTTCCCAAAGATACTTCAAAATCATTCCACCATTCAATATCGGGCAAACCGTAGGCTGACTCTAATGCCTCATAGATAAAAGCATAATTAAACTTCAGCCATTTTCTAAAATCGCTATATCGAGTATTTAGACCTGAGAAGATATCAAATCCATTACCGATTACATACAAATGTTCTACCATTACTGACTAAGGTTCTTTTTCGCCTCACAGTGACCGATCATAAAGTCCGCTAGTTTTGGCTTGCTCTTGTTGAATGCTTTCTTACCTTGTACCATAATCTGAATAATTTAAATTCATGACACATAGTTCGAAACCTTTTTACTAAATGCACTATACGACTTTCACCGACCACTTACAATACATTCTTCTATCCTGGGTTTCCAAATGTTGTTCGAAAGTTCGAGATCTCCATCATACAAGCATTGCAATATAAAAGGACATCCGGCAAGGCATAGACCGATGCCTTACAAAGCTTTGATGCCCCCTTAATGGACTTACCCTTGTATATCGCCTTCATTAAAACTACCAGGATACATTTCGTGGTACAAACTGGTTATATAATGGATTTCATCCTTTGTATATGCAAATGGCAAATGATCGACAAACGTACATCCAGTATTCTCCATCCGCTGTCGAGCATTTTCAAAAGTATCTGCAAACTCCTTGTTTAATTCATAAGCCTTTTTTAATCCGTTCAAACTATATATCTTATACTTCTTCATTACACGAACTTTTTCCGCCATAGGATCGAATGGGAAAAGCATTTGTCCCCCTTTCGTAAGTTCCCATATACGTAACGAGCTCTCTGGATTATGCCAAAAAGTGAAATGTGCTATATTGAAATCTGAATGCTGCTCCATAACCATAGCGTAAGCTCGTTGCTCACCAGGTCGTCTCAGCGCTTCTTGTCCTATAGGCCATATCCTATGTTTCTTAGAGATGTTTAACATATCTCCAGTTGGAGGTAACTATTCAGCAATAACACTCCTTTGAGTTTTTTGTCAACAATCCTGACAAAACAAGTAGGCGATAATATATTGAAAACCAATAAAATATTTACACTTTATTTTTGGATATCTCGGATATTTTTTGTACCTTTGTATCTATGAATAAGCAAGTTACGGATATATCGCAAGCCTTGAAAAGGCTGACATCTGAATGCTGTCGATGCATGAAGCCATCGATGCGCTACATACGGAGAATGCGAATTTGCGCCGTAACGTGGAAAGGCTTCAAAAAGAGAACCGCAGCCTGCGCAAGCGGCTGGAAAAGTCTGAGAAGCCCGACAAGAATTCAAACAACAGCAGCACTCCTCCCTCCAAGGAAAAGATGAAAGCCGAAGTGATTCGGCGCACAAAATCCTGCGAAAAAGAAGAGCGGCCTTAAGCCTGGCGGGGGCAGCCTGGGCATGAGGCACACAACAGAAATATGACGGAAAAGCCGAATGTTGTGGAAGACTGCATGAGTGGATATTGTCGCGAGTGCGGTCGTGACTTGTCGGCATAGCGGGAGAGCTTGACTATGTAAGTCAAGTTGTAGATTTGCCAACGTTGGCGCCTGTCGTGAGAGAATATCGCCATTACAAGAAGACCTGCACCTGCGGATGTTGCAATAGAGGATACGAGCCGCGCAGCGGGGGCAACAAAAGGTAACTTTTGGCAAGAACATCAGAGCCGTTGTGACCTACCTGAGCGTGGTGCAGTGCATACCTTACGAGCGACTGGCTTCTTTGATGGAAGAGGTGTTTTCTGTCCACATGAGCCAAGGCTCCATCAAGAACATTGTACAGGAGGCCATGAGGAAATCCAAGCCTGCCATAAAGCTGCTGGAAGACATGCTGAGGAAATCACCCGTTGTGGGCTTCGATGAGTCGGGTTGCTACAACAACAAGAAATTGGATTGGGCGTGGATAGCGCAAACAACATACTTGACGCTTTGCTTCCGTGCTGCCGGCCGCTCGTCAAAAGTGCTTGAAGAGAGGTTCGGCGATGCTCTAAAAACATGGTGGCAGTGACCGACAGGCACAGCGCGTATTTTTCCCTTGACTTTTTGAATCACCAAGTGTGCCTGGCCCACCTTCTGCGCGAGTTGGAATACTTGACAGAGCTTGACCCCGAAACAGCAGTGGTCGAAAGATGTGGCAAGCCTGTTTAGACAAGCCATTCATGAGAGAAACACTCGGCCTAATGAATTCATTGACAAAAGAACTTGGCTTGACAAGCTTGACGATCTGCTGAAAGCCAACCTGCTCCACCTAAGATCCAACTTCGAGAGGCTTCGCAATGGACTCGCAAAATGCAGGGATTACATATTCAACTTCTTAGACCATCCCGCAATTCCACCCGACAACAATGCGAGCGAGAGAGGAATCCGAAAACTGAAGATAAAGCAGAAAGTGTCCGGCACTTTCAGGTCTGACAATGGAGCAGACGCTTTCTTTTCTATACATTCCATTGCTGACACTGCATGGAAAAAAACGGCCAGTCGCAGCTGCAAGCTATCCATACCATCCTGTCGTTATAGGATGGTAGGATGCTGCATGCCTACACTATTGCTGAATAGTTACAGTTGGAGAGAAATAGATAACACCTTTCGACACAGTATGCAGAATTGGATAATAACTATCAGAAACAGCATCATACCCCGTAGTCGCAAAGAAAGCCGCAACCAATGGACTATTCGTCATGTCCATCATATTAGTAGCAATTCCGTAATGTTGTGCCAACGCTTCGAAATTAACCAACAATCCAGCTCGCTCCAAGTCTTTTATCTGCGGATTCTCTTGCAAAATAGCCTTAAAATCACTCATCTGAATCAGCCGTTCAAAGGACTGTTCCATTGTCCATTCTCCACGATACAAAGATGGTTTACAAGGAGTATAAATAGCACTTTGTCCTCTGTACAAAGGGTTCATTGGCATTGGGCAAGCAACAAGCTGATTTTCTGCCAACTGCATAACCTCAAAACAAGGATTAGTATGATAAAATCCTCCCCAACCTTTGGTTTTGAGGTAATCAAAAACAGCAAAAACAGATGAGAAAGTATCTTCTATCATTACGGAGTATGCTATAGTATCTATTGTTTAACGCCTATTGACGCACATTAAAACTTACGCCACACCATCTTATTGACGATTCCAACGTATGACTGCACAATCTTCACAACCTTGGTTGAGACATTTTCGTCAACATAATCAGGCACTGGAATGCCATGCTGACCGTCACGGCAGAGCTCGACGGCGGTGTCAACGGCTTGGAGCAATGACCTCTCGTCGATACCAGCAATGATGAAGTCACCCTTGTCGATGGCCTCGGGGCGCTCGGTAGAGGTACGGATGCAGATGGCGGGGAAGGGGTGACCGATGCTGGTGAAGAAAGAGGATTCCTCGGGAAGAGTTCCGCTATCGCTGACGACCGCAAAGGCGTTCATCTGGAGGCAGTTGTAGTCGTGAAAGCCGAGGGGCTCATGCTGGATGACACGTGGGTCGAGCTGGAAGCCTGAGGCAGCGAGACGGTTGCGTGAACGAGGATGACAACTGTAGAGGATGGGCATGTCGTACTTTTCCGCCATCTTGTTGATAGCAGTGAAGAGGGAGAGGAAGTTCTTCTCCGTGTCGATGTTTTCCTCGCGATGGGCAGACAGGAGAATATACTTGCCTTTCTCCAGGCCAAGGCGTTGGTGGACGTCGCTGGCCTCGATATCGGCGAGGTTGTTGTGGAGAACTTCTGCCATGGGGGACCCTGTGACATAGGTGCGCTCCTTGGGCAAACCGCAGTCGGCGAGGTATCTTCTTGCGTGCTCAGAGTAGGCCATGTTCACGTCGGAAATGATATCGACGATACGGCGGTTGGTCTCCTCGGGCAGGCACTCGTCCTTGCAGCGGTTGCCGGCCTCCATGTGGAAAATGGGGATATGGAGTCGCTTTGCTCCGATGACGCTGAGGCAGCTATTGGTGTCGCCAAGGACCAGTACGCCGTCAGGCTTGGTCTGGGCGAAGAGCTTGTAGGAGCAGTTGATGATATTGCCGCAAGTAGCGCCAAGATCGTCACCGACAGCATCCATATAGACCTCGGGCTCGGCGAGCTTCAGATCCTTGAAGAAGATACCGTTGAGGTTGTAATCGTAGTTCTGGCCCGTGTGGGCGAGAATCACGTCAAAGTACTTGCGGCACTTGTTGATGACGGCGGCGAGACGGATGATCTCGGGGCGCGTGCCGACAACGATAATGAGCTTTAATTTGCCGTTGTCACGGAAGTGTATGTCGGAATAATCGAATTTCGGTTGCTTTTCCATAAATGTATTTGTTGGTACGAACACGAATAATACGAATAACACGAAAGCTTAAGCATATTCGTTACATACGTACTCTTCGGGGGTGTTTTTATACGAGAATTATTTTACTTTTCGCTCGAATTCCAAACCGTCCGCGTTTCCGAAGTTTAAAAGGAGTCCACGTTTATACCCTGTAGCTTTTAGGTAATTGAAGACTTGACTTCTGTGTGTATCATCTAAATGTGCCACAGCTTTTAACTCAACTATAATATTGCCGTAACATACGAAGTCGGCTCGGTATGTTTGCTTCAATACGACTCCATTGTAGGAGATGCTTAACTCTTTCTCTCTTTCATACGAAATATTGCGTTTAGCTAACTCTAACTCAAAAGCTTCTTGATATACCGCTTCAAGAAAGCCAGGACCAAGCGTGTTGTAAACGTGCATGGCAGCGCCTGTTATATTGTAGCTTTCTTGCTTGTGATAAATCATATTCGTTCGATTTGAGCAATTCGTGTTCCGAATAACCTTTATATGTGTTCGTTATTTTTCGACTTTGTCAAAGTAGGTGTCGGGCCTGTTCGGATCGAATATCTCGTTGCAGTACATGACGGTAACGAGGTCTTCGGTGTCGGAGAGGTTGATGATGTTGTGGGTGTAGCCGGGGAGCATGATGACGGACTGGATTTTGTCACCACTAACTTCATAGTTCAACACTTCGTCTGTGCCTTCCTTGCGGAGCTGGATGAGGCCGTGGCCCGAGACGACGATGAACTGTTCCCACTTGGTGTGGTGCCAATGTTCACCCCTTGGTGATACCTGGCTTAGAGATGTTGATGCTTACCTGTCCGCAGTTGAGGGTGTGAACCAATTCGGTGAACGAACCGCGGGCATCGACGTTCATCTTCAAGTCGAAGATGGCCTTTTCCTTGGGAAGGTATGACAGGAAGGTGCTGTACAGGCGCTTGGCGAAGGAGTCGACGGGGATTTCAGGAATCATCAATGTCTTGGGCATATCGGCAAACTGATGGAGCAGGTCCACGATTTCACCAAGCGTAGCTTTGTGAGTGATAGGGCAATAGCAGTAGCGGCCTACTTTTTCGAACACAGATTTCACAGATTGAACAGATTTTTCATTATCCGTGCTACCTGTGGTATCACCATTCATGGGGATGACTTCCAGGCCGTCAAACTCGCAATGGTGCTCCTCGCCCTTCAAGGCGCGGATCATCTCTTCTACAAGGTCATCGATGTAGAGCAGTTCAAGTTCTACACTTGGGTCGTTGACTGTGATGGGGAGATCATTGGCGATGTTGTTGCAGAAGGTAGTTACGGCACTATTATAATTGGGACGGCACCATTTGCCATAGAGGTTGGGGAAGCGATAGACCAGGACCTTGGATCCCGTCTCCTTTCCATACTCCAAGAACAGGTCCTCGCCAGCTTTCTTGCTGCGACCGTACTCGCTATTGCCAAAACGGCCTGTCAAGGACGCTTGCTGAGAGCTGGAGAGCATCACGGGGCAAGTATTCTTATGGGCCTTCAGCGTGTCAAGCAAGGTGGAGGCGAAGCCGAAGTTACCCTTCATGAACTCGTCATTGTCCTTGGGGCGGTTTACGCCAGCGAGATTGAACACGAAGTCACATTCCTTGCACCATGTGTCAAGTTGCTCGGGGGTGGAGTCGAGGTCGTATTCGAAGACTTCCTCGATCGACAAGTCGCCGTAGCAACGGGCCTTGCCGTCTTTGATGTTATTGAGTTGGGCGCAAAGGTTCTTGCCGACGAAGCCTTTGGCACCAGTTACTAAAATTCTCATACTATTATATTTGAACACGAATTAGACTATAACACGAAATTCTAACACAGATTACACAGAAAATACAGATAATATTTGAACACGAATAACTCTAATAACACGAATGTTATCTGTTTAATCAGGTCTATCTGCGTTCGCACCTAATACTACTTATTTATTCGTTAAATTCGTGTGATTCGTGTTCGTTTACTGCACGAAGTTGCCCTCGCCTTTCAATTCTTTCTGAATATACTCCAAGGAGGCGATCTTGGCCTTGGTCTCCTCAAGGTTCAGACGGTAGGTGTTGTCGGAGTTGAACTCCTCTATCTCGGAACGCTTCGTGTCGCCCTCCTTGAAGAACTTGTCGTAGTTCAGTCCGCGGTTGTCAGCGGGTACACGGTAGAAGTTGCCCATATCCTCGGCCTTGGCGCACTCCTCCTTGGTGAGCAATGTCTCATACATCTTCTCTCCGTGGCGGATGCCGATGACTTTGATATCCTCCTTCTTGCCTCCGAAGAGCTCGCAAACGGCCTCGGCCTGGGTTTGGATCGTGCAAGCGGGGGCTTTCTGTACGAGGATGTCACCGTTGTGTCCGTGCTCGAAAGCGAAGAGGACGAGATCGACGGCCTCCTCCAGCGACATGATGAACCGGGTCATCTTCGGCTCGGTCAGCGTGATGGGATTGCCATTGCGAATCTGGTCTATCCACAGGGGAATGACAGAACCACGGGAACACATCACATTGCCATAGCGAGTGCAGCAGATCTTGGTTTTGCCAGAGTAACGACTCTTAGCGACGGCGATTTTCTCCTCCACGGCCTTGGTGATACCCATGGCGTTGATGGGATAGGCGGCCTTATCGGTAGAGAGACAGATAACAGCGCCTACACCAGCCTCGATGGCGGCAGTCAGGACATTGTCCGTACCGATGACATTGGTTTTGACGGCCTCCATCGGGAAGAACTCACAGCTCGGGACCTGCTTTAATGCTGCGGCATGGAAGATGTAATCTACGCCAGGCATGGCATTGCGGCACGACTGCAAGTTGCGTACGTCTCCGATAAAAAACTTAATCTTGTTAGCCACGTCAGGATATTTTACCTGATATTCATGGCGCATATCATCCTGCTTCTTCTCATCGCGGGAGAAGATGCGGATTTCTCCGATATCCGTACGGAGGAAGCGATTCAACACTGCGTTACCGAAGGAACCTGTTCCACCAGTAATCATTAAAGTTTTTCCTGCAAAAATGCTCATAATATTCTTTGCTCAGAAGTTTAACAAGTAAATAAAAACCTATTTAATAAAGATACGCGCTCTAAAACTTAAGGCTTACAGAGCTTCTTTCTGTGAAATCAGCAATCAACCCTGTAGCATCTTTAGAATAACGTCCAGTTGTGTTCAAAACAAAATCTAAAAAGGAAACCCATATACAGTTCTATCCCAGCCAACTAATCTACAGCCAGCAACAATATCAAGCGAACTTGTATGATTATTAGAGACGGGCATCTATGATTTCACGAGGCAATGTACATTTCACGTCAAAGATGACATGCTCGTCCTTAAGAAGAGCAGGAACATCAAGTCCCTCAAACTTCTTATGAGCTACGGCTGCAATAGCTGCGTCAAACTTCATCTTTGGCAATTCGTTTACGACATCAATACCATACTCTCGCTTGGCGATTGCTGGATTTGCCCACGGATCATAGACCGTTACATTACAATTGTAGTCCTTCAAAGCCTTATAGATGTCAATGACCTTGGTATTGCGGACATCAGGACAGTTCTCCTTGAAGGTGAAACCAAGTATGATGATCTCAGAGTTAAGCACCTGAATTCCTTTCTTAAGCATGTGCTTCACGGTCTCGGTTGCTACATACTCACCCATACCATCATTCATACGACGACCAGCAAGGATGATTTCGGGATTATGACCATGACGTTGGGCGCACTGTGCCAAGTAGTAAGGATCTACGCCGATACAGTGGCCACCTACCAAACCAGGGCGGAACGGCAGGAAGTTCCACTTGGTACCTGCAGCCTCCAAAACGTCAAGCGTGTCTATTCCCATCTTGGTAAAAATGTGAGAGAGTTCATTGACAAAGGCAATATTGATATCGCGCTGAGAGTTCTCTATCACCTTTGCAGCTTCGGCCACTTTGATGGTAGGGGCAAGATGGGTGCCTCCAGAGATAACGGAGGAATAAACCTCATTGACATACTTTCCTATTTCGGGAGTAGATCCAGAAGTCACCTTCTTGATATGCTCTACCGTATGCTGCTTGTCGCCCGGATTGATACGCTCGGGGGAGTAGCCTGCAAAGAAGTCTTCGTTCATTTTCATGCCGCTAACCTTCTCCACCACAGGAATACATTCGTCCTCAGTCACTCCAGGATAAACCGTTGACTCATATACCACCACATCACCTTTGGAAATCACTTTGCCCACCGTGGTAGAGGCTCCATAAAGAGGAGTCAGGTCGGGATTGTTGTTCTGATCCACAGGCGTGGGAACAGCAACGACATAGAAGTTGCAATCACGAATAGCCTCTATATCGGAGGTACACACCAAGCCGTGATGATTGATGGCATCCTGCAACAACTCGTCACTCACTTCCAGCGTCGCATCATGACCTGCCATCAAGGCCTCACAACGCTTAGCATTCATATCAAAACCTACTGTCTTGTATTTCGTAGAAAACAGACGGGCAAGCGGAAGACCGACATAACCAAGGCCTATTACACAAATCTTTGTTTCTTTCATCTTTGTTTATTTTTTAGATAGTGATTACAAGTTCTTTTTATACCAGTCAATAGCAGCAGCGATACCACGTTGGAAGCTCCATTCAGGATCATAACCCAACAGCTCCTTTGCCTTGCTGATATCGGCATTGGAGTGCTTGATGTCACCTGCACGGTCAGGACCAAACTCGGGTTCTACGTCCACACCAAGAGCCTTGGTCAATCCATAGTAGATATCTATCAAATATTCACGGCCTCCATATGCAATATTGAAGGCTTGTCCAGCTGCCTCATGGGGTGCAAGGCATGCTTTGAGGTTGGCTTCTATCACATTTTCAATATAGGTGAAGTCTCTTGATTGTTTGCCGTCGCCATTGATGCGGCATTTCTGTCCATGAAGCAGTTGCTTGATAAACTTGGGTATCACAGCTGCGTATGCACCGTCTGGATCCTGCCGACGGCCGAACACATTGAAATAGCGCATTCCGTAAGTGTCAAGTCCATAATGCCGCGTGTATTGCTTTGCCCATTCCTCGTCACACCGTTTGCTCACCGCATACGGGGAAAGCAGATTGCCCTCAACTCCTTCTTTCTTCGGGAGATTAGGTTCGTCGCCATACACGGAACTTGATGAGGCATAGACAAATTTCTTCACGCCTTTTTGGCGAGCCGCCTCCAGCATGTTCAATGTTCCTTGGATGTTGTTGAGAGAATAGAACAAGGGCATCTCTATGGAGCGGGGCACGGATCCCCAAGCCGCCTGGTTAAGGACATAATCGACTCCTTCGCATGCCTTCATACAAGTGTCGAGGTCCTTGATGTCGCCCTTGATAAACTCGTAATTAGGGTTGTCAAGAAACATATCCACATTCTTCTGTTTTCCTGTTGACAGGTCATCAAGTGCCCGCACTCGATAGCCCATATCAAGAATTGCTTCACAAAGGTTACTGCCGACAAAGCCAGCAGCACCAGTTACAAGGAATAATGATTCCTTTGGAAATTTCAAATGCTTGTATGCCATTTTTTATAATAAGTAAGCTATTGTTTATTCTTAAAGTAAGCAATCGGTTCTGATGCGTTAAAGCATACAGCGAGAATCGCTTATATTCTAAATCTCACCACATCCATTACTGCATCATCTTTGTGTGCTTGCAACTCATGGTTAAATGGATGTCGAATTGTCCCCGTCGGGCAATCCTTTCACCTGATTGAGTTCGTTGTGCATGGCTTGCAAACGGGCATTGAACTTAGAAGTAAGTTTCTCCCGCTCACAAGTGTACGCTTTTTCCAGCTCTTGTTCACGAACCTCAAATTCGGAGCGAACCTCAGCGACTATTGACTGGCGAAGAGATTCCGAAAGGTTTACACCACCGTCTCCTGTCATAAAAGCCATGAGCTTTTGCATCATGTCATTTATCTGGTCTATCTTTTCAGACAGTTGGTTGTTCAGGCTTGAAACCATAGCCTCCAGCTCCTCTACTCGCTTTTCACGGGCACGAAGTTCCTTGCGAAGCAGCCTATTTTCGGCTGCCCAATCATGCACCTGCGCACAATTCGCTTGTGTGGACTTGGTTTCAGACTTCATAATGGCTGGGACATAAATATCGTGGTTTGCTTCTAATAGATCAAATCTTTACGAAGTAAGGGGTATGGCTGGCGGAGAAGCTGTCAAGGGGACACATTAATCACCGTTAATCCATCTTTAATCGTTCATTAATGCTTTGTTAGCCATCAGTCTGATGTCAATCCTTTTTAGGTTGGGAGGAGGAAAGGAATTGCTGGTAGGCTTCACGGGCATTGGGGGCTACGATATGATTGCCACCGAAAAAGTTGATGATGATCTGTGGTTCTTTGTACAGCCTGAGTTTGTCGATGACGGCCTGGACGATGCGTTCTTCCAAAACGGCATCAGATGGCTTCGCCTGTGGTTTCTCCAACTGCTCCGCCTTGGAAGACGGGGCTTCCTGCTCTTTTGCAGAGGCTTCAGTGGATACCGAGGCGCGAGAGTCAAAAAACAGGTCAAAAGGACTCCAGTGGCGTCGTCCAGATAATTTGCATTGCTTATAGCCAAAGTATGCTGCAGCGGCTATTTGAGCTATCATTATCTCTATTCCGATCATGGCGATTAACGTTTGGGGTGAGACTTACGGCGCGCGATCAAAGCGTCATTGATGCGGGCGCGAACGTTGTTCACGCTTCTTCCAGAAGTGATTTTGATGGCGAAGGGCAACAGGAGCTGGATGAAGCTACTCCTTACGACTATTTCCTCGGTGAGCTTGGTCTCTTGATCGAGCATGGAGACGACAAGCAAGGCAAGCTCTGTGGCGTTGTTGCAGTCACGAATCTGAGCGAGGAAGGCTGGGAGACATTCCTTGCCAATATAGAGGGCGAGTTTCTTGGCTTCAGGGGAAGCGGCTTCGGGGGAATCGGCTTCGGAAAGACTGTCTTCAGCAACTTCCCGCTTGCTGAATATTTGCTCGGCAAACTGGTCGCCATAGAAGTTTTGTACGGCCTTTGTGGCGTTGGGCAGAACCTGGACGATACTGTCGTAGATGCTAATTTTTACGTCGTTCATAATGTGGTTTAGTTATTTATGAGAAAAAAGGTGAATGAACCTTGAGCAAATCCTTGAGGTATTTACCTGCACGACACTCCGACATGTTTGCGAGTCTAGACAAATACTGTTCATTGCCGATTTCAATGCTTCTTGAACACTTCCGATTCCACTGAACGACGTAACTGCAGGCTCGTATTCTCATTACAAAGATCGGCACGAAGTAGAACTATTTCATCCTCCAAGGCCTTGCGCTCCTTAGCATTCTTCTTTCGCTCAGCTTCCAACTGATGATTTCTCTCGTTAGTATCAGCCAGCAGGGCCTCAGCAGTTTCCAGCCTTCTCTTCGTATTGGCAAGCTCTTGTTTGGTTTCTTGTAATTGCTGAAGCACAACATCCAATTTTTGAGAATGAGTGGCACCTAAGGCCATATTTTCATTATTGTATACTTGTTGTTGAAGACGAGACAAACGAACCTCATCCGTCAACTCTTTTATATTGGCAGTAAGGCGGCTTATCTCCTCATCCTTGGACTGAACTTGCGAATACAAGAATTTACAAAAGTTATGTAGTTCTTCTTCTGTCATACCATGGGACGGTTCATATTGTCATGCTTCTTGAAACACGCTTAAGAATTGCCTGTATGGAGCACTTTGATTAGCCCAAAAGGAATTAATTGAAATTCCATGTGCCCCCTTCCGCTTTGCAGCGGAACAAGAATGTCTGAACATCCTTGTTAAGACACAAGTACGTTTTTAGACGTTTATCTTCTAATGGAACAAGTTCCTACATTGTAAGGATGGTTGGCAGGCAAGCTGCCAAAGGGTTTTCACATTAATCGCCATTAATCGAACATTAATCTGTCGTTAATACTTTTCCCTACACTCAGTTCGCATGTGCCCATATACGTTACTGTGGAAATCAAGATTATCCTCTCGACAGTTTTGCTAGATGCTCAAAAAAGTCTGCAATGTTTTTGATATCATCAAACTGCTTGCAGTAAATGCTTGCTTGAGGTTCTGGTACTTGCTGGCGAATATAAGCCTTTATCATCTTTGCAAATGACTCTTTTTGAAAAGCATGGCTAAGTTCATTGATTTGCTGTTGATTCATCATTGTATAGTAAAAAACAAAAGGTTATAATTTCCAATATTAGCTTTATATATGACAACCTATCCGTTAGAAATCAAAAGACCACGCGAGTAGTTTTCAATACTTCATAAGCTGAGCGTACATCCGATGGCTTTTGAAACCGTCCCTTTGATACTAATGAACAAACTTGTTTCCATTTTTTACTATCATCGGATGACAATGTCTGGGGTCCCTTTACTTCCTCCAGTATTCTACTTGCAAAATACTTATCTGCATTTTCTGCCCTAATTAGTTCAACATCCATAGTTGAGACGATTTTAATTACCAGTTGTGAAAAGCCCACAACACCACGTAAAGAAAGTCGTATTGGTTCGTTAAGTTTAGCTGGGAATGATTGTGGCAACTCTAGAACGTCTAAATCTTTTTCGGTAAGGTGCTGAATTTGAATATACGCATCGATTACCTCTTGTCTTGTCTGCCCGCCATTATGTATAATCGCATTTCGACACTGTTTGAAATAATTATAATAGAAAAACCAATTGTCTAAAAAAGAAGGATTGTAATGTTTGCTTTTGTTTTTATAAACATCATAAAATGCTTTAATTAGTTTTGAATTACCTCCTCGTATTTCAGTACTAAGCAACTTTTGACGATCTTTTTACTCTATATTCTAAACACTTAGAAAACGAAGGTTTACTTTTCGAGCTTTCAAGTACGAATAGTTTAAGAATGCTTGACACCCATCCTTCGTAACATGCAAATACGTTGATTAAAAGATTCTTAGCTATTCGATACTCAGTACTTTCCCAAGACTCCTCTATACACGTGCGGTATAGGTTGGGCCTATTTGTCACATCTTCTTTTTCAACAAATTTTTGGCTTAGTCTACCATTACTTTCTATACAGTATTCCTCATAATAGCCTTTAACTTGCCAACGAAGCATTTTCAATGCTGTCACCATAGGCCATACTTCATCAAAGAGTTCTGTCATTTGTGCAACAAACAACTTACTTGGCGTAAAAACAATGAAGTACTAGTTTTATATAAGCCCGTTCTAAGTTGACTACTTGTTGATAATACTTTTGCCATAGTTTTTTATTTGTGATCATTTCTGGGCATGACCATTTATATAAGTGGTAACTCTATAGTATATCACCAATACAGCGTCCCCACTATTTTTCAAGCAGTTACGCATATATGTTTTTTTAAAAAAAGAATTACTATCGCTTTTAGGGCGAAGGGGAACCTAAGCGCACCCCATCACCTCGCTTGTTTTCTCAACATAGAAACATGGAAGCATAGCCCGATAGTCCTTATCCCCTTCTTTCATGCGGGGAAGGATATCCTCTATGTACCTACCAAAATTCAAATTGTTCATCTTGCAGCTTTCATATAGAGAATACATGAAGCTAGATTTTCGGCGGGCAAGCCGCCAGCATTTGTCACATTAATCGCCGTTAATCGGACGTTAATCTGTCGTTAATACTTTTCCGTCATTCGGACAGTAATACAACATTGTTCCCCATCGCAGTATCGCTCTGCGCTATGCCGCCACTCGAATGGGGATATGTTTCCTATTGGTACTGGGAAGAGATGCTACATCAAACATTTGATTTCTTCCTCGGTCATGCCCGTCGCCTTCATGATACTATCAATGGGTGTACCAATTGACAAGAGGTTTTTGGCGACCTCAACAAGAGTTTCTGAACGACCTTCAGCACGACCTTCAACAAGACCTTCAGCACGACCTTCGGCTTTTGCAGTATCCAATGAGTTTTTAATATCGCGATAGGATAGTTCTTCTGAATTTCGCATAACTTTGATTTTTTACAAAGGTATGGGATTTTTATGACAACGGCAAATTTTGAAGTGAAAATCCGTAGAAAACGTGTTGGGAGACATGGAAGGGTGGAACCATGCGGGACACAAAACGGCTTGCCGAAGGGTAAACAACACGAGAAGAACTCCACAAGAATTTTCATGCGTTATGCCGTATTTTGTGAACGGTCATGAACGGATTATGAATGGATTGTAAACGGATTGTAAACGGTTATGAATGGATTTGCATTCGGTTGTGCCATTGCATACCTTTGCACCGTCTTCAGCAGACGTTATCAGCAACGCAGCTGACAAAGAGAATCATTATCAACTTCAAAAACTTTCAAGGCAATGAAACAAAATCGCAGTCCCACCAAGTCCGCAGAACGGCGGCTAAACAAATCGGTTACGTATCGGTCTCGTATCGTTTCCGTATCGATCTCGTATCAATCCCGTATCGTTCTCGTATCGTCCTCCTATCGTTCTCCTATCGTTCTCGCTTCCGGAAGCGGAAACAATACGGAAACGATACGGAAACAATAGAAGAAGCAAGGGAGAAACAAGGGAGAATGCTCCCAACTCAAAACATTTTCAAATCTTTAAAACTTTACAATTATGGCAAGACTCAATGGTATCTTAACCAAACTCCAGGGTTCAGTAGGTAGCTTTACCTTCAAGCAGAACGGTGGTCAGACCGTCGTGTCTGAGAAGATCACTCAGACGACCAACGCGAAGACCAATGGTCAGCAGAAGCAGCGCATGAAGTGGACGAACGTTATTCGTCTGTATCAGGTGCTGACGCCTTATCTGAAGCTCGCCTTCGGCGGTGCTCGCAATGGACGCAGCGATTACAACAAGTTTGTCTCGGCGAATCTCGGCAAGGCTCCGGTCTATCTCACCAAGCAGGAGGCCCAAGCGGGGGCAAGCATCGTGGCATCCTATGAGGTGACGCACGGTTCCATCAAGTCGATCAAGATCAACGGGAAGGGCAACCAGGCCGTGACGGACATCAGTCTGGGCGACCTGGCTATCACGGACGAGACGACGGTGAAGGAGTTTTCGAACGCCGTGGTGCAAAACAACGGTCTCTATGAGTATGGCGACCAGATCACGTTCTTCCTGGTCAGACAGGAGGTGAACGACGTGACGATGCTTCCGATGGCGGCAGTGGACGCCTGCTGCGTCGTGCTGGACAAGGCTTCTGAGACGAAGCTCCTCACGGTCGTGGACGCTCGTGGCTTCTCGGTGCAGGAGGGGCGTCTGGCGGCGCAGACTACTCATGAGTTTGGCGATCATGGTCTGGTGTGGATTCACTCCCGCAAGGAGGCAGCGAAGACGCTAGTCTCGACGCAGCACCTCATCTGCGAGAACAACTTGCTGAAGGAGTATCAGGGTCAGGCGGCTTACCAGCGTGCTACGGACAGCTACGGTGGCGTGAGTGATGTCTATCTGCGTCCGAACGGTGTACTGAACCCAGTGGAGAACTCCGTGCCGGTAGCTCCCTCGGTGGAGGGGAAGAAGACGCTGCGTCTGTCGGCAAGTCCGGTCAACGGTGGAACGGTCTCGGGGGGTGGCTCCTTTGATAAGGGGAGCCGCGTGAGCATCAGTGCGGTGGCATCGGGCGACTATACCTTCAGTCGCTGGAGTGACGGGGACACATCGGCGTCGCGTACCGTGGCGGTGAATGAAGACTTGTCGCTGACGGCTTACTTCACCAAGACGACGTCGGGTGGGGAGTCTTCGGAGACGAACCCCGACGGTGGCGGCGGCAACTTGGGTGACTAAGCAGTAGGATGCTGGGGGCGCGGGGCGCCCTCAGCACCTTTCGTTTTTTACAGGAATCGCCGTGTATCGGACGTTAATTGATTCGTTAATGCTTGTTCCCCTCCGAAGTATCGTTCTTCGCATGCCGTCATTCGGGAGGGGATATGATTGCCCGTTAGGGATTCAAAGGAACGTCGATGGGGGTATCGTCGGACGTGTTGAAGTTGAAGGTGGTAGTGGTAGAGTTCGTGAAGAACGTACCTGTGGCGCGTGTCTCCTTGTGGCGATAGAAGGTGAGGTTGCTAAGAGTACGCGTGTAGAGGACCTCGTCGTTATCGTTTAGCATGTCGATGACAATGTCCATCTGCTGCTCGCCTTTGGTAAGGAAGAAGTGGAGTCCTATTTCCTTTCCCGTGAAACTAGAGAGGTTGTTTTCTGCACGGGAAATGGTGTTCGTGTAGCTGAGGGCTGACGGAGCAAAACCCGTGGCGGGACTGAATGCAAAGGGGCTCGTCGCCTTGGGCTTGGAGGCATCGGCGGTGAGACGCACCTTCGTGACTTCGTCGGGATAGGCATCCATGACTTTCAGCCTGAAACTGGAAGTGATGCGCTTGTCAAAGTCCATCGTGACATTCTGGGTGGTATTGCCCGCTACGGTCACGTCCATGGTTTTGGCATAGACGAGTTTCGGGACGTAGCTTTCTGTCAAGAGGGCCTTGTCGGCGGAGGTGACAGTCGCTACGGGCGAATCAAGGTTTTTGGCCTTGTGGGCTACGGCAACGAAGGTGTATTTGCCGACATGGAGCGGGCAGACGACATGGTCGAAGTCGTTGTCGGAGCCGACATTCTTGTCTTCGCTATAGACCTCCTTGCCAGTGGCATCAAGGACCTTGAAGGCAATGCGTGTGACGCCCGACTGCGTGGCGGAGGCGCGCAAGGGGGCGTTGGCTTTCAGGTCGGGGGTGATAGAAATGTCAAGGCCCGTGAAGGTCACGTTCACAGTAGTGGGTTCGAGCTCTGTGGCGGTCGTGGCGTCCTCGTCGGAGGAGCAGGAGAAGAGGGCCACCAGGGAAAGGAGCAGAAGTGCTTGTGGTATTCTCATTGTTTTAAACTTTAATTGCCGTTAATCATAGATTAATCGGGCGTTAATACTTGTTTTTAGTTATTTATAAAATTACATTCCAATATGGGACATTTTCTAAGTCATACTTTTGATTTCTTCCTCACTCAAGCCGGTCGCCTTCATGATACTTTCAATAGGTGTACCAATTGACAAGAGGTTTTTGGCAACCTCAACAAGAGTTTCCGAACGACCTTCAGCACGACCTTTAGCAAGACCTTCGGCACGACCTTCAACAAGACCTTCGGCGTGACCTTCAACACGGCCCTTACCAAATCCTTCCGCAAGGCCTTCAGCTTTTGCGGTATCCAGCGAGTTTTTGATATCGCGATAGGCTTTGAGGCTGTCCTCATATTCGCGGAGCTCCACTTTGGAGAAGTGAGCTATCTCTGCTTCGGAGAACAGACGGTTGAAAATCTCATTGCGCAAATAGTCGGGTTGGCTATCGAGGCGGGAAAGGTTGCGAAGGACATAGAGCCACTTGTCGTAATTGGACTCTAGTTCTTCCAAACACTTGTCAAACTTCGAGATTTCGACGTATTTGAAGGTTAGTTTGTCGTTGAACACGCGATGAGTCTGCTTGTCAAGCAGGCCAATATCGTGGTTGATAGTGTCAGGAGAGAAGGCGGAGTCGCTCATCTTATAGTTGAGCAAAGCTACCACATAGACGTGTTTGAGCTGGTAGTCCCATACGTCACCCTTCTCGGCTTGCTCACGAATCGGGAAGGTTGCGTAGTAGAGAGAACGGTCTTTAAAAAAAGTCTGATAGGCATTCTGCATCTCGACGATAAACTTCTCGCCTTGCTCGTTCTCACAATAGACGTCGAAAATGGCCTTGCGGTCGGAACTGATATCCCCGACATGCTCGCTATTGAGGAACGTCACGTCCTTTACGACCTGCTCGCCATCAAAGAGGGAGTTGAGAAAGTCGATGAGCAAGTCCTTGTTGGGAACAGTGCCGAAGACGCGCTTGAAACCGAAATCGGTCAGCAAACTGATATATCGTTCTTCTGAATTTCGCATAACTTTGATTTTTTTACAAAGGTATGGGATTTATATGACAACGGCAAATTTTGGAGGGAAAATCCGAGAGAAACTCTGAATACTTCCTTTTTTATACATGTTTAGAGATCATGCTACCGCTGTTTTTGTTTGACTCGCACGGTGGTGACGAGGCGGAGGTGGTAGTCGCGGACACTGGCGCCAGCCTCTTTGATGGCGTTGTAGGCAGAGCCGGGCTTGAAGCTATAGGTATGGCGTGCCTCGGCACAGAGGTAGCGGATGTTGTTGCCCTTGCCGTCCGTGATGGCTACGGGGTCGCCACCGGACTGGGCGAGCAGGTCTTCGAAGGAATCGGGATGGGCAAGGTAGGCGGCGCGCAACTGGCGGGCTTCGTCATCCGTGGGGATGCGCCAGGAGGCGAGGGCGCCCTCTTGGTAGTCGGCAGCCAGGCCGGAGGCCATGCCTGGGGTCTCGGCATTGAGGGCGGAGGTGAGGCCGTCATAGTCGGCGACGGAGAGTAGCAGGAGGGTACTGCTGTCGTCGCCACACAAGGTGGTATCGACGACGACATGGCCGTCCCAGAGCGAGAGCGGGGCGGGAAGGGTTTCCACCTCATAGGGAGTGTCGCCAGAGCTTGTGCCTCCAATAACGGTCGGGACATCGGGGGAGAAGGTGAAAGAGAGCGTCTCGGGGGTGCCCCATTGGGCGGGCGTGACGCTACCCGTGACTTCGAGGGTGCCGCCAGAGAGGGTTCCGTTGAGTTCGTAGGGGACGCCGGCACGCAAGGGGGCTTGGTAGGTGACTTGCGCATATTGCTCTCGGCGTCATCTTCGTAGGCAATGGTAAAATTGGTCTGGGTGCCCGTGGTGGGGAAGAGGAAAGCCTCATTAGAGACCCAGCGGCCTTCGGCGGAGCGGGTGAGGGGGACGACGGACTTCTGTGATCCCGTGAGTTCGCCACTGAGCGCAAGGGCCTCGTAGGGGGAGGCGACACGGACGTAGGCTTTGCCACAGGAGGCAGGGAGGCCGGAGAGCGTGAAGCGGACCGAGGCCATCTGGTAGTGGAGTTGCATGCTGAGCGCGGCGGTGGGGGAACTGGGCGAGAGGTCGGCGAGGGCGGCCTGCAGGGGGTGGGACGTGACGTAGCCACGGGCCATCGTGCGGGCGAAGTCGGGGGCGTCGGAAGGAAGCTGGGGTGCGTTGGGGGTGATGACGCCATCGATGGACGGGGGAGGCGGGGATGGTATAGGTGGTCTCGTCGGCGGTGACGGCTACCACACGGGTCTCCACGCCTTGGGGTATCGACAGGCTGATTTTCTCGTCGGCGGCCGAGACGGTCTGGCTGGAGCACAGGGTGCCGTCATTGGTGAAGGCATAGAGGCGCAGCGGGTAGAGGTCGTCGGAGGGGTGGCGGTGCGGGCGAGGATGCGGACGGTGGTGGTCTCGCCGTCGGCGGGGGCTTCGTCGATCACCTCGACTTTCTCGCAGGAGGCGAGGGTCAAGGCGAGGGGCGTCAAACACAGGAGGGTATGAACGGGGTGGCGCTTCATAGGCTCGTGTATTTGGGCTGCTTTGCACTATCGTTCGGATGGGGCAAAAGAGCGGGTTGGTCGTTTTCTGTTGGTGTGGTCAGTGTCATTAGGCCTTTGTTGTTTTAATTTTTCAAAGGTACGAAAAAAATCGTGACCACGTCGCTGGGGGCGCTCGTATTTAATTAAATTTAAACTTTTTGAGGTTTAACATTAATCACCGTTAATCGCGCGTTAACCTATTCGTCAACACTTTATACTGGGTCTTCTTGCTGATATAGGGAAAACAACTTGAACAACAAGTACAACGTATAACAACCTGTGAGCTCAGACAAGCCTGCTGCAAGGGAAACAACAAAGAACAACTTTTGCGGCAGCTTTTTCAAGAAAAGCAGCCCGTCCTTGCTGAGTCTTCTTGCTGATATAGGAAAACAACTAAAACAACAAGTACAACGTATAACAACCTGAAACTCAGACAATCCTGCTGCAAGGGAAACAACAAAGAACAACTTTTGCGGCAGCTTTTTCAGGAAAAGCAGCCCGTCCTTGCTGCGCCTTCTTGCTGATATAGGGAAAACAACTAGAACAACAAGTACAATATTTTACAATGCTTCGCGGGGACAACACGCTACGCGTGACACAAACCTGCTGCAAGGGAAACAACAAAATACAACAAAGAGGACAGTTTGCACTGTCTATATCCTGCTAAGGTATCTTGGTTGTAAAATATTGTAAAGGTTGTATTAGTTGTCTTTATATAAAAAAGCTAGTCGCGGCGGAAGATGTCGCGGGTATAGACCTTGGAGGCGACGTCGCGGAGGGAGTCGTCGAAGCGGTTGGCGATGATGGCCTTGCTGCGGGACTTGAAGGTGGCGAGGTCGTTGACGACGAGGCTGCCGAAGAAGGTGGTGCCGTCGGGGAGCGTGGGCTCGTAGATGATGATCTCGGCGCCCTTGGCCTTGACACGCTTCATGATGCCCTGGATGGCGGACTGGCGGAAGTTGTCGGAGTGGGACTTCATCGTCAGGCGATAGACACCGATGACGGGGCCTCTCCCCTGCCCCTCGCTGCCATACTGGTTGTTGGCGCTATAGGCGTACCAGCCGGCCTTGGTCAGCACGGCGTCGGCGATATAGTCCTTGCGCGTGCGGTTGGATTCGACGATAGCGGTCATCATGTTCTGGGGCACGTCCTGGTAGTTGGCGAGCAACTGCTTCGTGTCCTTCGGGAGGCAGTAGCCGCCATAGCCGAAGGAGGGGTTGTTGTAGTGGGTGCCGATGCGGGGGTCGAGGCCCACGCCCTCGATGATGGCGCGGCTGTCGAGGCCCTTGACCTCGGCGTAGGTGTCGAGTTCGTTGAAGTAGCTGACGCGGAGGGCGAGGTAGGTGTTGGCGAAGAGTTTCACGGCCTCGGCCTCCTTCATGCCCATGCCCAGGACGGGAATGCCCTTGGTCTTTTCGCGCGGGCAGACGCCGTCGGCGATGGGGAGCGGGCCGTCGAAGGTGAAGGTGTCGCCATTGCCGATGGCGCCCTCTACGAGGAGGGCGGCGAAGGTGCCGGCAGCCTGGCGGAGGAGATCGACGTCGGCGATGGAGGCGATGGCCTGGTCTTCATCGGCGAAGTCGGGGTGGTTCATCTGCTTCGGGTAGCCGACGATGATGCGGCTCGGGTAGAGGTTGTCGTAGAGGGCCTTGCTCTCGCGCAGGAACTCGGGGGAGAAGAGGAGGCGGAACTGCTTCACGCCCTGGCGCGCATAGCGGAGGTAGAGGCTGCGGGTGTAGCCCACGGGGATGGTCGATTTGATGATGTGTCGAAGTAGTTCTTCACGGGGTCGTAGTTGGTGGGGGCGGCGATTACCACGAAGTCGGCGTCGGCATAAGCCGATTTGCCGTCGAGGGTGGCGACGAGCGTGCCATGGCCTGGCTGTGCAGTCTCATCGGGGCCCACGCAGGAGGCTGCGGTCGCCGAGGTATTTCTCGATGTAGTCGTCCTGGATGGGCGAAACGCGGCGGTTGAGTTTCTCGACGTTCTCGGGGATGACATCGACTGCCGTCACATGGTGGTGCTGGGCGAGGAGGGTGGCAATGCTCAGGCCGACGTAGCCTGTTC
>VOFI01000274.1_pt1 | contig 62001 bp, 60 predicted proteins | sample 5384131 | NCBI WGS metagenome assembly VOFI01 (sample SAMN12384728, study PRJNA508395) | human gut metagenome | isolation source: healthy gut H | host: Homo sapiens
GAAGAATTGGCCTTGTTGACCGCTAACATTCCCGGTATAATCAGGCGGTGCGGGTTTCGCCGCTTCGGGCTTTTTCAGCGGGCGCGGAGCGTCCCTATTTATGATCAGCATAGTAAAAGACTTGAAGGAGTCCCCGCCCTTCCCGCAGAATGGCAGGGATTCAAGCCAGGGCATGGACGGGTCCATTGACGTACAAGTTTCATCCAGAACAACTACACGCCCCTATTCCGGCAATGAAGAGTTTCTTTCCGGCCCTTCCCAACACACGCTCCGGCTCTGGGGAGGAACTGAAAGTCCTGCTGAAACAGGGAAATGAACAACGGCGGCGTGCTGGATGCAGGACCAGGAAGTGGTCTCCTCCATCGTCTCCCACAAGCCCGGCTATATTGACAAGGAGCTGGAAGTGGTGGGGTGGGCCTCCAGACGGACTCCCCCTGAAACGCGCCCTGATGCCCTTCGGCGGCCTGCGCATGGCCCAGCAGGCCCTGGAATCCTACGGGTTCAAGATGTGCGAAAAACGGCGGATATTTTCAACAAGATACGCAAGACGCATAACGAGGGCGTTTTCGACGCCTACACCTCCGACATCCGCGCCGCCCGCTCCGCCGGCATCATCACCGGACTTCCGGACGCCTACGGCCGCGGCCGCATCATCGGGGACTACCGCCGCGTGGCCCTGTACGGCACGGACAAGCTGATTGCCGAACGCCGCAAGGATCTCAAAAACCGTGAAAATTCCCCCCTTACGGATGAGCTGATCCGCCTGCGCGAGGAAATGAGCGAACAAATCCGCGCCCTGGAGGAACTCGCCCGGATGGGCGCCTCCTCCACGGCTGCGACCTCAGCCGCCCCGCCGGGAACGCCCGCGAAGCCGTGCAATGGACCTACCTGGGCTACCTGGCCGCCGTGAAGGAACAGAACGGCGCGGCCATGTCCCTGGGCCGCGTCTCCACCTTCTTTGACATTTACTTTACCCGCGACCTGGAACAGGGCCTCATCACGGAAGAGGGAGTGCAGGAAATCATTGACCAGTTCGTGATGAAGCTGCGCATCGTCCGCTTCATCCGCACGCCGGAACGACTACGGCATCGCCTGCTGCGTGTCCGCCATGCGCATCGGCAAGCAGATGCAATTCTTCGGCGCGCGCGCCAACCTCGCCAAGTGCCTGCTGTACGCCCTGAACGGCGGCGTGGACGAACTCAAGGGGAAACAGGTGGCCCCGCCCTCCCCGCGCTATACGGAGGAAGTGCTCAAGTACGACGAAGTGATGGCCCTGTACGACAAGATGCAGGACTGGCTTGCCAAAACCTACGTTGACGCGCTGAACATCATCCACTACATGCACGACAAGTACTGCTATGAACGCATTGAAATGGCGCTGCATGATCCGGAAATCCTGCGCACCATGGCCACGGGCATCGCCGGGCTCTCCGTGGCCGCGGACTCCTGTCCGCCATCAAGTACGCCACCGTGAAGGCCGTCCGCAATGAAGAGGGCCTGATTGTGGATTTCAAGACGGAAGGGGAATTCCCGTGCTACGGGAACAACGACCCGCGCGTGGACGAAATCGCATGCAGCCTGGTCAGCAACTTCATGGAAAAGCTGCGCAAGCTCCACACCTACCGCAACTCCCTGCCCACCCAGTCCATCCTGACCATCACCTCCAACGTGGTGTACGGCAAGAAGACGGGCAACACGCCGGACGGCCGCCGCGCCGGGGAACCGTTCGCGCCCGGCGCCAACCCCATGCACGGAAGGGACAGGAACGGAGCCGTGGCCTCCATGCTCTCCGTAGCCAAACTGTCCTATGGCGACTCCCTGGACGGCATCTCCTACACCTTCTCCATCGTGCCGCAGGCCCTGGGCAAGGAAGAAGGGGAACGCCGCACGAAGCTCGTCTCCCTGCTGGACGCCTACTTTGCCGCCACCGGGCACCACATCAACGTGAACGTGCTGGAGCGGGAAACCCTCCTTGACGCGATGGACCACCCGGAAAAATACCCTCAGCTCACCATCCGCGTTTCCGGCTATGCCGTGAACTTCATCAAGCTGACCCGGGAACAGCAGCAGGAGGTCATCAACCGCACCTTCCATACCCGTTAACCCAGCCAGGAAGCGGATGCCGCAGGCTTTCTCCCAGAATCCGGCCCCGGACGGTGAAACTGCCGTCACCGGACTGGTCCATTCCGTGGAATCCTGCGGCACCGTGGACGGTCCAGGCATCCGCTTTGTCCTCTTCCTGTCCGGGTGCAGCCTGCGCTGCCGCTACTGCCACAATCCCGCCACCTCCTACGTGCGGAGGGGCCGCCGCAGAAGCGCGGCCGACGTCCTTGAAGAAATAGCCCGCTACCGGGATTTCCTGCTGGCGGCGGGCGGAGGCGTCACCCTTTCCGGGGGAGATCCCCTTTTCCAGCCGGATTTTGCGAGAACCGTACTGAAAGGATGCAAGAAACTGGGGCTGCACACCTGCCTGGACACCTCCGGCCATCTGGGCGCGAACGCGGATGAAGAACTGCTGGCGAATACGGACCTCGTCCTGCTGGACATCAAGGCGTGGAACCCGGAACGGTACCGGGCCCTGGCAGGCGGGGAATTGCGCCCCACCCTGGAATTCGCGGAACGCCTGGCCGCCCTCCGCAAACCCGTCTGGCTGCGCTACGTCCTGGTTCCGGGCCTCACGGACAACATGGAAGACATCACAGAGCTCTCCCGCCATGCGGCGCGCCTAGGCAACGTGGAGCGCGTGGACGTGCTCCCCTTCCACCAGATGGGGCGCTTCAAGTGGGATGAACTGAAGCTGGACTACACCTTGAAGGACGTTCCGGAACCTTCCGAGGAACTGACGGAACAGGTCCGCGACATCTTCCGCCAGGAAGAAAATTTAAAAAGTTCCGTGCATTGAAGGCAGGAAAAATTCTTTTCAACCATGAGGCGTTTATAAAACATCCATTCCTCCTTTTACCATTCCAAGTAAAATCTCTACCTTATATTCAGCTTTTAAAGCACGTTCACGCCATATTCTGACATCCAAAGCCAGACCCTCCTCCCGTGCTTGTAACAGCAACGCAAGAATACATTCCCGTATGCAGGGGAGGAATTTTTTCTCCCTGTTCCAAACGAACTATATCGGTCACGTCATATCCAGACAATTCAGCAAGATGTGCCAGCGTTAAACCGGCATCATTTCTCAACTTTTTAAAATTAATGCCTTTAGACATGACTTCCTGTTTAACACAGGCGTTTCTTCATCATAAGAAAAAGGACTAACTTCAGGACGCAGGGGGAACAACACTGGTGGCTGTACAGGGAGCGGTTGAAGGGGCCCATGGGCCGGCAAACGTCCGGGAGGCGGGTGGAAAACAGGGTCACCACCGGAAGACCGCGGAAGGAGCAGAGGGACGGAATGTCACCATCCACAGCCACGGCCGCCACGGCGGCATCCATCACGGGGAACAAGGCTTCCGGAGTTCCCACCGCCAGCTCCACATTCAGGCGTTCCGCCAGAGCGGACGCGCGTTCCCGGTCTTCTTCCAGAGCGGCCAGTACGGCCCTCCCCGGCAGAAGGGAAACCAGCTCCGCCCATTGTTCCTCACTCCATTCACTGGCGCTGCCCAAGCTGGAGAACGGAGCCAGCAGGATGGGGGCGTTTTCCGCCGCAGCCGCCTTTTTCACCGGGAACAGGGACGGATTCCAGGCATCCAGCCCGTGCAGCCCCCCCAGTTGCAGATAAAGCTGAACCCGGTGCATGGGGGGAGCGGCGCGCAGGACGGGAGCCTTCACCCGGAATTTGTATTTCCGTGCGCCGGGATGCGTGTCCAGCCCGGAGAACATCATGGGCCCGTACGGTTCCAGCGCCTTGAGCGTTTCCATGTCCTGGTCCAGCATGACGCCCAGGTCCAGCGGACCGTCATTGTAAAATTCATCCGCGGCCAGCGCCTCCCGGAGCTGATTCAGGGAATCGTGCGGCAGAACATGGGTGACTTCCGGCACCGCCTTCCATACCCCCGCCTGCGCGGACGGGCAGATGACGTTCACCTGCATGTCGCGCCGGACGGCTTTCAGCGCACGGACCAGGGGAACGGTCACCAGGGCTTCATCCAGCGCCCTGGGAACAGCCACCAGAATGCGGTACGGCTGCAGCTCCATGTTTTCCAGAAGGCCGTCCGTTTTTTTATCCTGCGGAGCAAAGCGGTCGATGGACTTCCAGCGGTGGTGCATCCAGAACACGTCCAGAACGGACTTGCGGATCAACGTTTCCAGGCTCCGGTTCACTTCAATGGTGTCCCCCGCCAGGGAACCGTCCGAGTTGGAAAAATCCACCACGTTCCCCATGTCCGCTATCCAGTGTCCGGGAGAATCCGTGCGTACTGCGATGGCTACCATATCCGCTCCCGTCCTCTTCCGCAGCAAAGCGGGCAACGGCGTCGTGCCGGTCACCTTGCCGAAGAAGGGGACATACACCCCCTCCCAGACGATCTGGTCGCTCAGCACACCCAGGGCGCCGCCCTCCTTGACCATCTTCATGGGAGCCTTGATGCCGCCTTCCTTGGAAAACATCCGCGTGCCCCGCTCCGTGCGCCGCTTGTATACGTATTCCTCCATCAGCGGGTTGTCAAACTGGCGGTACATGGACCCGTAACGTTCCACTTCTGGAAAGAACACGCGTATCCTCGCCAGCGCCTCCCAGTTGCCGGAATGGGCTATGGCGCATACCTGCCCGCGCCTTTCCGCCGCAGGAGCGCAAATTCTTCATGCCCCGCGATGGTGACGCATTTTTCAACTGCTCATCCGTCAGGGTGGCCGTCTTCGCGGAGCACAGGAAATTGGCTATCGTCCTTTTGAAATTTTTCCCTGCTCAATTTTTGCAGTTACCTGCCGCGCAGGGCCGGATCCAGCACAATGCGCAGGTTTCTTTCCACAATTTTCCGGCGTTGCGGCAGCAAGTACCACGCCACGCCGCCCGCCACGCGTCCCAGGCGGTAAAGCGTTTTCATGCCCACGAGCTTCAGCAGCCCTTCCATGATCAGGAATCCTTTCATTCCCAGCTGATGGGCAAATGCAGGGCGGGAAGGAGAGGATGAAGGGGAGCTCGTCATAAGAAAACCGGAGAACATTTTATACGAATCCCTTCCGGTCCACAAACCCTTTATTCTCCCGCATGCGGCTTCCTTCCCGCGTTCCGGCGGCCTGCCGTCCCGGGAAGCCCCGTTCCATGCTTCCTTCCCACGGCGGAAAAGAACCGCTGCCGGAACAAACTGCACGCCCTCCCGTCCCGTTCCGGATTTCACCATGAACTGTTTCTCCTCCAAATGCAGGAAAAAGCTTCCGGAAGGCTGCAACTTCCGCAAGCTGCAGCCCGGGGCCATACAGGGACCCGGACCGCAGCAGGTCATGGAAAAGATGTATCCCGTCCGGACAGCGGATACCGTTTACATGACATCCGCACGTCCGAAGGAAGGGCCGGGAAAAACAGAAACTCACCAGTACATGGCGGCCCAGAGCCGCCATCGGAAAAAAAGAAGAGCCGTCTTTTTTGCAACAGTTCCGTGAAACAATAAAAAAGCGGACATTCCCACCGGAAATGTCCGCCCTGCTGCCTGCCGTTTGAAATGTATTTTTTCCGCCTCTCTCACTTCCGGCGGCGCACCAGCAGCGCCATCAGTCCCAGAACGCTCAAGGAGGCGGCCGCTGGTTCGGGAACCATGTTCCACGCCTCCTTGATTTCCTGTCCCGTCAATGCGGTACCATAAGCCTTGAAATCCGCGATGCTGAAGTAATGTTCATCCGTCGTGCCTCCGCCGACGGTCACGGTTCCGTTCTGGCCTCCGTTGAGCCCCGCGGACAACTGGGGGGTATCCACGATGTTTTCCCCGTTCAGGAAAATCTGGAAATCCGTTTTCCGGGTGGTGGTATCCGTACTGAGGGACATGGAGAGGTTGAACCATCCTCCATCAATGACGTCCTGCCCAATGGTGAAAGTCTGGCCCGCTTCTCCCGTTCTCCTGGAAGTAAACGTGCCGTCCCGATATTACCCAGCTCCTTTCCCCAGCCAGGCGGTATGCGGCAACGGTTATTGAACGGAAGCTTCGCTGCGCTACAGAACGGGTTTCAACCACGAAAGGCGGGAGCCTTCCGCTCCCAGGCGACGGAGCCGCAAAATCACCGGGCACCGGCAAGCGAAATTTGCCCAAACCTTTTTTCTTTCAATTTTGTAGGCTTGACTTCGGATTACAAATCCGTCCATGCGTACTATCTTCTCTTCCGCAAGCCGCAGAAGCAGTTCGTCCGGAACTGCAATTTTACTTTTGGTAAAGAAATGACTTTACAATTCTTAACCAAACGGTATATTCCGTCTCCCGAACCGAACACCAAACCGGAGTTACACACCATGAAAGTTCTTTCTTCCTTAGCCTCTATGAAGCGCCGCCACGCAGACTGCCAAATCGTGAAGCGCAAAGGGCACGCTGTATGTGATTTGCAAGAGCAATCCCAAGTTTAAAGCCCGCCAGGGCGCCACGGCAGGTACGCGTCTTTCCAAGAAGGGCGTCAAGTAAACCCTGGCCCAGCACAGATTTCAAGAAGACCGCCGCCCGCCGGGTGCCGGTCTTTTTTTGCTGACAAAGACCCTTCCCGCACATCCATGCAGCTTCCCACCGTCCAAACCAGATTTTGGACCTGCCCGGCTCCTTTTCCCTGCGGAACGGCGCCGTGCTGGACAAGGTGCGCGTGGCCTACGAGCAGTACGGCGCCCTGACGCCGGAGAAGGACAACGTGATCCTGCTGTTCCACGCTCTTTCCGGCAGCCAGCAGCCTACGGGTACAATCCGGAAGTTCCGGGCACCGGGTCCCTCTGGAAACCGGAAAACCACGAGGGCTGGTGGAACAGCATCATCGGCCCCGGCAAGCCGCTGGATACGGACCGCTTCTGCATCATCTGCGCCAATTACCTGGGGGCTGCTACGGCACCACCGGACCGGCCAGCCCATCCCCTGCGGACGGCCTGCCCTACGGCTCCCGTTTCCCGCACGTGGAGGCGGCGGACCAGGCGCGCCTCCAGGCTCTTCTGCTGGACAGCCTGGGAATAGAACGCATCCATCTGGCAGGACCGTCCGTAGGCGGCCTGATCGCCCTCAGCTTCGCGTGCCAGTTCCCGGAACGGGCACGGAGCTTTATTTCCATCGGCTCCGGCTACCGGGCTTCCATTGAACACCGTTTGTCCCTGTTTGAACAAATCCTGGCCATCGAGCTTGATCCGGATTTCCGCGGGGGCGACTATTACCAGGGACCGGCCCCCAAAAAGGGGCTGGCGTTCGCGCGCATCATCGGCCACAAGTCGTTCGTATACCAGGAAGGCCTGGAACAGCGCGCCAGAAAGGAAGTGGGGGGGGCAAGTCCGGACTGCTCACATGGATGACACCCACCCGCAGCACACAGAGCTACATGCTGCACCAGGGGACCAAGTTTGCGGAACGCTTTGACGCGAACGCCTACATCCGCATTGCGGACATGTGGGCGGAGTTCGACATCCGCGACCACGCTCCGGACGGAACGTTTAAAACCGCTCTGGAAGGCTTCCGCCGCGCAGGAATTCCCTCGCTCGTCTTTTCCATTGATACGGATTGCTGCTTCCGCCCGGCGGAACAGCAGGATTTTGTGGCGCAGCTGGAATCCGCGCGCATTCCCGTGGAGTTCCATACCATCGTTTCCACCAAGGGGCACGATTCCTTCCTGCTGGAGCCAGAGCTTTACGCGGAACCCATCCGGCGCATTCTGGCGGAAGGGCACCCGGAACACACTCCGTAAGCTTTTCCGTTCAAGCCGGGGAAACCTCCCTCCCCATCCGTTCTCCTGATAACCGCATCCCCGGAAACAAGGGCCCCCGCCCTTGTAAAGCGATTCCCACAAACAAGGAGGCGCCACGGGTCCGGGCAAGCCCGGAAGACGGATTGACAGCAAAGCCCTCCGGCTTTAGTCTCCCTGTCAAGGCACCGGACGCTTCCGGCGAATCATGAAAACTGCGAATTCCCCACGGAGCATTTCATGGCAGCCGCACAGGAGCCGTCCACCAGGGAAAGGAAGGATATGAACTATTATTTTATCGTAACGGTTTCTTTAAGCTCCGATGCAGACACTCCATACGATTCCTACATCAGGGAAGTGAAGCCCATTGTTGAAAAACACGGCGGCGAATACCTGGTCAGGACCAATGAGGTCATTCCGCTGAGCTCCGGGTGGAAGCCGGACCGCGTGATCGTCATCCGTTTTCCCTCCAGGGAAAGCCTGGAACGCTGCTTTTCTTCGGAAGAATACCGGCAGATCAAGTCACTGCGTGAAGATTCCGTTGACAGCCACGCCATCATCGTGAAAGGAACGGATGGTGATGAAGCTCGGTGAAGGGCTGCATCAGATCAGGATTGATTTCCTGGCAAGCACAGGAGAACGGGGATAAGGGGGGGCTTTGCCGCGCATGCCGGAATGGACCGGCACCCCTGCAAATCGGATTTCCGCGACGGCCCAACTAAAAAAATAACCAAATTCAGGTGAACTCGATCCAGGGTTCCGCTGTCACACTCCTATGACTGATACTCATTACACCTCCGAGACGGAGAACGTCGGGCAATTCCGCTGTGAAACCACCTACATTCCCTCCAACATCACTTTTGCCACGGACCTGCCCGCCTCTTTTGAAGGCCGCGCGGAGTTTCCCTCCCCCGGCGTGATGCTCGGTTCCACGCTCGCCTCCTGCATGATGAGCCTGGTTTCCGTGGTCGCGGCCAGAAAGGGCGTGGACCTGAAAGGCATGCGCGTTCTGGCGCGCGCGGTGGAATCCTCCAAGGGGATTGAAAAGATTGAGCTGAAGGCCGTAATGCCCCTGGAAAGCAGCCACCCCCTCCGTTCCATGCTGGAAAAAACGGCCATGAGCTGCCCGGTCCGCCAGGCGCTGAGGCCGGACATGGAAACGCCCGTTGAATGGGAATGGAAGTAAGCCGCCCATGAGAGGGCGGAAATCACTCTTCACGTTATCCTATAAAGAAATCCCGCCCATTCACGAAGAAGGCCGCTGCGGATTATTCCGCAGCGGCCTTCTGATTAACTGACGTTTTCTTCCTTTAGAAGTTGTAGCGGTAGCCGATGCTTCCGTTGATGGAGCTGGAACCGCTGCGGATGTCCGCATTGCCGTCCACGAAGATGACGCCCTGGGTGCCTACGGGGACGCTCAGCCCCACACCGGCCTGGAAGGCCGTGCTTCCCACCTTGGCGCCGTACACCGGACGCGTGTAGGAGGGGTCCGCCAGGAAGCCCACATTGGCCTGCCCGCGGCGGTCGCCCATGTCCTGGGAGACGTTCACCCGGATTTCACCCAGCGCTTCACGCCCGAAGACGTTGGAGCCCATGAGGCCGGAGAGTCTGGCGCCCACGGCGACTGCGGCCGTGGTCAGTTCCTGGTCCTCCACCCTCAGCCCGGCATTTCCGGCGGAGCTGCTTTCACTGTAGCCGTCCATGCGCGTCGTCACGATGGAGGCGTTGAACAGGGGCTGGAGAATCACGCTCTTGTCTTCATTAAGGGCGATGTCGTACGCCAGCTCGTACATGGCGCCGAAGCCGGACCCGGTGGTACTGCCGTGGGCCTGGTAGGAACCCGTGCCGTAATCCACCGTGCGCGTGAGTTTGGCATCATTCCAGCCGCCCGTCAGGATAAGCAGGTGGGACCATTTGCGGGACTGGTACCGGGCGAACAGGTTGACGTAGTAGCTGTCCAGGTCACCGTCCGCGGTATCCGCCGCATTCGCCGTGAGGCTTCCGTAGTTGGCCGTGAAGGCCGCGCCAGCGGTGAAGTTGTCGTTGATGTCCACGTCCATTCCTACCGTTCCGCCCCAGGTGGTGAGCTCATAGCCGCTTTCATCCCCCTTGGTGTCCAGCTTGGCATAAGACCCGGTACCCTGCATCCACATGTGGAAGTACGGCATGTCCTCATGGACGTACGCGGGGTTCACGCCCATCTGCGCCACGCGGTTGCGGATCCAGCCCATCTGGTCGCGCAGGGAGTCACGCTGGGCGATGCCCAGGCTGGTGACCGTGCTGCCCGCGGCGGCGGCCAGCTTGCGGGCCGCGCCGGAGTAGTCGCCCGCGTTCTGGGAGAGCAGAACGGAGGTGTAGAAGTCGCGCAGGGTGGTGCCTTCCTCCATATGGTAGCGGGAGTTCCACAGCAGGTCCGCCCCGGTGGCCGCGTTCCGCGTCAGGGAGGAGTCACGGAAGATGTTTTCCGTGCGCGCCGTGCCGGTGAGGATGATGGCCGTCATGCTGTCATTCGTGGTCAGAGACAGGTTTTCATACAGGGAGCTGAGGATCATGTCCTGGAGGGTGACGTTGTCGCCCAGGGATACCAGCGCGCCGTCCGTCGTCTTGAACAGTTCCATGTTCAGCGTTTCCGTGCTCCCCGTCACCAGGGTGTCCAGGTTGCTCATGACGAGCGTGACTTCCCCCGTTCCGTCGCCCAGCGTAATGTTTCCGCTGGAGGTGACGAAGGGGTTCCCCAGGCCATCCACCGTGGTGGAGGACGTGGTGATGGTAACCGTGCTGTTCCCCGTCACGCTCAAGCCGTCCGTGCCAAGAGTCAACTGGGTCTTGGGAGCGTCCGCACTGCCGATGTTGAGCGTGCCTCCGTTCACTGTAATGCCCTTGTAGGCAGCCTGGGCGGGATTGCCGCCTTCCGCAGCCGCGCCGGCCAGGGTCAGCGCGCCGCCGTCGCTCACGTTCAGGTTGTAGCCGGCATTGCCCGCACCCTTGATGGTCTGCACGCTGCCGTTGCCGGATTTGACGTTGAGCGTTCCGGATGCGCCGTCCAGCGTACCGGTGAAGGTATGGGAGGCGGAGGAGTCCACCGTCATTTCCGCACCGCTCAGCTTCAGGGCGCCCCCGCCCGTCAGGCCGGAGACCGTGTTCACGGAGCCGGCCGCGGTGGAAAGCGCGGAACCTTCCCGGATGTCCAGCAGAACGCCGTCCAGGGAGGAGCCGTTGCCCAGCGTCAGGGAGGAGTCCGTTCCCGTTCCTCCGAGAGTCAGCGTGCCGTCACCGGAAATGGTCACATCAGTCACATGGCTGCCGGCCTGCTGGCCGGTGAGGACCAGCTGGGCGCCGCGGCCCAGGTCCAGGGTTCCTCCACCCGTGCCGGAGGCCAGGTTTTCCACCGTCGTCACGCGGGAGGCGCCGTCATTCCTGCCGCCCAGCGTGATGTCTCCCCCGGCGAGCTCCAGCGTAGTGAGGCTGTTGCCCGTACCGTTCAGGACAATGTTCCCTTCCGTGGAGCTCAGCATGGAGTCATTTCCGGTGAAGCTGCCTTCCACGGTGAGGGTTTCCGCTCCTTTCTTGATAAAGTCCACATGGTCCCCGCTGATGGTGCCGCCGTAGCTGTTGCCTCCGGCGTCAACGTTCTGGATCAGGTCCACCACGGCATGGTTGGCGGCAGCGTCCGCCGCCGTATTCGTCACCACCAGAGCGCCATTGCTGCCGATCAGGTTGCTGACTTTCAGGCCGTCTCCGTTCCGGGAGGCTTCAGGAGCACCGTTCAGGCTTACATTGAGCGTGGTTCCGTTGATGCCCACGGCCTTGTAGGGATCCAGGGCGGCGTAGTCGCTGATGTTGGGGTTGTCCGAGTTGGGCGTGGTGTCCACGAGGTAGACGAGGTCCGTATTGCCGCTGACCATCAGCGTTCCGTCCGCGCCCAGGACTTCCGTCACGGCATAACCGAGGGAGGCCAGAAGCGGGGAGAAGGCTATCTGCTTGTAGTTGTCCACGGTCAGCGTTCCCGTCGTCAGCACCAGCCCTACGCCGTCGGCGGAATCCCGGTTGGCGGAGAGCAGGTCCAGGACGCCCTGGTTGCTGAGGTTGATGGTCGTGTTGGCGGCGGAGAGCGTCAGGCTGTCCGCATCAATGACGCCCTGCCCGGTTGTTCCGCCCGCGGTAAGGCTGCCGGAATCCAGTTTCAGCGTCACCGTCTTTCCCGTCATGTCCAGGCCGCCGGAGATGCCGGTGAGCCGGGAGTATTCTTCCATGACGATGGAGCCGACCATGGAGCCGGACAGACCGCCCAGATTGATGGTGTTCAGGGCGCCCTGCGTTCCGGCGGAAGCGGCCACTTCCACGTTTCCGGTGGTTTTAGCTCCCGCGTTTGCCAGGCTTCCCTTCGTGATCAGGATGGCGTTGGCCGCATTCTGGGAGGCCAGGTCAAGAATCCCGTTGTTGACGGTGACCCGCCCGGACCCCAGGGAGTCGGCCCCCGCGAGGGTGACGGTGCCCGTTCCGGAGAGCGTAGTGGAACCGGTGAACCCGGTGTTGCCGGCCGCCAGCGTTATATTCCCCGTGGTGTCGACGACCAGGGAACCGGCTCCGGAGAGGGCCCCGGCCCAGGCGCTCCCGTCACCCAGCCGCGCCGTAGCGCCGCCCGCAATGGAGAGGGTGCCCAGGAAGGTGTTCGCTCCGGTGAGCTCCAGCGTTCCGGCGTTTACGGATACCGTGCTGCCGGCCGTGCCGCTGATGACGCCGCCGTAGGAGAAGTCGCGGGCAAAGGCCAGCGTGGAGTTGTTCTGGATGTCAATGCTGTCCCCCAGCTTGGTCACATTGGCGGAGTTCACCGTAACCGTGCCGCGGTGCACCTTGAGCTGTCCGTCCAGATTGACGCCGCCCGTGAGGGTGATGTTGCCCGCACCCTGGGTGGAGAACGCCGTGCCGCTCAGATCTCCGCTGAGGGTGAAGTCCTTGGTGGCGAAGACCTGGTTGCCCGTAAAGACAATGTCATTGGCAAAGGCGCCCCCGGCCGTGCCGTTCCATTCCGCACGGACATTGGAGTCCGCCAGGTTCACGGTGCCGTCTGCTCCCATGGTCACGTTGTTCAATTGGAAGTAACCGGATGTCACGGACAGGGTTCCCTGGAATGCCGTGCTCATGTTCAGGACATTGGCTCCGTAGCTGGTTCCCAGGCCCACGGAAATGGTGCCGGTGCCGGAGGCATCCAGGTTCAGCGCCGTGTTGTCATTGGCGCCGCTGACCGTCAGCATGGAGCCGGCGGCCAGTTCCACGGTTTTTCCGTTGGCCAGGGCCTTGGCGGCGGTAGCCGTCACATTTTCACCCAGGATCAGGGAGCCGTCCGTCCACGTCATGTTGTCTGCAGTGAACGCCGTGGCAAAGGCGCCGGACGCCAGATTGAGGCTCCCGCCCTGAAGGTTGATCATGCCCATGCCCGGCTGGACGTCAGCCGTCGCCAGCGTGAGCGTACCGCCCGTAATGGTGACAGCCCCGGAACCGAGGGAGTTGGCCACCTGGGCCACCAGCTCGCCCTGCTGGAGGGAGATGGCTCCCGCCCAGCCCGTATTGTCCAGGTTCAGGGTCAGCTTGCCTTCGCCACGCTTGGTCAGCGTGCCCTGCGCAATTTTTCCGGTGCCGTCTGAGGCGAATACATAGTCGCTGCCCGCGGCGTTGTTCACCGTGATGGAGGCCGGATTCACCGCGCCGGACAGGGTGACGGTTCCCGCCCGGAGCTGTTGAAGACCAGGTTCTGGCCGGCGGCCGTATCCGCAGAGCCGTCAATGCCCCACTGGGCTCCCGTGTTCGTGTCGCTCCAGGTCATGCCTTCCGTTCCCTGCCAGATCCAAACGTCCCCGGCGGAAGTCACCACCAACTTGAGGGTGGTGCCCGTCTGTTCGAGCGTGTAAATCAGCGTTTCGTCTCCGGTATAGCCGGCCCAGTTGAAGATGGCGCTGGCGGCATCAAGTCCGCTGGCAGCAGAAATCAGGGTGTATTCCCCGGCTTCCGTAATGCCTTCAAGGCCATTCAGGGTGAGGTTGAACGTACCGGCCCCGAAGGCCCCACCCACGCCGATGGAAGAGCTTATATCCAGGGTCAGCGTGGAACTGGCCGCCAGATTCAGGGCCCCGGCGGTCGTCATCCGCGTATTGGCCGCCATGGTGATGTTCCCCAGGGACGTGGCCCCTGCGGCAGTAAGGGCAAGGGTTCCACCCTGGATGTTCGTCAGCCCCGTGTAGCTGACCGTTCCGCCCAGCGTCAGGGTTTCATCGCTGACCTTGGTCAGGGAGAGGACTCCGGTGGTGTCATAGGAGATGGTGGTGGCTCCGTAGGCGATGGCAACGCCGTGGTCCGTGATGGTGCCGTTATACGTGCCGGAACCCACCGTCAGCGTACGCGCTCCCCCACGGCGCCCACCTGGGAGTTGGCCGTGCCGTCCAGGGAGGCGATTTCAATATCCCCCAGCACGCGCATGAAGGCGAATCCCGTGGTATCCGTGCCGGACGTGAGGGTGACCCCGCCCTGCGCCATGGAGGTGCGCATGTCAAGCCCCGTGCTGTACCCGTTGGCGGCGTTCATGGTGATCATGCCGGTAAATCCGGAGGCGTCACCGCCGATGATGAGCTTGCCGTTGGAGTTGTACCTGCCGTCGCCCCCTCCGCGGCTGTAGGTCAGGGAGCCTGCGCCTGTAAGCGTTCCGGTGAAGCCCATTTCCTTGGCCCAGTTGTCCCGGCCCACCAGGGTGGCCGCCCCGTTGACGGTAACGGTTCCCGTAAAGTTATGCTGGTAATTGGTGGCGTTTGCCTGGGAGGCGTCCACCCATTTCAGGGAGACCGCGTCAGATGCGGCCGTGCCCAGAATCAGATCGGAACCGATGGTGTGGTGGGCGCTGTTGCCCGCAATGATCAGGGACGTGCCGTTCTGCAGGGTGACGGAGGAACCGGCGCTGCCCCAATTGATGGCAGTGGAGCCGCCCCCTATCTGGACGTTGCCTTCCTGCACGATCAGGTGGCCGGAGTTGGCCCCCGTCAATTTCAGCAGCCCCGTACCGGTTTTCCGGACGGAGCCGGCTCCCGTGATGTTATTGCCGAAGGTAAGGTCTGAAGGCGTTACCAGATTAATGAATGAGTTGGTATCCGCGGCAAGGGAGAACGCCGGGTTGGTCACGGTTCCCAGATTCACCGTGACCGTCGCGCCGTTGGCCGCTCCCAGGGAGGAACCCGCGCCCCAGGTGATGCCCGTGGCCGGCAGGTCCGTATCATACCCGAACGCCAGAACGCCCTGGTTCACGGCTACGGTGGTTCCCGTACCGAGGATGGAAGCGGAGCCCAGCACCAGGGTTCCCGTGCCTTCCTTGGTAACGGCGGTATTGGCAATTACTCCGGTTCCCGCCAGCTCATAGCGGGTGGTGGTGTTGCGGACCAGCATGGAGCCGGGGGAAACCTCGGAATCAAGCTGCACCGCGGAGGTGGCGACTCCGGCCTGGTCTGCAAAGGAAACCGCCAGGCCGTCCGCATACGTGGCGGGCGTGCCGCCGTCCGTCCAGATGTTTTCCGCGCTCCAGACCCCGTTTTCACCGCCCGCCCACAGCAGGAGGGTTTCCGCCGTGTAAACCAGGTCCCTGCCATTGTTGGAAAGGGTGATGGTTCCCGCCACGCCGTCCGCAAAGACGGCCTTGATGGAAGAGATGTTGGTCAGTCCGGTGGTGGAGAGCACGGACATGCCGTCCGTCAAGGCGCCAAACCCGGTAAGGTCCAGATTCAATTCCCCTTCCGCGGAAAGGGCGAACGTGCCATTCACGTTGATTCCCGTTCCGGCGCCTCCCGCCAGGGCCAGCGTGCTGGAGCCGTCCACGTTCAGGTTCCCCGTAAAGAAGGAGTTCTGGAACATGGTCACAATGTCGAAGCCGGTAATGACCGTATTGGAGAAGGAGATGGCCTGGTCCGCCGTATTGCCGTAACCGCCCAGAAGCAGGGAGGAGGTGCCCCCTACCGTGCCTTCCGACACATTCAGCGTGCTGCCCGCTCGGAACACGGCTTTTTTAACGGTGAGGGTGGCGTTCCCGTTCACGGCGGACCTTGCTCCGCCGCCGCCCGCATAAAGGGCTCCCGTATAGGCGCCGCCATCCAGCGTCAGGTTGGAATTGCCTCTGACCGTGGAAGTTCCGGCAGTGCCGTAGCCGCCGCCGTAAATGGCCCCGGTAAAGACGGCGTCACTGGCGGCAGTGATGCTGACGTTGGAGTCCCCGTTGATCGTATATGTTCCGGAGCTGCCCGAGTAGGAACCGCCCACGATGCTCTTGACGAAGGTGCCGGAGGCAGTCCCCAGGTCAATCGTCACATTGGTGCTTCCGGTGATGGCGGCGCTGGAAGTGGAGTTGGCTTCATAGGCGCTGCCGCCGATGATGAAGCCCCTGGTTATGGAATTGAGCGAGACGGTTTCATCCGTCACGCTCTGCATGCTGCGCACCACGACAAAGGTGCTGCCGTCAATGTTGTTGGTGGAGTTGTGGGCCGCGGTGCCGCCGCCTATCACGCTCCCCTTGACCACGGCATTTCCGTCCACGGACACGTAAACGTTCCCCGTAATGCCGGCAGCCTGGCCGTCCTTGTAGTTGCCGCCCACCACCCAGTTGACGGAGGTATCCCCCTGAATCTGGGTATGGACGTCACCCGTGATGTTCCACTTGCCGGTGCCGCTCCAGTTGTTGGCATAACTGCCGCCGATGATCAGGCCGTAATTGCCCCCGAGCACATCCGTCCAGATGCCGGTAGTGATCTCCGTGGCCGTTGCATTGGTTGCAGTGTTGTAATAGCCGCCTGCCAGGGTCACTCCCGTCAGGTCACCCGTTCCGGTCACGACGTTCACGGAGCCGAAGCCCTCCTGCATGGACGCGGCGCGAATGTTGTACAGGGCCAGCGTCTGCTGGTCCGCCAGTGTTCCGGCGCCGGAGGTGGGGGTGTTTTCCAGCCCCCAGGCGGAATCCCATGCGGTATCATACGCGCCGGATCCCGTGAAGGTAATAACCGTTTTCCCGTCAACGGTGGTGATGGTGTACAGGGACTCGTCAATATCCGCCAGCGTGAACCCCGTCCCCAGGTCAACGCCCAGATTGTAGGAGGTATTCACCAGGGCTTCGGAACCGAACAGGTCCTGGAATTCCTGGAAACCGGAAAAATCAATCAGGCCGGAAGTCAGCGTCACGTTCTGAAGCACGCTGCCCACATTGTCCATGGAGGTGTAGTACAGGCGTCCGCCGTCCACCGTTACATTGCCCGTAATGGTTCCGGAACCGTTGGCGAGGATGCCCATCGTTTCCCCCACTGTGAAGGCGTCCTGGAAATTCATGGTGCCCGCGGAGGCGGAGATGGTTCCATTCCCCGTCAGTCCCGTCACATTCATGGTTCCATTGCCTGCATCCAGCCTGCCTCCCGCAAGCGCGGCGCTGATGGCGCCGGTCTTGGAAAGTACGGCGCCGGAATTGACGGTGTAGGTGCCTGTAAGCGCTACGTTCTCGGACAGATGCACCCAGCCTGACTGGGCTACAAAGTTGCCTGCCCCGGTGATGGAGTTGTCAATGACGTCCGCCGCTTCTCCCGCCGTACCGTAATAAGTGAGGTACTGGCTGCCGGAGGAAGTAGTTACGGCGGCGGTGCCGAGGGAACCGGAAGCGTTGATGCCCAGGGAAGTGGAGTTGCGGGTGATGGCGATGGTCCCGCCGATCTGGTTTTCCGTGCCGGTCAGGGGTGTAATAAGTGTACTCGCTATCGGTCCCGCTGATGGAAAAGCCGGAGGCGGCCGTAAGCACGCCCGTGAATTTGATGTTCTTGCCGTACTGGGTAGTGAGGTTCACTCCGGTGCCGAACGTGGCTGCCCCGGAGAAGGTAAAGCCGTCCCCATTGATGGAAGTGGCGTCATAGTTATAATATCCGGAAACGGCGGGGCCGTCCTGCACGGTGAGCGTTGTGCCGTCCCCCATGACCAGCTTCTGTGACCAGTTGACATTGCCGGAAAACAGGGAAAGCGTTCCGCTGCTGATTTTAAGAGTGGCATCCGCGGAGGCGGCAGGGGTCAGAGCCACGGTCTTGTCGGAATTGCCCAGGGTGAACGTGCCGCCCCCCGTGTAATCAACCGTCACGGTGCCGCCGAAGCTTCCGCCGTAGGAAGAAGAATCCCCGGTGATGGTCAGCGTGGTTCCCTCCCCGGTAATCAGAGCGGCGGTGTTGTTGTGCTCCAGCTTGCTGATGGAGGTGTTCACGCCCGCTTGCAGGACGGAAGCTCCGGTCGTATACCCGTAGCCGCCCAGCTTGATGGTGGCGTTCTGGGCTGCCAGCGCATGGTTGAGGTTCAGGATGTTGTTCTGCGTCCCCCCGTCGTGTTGGAATAGAGGGAAATAATGCCGTTGAAGGTGCCCGCCCCGTTCAGGGTCAGGGGTGGAGAGGGCCGTTCCTCCGTTGGCGACGCGGTTTACCGTCAGTACGGCTTCCGGGGCGTCTCCATTCAAATTGGGATGGTGGCCGTGCCGGCTCCGGCAAAATTCAAGGTGGTGGAAGCCGTGACAGTGCCCACGTCATAGGCGGAAGTGCCCCCCGCCGCTACGTTAACCTGCGTTCCGTTAAAAGCAACGTCCGCCGCATAAGCCTGTGATACAGTTATTAAAAGACCAGAGACTCCTGCAAAAGTGGCAGTTCCAAGTGTTACTCCTGAGAAGGAAGTCATCAGGGCAGCCAGCAGATTCAAGGGAAGGTGCAATTTCATGTAACGTTTGACAATTAAGGGTTTATAAATCATAAAAGAACCTTTCCCACAACACGGCAAGGGGAATATGATTGTGAATATAAATAAGGAATTCGCAATCCGCTGTCAAAGGAAAAGAGTCAGTTGCAACGGTTTTCTAACAGTACAGAAATATTCCCATTGACAAAATTTTCCAAGTTCGCTCTGAATGGATTATTTTGGAAATAGATAATTCATTGCTCGTTAAACGTTATTCAATAATTGAATTTTGAATAATAGGTGAATATGGAGACAGCGGATTGCGAATCCGCATTTGCCCTTTTAATGGCAGGATAAAATAAAAAGATGCCCTGCAACAGGTTATGAAGGAATCTGCTTGGAGATTGAGGAAGAATGACTGGATATGCCTCTGGTCCATTTTCCAAAATTTCCCACTCTCGCAGTTTTGTAAAGCGTCTGAGCAGAACTCCGGGGCACGGCTCCGCACGAACGGACCGCTGAACCGGCGTCCGTCTGAAACACAGGAAGAGTGAACGGATCCGGAAGAGAAACGGACTTGCAAGGCCGGGCCCCCTTGTTCCCGGGAGAACGGCCATCAGATAGCTTGGAGGACTCCATGGCTTGAACGCGTTTTCCCGGCTTTATCAATCAATCTCCTCCAAGCACAACAGAGGAATTCCATCTGTTTATTCCTTCCGGGGTCCTATGATTATTTTCTCCTTTTCCGGCATGTGACGGATTTCTAATCCGATGTCAATCCTACTACAATGATAGGGAATTATTTTAAGACAAATTCCTCTTCTGAAATAGAGCGCTGAGCGAAACCCCTTCATCTTTCAGAACCCCATGCTTCATTCTTTTCTTTTTTGCCGAGGTAAAATTTCTTAATGCCCCAAAATACTTAATCACATAGAAATACATAGTTTTCCAACAATCAATCCTGTTACCCGATATTTCTCAAATGGTACCTGCTTGAGTTTCTTCCTGCGGCTGAAGAAAAATACGGATTAGAAATCCGCTATTTAGTTCTGCTCTTTGCCATAAGGCTATATTTATTCTTATTATTGATCATGAAACCCATCCTTCCTTTGTTGCTGCGCCGCAGCCTCCTGGCCTCTCTGCTGGTTCCCATTATTTCCCTGTCCTTCTCCGCCTCCGCGGCGGACTTCATGGTAGACGCATCTCAATATTCCGATCCAGACAATAACATATACTCCACCCTGGAGGAACTGGTCTCCTCCGTCGCCCTAGTTGCCGGGGATACGGTGATTCTGAACAACGATGACGCCTCCCTGACTACCGGTCTAACCGTTCCTGTCAACTTCCGCTCCGCTGATCCGGCTGCACTCTGTGCCGTAGACTTATCCGGCCTGGGTAAGAATCCCTTGTACGACCTGGGAGCGGGAGAGTACACGCTGGAGATGGACTCCGTCATCTGGAGCAATGGCGCCGCAGGAGTGATACGCACAGCAGATGATAACGTATCTCTGGAAATCACCGGAGAGGTTCAATTTCTCAATAACCATGTTGATAATTCAAACAATAGTGCTTACGGAGGAGCTATTGATATGGAAGGAGACCATGCAACGCTGACCCTGGGGAACAACGCTGCCTTCTCCGGGAATTATGCTTTCTCCTCCTCCAACTACTCCTCTTCCTCCTCCTCTGGCGGAGCGATTGCTATGAGTGGAGATGATACAACGGTGACTCTGGAGGACAACGCTACCTTCTCCGGGAATTATACTTTCTCCGACTCCACCTCCCACTTATCCAACTACCCCTCCACCTCCTTTGGCGGAGCAATTTACATGGAGGGAGACCATGCAACGCTGACCCTGGGGAGCAACGCGACCTTCTCCGGGAATTATACTTTCTCCAAGTCCGGCACCTACTCCACCGCCTCCACCGCCACCTCCTCTGGCGGAGCGATTTATATGCGTGGAGACCATGCAATGCTGACGCTGGGGGACAACGCTACCTTCTCCGGGAATTATGCTTACTCAGACTCCTCCTCCAACTACTCCTCCAACTACTCCAACTCCTCTGGCGGAGCGATTCATATGGAGGGAGACCATGCAACGCTGACCCTGGGAAACAATGTTACCTTCTCCGGGAATTATGCTTCCTCAGACTCCTACTCCATCTCCACCTCCTCTGGCGGAGCGATTTATATGCAGGGAGTTAACTTTTTCCTCACGATCCGTAACGGCGCCATCTTCACCAATAACTATTCCTCTACCTACGGTGGAGCCATTTACCTGCAAGGGATCACTACCGACAATTCCAGCCGCTTTCTGGCATTCACGCATGACGTGCTCTTCAGCGGCAACATAACCGGGGGAACGTTCACTCAACACAATGACGGCTCCTTCTCCGTGGTAAACGGCGTTGCCAACGCCATTCATGTAGACGGAACCAACCATCTCCAGCTGGCCGCCGCCCAAGGAAAGGAGGTTCGCTTTAATGATCCGATCACCAGTGCGGCTTATTTTAGTTCTACGGAAAACGTCACCCTCTCTCTCAACCAGTACACGGATGACGACGGCATCTCCCACGCTACGGACGGCACTGTCATCTTCAGCGGGGAACTCTACCAGGGGGATGACGCCCACCTCGTGGCCAGCCGCTACAGCGATTTCAAGGGCCAAACCACCCTCTACGGCGGTTTCCTCATCCTGGAACACAATGTCGTCTTCGGCAATGCCGGCCTGCGGGACGATACCTCCATGACTCTGGAACACGGCACTCTGGAAATCACCGGGGGCAGCGTCATCAATGCCGCCTCCTTCTCCATCACCAACAATGACGTCGTCCTGCGCCCCGGAACCAGCGCCTTCATCAATGCCAAAAACGTGGATCTTTCCCGCGGCTTCGTCTTTGACATGCAGAAGCAGGCGCAGGAAGCCGCCTCCCTGGCAAACGCCACCGGACTTTCCATCTCCGCCACCGGTTCCTTCATCCTGGGCGGATCCATAGGCATCATGGACACGGGCACTACCGCGGACTACTTCTATGCAGACAATTCCTGGGCGCAGCAGCGCGCCTTCATTGTCCTGACGGATGCCAACCAGACCCACACGGATGACTTCTCCGGCGCCCATTCTCTGGCTACCGGGTCCGACCGGGTGGCCAGCCCCTATGCCTACACGGGCTCCTGGAGACCCTGGCCATGAACTCCATGTGGTCCAGCGCCGCCAACGCGCTTGGGATGTCCCGGGCCGCCTTGGGCAACCTGGATGCCCAGCGCTTCATCACCGGGCCGGAAAACAACTACTGGGTCAAGGGCATGGGGGATTTCCTCAACCACGCCTCCGAGGGAGTACGGGACGGATTTGACTACCACGGCGGCGGCTATTCCGTGGGAGCGGACAGGAGAATCACTTCCCACGCTATCCTGGGCCTGGGCCGGAGACCTGTACGGCAAGATGCGCGGGCGCAGCTTTGCGGGAGATATTGACCAGCAGACGCGCATCGGCATGCTCTACGGCGGCTGGCACAAGGTTCTCAACAGGAAGAATACGTTGCTGGTGACGGGAACGGCAGGCTATGGCTGGACGGACAACAAGATGAATTCCTTCCACACGGGCGGCCGGTCCCACGGCAAGTGGACCAATGAAACCCTGTTTGGAACATTCACCGGGAAGTGGAGCCGCCGGGTAAACGAGACCGTTGCAATGGAGGTCATGCTGGGGCTGGAGTATACGGACGTGACGCAGGAGGCGTTTACGGAAACGGGCTGGGACGCGAGGCGCTTTGAAAAAAGGGGCGCCTGAAGAACCTGAGCGTACCGGTGGGAGTGGGCTTGACGCACCGCAGTGAGCTGAAAGACCGGGAATGGATCAACAGCGCGATGGTGAGCTACGTGCCGGACGTGTACCGCAGGAACCCAAGTGCGCAGGCGGAGCGGCTGCTCAACGGGTACCGCTGGGAAGCGGAAGGAACGTCTCCTGACCGGAACGGGGTGAGTGAACGTGAACAGCGCCCTGCAGTTGAACGCGCGCTGGAGGATGTATGCAGGGTACGAGTTTGAGGGAAGGGAGCAAGGCCACGGCGCACCGGTTTAACGCCGGCGTCAGTTATGCCTATTGACAGAGCCTGATTGCAGGCGCCGGAAAACCGTCAAAATTACTTTATCTTTGACGGGCGGCCAGCAACAAAGAGGCTGTGCAGTTATTCTGCACAGCCTCTTTTTTAACGTTTTATTTTCCGGTCCATTTGCCCAGGAATTCCGCCGCATCCTTCCCTTCCGCAATGTGCCTGAGCAGGGCGCTGCCGAGGACGGCGGCGTCCGGACGGGCGTCTTCCGGCAGGGCGTCAAGCTGGTCCGGCGTCTGGAGGCCGAAGCCCAGTGCCAGAGGCACGTCAAATACGGCCCGGGCGCGGCGCATGGTTTCCGTGACGCTCTGCGTCAGGTCCATTTTTCCACCCGTGGTCCCCAGCACGGAAACCACGTAAACGAAGCCGGAGGTATGGGACTTGTATTCCCGCATTCGTTCCACGGAGGTGTTGGGAGCCACCAGCGTGACGAGCGTCAGTCCGTGGGGGTCAAAGGCATCCCTGAAGATGCCGGATTCTTCCAGCGGCATGTCCGGAACGATGAAGCCGCTGACTCCGGCTTCCGCCGCATCCAGGGCAAGCCGTTCCAGCCCGTACTGGTAAAAAGGGGTTCACATACCCCATCAGCGCCAGTTTGGCGAAAAAGCGGCCCTTGCGGGCTTTCAGACCGTCCAGAATCCATTTCAGGCTTACGCCGCGGGCCAGCGCGTCCCGTGAGGCCTGTTCAATGAGAGGACCGTCCGCAACGGGGTCCGAGAAGGGAACGCCTATTTCAATGATGTCCGCCCCTGCTCCGTCAATCCGCTCCAGATGGGTCCAGAAGGATTCCTTGTCAGGAAATCCAGCGGTGATGAAGGGGATGACGGCGCGCCTGCCGAGGGCATGGGCGCGCTCCACGGCTTCCTGCAACGGTGATTTCTGCATGTTGTTCATGGAAAGATGCGGCTTAAAGGTTCAGATATTTTTTAACGATTCCCAGGTCCTTGTCTCCGCGGCCGGAGAGGTTCACCAGCACGTCACCCCCCGCGGGCAGCTCGTCCGCATGGTCCAGCACCCACGCGACGGCATGGGAGGATTCCAGAGCGGGGATAATGCCTTCCTCCTGCGTCAGGGTCTGGAAGGCGTTCAGCGCGGAGGCGTCACAGATGACGCCGTAATGCACCCGGCCAATTTCCGCCAGGTGGGAGTGCTCCGGCCCCACGCCGGGGTAGTCCAGCCCGGCGGAGATGGAGTGGGACGGCTGTATCTGCCCGTCTTGATCCTGTAAAAGCATGGTCACGTGGCCGTGCAGCACGCCGGGGCTGCCCAGGTTGATGGGTGCGGAGTTGTAACATCCGGGCTCCCCCGGTGCCTCCGGCCTCCACGCCCACCAGGCGCACGCCTTCATCTTCCACAAAGGGGTGGAGCATGCCGATGGCGTTGGAACCGCCGCCCACGCATGCCACTACCACGTCCGGAAGCCTTCCGGCGCGTTCCAGCATCTGGGCCCGGGCCTCCGTGCCGATGACGGACTGGAGCTGCCTGACCAGCGTGGGGAACGGGTGGGGCCCCGCCGCCGTGCCGAAGCAGTACAGGGTGTCCTCCTGATGGGAAATCCAGTAGCGCAGAGCCTCGTTAATGGCGTCCTTCAGGGTACGGGAACCGCTTTCAATCGGAAACACGCGGGCGCCCAGCAGCTTCATGCGCATCACGTTCATGGACTGGCGCTCCACGTCCTCCGCCCCCATGAAGATGGTGCAGTCCATCTTGAGCCGGGCCGCCGCCGTGGCCGTAGCCACGCCGTGCTGCCCCGCCCCGGTTTCCGCAATGAGGTGCGTTTTCCCCATCATCTTGGCAAGAAGGGCCTGCCCGAGGGCGTTGTTGATCTTGTGGGCTCCGGTGTGCAGCAGGTCCTCCCGCTTCAGCCACAGGCGGAAGCCCAGCTTTTCCGAGAGATGGGGGCAGAACGTGAGGGGCGTTTCACGACCCGCGTAGTTGACCAGCAGGTCCTGGAGCGCGTCCCGGTACTCGCGGGACGGCATGATGGTGGCCATGGCTTCCTCCAGCTCCATGAGCGGGGGGCGCAGCGCTTCCGGTACGAAGCGGCCGCCGAAGTTGCCGAAATATCCTTCTTTGTTCATGCGATGTGGTAAGGGGTGTAGGAGATGAGTGATTTAAGGGCCGCCAGCAGCTTTTGCGGGCTTTTCTGGCCGGGGATGGCTTCCACGCCGGAGTTCAGGTCAATGCCGTTCGGGGTGCACTGTTCCAGCGCCTTGTTCAGGGAAGCGGAGGAAAGGCCGCCCGCCAGGAACCAGGGCCGGGGGGATTTCAGGGAAGCCAGGGCGTTCCAGTCCAGGGAGACGCCGTGGCCGCCGCCCTGGCTGCCCGCATCCAGCAGGAACCAGGCGCAGCTGTCCGCCCACAGTTCCATTTCCTTCTGAAGGGCGTCCAGGGATTCATAACGGTCCGGCCACAGTACACGGATCACCTTTTCCGGACCGATGCGGCGTGCGCAGTCCAGGGACTGGGCGCCGTGAAGCTGGGCGAACCCCAGCCGGGCCGTTTTCATGACGTCCATGATTTCCTCCGCGTTCTGGTTCACGAAGACTCCCACGCGGCGGATCAGCGCGGAGTCCAGGGCCGCGGCGCGTGACGGAGCAATATAACGCGGGCTTTTGGGATGAAAGATGAATCCGCAGAAATGGGCTCCCATCCCCATGGCGGTTGACAAATCGCTCTGGCGGGTAATCCCGCACACCTTGATTGCAAATGAATGCTTCTTCATGTTGTTTCTTCTAAAATTGCAGCCAGTTTTTCACCCGGCTTTCCGCCGTCCATCAGGGCAGTCCCCATCAGTACGGCCTGGAAGCCCGCTTCCGCGGCTTTCCTGAGATGAGCCCCGGCGCTCATGGCGCTGGCGGCGATCCACACCTCCCCTCACGGCGGAGTTTCCCCATGTCCAGGCAGGCAGCCCTGTCCGTTTCAAGCGTATCCAGGTCACGGGCATTCACCTGGATGATGCGAGCGCCGGATTCCCGGGCAATTGCCAGGTCCGACTCGTCAAAAACCTCCACCACGGCGTGCATGCCGTAGGCTTCCGCCTGTTCCCTCAGGATGCGGAGCGTCCGCGCGTCCGGCGTCAGGCGCACGATGAGCAGCAGGGCGGAGGCCGGCGTGGACGCCGTCTCCATCACCTGGAGCTGGTGGAAAATGAAATCCTTGCGCAGCAGCGGAAGCCCGGCGCGGCTCATGCGCTCCAGATACCCGATGCGGCCGCCGAAATACCGCTCCTCCGTCAGCACGGAGATGCAGGGAAGCGCCCGCCGCGGCATACTGTTCCGCCACTTCCTCCGGTTTCAGCCCGGTGGCGATGACGCCGCGCGACGGGGAGGACTGCTTGAACTCCGCAATCACGGCCACGGGCTGCCCGGCGGGCGGCTCCGCAATGGCTTTCAGGAAGTCCGGCCTGCGCCCCTTCCAGGGACGGGGCAGCCCCGGCGGGAGGCCATGTCCGTGAGCAGGGCTATTTCCTCCGCCTTGGCTTCCCTGAACCGGTCAAGCAGCATGGAGCGTTCTCCTTCCTACCCCGGCGCAGACGGCCTCGCGGGCCTTCGCCATGCAGACGGCCAGGTCCATGTGGTCCTCCAGCAGGAACATGGCCACCCCCCCACATTGAGAATCACCATGTCCATCATGGCGCGCGGGCCTTTCCCCGCCAGAATGTCCTTCAGCACGGCCACGGCTTCCGATTTGGACCGAACGGCCAGGTCGTCAGCCTGCCGTTATGGACGATCATCATCTTGGTGGGTCCCAGCGGCGTCACCTCGTCATACCCTCCTGCGCCGTACACCACGGCGGCCCTGCGGATGTGGGACTGGCTGAGCGTCTCCGCCAGCAGTTCCACCAGCTCCGGACGGGCCACGCCCAGCAGGATGTGCGTGGGACGCGCCGGATTAATGAGGGGCCCCAGCAGGTTGAACAGGGTACGTATGCCCAGCTCCCTGCGGATGGGGCCCACATTGCGGAAGGCGGGATGGAAATTGGGCGCGAACAGGAAGGCGAAGTTCCGCTCGTCCAGCAGGCGCTGCACGTCCTCCGGAGCCACGTCCAGCGGGAAGCCCAGGCCTTCCAGGGCGTCCGCGGAGCCGCAGGAGGAGGACACGGCGCGGTTGCCGTGCTTCACCACCTTGTACCCCATTCCGGCCAGCGTCAGGGACGTGGCGGTGGAGCAGTTGAAAGAGCTGCGGCCGTCGCCGCCCGTGCCAACCACGTCTATGCAGTCCCCTTCCAGCCCTTCCACACGGTTGGCGCGCCCCAGGGCGATGCCGACGGCATGGGCCATCTCCAGCGGGGTCTCCCCCCTTCATGCGCAGGCCCATCAGGGAAGCAGCCCGCCTGGGCCGGGGTCATGCGGCCGTCCATGATGTCCGCAAAGCCCGCGGCAGCCATGTCCGCCGTCAGGTCCTGCCCGGCGGCCAGCGTGTCCAGAATGCGGTTGATGCGCTTTTCCTTCTGCCCTGCCGGAACGATGTTGTCCGGGAAGTTGCCCAGGAGCTGGAGGCCGTCCGGCGTCAGGATGGATTCCGGATGGAACTGGATGCCCACCCAGGGGCGGTCATTATAGCGCAGGGCCATGACTTCCCCTTCCGGCCCGCGGGAAGTGACGGTAAAACGGGAGTTCGGCTCGTCCTCCTTGGACTGGACCACCAGGGAATGGTAGCGGCCCACGGTCATGGGGTTGGGAAGGCCGGTGAACAGCCCCGAACCGTCATGGATGATGTCCGAGCTCTTTCCGTGCATCACGTACGGAGCGCGGGAAACCTCCGCTCCGGCGAAGTAGCCCAGGAGCTGGTGCCCCAGGCATACGCCCAGCACGGGAACGGCGGCGGGGAGGCGTTTCAGGAACTCCAGGCACAGCCCGGCGTTGCGCGGATGGCTGGGGCCGGGGGAAATGCACACGGCCTCCAGCTCCGGGCTGGCCGCCAGGTCCAGAATGCGCGGATCGTCATTCGCGTACACCACGGGCTTGCGGCCCAGGGCGTAAAACGCCTGCACCAGATTCCACGAGAAGGAATCGTAATTATCAATGAACAGAAACATGGTCTTCTCCTTTCAAAATAACGTCAATAATCTTGCCCTTGTTCATGCACTCCTGCCATTCGGCGGCCGGGTCTGAATCGTACACGATGCCGGCGCCCGCCTGCCAGTGGATGCGGGTCCTTCACCCACATGCTGCGGATGGTGATGCCCGTATCGAGGTTGACTCCGTCCCTGTCCAGACCGAGCCAGCCTATGCATCCCGCGTACGGCCCGCGCGGCAGGGGTTCCTCCTCCGCCAGGATTTCCATGGCCCGCACCTTGGGAGCGCCGCTGACCGTTCCGGCGGGGAAGGCCGCGCCGAGGATGTCCAGGGCGTCCAATCCGTCGTTCACCTGGGCGGTCACGCGGGAAGTCATGTGCATCACATGGGAAAAACGTTCAATCTCCATCAGGCGTTCCAGCTTCACGGAGCCGGGCTTGGCGACGCGGCCCAGGTCGTTGCGGCCCAGGTCCACCAGCATCACGTGTTCAGAGCACTCCTTCGGGTCCTTCAGCAGGTCGGCGGCCAGGGCGGAGTCTTCCTCATCATCCCTGCCCCGCTTGCGCGTCCCGGCGATGGGGGAGAGCTGGAGCTTGCCGTCCGTGCAGCGCACCATCAGTTCCGGGGAGGAACCAAACAGCGTCACCTCCGGCAGACGCATGAAGAACATGTACGGGGAGGGATTGATGCTGCGCATGCGGCGGTACAGCGTGAAGGCGTCTCCGTGGAACTCCGCGGAGGCCTGGGAGGAAAGCACCACCTGGATGGCCTCCCCGTCGTGCAGCAGCTCCTTGATATGCTCCACGCCCTTCATGTAGCCCGCCTGGTCCGGCGTGCGGGAAACCTCCCCGACGGAAGGTTCTTCCGTCTCCTGAAGGGGCGCGTGGGACAGGTCCCGGTGTTCGCCCAGGCTGATCTGGGTGAGGCGGTTGTACAAATGGTCAAACACGATCACCGTGCCCGCCAATACCAGGCAGGATTCCGCGGAAGAGGGACTGATGGCCTGCGCCAGCCTGGGCTGGAACAGGGCGGCGGTTTCATACCCGAAGTAGCCGTACAGAGCCCGCGTGATGGGAGCCTGCCTCATGTCGTCCCCCACCAGTTCCAGACGCTGCATCAGGGAGCGCAGGCCGTCCAGGTAAGGCATGCCTTCCAGCTCCTTCAGGGAAGCGAGCCGGTCATCGCTGATGGAAAGGGAAAGCCTGGCGTCCACGCAGGAAACGGTCATCAGGTAATCGCAGGCGATGACGCTGTAGCGGCCCCATCTGCCATCCACCTCCGCGCTCTCCAGCAGAAGGCCGGGAGTTTGGTTCTGGGTCAGGCTCAGGAACAGGCTGATGGGCGTTTCCAAATCGGCGCTCAGCCGCCGGCTGCGCTGTTGGAGGGTGATGATGGATGGTGGTTGCATGGATGGATGATGGTGTAAGTTGAAAATAAAAAACTGCTTTGACTCTCGGAGGAATCAAAGCAGTTCTTGAAAAAACGGTCATAGCTGGATGCTACTACTGCACATCGGGATTCCCCCGTCCGGACATGGGTATACGCCACCAATAGCCGTTGCCATAATAACGGGTCGTGCTAAAAAAGGGCTGTCCAGTGCTGAATTGCATCTGCGCGTTTATTACTCCTCCCGCCCGGCGTTGTCAAAAAAACTTTCCGTCAATGGCGAAAAAAATCCACGGCGTCCTTCCTGCCGCCGGAAAAAAAGCCCGTGGATTCCACTGAACCCACGGGCCTTGAACATAATGACTGTCAACCTTTAGAACAGCGTCACGGCAATATTGACGCCGGCGGTGACGATGGCCACCATGCTCATGAGCTTGATCAGGATGTTCAGGGAGGGGCCGGACGTATCCTTGAAGGGGTCGCCCACGGTGTCGCCGATGACGGCGGCCTTATGGCTTTCCGATCCCTTGCCGCCCACGTGGCCCTGCTCAATGTACTTCTTGGCATTGTCCCATGCGCCGCCGGAGTTCGCCATGAACACGGCCAGCACGAAGCCGGAGGCCAGGCCGCCGGCCAGCAGTCCGAACACGCCGGGAACGCCGAACACGAGGCCCATGCAGATGGGGGTGATGACCGCCAGCACGGACGGCCAGATCATTTCATGCTGCGCGCCCGCCGTGGAGATTTCCACACAGCGCACGTAATCCGGTTCCGCTTCCCCGGTCAGGATGCCCTTGATTTCCTTGAACTGGCGGCGCACTTCCTTACCATCTTCTCCGCGGCGCGGCCCACGGCGTTCATGGTCAGGCCGCAGAACAGGAAGGACATCATGGCGCCCACGAAGAGGCCCATGAGCACCTTCGGGTTCATCAGGGTCACCTGGAAGTAATTCATGAATTCAGGCAGCGTGCAGGAAGCTATCTTGGACACTTCCACGCTCACCGCGTCATTAATCTTGTACATGGTGTTTCCGGTGGCGTCCCCCAATGCTGGATGGAAATCTTCAGCTCTTCAATGTAGGAGGCCAGCAGGGCCAGCGCGGTCAGCGCGGCGGAACCGATGGCGAAGCCCTTGCCCGTGGCGGCGGTCGTGTTGCCCAGGGCGTCCAGGGCGTCCGTGCGGCGGCGCACTTCCGGGTCCAGCTTGCTCATCTCCGCATTGCCCCCGGCGTTGTCGGAAATGGGGCCGTAGGCGTCCGTCGCCAGGGTCAGGCCCAGGGTGGAAAGCATGCCGACAGCGGCAATGCCGATGCCGTACAGGCCCTTGCTCATTTCAGCGCCGGTGAAATGCCAGTCCCCGGAGGCCATGCCGTAGGCCAGCACGGTGCCCACGACGATGGTGATCACGGGAATGCAGGTGGAAATCATGCCGATGCCGATGCCGGAGATGATGACGGTGGCGGGCCCCGTCTTCGCGCTGTGGGCGATCTTGCGGCAGGGATAGGAGTCATGGGAGGTGTAATGCTCCGTGCTCTTCCCGATGATGATGCCCACCGCCAGGCCGGTGACGATGGCGCCCCAGATGCCCGCCCAGTTGTCCAGGCCGATGAGCTGGAGCAGGAAGGCTGAGGCGATGGCGATCAGGAAGGAGCTCAGGTTGATGCCGCGGTTCAGGGCGGCCATCAGCTCCGTCTGGGAAGCGCCGCGCTTTACGCGCACCGCATACACGCCCAGCAGGGGAGAGAATGGTGCCGAGGGCGGCGATCAGCATGGGTGTGAGAACGGCCTTGATCGCCATTTCCGGCACGGCCATGTAAGCCGCGGCGCCAAGGGCCGCGGATGCCAGAATGGAACCGCAGTAGGACTCGTAAAGGTCCGCGCCCATGCCGGCCACGTCCCCCACGTTGTCGCCCACGTTATCCGCGATGGTGGCGGGATTGCGGGGGTCGTCCTCCGGAATGCCTGCTTCCACCTTCCCCACCAGGTCGGCCCCTACGTCCGCGGCCTTCGTGAAAATGCCGCCGCCCACGCGGGCGAACAGGGCCTGGAGGGAGGCCCCCATGCCGAAGGTCAGCATGGTGGTGGTGATGACGACCAGGCGCATGGAAAGCTCCATGTCTTCATAAAACCAGTCCAGCACCCAGTACCAGACGCCAATGTCAAGCATGGCAAGGCCCACGACGGTCAGGCCGAGCACGGCGCCCGAACGGAAGGCGATCTGCAGGCCGGCGTCCAGGGAATGGCGGCAGGCGTTCGCCACGCGGCCGGAAGCGTATGTGGCCGTCTTCATGCCGATGTAGCCGGCCAGGCCGGAGAAAAAGCCGCCGGAAATGAACGCGAACGGCACCCAGGGATTCTGGATATGGAGGCAGTACGCCAGAAAAGCGAATACGACGGTAATCAGCACAAAGAAGATCGTGACGATCTTGTATTGCTGCCGCAGATAGACCATGGCGCCGCTGCGAACGTGCTTGGCGATCATTTTCATGACCTCGTTCCCCTCATCCTGGGCTTTCATGCGGTAAAAAAAGACGGCCGCAAAAATGAGGGCCAGCACGGAAGCCGATGGGATGAGCCAAAATAAATCCTGGATGGTTATCATTGTCAGTACACTTTAAATTAAAGTGGTAGGAACATAACACCTGGTCCACTTTACTCCAAGAAAAAACCTCCGTTCGGAACGGAAAATTCACCTTCCTGCGGAAAGACCAGCACCGCAGGAAAATCCGGCGGATTCACGGAAGAAGCAAGTACCGCACCGATTAATCCAAATTGACTCCGGTGGTTCCGGAAGCGGCTGGGCCGCACCTCTTTCCCACTGCCTACTTCTTGTTACGGTTTTCTGCTGCCGGAAGCCCTGGAAAACGGCAAAAAACCGTGGTATTCCGCGCAATGTGCTCTCCTTGGCCAGCTATCTCCGGCAATTCTTGAAGCTGCCCTGATTCCGGGAAAACTGGATAAAAAGAAAAAGCAAACGCTCCCATTGGAAAAAACAGCGCCTACCTGTCCGCCATTCCGTCAATGATGGAAAGCTCCTCCGCGGTGAACCGCGTATTTTCCAGGGCTTTCAGGCAATCCATGACTTGCTGGGGGCGGCTGGCGCCTATCAGGGCCGTGGTCACCACGGGGTCTCTCAACACCCAGGCCAGCGCCATCTGGGCGAGGCTCTGGCCGCGGCTCCGGGCCAGGGCAGCCAGGCTGCGAATTTTCTCCCCATGCTCCCGGACCCGTTCTTCCGTTAAAAAGACGGAGGAACCTGCCGCACGGGAATCCGCTGGAATTCCCTCCAGATAACGGTCCGTCAGCATTCCCTGGGCCAGGGGGGAAAAGGCGACGCACCCGGTGCCCGTTTCACGGATGGCCTGAAAAACGGACTCTTCCGGCTCCCGGTTGAACATGTTGTAACGGAGCTGGTGGACCAGGCACGGCACGCCGGCCTCCCTGAGCATGGCGCATATCTGCCTGGTTTGCTCTGCCGGGAATTTGGAAATACCGGCATACAAGGCCTTTCCGGACCGGACCGCCGTGACGAGGGCCCCCGCCGTCTCTTCCAGCGGAGTCTCCGGGTCATGCCGGTGCGCATAAAAAATATCCACGTAATCCAGCTTCATGCGGGAAAGGGACTGGTCCAGGCTGGAAAGCATATGCTTGCGGGAACCCCAGTCCCCGTACGGTCCGGCCCACATCAGGTGCCCCGCCTTGGTAGCGATGACAAGCTCGTCACGGAAACGGGACAAATCCTGCATGAAAATGCGGCCGAAGCATTCTTCCGCCGCGCCGGGAGGCGGCCCGTAATTGTTCGCCAGGTCAAAATACGTGATGCCGGCGTCAAAAGCGCCATGGATAAGCTGCCGCGCATTCTCGAAATCGTCGGCAGCGCCGAAATTGTGCCAAAGCCCCAGGGAAACGGGAGGAAGCAGCAGCCCGCTGCGCCCGCAACGGCGATAGTCCAGATGACTGTAACGGCCGGGATCGGGGAGGTAACTCATCGGAAGGAAAAACGGAAGGGTTACCGGGCATGGGACGTACGCTCATGCCGCACGCCGGAGCGCCATGCCTCCGTGCGGTATTTGGATGCCAGCAGCTCCGCCACCCTAGCGTTCATGCCGGGAAACAGCTCCGCTTCCACGCACAGGGAATGTCCGTCCGCCAGACGGGCGGCCAGCATTTCATCCCATCCGGCGGGAAGAAGGCAATTCTGGATGCTCCCCTGATGGAGAACGCCGCCGCGGATTCTTCTCTGGCCGCCACCGGCCAGCTTTTCCCCGCCGGGAAGTACTAAATCACTCGTCACGGGGCTGGCAAAACAGGCGCGGCCACCGTCCGGGGCGTCTCCGTCCAGCATCACGCACTCCACGCCGCAATCTCTCAAAACACGGGCCAAAGCCCCGTGAATCCATCGGTACAGGGTGGCGCTGGAAGGCCGTTCCTTCTCTCCCCGGCGGTGCATGGCCAGGGTAAAGGGGATATCCTGCCGGTGGTCCACAATTCCCCCGCCCGTCCAGCGACGGACAAAATGGAGTTCCTCTCCCGGAAAAATGGCGCGTGCCGTGGCTTCCTCGTCAAAATAACCGTAGGTCACGGTCGGCTCCGCCCAGCGGTATGCACGCAGCACGGGCTTCTCTCCCCATTCCAGCAGGGCTTCATCTACGGCCATGGCTTCCTCCCCGCTTCTGGCGACCGGGTCGCGCCACAGCACCAGCTCCGGCAGAGGGGACAAATTGCCGACGACATTTGCGAAACCAGACATTTTGCAACTACAGTGTAAATAACGGCAGGACGCTCCGGGCGGGAAACGGCAGCGGAAAAACCCGCTCCCATCAGCCCTCATACTACAGACCTAACGGTTCATGGGCAATGCTACGCGCTGGGTGAAGGACCGGGTATAGCGCTCAAAGAATTCCTCCGGAGAGGGGGCGGGACGCTTCTTCTGCCGGATCTGGTCCACCAGGGCCATGCCTTCATCCGTCACCACCGTCATGGAAATCGTCACGGCAGTGACGCGTCCGGACTTCAAATCGTCAATATTCACGCTGCTGCCGATGATGTCCAGACGGTTGCCGTACACATCCATCTGGGTGCAGGAACCGAGCCGGTTGGCCCCCGTCGTCATGACGGGCACCAGCACGGACGCCCGCTGCGTGGCATCCTTGTCCGACTTGTTGCTGCCGGAATTGCCGATCTTCTTCTGGTAATCCACTTCAAAAATCAGCGTCATTTCCACCACGTTCTCCACCAGGAAATTGGCGGGAATGGTCTCATCCTGCTGGTAGCGGGTATAAGCGGACCAAAGGTCCTGCTGGCCCAGGAGATTCTGCACGGTATCCTCCGCGCTGATCAAATTGCGGTACAGGGAATAAACCGGAAAGCCGTCAGACTCCGCCGTAGCGTCCTGGTCCAGAATCTGGTCACGGTAAAGCAGCTTGTACCCCACGCAATTCACGTCACCGATGATGCGGTCGTTCCGCATGTCCATGCTGGACTTGGCAGGATTGCGGTCCGTAGCCGTGGTAAAGAAAATCAACTGGGAGGCATTCGTGATCTTGGCGCCTTCCGGCCCCATGGTCATCAGGTTCACGCGGGCTTCATTCAGGGCGGAAGAACCGCCCTTCTTCCTGGACGCCGTGGTCTTGGTCGCGCGGGAAACCAGATCGCTGTCCCGCTGCACCAGCATCCATTCAAAGGGATTACCGGCACGGAACTGCATGCTCTCAAAATCCTTGGTCATGGTATCCATGGCCGTGCGGGCAAGCGTGGTGGTCCGCACATCCTGCAGCACCCATCTCCAGATATCCACCCCCCGCGGGAGGTCAGGGCCACAATCACCAGCACCAGGACGGTGGTGATGGTCATGGCTGCCAGGAGCTCAATCAGGGTGAACGCGCCGGATTTGATTTTGGCAAATGTCTTCATGATTTTTCAGAGGTCTTCAGATAATGCCCGTTAGCGGCGGAAAGCGAGATTGCGCGTAAAGATGGGAGTCTTCAAATTCTCCCACGTCAGGTGCTGCAAACGTTCAGGGTCCGTATTCAACAACTGGAAAAACTCCGCCTGGTACAGGACTTCCGCCCCCCACGGCAAATTCAGGCCGCCGCCCTTCTCCGGCGTATAAACGTACAGGGAAGGCTCCGTAATCACCTTGCCGCGGTTGTAGGGATTATAAATCGTCCCGTACTTGGGAGCCAGCTTGTACCCGTAAGCGTTGGAATCCATGCGCTCCACCACCAGCTGGGTCATGCGCACGGCGAAGACGGGGCCGACAAGCGCCTTGAAATCATCCCAGCGGTCCTTGTTGTTCGCCAGGCAAACTCCCGTCACCACCGCCGTATTCTGCCCGGGGATGCTCCCGCCTTCCTCCAGCCAGGGCTGGGGGGTGCCGTCCTTGCGGGCGCCCTTGATCAGATCCGCCCTGTAATTGTAAACAAGAATGGTCGTAGCGGGCTTGGACGTAAACTGCATCCAGTAAAACGCCTTGTCAAAAGCGGAAATATATCTGGTGGTGGAAGACTTTCTGGCATTGGGAGCGGCACGCTCGGAATTGCGAAGCTCTCCAAGTTCCGCCGTCAGGGCGTGGACAATGCGGTCCGCTTCGCGGATGGTCAGAGCGGACTGAACCGTCCTTCTGGCTGGAATGAACATGGCCATGAACACCACGATCAGCACGGCAACCACGCCGATCGCAAGCACCACTTCCGTCAGGGTGAACCCCTTGGCACGAGACTGTTTCATACACTTGGTCAACATAAAATGGGAAATCCGGTAAAATATGAATTAGTTGGGAATCACCTGCTCCGTCGTCCTCAGCCGGCTGATATTGCCTTTGGGATAAATCACGATGCCGCCTGCGAGGCCCGGCTTGCCGTCCACCATCGGAGTCGGTTTCTCCTCCTTGCCGTTTCCGGCGGAACCGGAAACCACCACCAGGCGGGTGGGGGCGTTCGGCTGGGACATGCGGCCTTCCTCGTCAAACTCAATGAAATAAATATCCGTCATCCGGTTGCCCGGAAGATTGACGATATCCTGCCCGTCACGGCTGGCAAAGCTGCGGGCTGCGGACTTGCCCTTGGTCTTCTTGGAGCCTTCCAGCAGGGTGCTGTAGGTGGGACTGATGTAAAACCCGGCGGGAAGAGTCTGCAAACGGTTGACCAGATGCCACTTTCCGGTGCGCGTATTTTTGGACATCACGCCCAGGGTGCGCATGTTGCGGGCTTCGTCCTCAGGAGTGCTCACGATAATCAGGCGGCTCCACGTTCCCTTGCCCATGGCGTCCAGGCGGGCTTCCTGCACCATGCCGTCCACCATCTCCACGGCGGACTGGAGGCCCTGCCCCCTGCCCCCGCCTCTTAACATGCTGGCGGCCAAGGCCATCATGGCAACCATAATGGTGATGACGACAATCAGTTCCACCAGGGTAAACCCCTTGCTCCCTGACGAGGAACAGTGCGAAGCCGTTCCGGAATGCTTGGAAAAATATCTCATACAGATGATGCAGGATTGAACAACGATTTTTGGCATGCTACCCGTTTCACACGGGCACGGCAATCATTTTTTGAGAAACGGGAATGCCTGATATGTTCCGGTCCGAATAAAAATCCGGCGGGGTTTCACCCCCGGATCATCCCCGGCGCCATGAACCATCCGGAAGAACGGAACTTCCGACTGATTCAATCCACACATTTCAAGAAGCATAGGGAGGAAAAAGCTCTTGAAACGCCTCTGGAATGCCACTTTTCCAGAGTTCCCGACCACTCCTCCTGCATCCGAGGGCATGCAATGCCCCATAATGATCCAAGCAGTTTAAACGGTTCATCCTTTCTCCGGGCCTGAAAGCCTATCGACCCCTTTACTCGTTGGAGAACGAAATTTCCGGTTAATGTACAAAGGAACAATTCCGAAAGCGCATGGAATGGAACTAGCATTCCATCATTCTCCGGAAAAGGAACTTCATTCTTATAATAAGAATAGAGGACCGTCACTCTTCCCCTTCATCCCGGGCCCCGTTCCCTCCATGCCGGACGATCCTCCTGCACCACAGAAGATTCCATGCTCCCGGCATTCCTAGTGACAGAGGCACAAAAAGGACCTTGCACCCATGGGACACTCTTATTATTCCGTTCCGCCATGCCAAATACATCAACATTACACTCATCCCTATTGGAAAAAAACCATCGAACGATTCCTGTTTCATTCCCAATATGAAAAAAACCTTAGTGAAAAGACCTTGAAAGCCTATGCAACCGACTTGGGGCAATTTGCCGACTTCATGATAAATCAAAGGAGCATCTGCCATTTGCCCGCTATTTCCGCAGAAGATTTGAAGCAATACGTTAAATCATTGTCGGGATTTCAGCCCAGAACCATGAAAAGAAAAATGGCTACGCTCAAAGCCATGCTGAACTTCATTGAAATGGAAGACGATGACTTCATCAACCCCATGCGGAAGCTTAAAATCAACATCAAGGTTCCCTTCCTGCTCCCTCCCGTCATGGACTCCATGGAAGTGGCCTCCATCCTAACCACCCTGTACCGGGAGAAAAACGCCTGTTCAAGCAAAACAGGGTATCGTTATCAGGAAATCGTCCGCAACATTGCCGTGGTGGAACTCCTGTTCGGCACGGGCATCAGAATATCCGAACTATGCGCTCTGCGCCTTGCGTCCGTAAACCTCCATAACGGCTTCATCAAAGTCTATGGCAAAGGGAGAAAGGAACGCGTCATCCAAATATGCCAGGACGCCATTCTGGAAGCCCTGCACGAATACCAGCGCTTCTGTCTGCCTTCTTCCCGTCAGAACACGTTCTTCTTCATCAACCACCTAGGTCGCAACCTCTCTTCCCAGTCAGTAAGAATCATGATCAAAAAACTGGCCCTGAGATCCGGCATCCACAAACCCGTCACCCCTCACACATTCCGCCACACCTTCGCCACCCTCCTTCTGGAAGAAGGCGTAGACATAAAATACATCCAAACCATCCTCGGCCACAGCTCCCTCGCCACTACTCAGATATACACCCACGTCAGCACCACCAAACAAAGAGTCATCCTTCAGAATTTTCACCCAAGAAAAAATGTGCAGATAATTCTACAATAAAGAGTGATAACTATTTATTATCGATTATAGATATGCGTAACCAAACAAAAAAGACTCTCGCCCTCTGGCTGCACAGATTGGCCTGGTTTTACATATGCGGCGTGATTCCCACCGGTATCATACTCTTAATATTAGAAACTATAAATCGCCGATTTTTGGAGACTATTCGTCGCGGGGCTGGCCATATCGGGTTTGATTCTGAAAATAATTAAATATCCCGTTGTTTTGTCTTCAACAAAATGTTACTGTGATAATTTTTTGTCGACCGTGAAGATGAACGCTGTACGCTTATGCAATTCATCAACGATAGCAGCGAACGACGCAGAATTTTTTATGTTACCGGCAGGAAAGGAATAGGAAAAACACTATTACTTCTTCGCCTTGTCAATGACTTGGCAGAGAAAAAAATATGCACAACAGTGTACTACGTGGAAATAGAAGGCAAAGATTCTTCTATATTACATAAGTGTCTTGAAATGATAGGGATTCCATCCGACGAAAAAATAGGAACAGCAGAATCCCTGGCTGCATTTCTTGATCAAGCATCTCGTTACCCCAAAATCGTATTTATCCTAGATGGTATTGATAGAAACAGGAAAAGAGATGCTGACAAGTTTGCTGAAATACTGACAAATTCATCCAAAAACATCTCTATCATTATTGGAATTACAATAGAATCACTAGTATACAGTCAAACTATCACGTTATATGGAAATTTGAAACCAGATATATTTGGGTGCCTCCATTTGCATGAGTTGGAAAAAGTTTACAACATTTCAATAACTGATCCTGAAAAGATTCTTCGTTTGTCAAGCGGCATTCCAACCTATGTACGCATATTAATAGATTTGGAACATCAAAATAGGGCTCTAAATCTTTCTAATATTGAAACTATTGATGAAATAATATGGCAGCAATACTCTTTTCAGTAATGAGTCAAAAAAGATCGTGATGTTAATGGCTTACTTAAAGCTTATGGGAGTTGACTCGCTTCCTGAACGGAAAATATACGATATAATCCCTGATAGCACACCTCACCATGTATGTGCAGTCCTCGATTCTTCATTGATATATCGAGAAAATGATACAAGAGATGGAAATATACGGATGAATGATTTGGTAGCAGAATCCTGTCGTAAATGCTGCAACAAAAATCAAGCTGTGGAAATGATTAAAAATTCGCATGAACATCTGGAAAATATTTTGATGGCACATTGAATGTTTCTTTATTGATGTTAAGCGACACTCATTTTTCAGAAGAAACTGGTCGCGAAATTAAAAAATCTTTTGGACGGCAAACAGTATTTATTTCTCGAACGTCTGTGGCAATATGAGCAAATCGGTTATCTCAATTCGTCACTTAAAGAAAGCCATTCGAATAATCAATATTTTAATTACTGTTATTTAAACTCCTTGTTGCAACTGGGACAATACCGAAGGGCATACTCGGAATTAGCTCGTTTGGAGGAAATAGATTCTGCTCTGCCAACTTTGAGACCCACAGAAAATATGAATGCAGAAGATTTTGATATGCTATTTCTCATTATCGATTTGCATCATCTAAGCAATCGGTTTTCTTTTGCCATAAGCGAAATCGACGCTTTTTCTGCAACATCTCCCCAAGGTTTTCAAGAACCAAATACAAGAGGCCAAGCTTTTATATTTAAAGGCTCACATATTAAAGCATCAGGGAAGCGACTTGCTTTTGGCTGATAATATTCTTAGAGGCTTGGATAAGAACACTAATATACAAAACCTTGAGTTGCAAATGAAAATTCTCTACTCGCGTATCGCTATCTATCTATTCTGGGATACGTCATTCGATTACGAGGCATCATTTAACAGGATAGACACGCTTGCCAAAGAGATTGGAGAATCTCCCGTCATAATGCATGCGCAACGGCATCGGGCAATTTACACACTGAAGAAACTTCAAGACATAGAATCTGCTCTTACTATTGTAGATAATGCTTTGCGCAGTCTGGAAAAAACTCAGTACAGAATTATTTATGATTTCTACTTTGAAAAAGCTGAACTTTTACGAATAAAAACTTATGCCGCAGAAAACCAGAATCGAAAAGTAAAAAATGAAATTCTTTCCCTTTATAATCAGGCTATTGCATTTGCTGATGAAAACGGTGATCTCAACCTGCGAACAATGTCCCAGCTAGGTAAAATTTTAACATTACACCAGTTCCATGACATCATCCAGAGTGAACAATTAAATGAAGTACAAAAAATAATGACTGATTTATCCGATGAAGCTCACAACCACGTACTATCAATAAACTATGCTTGTGCATGTTATGTCGAGAATCTGCTTCGAGGCGGGGAAATTGATCAAAATCAAACTAGATATTGGGAAAAAATGCAATATGCCGACTTGGCGCACGCCGCTCAACATGGCGGACCAGTTAAATTAACCGTCATGTAAGCAGTTGAAAACATCATGATACGTTTGCTCTGAAAAAGTATAATGGACATCTTTCTTTGAACGCAAGATATTAAGTTTTTTCTCTACTTCGTCATAGTTGTATGTATCCTGCGTGAGCTGATAAAAAACATCAGCAAGTTGCTCAAATTCATTTTCCTCCCAACCATGACGTGTAATTTGCTGAACTCCTATTCGTATTCCTGAATCGCGATAGAGCTTTTTATACCTTCCGTTTAAACTTATCCCATGTGATTGGCTTCGTGAAGAAATCTCATTATCTCATTTTCTTTCATGGATATAAATATTTGATGAGTGTCTGTATACAAATCATTGCGAGCTCGAATTACTTGCACTCCCCGTTTCTCAAGATAACGCCCTAGTTTGTTGGCATTGTCTATAATTTGCTTACTATATTGTTCACCAAACATTTCCATCTCGATAAGAACAAGAATGAGACTAAGAATTTGATGAAATTGCACATTTCGTAGATAATCAGGATTAATCTTTGTATCAATGAGATTCATCAGTTTCTGATTATTCGTCATGATTAATCCGCTAGTCGGCCCGGGAAGCGTTTTGTGAGTTGCGCCCATTAAAACAAATGGAACTTCATTGCTGAAAAAATGGAAAGGATTGGAATTGGATTTGCCAGCTATTAAACCTAAAGTTTGAGTTGCATCGTAAATAATTATAAAATCTTCTGATACTTCCAGATTTTGCAAAGATGGTTGAAACAAGATGTCAGATGGACATATAAGCATACCGTCAATTTTTACCTTTTGACGTAATGCTTTAATTTTTTTCATAGTCAAAGTCCATTATCTCATAATCAAACGGCGCATATATAATTTTATACCGAGCCGGTGGCATATAAGAGGCATGGAACCATGACCTCCACTATCTTCCGATGATATAAGCAAAGTGCTACCCGGTTGAAAGAGACTCATCAGGAGGATCATAACGGCATTGACACCTGATAATGTCCTTGCATCTGAATAATTACTTTGGAATAATTCAAAACATTGTCGATTGAGGAGACTGTAGAACTTAAATAAATGTTCCGCTTCCATGAAATTATGTTTGGTCTCCAGACTGATAATTCCTCCCATAATGTATTTCTCCTGAATAAAGGAATCTAACGGAATTTTTCCGAACGGCGATATGGCGTTTTCCGCTGCACACAAAGGTAGAAGGCGCTTTTCTTCATACTGTAGTTCCTGACAAATTTCCTGAAACTCTTCTAAGTGACCATTCATTTGTTATGTTCTTTCGATAATAAATAGTTATCAGTTATTAGAGTTGCAATGCTAAGAATCAGCACTACAAATTTCATCCTTATTAGGATATTATTTTTTTAGATTTTTGCAAAGATATTTTCATATTGCAAAAATATCCATTTCATAAAATGAAAAAACTAACAAATATTTATTGCATATCTTTTTTATAATAAATCATTTTTACCTACCTCAATTCCACCCAAATGCCACGATGGTCGCTGGCCTGGCGGGAGAGGGGAGAGTCAAGGATTCCCATGGGAGGCTTGCGGCCGAGGCGCTTTTTCAGAGTATTGTTCAGGAAAAGATGGTCAAAGGAGTGGTAGGTGTCTCCGTCTTCGTAGTAGATGGTCCAGGTTTCCCCGCGGGAATCCCTGGGTTTCAGGCGGTTCAGGCGGTATTCCGTTTTAGCCGGCCCCTGGATGACCTGCAAGGCGCTGTCCGCCGGACCGTCATTGAAGTCTCCGTACAAAAGCAACGGCATGCCGTCCTGGGAGGCGATGGCTTCATTCAGGTAGTCCCGCAGGGCATACGCTTCCCTTCGCCGCGTGTCTTCCGCGGAGCCGTCACGGCTGAGGCGGGACTTCAAATGAATGCCCATCAGGCGGAAGAGGCGGCCATCCGGCGTTTTCACCGTGGCGTCCAGAATGCCCCGCAGCATCATTTTTTTCCTCTTCGTTTCTCCGGATACAGGCATGTCCGTCACGGAACGGTTGTCCACAATGGGATATTTGGAGAGAAGGGCCAATCCCCGGTCTTCTCCGTTCCGCATGACCAGGACCTTATGCGGTAACTGAACTCCTTTTCTTTTCAACCGCATTTGCAGGTCGCGCACGGCGGCTTCCCCACCCATTTCTGACAATCCTACTATTTCTGCACCGGATTGACGGATGAGTTCGGCCACGGCCTCCCGTGCTTCGACGGGCTTGTATTTTACCTGGAAGTTGCTCCTGCGCGGATCTTCCGGTACAAAGTAGTTGCCAGCTTTATTGTGAATAACCTGACAGGTTCTCCCTTTTCCGGTATAGAGATTTTCTCCGGAACCCTTCCCTTCCCGGGCGCCTCCCGGGAGGCAGGCACCGCCTGCGGCGTATCCGTCAGCGGCTTCCATTCCATCAAGCCGTACCCCAGCACCGCGCACAGCACAACCAGGGCCGCGATGACGGAGGTTCCCCTGCGTTTTGACGTTTTCCTGATCATGTCCGTTCCCTTGAAAGATTTTCTCCATGAAGGACGTAGTGAATGAACAGGCCGAGCCGCACAAAATTTTCCGGCTTATTACTCGGCTTTCACTTCACTTTCATCCGTAATTCATGATAAACCATGAATGTGCCTTCATTGCAACCCCAGAACGAGTCCCAGCCTGACGAGCAGACACTTTCCCAATATGCCGAACATACCAGGAAAAGCCTGATTGCGCGCCTGGAGAATTGGGAGGACCAGCGCACGTGGGATGAGTTTTACCGAACGTACTGGCGTCTTATTTATTCCGTCGCCCTCAAGGCCGGATTGAGGGAGGACGAAGCCTGGGACGTGGTGCAGGAGACCATTCTTTCCATCGCCAAGCAGAGCAAGAAGAATATTTACAAGCCGGAACAGGGTTCCTTCAAGCTCTGGCTCTGGAATATGACCCGCTGGCGCATCAACGACCAGTTCCGCAAGCGGAAGAAGGATACGGCCATGCTGATGAGCCCGGACGCCACGGAGAGCCAGGAACATCCCATCGACAAGATTCCGGACGAAGGGAAGAATAATTTTGACCAGGTGTGGGAGAGGGAGTGGCAGAATAACCTGCTCCAGGCGGCCCTGGAACGCGTCAAAGCGAAGGTGTCTCCCAAGCAGTTTCAAATTTTTGATTATTACGTGCTACGGGAGTGGGATGCGGCGAAGGTCCGCAGACAGCTCGGCGTCACGATTGCCCAGGTTTATCTGGCGAAGCACCGCGTAGGAAGCGCCTTGAAGAAAGAGCTGCAATTCCTTCATTCCCAGGAAGAGGAGAAGGAGAGATAGGCGGATGCCGCCCCGGTGCAACCGGGCCCGTTTCCCGCTTTTCTCCTGCCGTTCCGCTTTTCAGGAATGATTCCTTTATTTTGCCTCTTGCCAAGGCAGATGTTTTGTCGTTAGATAACGGCAACTGCAATGCCGCCCTCACGCAACAGACATTCCGCCCAGAGAGTTTTTACCTGGGACAAGATCAAGATGGCCCTGGCGGCGGCGGAAGAAGGGTTTTATATCTGGAATATCAAAACGGGCGTCATCCATTACACGGACCGCTGCCTGACCATGATGGGGGCCAGCCGCAAGGAGAAGGCCCCCAATATTTTCACCCAGCCGGAGCTTACCATCCACGAGGAGGACCAGGCCTTTTTTTCCCAGGAGGTGCGCCGTTACCTGGACGGCCATTCCCACATGCCCATGCGCATTGAAATACGCATGAAGAAGCTGAATCCCAAGAGCTGGAGCTGGGTCCGCATCAACGGTCTCGCTCGCAGGGACAAGCAGCGCCGCCCCGTCATGCTGGTAGGGGTATGGGTCAACATCACCCGGCGGAAGACGGCGGAACTGCGCGCCGCGGAAGACAGGGACCTGTTCCACACCCTGATTGAGCACATTCCGGACAGCATTTATTTCAAGAACCGGGAATCGCGCTTCGTCCTGGCGAATACCGCCACGGCCAATAAGCTGGGCGTGCCCACGCCGGCTGACCTGACTGGACGGACGGACGATTACTTTTTCGATCAAACGATGTCCGATGTTTCCCGCAAGGAGGAGCTGGACATCATGGCTACCGGACGCCCCATCCGCGCCCGCCTCCATCATGAGACATGGCTTCACAAGGATGATTCCTGGAGCCAGATCAGCAAGTTTCCTTGGTATGGCCGCAACGGGGACCTGAAGGGCATCGTGGGCATTTCCAGCGACGTCACCAAGCTGGTGAAGACGGAGATCAAGGCCACGGAAACAGCCCGTATTCTGGAAGAGCGCAACAAGTCCCTGGAGAAGGAGATAGATTTGGCCCGGGAAATCCAGTTCGCCCTGCTTCCCTATGAGATTCCCTCCCGCTCCCATACGGAACACGGCCTGACGCGCCATGTGGATTTCCACCACATTTTCACTCCTTCAGAGGGGGTGGCGGGCGATTGGTTCGATGCCTTTCCCGTGGGCAATTCCGGCGTAGGCGCCATCGTCTGCGACGTGATGGGCCACGGCATCCGCGCCGCCCTGATCGCTTCCATGCTCCGCGGCCTGATGGAGCAGTTGTCCCATCTGGCGGACAATCCGGCGGCCTTTTTGTCTTCCCTCAACCACCAGCTTGCCAAAATTCTGCAACGGGCGAATACCACGATGTTCGCCTCCGCCGTTTATATTTACCTGGATTTGGAAACCGGCGTCATGACCGCCTCCACGGCCGGGCACCCGCATCCCATTATCCTGGGGCCGGACGGAGTTGCCCGCAAGATGCCGCTGCCCAGGGGCATTGCCCTGGGGCTGCTGGATGACGCCACGTACCAGAACGCCCAGTTCCCCCTCCTGGCAGGTTCCCGCGTCCTGATGTATACGGACGGACTGACGGAAGCCGCCAATTCGGAAGGGGAAGAGCTGGGCGTGGAGAGGCTGATCGATTATTTCAATAATTCATCCCCCAAGAGCACCAAGGATTTTGTCCATCAGGCCCTTACCTGCGTAGCAAATTCACCGGCTGCACCAACCAGGCCGACGATATCTGCATGCTGGGCATCAGCTATTCCGAACACGAGGCAAAGCCGGGGCATTAACAAACCCGGTTCTTCCCTTTTCCGGATATTTACCTCCTTCCTCCTTTTTTGCTGGGGAAAACTCCACATTCCGTCCGCCTGAAAAACAGGAATCATTCAAGCAGGAAGGCCCTTTCCCGGAAGGACGGTCTGCCAAGTTTTCCTTTTTCCCTGAAGAGTCCTGCCGGCAGGGAGGCACATTCTCCCTGCAAGGCCGCAGATGATTCCCGCCAGGAGAAAAACGGCAGAAGCGGCTTTCAATTTTCCCGCAGGACCGGAATACGCCTGCTCTCTTTTCAGTAAAACAGGTTCAATAACTGCCTTTCCAGCCTCTCCCAAGCCGCATTCCGGAATTCCCGCCGCCAGGAACTTCCCGAATCGCATCTTCCTGACCAATTCTTAAAAGCCAGCGGAATACGGGACGGCAGTTTTCCCATGCCGCCAAATGACAAGGATCCGTCAGGTTGCCTCAGGACAATCATCCGGAGAGAATTTGAAGTTGCGCCAGAACGGAACGCTCAGCATCCAGATGGAGAACAAGGCTTCCAGCCCTCCCGCCATGATGATCGTCGCCTGGACTCCCCAAACATCCACCACGGCTCCCCAGCCCATGGCCGCCAAAGGCTGCACCCCAATCGTAACGATGCTGAACAGCCCCAGAATGGCAGATTTGCGTTCCGGCGGCGCCAGAAGCTGCACGGCGGATGAAGAGGTGACAAAGAGGGAAGAAGTAGCCAGACCGGCAAAGAAGAAGCAGAGGGCCTGTATTTCCACCACGGGAATGATGCCGGCCACGCATAATGCGCTCCCCATCCACAGCGTGCCCGAGGAGAGCTTGGCCCCCACCCTGTCGCTTTTGCGCGCAAACGGCAGGACAAAGAGGATGCTCACCATGGCACCGGCTCCGACCGCTCCCAGAATGAGGCCGGTATTCCTGGGGTTCCCGTGCATCAATGCCGGAACAATCTGGTAAAGGGATTGCCCGCAGATGTTCTGAATGAGCGCGCTGATCATGATGAAGAGCAGGCTGCGCGTAGAAAGCACCGCCTTGAGCCCGGAGGCCTTTCTTCCGGCCCCGCGCTGCTTTTTAGGGGCGGAGGTATCCGCAACGCGTCCTTTCAGAGCTACCAGGCAGCCTACCAACGGCAGGCTTGCCACGACATTGCCGCCAAAGGCGGTTCCGGCCCCCCATTCCGCAATGATGTAGCCGGCCAGCGCCGGACCTACGGCGCGGCACGTGTTGAATACCAGGGAGTACATGCCCACGGCCTCCTGCAACTGCCTGCGCGGGATCAGATCGCCCACAAAAGCCTGCTGCGTGGGAAAGCCCACCGTCTGGTTGACGCCCATGACCAGCCCGGCGGCATACAAGTGCCATAGCTGGAGCATATCCAGCATCGTCAGCAGAAACAGGGCTACGGCCACCAGCCATTGGACGCATTGCACGGCTATGAGCAGTTTTCTCCTGTCAAAACGGTCTCCCAGCCCGGCCAGCAGCATGCCGCCCAGAAAGAAAGGGAGCGCGTTCAGGGCGGCCAGGAAGCCCACCGCCGTGGCGGAGCCGCCGGAAATGTCGTATACAAGAATGCCCATGGCCGTCACCTGCAGCCACATCCCGATCAGGGCGGCGGCCTGCCCGGACCAGAAGATTTGCAGGTTCCTCACCTGAAGGGGCTTGAAAAAGCCCAGCCAGTCATTCAGCCATTTCATCAGCTCCGCCATCCTAGCCCCCGCCGCCGGAACCGTCCAGACGCGAGTGCGGCAACGGAAGCCCTCATAATCCCGGAACCTTTTTATTCCTCCGCGGTATAGCAGGCAGGGTAGTCCTTGGAAGGCAGCCAGACGGGAAGGTCTTTCATTCTGTCCGCGGCGCGTTCGGAAACCGGCATGCGCCAGATTTTAAAGAAAGGCCCCATGTTCTTTCCCGTGACCTTGGAGAAGGCGTTCATGACCCATTCCCATTTCTTTTCATCACTCAGCTTGCCGTTGTCGTACGGCTTGTCATGGAATTGAAAGGCCACCTGCCGGAAAGCGTCAAATCCCAGATAGTACATCAGCTCCACCCAGAAGAAGAGCTGTACCTTGTTGGGCGCTTCATTGTAGGTCTGGTCGCCGGAGAAGTATTTTTTCATCTCAGCGCTCATGCCGTACGGCCCCATGCCGCCGCCCCAGCAGGATTCAAAGTTTTTCCCGGTGCCCATTACCTCGCAGACCATGGAGAAGATGTTGACGGATACTTCCGTCTGGCCCTCCATCGTAAACGGAGGCGACTGGTGGTTATGCCCCAGTTCATGCCACAGCCCCCAGCTTCCGGAATGGATGATGGAGCCGCTGGCAATGGAGTCCGTCCAGTCCTTCGTAGCCATGGCGGGATAACCGGAATGCCCGGCCCCGGCGGAAATCTGCCTGTCCACGACAAAACGCATCGGGTGATGCAGGCGGTCCGGCTTGGTGTCCCATCCCATGATCCAGTCCTGGAGGGCCATGTTTTTTTGCAGGAATTCAGTCGTTTTCTGAACATCCGGGCACCGCTTCAACTGCTCCACGGGCATCGTGACAATGAGGCGGGGCATGCAGATTTCCCCCCACGGCGCCTTGGTATTTTCCAGTTGTTCGGCCCATTGTTCCGGAGTGGTCTTCCCCATGACGAACAGAGGGGCCGGCACGGCTCCGGAAATCTGAACCTTGAATACTTTTCCCCGTTTGGAACGCTGGCCCACATTCACGTAAACCAGGCCGCCCATCGGGTTCACCATTTTCACGCGGCCCCGGTCCGCCGGAACCTGCATGGTTATTTCCGGAACCCTTTTCCATTCATCCAGCTTGTGCAGGCTGTCCGTATGGCACCCTATGCGCACGCTGACCGTGCTGTCCTTGGGCGCGCCGGACAGGGAAAAGGAGATTTCCCCTCCGGGGGGAGCATACAGTCCCGTACTGTGCCAGCCGCCGATGTTGGAATCTATTTCCACCGTCCTTCTTACCGTCTGGGCCCCGTCCTCCGGAACGCCGGGAAAATCCTTCGCCGCCGGGCACGCCTTCAGGGAGGAAAGCTTGGCGTCCTTCCATTCCCGGCATTTTTCCAGAAGCTCCTGCATGCGCCGGGTGTCATTACCTCTTTTCCACGGAGCGGCACCCGCAGGAAATTCCTCCATTCCCGCCATTTTTTCCGCCTTGTCCCAGGACCATGTTTCCAGCGGCTTGTCCTTATCCGTTTGAATTTCATCCCTGGAGGGGATTGAGTAGACGGAAAGCTCCGGCATCCGGTTCTTCACAGGCTGGGGAAAACGCCCTTCCGGTTCAGGCTCATCTTCTTCCACAGGGATGTTTTCCTCCTGCCTGCGGGCCTGTTCCTCACGTTCGCGCCGTTCCAGCTCCTCCCTCCTCTTCTTTTCCTTCTCTTCGCGTTGAGCCTGCTCCCGGAGCTTTTGAGCCGCTTCCGCAGCCTGCCGTTCCTTCTTTTCCCTGGCTTCCTCACGCGCCTTTTGCTCTGCCTGCCTCTCCTTTTCCTTCTTCTCCCTGATTTCCCGCTCACGCTGCATTCTCTGTTTTTCAGCGGCTTCCCTGGCCTTCTTCTCCTTCATTTTACGCTCGGCAGTCAATTCCTGGGCAGCTTTCCTTTTTGCCAGGTTATCCTGGTACAGATAATATCCGGCGCCCGCGCCGCAAACCAGCAGAAGCACTAAAAACCAGCCTACGGCGGAACCTCTGGAGACGCTTCGGGTAAAAAGAAGGAATATTCATGTGATCGGAATTCGGAATAAATCGTCATTATTTCTGCATCGCAGACATTTCTTGTCAATACGATTCTTCCTTTTCCGCGGGAGCTTTCATGGAAAGAACATTCCGGAAACCGATTTTCCCCGCATCCGGCGTCCCCCGTTTTTCAAGCGTCCGCTTCCGGAACCTCCGCCTTCATCCCGAAATGGGGGAACGCGCCATGCATCAGGCCGTCCAGCACGCCGCGGGTGCGCGGTTCCGGGCTGATGTATCCATGGCCGCAGGCTACCATGGCTTTCACTTCCTCCGCCGCATTGGAGGGACAGCACCGGAACGCTTCCGGCAAATGGCGCATGGCGTCCAGGTCGTTGTGCCCGTCTCCGAAGATGGCCGCATGGACGGGAGGCACACCGAACCGTGAGGCTACAAAAGCCAGGGAAGTCCCCTTGTTGTAGTCGCGGTGGCTGAAACGCAGGTAGGGCCCAGCCCTCTGCGTGACGATTTCATCATACGGTCCAACCGTGTCCTGAATGACGCAGGAGACGTCATCCAGCCCGCAGGCATCGTTCACCACCAGGGAAAAAGCGTCATTGGTCTGCCTGCGGAGTTCCAGCCCGGAGAACCGGTGTTCCAGATGGTCCATCAATGATTCCAGCATTCCGCCGTAACGGGTGAACAGGTCGTCATGGGCCACGGAGCAGGCATCGTTCCACGGAACGCCGGGCATCAGCCGCCCTTCCGCATCCGCCAGATGAACGTTCCGTTCCATCGTCACCGTAAAATCCGGGGCAAACGCTTCCGGATTACCCTGGAACATGTCCATCAGCCCTTCCCGCAGGTAAACGGGGTCCCTCCCCGTATTGATGCCCCAGAGCACGCCGTACCGCGCCCGGAGTCCACGCATGGTTTTGAAAAAAACGCGTCTTTCCTCCGCAGGGCCCCCCAGCGTGAACAGGGTATCGTCAAAGTCAAAGGAGAAGAGATACCGGGGCAGTCCGGGCCTGGGCAAGGCACGGACCGGCAGAAAACGCATCAGTTCCATTTCAGGCCAGTCCTCCCTTCACCGCGGCGCGCCTCTCCGCATGCACGACGGGTTCCGCCAGCGGAATATCCTCCTCCACCGGCTCCGCCGAGGGAATGTGTTCTTCCACGGGTTCGGCGGAAGGAATGGTTTCCGGAACGGGTTCCGCCTCAGGGATGACTTCCTGCCGCGGCGCAGGCTTCTCCCGGCGTCCCGGCGCAGCGGGAGCGGGACGGGCTGCCGGGACGGCAGACGGCGGACGCGCCGCAGGGGCCGTTTTCCTTTCTCCTGCGGAAGCGGGGATTCTGGCCTCGGCTCCCACGCCGGCCCGCACCTGGCGGGCAATGGGGGTATTCATATCCACCGCATACGTGACGGGCAGGCTTCCGGCGGGAATTTCCTCTCCCGGCTTGCGCATGTGGATTTCCACCCTGCGGTTGGCAGCCTGGGCATTCCGGTCCCCCTTCGTGGAGACTACCGGGCGGGAGGCCCCGCAGGCGCGTATGTAGAGCCTGCATTCCCCGTTCGGGCGCGTCAGGGCAATGCCGTTGTCCTTCAGCCACTGGCGCACGGCATTGGCCCGCATCAGGGAGAGCACGGCATTATATTCTCCGGAACCGAAGCTGTCCGTATGCCCCTCCACAATGAAAATCGTGTCCGGGTTTTTCATCATCAGCCCGGCGAGCTGAAGCATGCTGAGGCGCGCGGAATTTTTCATCACCGCCTTGTTGTATTCAAACAGAAGGTCCGCGCCCAGCCTGCTGTAACCGCTGTCCTTGCCCAGGGAGGACTGGGCCATCAACTGGGAAAGTGATTTACTGCCGTCCGGCAGATGGGAATCATCCTGGCCGCCAGCCCCCTTGAGTTTGTTGTTGTACCATTCGTCCGGGTTGACCATGTCCGGCTCCGCCGTCTTGATAGTCGCCGGGCTGGCGGAAGTTTTCAGCATCTCGGGCGGAGAAGGTTCAGGCAGTCCCTTCGCGACGGCATTCATGTCCACCTGCGGCATTTTGGGGGCGAGGGATTCCGGCGGGGACGGAGTAACCGGATCGGCGGAAAAGCTGGTTTCCCCCGGAGCGATCACCACCTGTTCCGGCAGCATGTCCTCCAGGTCCGGCAATTCCGGCGGCACTTCCTCAAGCTGCTCGATATCCGGTTTTTCAACCACTTCCGCCACATCCGGTGCGGGACGGTCGTCCGCTTTCAGCACGATTTTCTCAGGCAGCGGCTTCCGGTCCTCCTGAACCGCGGGTGCCTTGTGCACATGAATGCCCAGGTCAAACCAGCTCAGAACGATGAAGCCCAGGTAGTGCACCAGCACGGCGGCAAGAAGGGCCCCCACCGCCACGGCGGCAAGATGGCGCGGCGCAGGCAGGATGAAACGGCTGCGCCTGCGGCGGTTCTCGCGGAGTTCACGGGTGTTTTCCTGATTGGCACTCACGGGATCATCAGCAAAAGGAGAGGCACGGTTCATGAACCGGAAGGAGCGGTGCCCGTAGCAGGTGCACTGTAGGTTTCATGGGACAACACCCTGGGCATGGGCATGCGCGTATTCTCATGAATCCATTCCGCAATGCCAGCCTGCAACTCGTCATCCCCGGCATAGACGTTGACCTTGTAGGTTTTCTCAAATTCTCCCCCCTTTTTTCCTTCAATGGAATGGAGGAAGGTCCGCTCCCGGGTGCCGTAGGGCTCGCCTTCCCGGATGGATTCATAAAGTTGTTTTTCTCGTTTCTCAGGGAGTCGTAAATGCTCAGGCAATCCTCCAGCGTGGAGAAGAAGTACTGGTTCGTGCAGACCACCATGACGGGATAATCCAGTTTCAGGGCATCGTCTACGGGAGCCACGTCAAACGTACTGAAATCCGCACGCCAGTCAACGCCGGCATCCAGCAGCCAGTACGCGGCATAACACAGGGGCTTGCCCCAGTCCTGCTCCATTTCCCGGACGGCCACGGTTTTCAGGGAAGGGAAGCAGTCCATGCTGACCATGCAGCGGATGCGGGGATCTTCAGACGCGGCTTTCAGCAGCACCGCTGCCCCAAACCCCTGCCCTACGGCGGCCACGGGCGGCAATCCCCCCTGTTTCCGGGATACGGCGTCCAGCAGAGCCGTTACGTCCGCATATTCCTTCAATCCGTACGTGCAGAATTTCCGGGCGTCGTTTTTCCCGCGCGGATTCCATACCAGGCACGTGTAACCGGCTCCGGTCAGTCCTTCCGCCAGCGGCAGGGAGCCTTTCACCCCCTGGTCCCAGGAGGTGGCTATCACCACCAGCTCCGGCTTCGCCTCCAGATGCGGCATTCTTCCGCGCAGTTTCAAGGTATCCCGCACGCGGCTCTGGCGCGGGGACAAGGCCTCCGGACGCCCCGGACGCACCAGATAGCCTTCAATGGCGGTACCGTCGGCGGAGACGGCTTCCACCGGCTCCATCACCAGGGAATCCGCAACGGGAGAAGCGGCGGGTTCATCCGCCCCCACGGGAACGAGCAACGGGTGGACACATACCACGCAAACCACACCAGGACGCCCACTGCTGCCAGAAGGAGCAGAAGAAACAGTTGAACAAGACGTTTGAACATGGAAAAGCTGTACCCGGAAAGCGGTTGTCGGGAAGATTTTATCCCATCCTGTCTACGTTGACAACACCCAACTTCTATCAGGAGAATATCTTCCGCACGCCATTCCGGCCCGCATGGAGCCGTGCCGCACCGCCCTCCGCTGGACAGGCGCGGGCGCACGGACATGCGGTTCCGGCAAGCCTCCGTCCCTGCCCGGCGGCCAAATAACGCTTTATTTCCCGCCCCCGATCTGGCATCCTTGTCCCACCTTACTTTTTCATGGCAATCCAGGCCCGACATTTCCGCCAATGGTTCGCATTCCTCCTCCTGCTTGCGCTGGGAGGAACGGCGGCCTGGTTCCTGATGCCCCGGGAATGGTCCCAGATGCAATGGGAAATTCCCGGCACGCCGTCCGAATATCCCCTTGCCCATCTTCTGCGGCCCTGGCTCATTCTCCTGGGCTGTTTCCTTCCGGCGCTGGGGATGCTGCTGTACAACCGTTCGGGCATCCTGGACAGGTATGTGGCGCGTACCTGGTTCACGGCTTTCATCATGTGCACGGCCATCCTCACGCTGATTTACATCATCGGCGATTTTGCGGACAATGTGGGGGACCTGATGAACCTGGACTCCCCCCCCTGGCGGGCACCTTCCGCTTCTACCTGAGCCAGCTGCCCATGATTCTGAACCTGATCCTTCCCTACACCCTTCTGCTGGGAACGCTCTGGGCGCTTACCAAGCTTTCCTCATCCTCGGAAATCACCGGCATGCTGCAATCCGGGAGATCCCTGCTCCGGATCAACGCCCCGGTCATCATCGGCGCCGTCTTTGCGGCCATCTACTTCGGCATCTTCGGGTTTCACTGGGCTCCCAATTCCACTCTGTACAGGAAATTGATGTTTTCCTCCCTGAGCCAGAATAAAAATGACGACGCCTCCCGGAGCACCATCTACAAGAACGACGCGGAATCCCGCATCTGGTACCTCGGCGACCCTCCCGGAATAGACTCCCCCGGCGAGCCGTTCAGGCAGGTGCGCGTGGAACAGTTCAGCGCGCCCGGAAAGATGGAGTACGAGCTGTTTGCGGATGAAGCCATGTGGGACCCGGCTTCCAGAACATGGACATTCCGGCAAGCCATCAAAAGGAATTATTCCCAGGAGGAACCCCGCCAGCTGAACGACGTGCCCGTGTTCGCCGGGCAGGAATACCAAACGTTGAAAGAGCATTATCCAGAGACTCCCTGGCAGTTGATTTCCCCCAACGTCCGCGTGGATACCCAGGGCACTCCGGCCCTCCAGGAAATCATCAGGTCCGGCACGACAAACGCCAAGTACCTCAGAAGCCTGCAAACGGAATGGCACGTCAGGATAGCCCGCATGTTTTCCTGCATTATCCTGACATTCATCGCCATTCCTTCCGCCATCACGTTCCAGCGGCGCTCCGCCATGTCCGGCATCGGCATTGCGCTGTTCCTGGCGGCGGCCATGCTGTTCCTGTATGAGTTTTTCCCCCACGCTGGCCTCCGCAGGCTACCTCCCCCCACCTGGCTGGGGGCGTGGATGCCCAACATCATTTACACCATCATCGCCATCCGCCTGTTCCAGACCAAGCTGGCCCACAGAAGCTTCATGGAGATGCTGAGAGGCTTGAAAAAGACACCCGTCCATGACCAACCCTGACCACCTTGACGACTCCCTGGCAGCCGTCCGGAAAGCCCGCGAACTGCTCCACCGGGCACGCGCCGTGATTTTTGACTTTGACGGGCTGCTGGTGGATACGGAATACGCCATTTATTCTTCCTGGGAACGCGTGTTCGCATCCTGCGGCCACGCCCTCCCCCTGGATTTGTTCAACCAGTGCCTGGGGAGCGGCTACACCCACTGGAACCCCGGGGAGCATCTGGAACAACTGACGGGCCGCACCTTCGACTGGGAAGCCGTCAACGGCCGCCGCCAGGAGGAAATCGTCCGCGACCTGGAGCACGCCGGCCTTCTGCCAGGAGCCTGCGAACTCATCCGGAGCCTGGCGGAAGCCGGAACGCCCATGGGCGTGGCCTCCAGCTCTTCCCACCGCTGGGTGGACGGCTGGCTGAACAGGCTGGACATCATGCCCTATTTCCAGACCGTCGTCTGCCGTGACGACGGCCTTCCCGTCAAACCGGACCCGGCCCTGTTCCTGAAGGCTGCGGAAAACCTGGGCATGCAGCCGGCTGAATGCCTGGTGCTGGAAGATTCCCAGAACGGCACCACCGCCGCGCACCGCGCAGGAATGCCCGTCATCTCCATCCCGAACCGGGTGACGGAGCAGGCGGATTTTTCCCTGGCAACCAGTAAAATCCGTTCCCTGGCGGAACTTCTTTAGAATTCGGGAATTCCGCCTTCCATTCCGTTACGCTTGTTTCTTGACGGAATTCCTTTCATGCCTTATGTAAGGAGAATGGCTTCCCAACGTACCCCATTATATCACTACCGCGTCAAAGACAAGATTGTGGGCCCTATCTGCCTGACAGACCTCCACGCCCTGCTTGTCTCCAAGAAAATTCTTCCGGACACCATGATCCGGGAGGAACATTCCCAGTGCTGGATGCCGCTCGCAACGGAGCTGCGCCGCCAGGAGCGCCTGGCGCGCCTCAGGGCATCCGCCTTCATGCTTTCCTGCCGCCCTCCTAAAAGCTGCCTCCTGTTTTACATCATTGCCCTTCTCCTTCTGTCCTGCGGCGTGGCGCATTCCATCATGCTCCACACCATTCTTTACATGGAAGTGCTGTTCGTGCCTGCCATAGCGTTTTTCATGGGAAAGATGCTGATGTACATGCACCTTCTTACCGGAGGCATGAGGAAAATGCCCGCCCAGGAACCGGAACGCTGACCAGACGCAAACATTTTCCTCCTCTCCGCTCTCTCCCCTGCAGCCTATGAGCCCGATACCCGCCAGAGCAACGCTCTACCATTACCGCACCGATGAGAAAACCGCCGGTCCCGTCAGCAAGGAAGTGATCGACACGCTGGCGGCAGCCGGCAAGCTTCCGTTTTCCACCACCATGGTCAGGAAAGAAGATTCCCGGAACTGGGTCCCCCTTTCCGCCATTCTGCAGAGGCGGATTAAATTCAAGGCGCTCCAGCCTTCAAAGAAGGAGCAGCCTTCCATCCGCATCCTGTTTTACGCAGCGGCAACCCTCTTTTTCTGCTTTGGCATCGTGATATTTTTCCTGACGAACCATGCCGAACTGGAAGTAATCATCCTGATTCCCTGCATCCTCGTTTTCATGGGCAAGCTTTTATGCTACGTCCACACGCTTGTGGAAAAGTGCGGCATTACCGCTGCTCCCGGCAGGGAATAAGAGCGCGGCGGAACGTCCGCCACCGTGTTGCACCCGGGCCGGGACGCCGTGCCGTCGGATAACTTGAAATAAAGAACCGCCGGGACCGTTGAATCCGGCGGTTTGAAAATTACTCTTACGGAGAATTATTTATTTAATTCCGCAACGGCGGCTTCCAGGCTGGGCACATCTTCGATGGAGATGACGGTGGCATCCTTGCAGATGCGGCCCATCATGCCGGCCAGCGTCTTGCCCGGTCCCAGTTCAATGAAAAGGCGGTGGCCCTGGTCCACCAGCTTCTGCATGGAGGCCGTCCAGCGCACGGAGCCGCACACCTGGTGCTCCAGCACATTGCGGATGTCGTCCGGCCCTTCCACCACGCGGGCTTCATAGTTGCAATAGACGGGCATGGAAGGCGTGCCGAAGGAGACATTCTTGAGTTCCTCCGCCAGCTTCACCATGGCGCTGTGCATCAGGCGGGAATGGTAGGCTCCCGCCACATTGAGCTTCTTGGCGATCTTGCAGCCGGCAGCCTTGGCTCCGGCAATGGCCTTGTCCACGCCTTCTTCCGTGCCGGAAACGACCGTCTGGCCGGGGCAGTTGAAGTTGGCAACGTCCACGTCGCATTCCTGCGCCAGCTTGATGACGTTTTCATCCGTCCCGCCGATCATCGCGGCCATGGTGCCCTTCGTAGCGTTGCAGGCTTCCTCCATGAACGCGCCGCGCTTCTGGACCAGGCGGAGGCCTTCTTCAAAGGTATAGGTTCCGGCAGCGGCATGAGCCGTGAATTCACCCAGGGAAAGGCCGGCGGCAGCCACGGGATTCAGGGAAGGCGCCAGCTTCTTCAAGACGGCCAGGCAGGCCAGGCCATGCACGTAGAGAGCGGGCTGGCAGTTGCAGGTGCGGGTCAGTTCTTCGCCGGGGCCTTCAAACATGATGGAGGAGAGGGATTCCCCAAGCGCCTTGTCCGCCTGCTCAATCAGGGCCCTGGCTGCGGGATACTGGTCATACAAATCTTTGCCCATGCCTACTTTTTGGGCACCTTGTCCGGAAAACAATAATACTGCGTCCATAGTTGAGGCTGAATTATACCGTTCCGGCAGGAAAGAAGCAAGAGCGATCTTGCCACCGCACTTCCGCCGTAATCTCTTTAACGCCAATATGAATAGAAAATCCGCCCCGGTCTCTGCGAGAGGCCGGGGCGGATAGTTAAGCCTGATGTGTCAGGGAACGGCCTTAGGCGGTTGCTTCCGTGGTTGCGGGAGCTTCTTCCTTTTCAGCCGTTTCGCGGGGCAGATCGATGATTTCAATCATGGCCACGAGGGCGGAGTCCGTCAGACGCTGGCCCAGCTTGACGATGCGGGTATAGCCGCCCTTGCGTTCCGCGCAGAGGGGAGCGATTTCATCAAACAGGCGCTTGACGGCGACCGTGTTGTGAATGGTGGCGGTAGCCAGGCGGCGGGAATGCACGTCGCCGCGCTTGGCGAGCGTGATCAGCTTTTCTACATAGGGACGGAGAGCCTTGGCCTTGGCCAGGGTGGTGGTGATGCGTCCGTTGAGGATGAGGCTGCATGCCTGGTTGGCGAGCAAAGCCCTGCGGTGCGAAGCGTTGCTGAAGCTTGGAGGTTTTTACACCGTGTCTCATGATGATATTTTTCTATGTGTGTTGGTTTTGTGAGATTTAGTCGTCGTCGTCTTCGATGTTGGCGGCAATCAGGTCTGCCAGGCCCACGGGGCTTTCCTCTTCCAGACCCAGGCGCGGCTTGGCCTGCGGCACGGGACCGGTAAGCAGGGAGGGATCCACCTGAACACCCAGGGAAAGGCCCAGTTCCAGCAGCTTGTCCTTGATTTCGTTGAGGGACTTCTTGCCGAAGTTGCGGTACTTGAGCATTTCGCTTTCGCTCTTCATGGCGAGCTGGCCAACGGTGGTGATGTTGGCGTTGTTGAGGCAGTTGGCGGCGCGCACGGAAAGCTCGATTTCGTTGACGCTCATGTTGAGCAGCTTGCGCAGGCGGGCCGTTTCCTCGTCCTGGACGGCGGAAGGAGCTTCTTCAAAGTTGACCTGCTTGTCATCATAGTTGACGAAGACGTCCAGGTGGTGGCGCAGAATGGCGGAGGCCTGGAGCATGGCGTCTGCGGGGGAGATGCGCCCGTCCGTCCATACTTCAAGGATCAGCTTGTCGTAGTCGGTCATCTGGCCCACACGGGTATTCTGCACGGAGTACTTCACGCGGGTGACCGGGGAGAAAATGGAGTCGATCGGGATCACGCCAATGGGCATGTCCGGCACCTTGTTTTCGTCGCCGGTGGCAAAGCCGCGGCCCACGCGCACCTGGAATTCGCATTCGAACATGGTGTCCTGGTCCAGGGTGCAGATGATTTGATCGGGATTGACCACCTGGTAGGTGGTGTCGTCAGTGATGTCGGCGGCGGTCACGACGCCCTGCTTGTGCACGCGCAGGGAGAGCAGGCGCGGTTCCTTGCCGTTGTGCTTGAACTTGACCTTTTTCAGGTTCAGCACGATTTCCGTCACGTCTTCCACCACGCCGGGCAGGGAGGAGAATTCATGCTGTGCGCCGGCGATGCGGACGGAGGTGATGGCGGCGCCTTCAAGTGAACCCAGAAGAACGCGGCGCAGGGAGTTGCCAAGCGTATGGCCGTAACCGTTTTCAAACGGTTCCGCCACGAAGGTCAGATGATTCGCATCATTCGGGTCTTCAATTTTTTCCAGACGGCTGGGGACTTCAAAGCGGGCCAGCGTGGTAACGGCGGTTTCTTCTGCAGTAGTGGTTTCGTTTTCCGACATAATCGTATGTAATGTACCGGGTTTCCCCTCAGCACGGGCATGGCGGGCAATCCGCCTGAAGGACCTACGGCATGTTTTGGAAACGCCCGTGCGGGGAGCAATTTAACGATCTGTTTTCAACAATCAACTCTTTTCATGTCCGCCGGCAAATTTTCTGTGACTTAACGTGCGTCATCTGGCATAGTGGGGCAAACCTATATACCAACTCATGAAGCATCCTGATTTTTTGGACAACAGGGATTTTACGGGGGAAGACAAGAAGCGCCCCTCCACCATGTCCATGGACACCAGCTACCAGGCTCTGGAAGGAGTCGTCAAAAAACTTTCCGAAATAGCCTCCACCAGGCACGATCCCCGTTACCTCCAGGAGTATATCAAGACGGGCATCAATATGGCGCAGTCCGACGCCTCCGACCACGATTTTACCGTCCTGATCCGTTCCGGGCGGGAGATGTACCGGGCCAACTGCGTTTTCGCCCCGTACCGCCACATCCGCAAGATTTCCGTGTTCGGCTCCGCGCGCATCAGGAATGACGAGCCGGCGTATGAAACGGCGCGGGAGTTCGCCAGGGAAGCCAGCGAACACGGTTACATGGTCATTACGGGTGGCGGACCGGGCATCATGCAGGCGGCCAATGAAGGAGCCGGCGAGCAACGCTCCTTCGGCCTGAACATCACCCTGCCGTATGAGCAGCCCTCCAACCACGTGGTAGCCCACAGCGACAAGCTGATCAATTTCTATTATTTCTTTGTCAGAAAGCTGAATTTCGTAGCGGAAAGCGATGCCATGGTGGCGTTCCCCGGCTTCGGCACCATGGACGAGGTGTTTGAAACCCTCACCCTGATCCAGACGGGGAAGGCCACCATTTACCCGATCGTCCTTCTGGATTCCCCCGGCAAGACTTTCTGGCTGAACTGGCTGGCCTTCATCCGCGTGGAACTGGTGGATTCCGGCCTGATTTCCGCGGATGACCTGCACCTCATCCACGTCACCAAGAATCCGGCGGAGGCCATGGAGCACATCGACCGCTTCTACCGCATTTTCCACTCCTACCGTTTTGTCAGGGACGCCATCGTCATCCGCCTGAACACGCACCTGCCCGCCCAGTGGGTGGAGCACCTGGAACGGGATTTTTCAGACCTGATCCTGCCCGGGGAAGAATGGTCCAGAGCGGACCGCTCCCGGATGAGGCGGACGAACCCCACCTGGACCAGCTGCCACGCCTCATTTTCCCCATCAAACGCGGCAATTACGGCAGGCTGAGGCTGCTGATTGACCGCATCAACCAGACGCCCAGCCGGACTTATTCCCCACCCTCCCATGTCTGACGCCCTTCCCGCGTGGCTGATTCCGCTGATTTTCGGCCTGATGGGAGCCTGCATCGGCTCCTTCCTGAACGTAGTCATTTACCGGACGCCGCTGGGCATCTCCGTCAATGATCCGGCGCGCTCCTTCTGCCCGGAATGCGAGGAACCCATTCCGTGGTACCTGAATATTCCGGTGCTAAGCTGGCTGGCGCTCTGGGGAAAATCCGCCTGCTGCGGAACGCGCATCAGCTTCCGCTATTGCTTCGTGGAGCTGCTTACGGCCCTGCTTTTCGCCGCCCTGGGGTGGAAGTACGCGGACGCCTCCGCGGGAGCCGCCATACTGCTCTGCCTGTGGACTGCCATGGCCATCGTCATCATGTTCATTGACGCGGAGCATCTGATCGTATTCCGTACCCAGGCGCTCATCGGCGCCGCAGCCGGAGTGGGAGCCTGTGCCCTTTACCCGTTTCTCCTGCCGGACAATGACGTCATGACCTGGACGGACGCCTTCACGGCCTCCGTGCTGGGGGGAATCGCCGGGTATGCCGCCATCAGGCTGGTGATTGAACTGGGCAAGCTCCTGTTCGGCACCTGGAAGCAGCACTTTGACGCTCCTGCCCGTGGAGCCTGAAGGAGCCGGAATCCGACCGGGACGAGCTCCAGCTCATTATCAACGGACAGCCTCACGACTGGTCCATGCTTTTCCACCGGGCCACGGACAAGGCCGTCATTTCCGGGGGCTCCGTCACCATTGACGGGGAAACGCTCCCTCCCTGCTCCGTCATCCTGCGCCAGGACAGGATAGAGCTGGAGAACGGAGACGTTTTCCCGCTGGAAGACCTGGAAAGCGTGGAAGGAACCATGACGGATATTCGCGCGCAGCGGGAAGCCATGGGCTCCGGTGATGCCTGGATTCTGATGATGGCCGGATGCGTGGGCGGATGGCAGGGCGCGGTGTTCTGCCTTTTCCTCGGCTCCCTGCTGGGGATTGTGCAGGCAGTCGTTTCACGCATGGGGTTCGGCAGGAATCTTCCCTTCGGCCCCGCTCTGCTCAGCGCCGCCCTGATCTGGCTGCTGGGTGGCGACCAGTGGTGGCTGGCCTATCTCCGCTTCATTTCCGGAGAATAATTTTTCCCTCCATGACACGGCTGGACCGCAACCCTTCCGGGCTGCGGTCTTTTTTTACAGATTTATTTCATATTCAACAGCTTTACCATTCTGCACCCCGGCAGAAAAAAGGAAGCCCCGCAAAGGCTCCGGCCGCCCCTTTCCGGAGCACGCACGTTTTTATTTTGCAACCAGGACGAATTCCGGGGGTTCATCCTAGCAAAGGGAGGCGTTTCCACCTGTTTGAGATATCACAGCGCGACGCCCCTTTCCGAAACGCATCAAACCTCACCACTCAAAGTTATGACCAAGCAAATGATTATCGCCGCGGCCTTTGCCGCATGCTCCGCGTTCGCTCAGGACGCGCCGCCGCCCCCCGCCCCGGACGCACCTTCCGACGCTCCGGAAATGCAGCCCCCCCCTGAAAGAAGGGGAGGCCCCCGCCACCGCGCCGGAGGCAGGGACCGCCAGGGCCCAGGTCCGGAACGGGCCACCCTCCAAATGAGGAGAATTGATCCCGGCATCATGATCATCGGGGAAGAACTGGTCATGGCCAAGTATGACACCGACAA
>VOFI01000542.1_pt1 | contig 62001 bp, 81 predicted proteins | sample 5384131 | NCBI WGS metagenome assembly VOFI01 (sample SAMN12384728, study PRJNA508395) | human gut metagenome | isolation source: healthy gut H | host: Homo sapiens
TCTGCTCTCCTCCCATAGGTTTTTTCACCCCCGTGGCAAGGATCGGAAGGCCCTGTTTTCCGCCTTGCTGCGCAAGACTGAGGCCCTCATTGCCGCCAAGCCGGCGGAGCTGCCCTTCTGCAAAATATTCCTCTTTATGCCTGGGGAGACCTGGGCCAGGCTTATCACCGACTGGCACGGCCAGTCCCTCTCCTTTTCCTCCCCCCGGGAGATCACCGTGGTGGTGGACGGCGAGGTCATGCGCGGGACCCGCTTCACCGTCCGCCTCTCCCCCTTGAAAATCAACTTTTTCTTCCCTGCGGGTGCCGATTATTCCCCGAATTTTAGCACTCTTTTCTCCACTTTGTGAACGGACGGTAAACTTTTTACGAAATTGCCCGCAATTTTTTTGAAATTGGGGGTTGATTTTTTTTGTTTTAAAACGTTTATTATCATACTCGTGGTTGGCACTCAGTTTTATTGAGTGCTAACATTCCGAGAGTCCTGTCGGTCACAGTGTCGGCGCACTCTCCCCAACTCGTTTAATACCAATATCATATAAGGAGGAACCCATTATGAAACTCAAACCCCTTGCTGACCGTGTTATTGTCAAGCTGGTGGAGGCCGAGGAGACCACCAAGGGCGGCATTATCCTCACCGGCGCCGCCAAGGAGAAGCCCGAGGTGGCCGAGGTCCTGGCTGTGGGGCCCCGGCGGCATGGTGGACGGCAAGGAGGTCACTATGACCGTGAAGGTGGGCGACAAGGTCATCACCAGCAAGTATTCCGGCACCCAGGTAAAGATCGACGGCGAAGAGGTGACCATCGTCCGTCAGAACGATATCCTGGCCATTGTAGAGTGAAATTCAGCGACGGCAACTAGGAATGAGAAACGTCGGATCGATGAATTGCCTGAGGCGGCAGTCGATCCCAATGGCTACGGTAAAGCCGGACCGCCACAATTCCTAAGTTCTAACTCCTAATTTCTGATTCAAACTAAGTCTTCTCTAAATTGGAGGTAACGTATTATGGCTAAGATCATTTGCTACGGCGAAGAGGCCCGCAAGGCTCTGGAGAAGGGCGTCAATCAGCTGGCCGATACTGTGAAGATCACCATGGGCCCCAAGGGCCGCAACGTGGTGCTGGACAAGAAGTTCGGTGCCTCCCCTGATCACCAACGACGGCGTCACCATCGCCAAGGAGATCGAGCTGGAGGACCCCTTTGAGAACATGGGCGCTCAGCTGGTGAAGGAGGTCTCCACCAAGACCAACGACGTGGCCGGCGACGGCACCACCACCGCTACCCTGCTGGCTCAGGCTATCGTTCCCGAGGGCCTGAAGAACCTGGCGGCCGGCGCCAACCCCATGGTCATGAAGAAGGGCATCGCCAAGGCCACCGCCGCCGCCATTGAGGCCATGAAGGCCAACAGCCAGAAGGTCAACGGCTCCGCCGATATCGCCCGCGTGGGCGCGGTCTCCTCCGGCGATGAGGCCATCGGCAAGCTGATTGCTGAGGCGATGGAGAAAGTGGGCCACGATGGCGTCATCACCATTGAGGAGTCCAAGACCGCCGAGACCTACTCCGAGGTCGTGGAAGGTATGCAGTTCGACCGGGGCTATATCACCCCCCTATATGGTCACCGACACCGAGAAGATGGAGGCCAATCTGGACGACGCCCTCATCCTCATCACCGATAAGAAGATCTCCAACATTCAGGAGCTGCTGCCCATGCTGGAGCAGGTGGTCCAGGCCGGCAAGAAGCTGCTGATCATCGCGGAAGACGTGGAGGGCGACGCTCTGTCTACTCTGATTGTCAACCGTCTGCGCGGCACCCTGAATGTGGTGTGCGTCAAGGCCCCTGGCTTCGGCGACCGCCGCAAGGAGATGCTCCAGGACATCGCCATCCTGACCGGCGGCACTGTCATCTCCTCCGATGTGGGTCTGGAGCTGAAGGAGGCTCAGCTGAGCCAGCTGGGTCAGGCCCGTCAGGTAAAGATTACTAAGGAGAACACCACCATCGTCAACGGCGCTGGTTCCAGTGAGGACATCAAGGCCCGCGTTGGTCAGATCAAGAGCCAGATCGAGGTCGCCACCTCTGACTATGACCGTGAGAGGCTGCAGGAGCGCCTGGCCAAGCTGGCTGGCGGCGTAGCCGTCATCAAGGTGGGCGCTGCCACCGAGGTGGAGATGAAGGAGAAGAAGCTGCGCATCGAGGACGCGCTGAACGCCACCCGTGCCGCTGTGGAAGAGGGCATCGTGGCCGGCGGCGGCACCGCCTACCTGAATGCCATCCCCGCCGTGGAGAAGCTGCTGGCTGAGAGCGAGGGCGACGAAAAGACCGGCGTCCAGATCGTGGCCCGTGCCCTGACCGCCCCCGTGAAGCAGATTGCCGCCAATGCCGGCATCGATGGCTCTGTGGTGCTGGAGAAGATTCGCGAGTCCGGCAAGACCGGCTACGGCTTCGACGCCTACAAGGAGGAGTACTGCGATATGATCCCCGCCGGCATTGTTGACCCCACCAAGGTGACCCGCTCCGCTCTGGAGAACGCCGCCTCTATTGCCTCTACTCTCCTGACCACCGAATCCCTGGTTGACTGGATTTGTCGGAAGAAAATCAGAAAACTTACCATAAACTTACGACAATCACATGGGAAAACGCACGGCATGTATGATGCAGGTTAGATGTCGGAAACTTGGATAAAATAGTTGTCCTTCTGTCACAGAACTGCAAAAGAAACAGCCAGAGAGTGTAGTGCTCTCTGGCTGTTCTTCTTCATGTAGGAAAAAGTGAAAACTCCATTACCCCATGTACTCTTCACAACTGTGGTTGTTGTACTGTTTCTTGATATGGATGATGATCGATCCGTCCGGCTGCTCCGCCTCGTCTGTGATCTGGTACTTTGTCCGGTTGCGCTCAAGCAGAGCCTTGTAATGGTTCAATTCCTCTCTGACCATCTGCACCGCAGTCGTATGGTCAAGATCTTCTTTCAACTGGAAATGGATGGTCTGCAGCAGGCAAGCGGATTTGATTCGTTTCATGGTAAATTTCCTCCTGATGTCGATGGATACCCGCAGGTATCAGATGGAATTGTGTCCGGCAATCCGAGTTTTTGGCGGATATATGCCCCAATATCTTCTGTACCCAGGTTCAGAGCGAATGAAAACTCCTGGGCGATGATGGACTCCGCCTTTTTCAGGATATTGGCGTCTGTATGTGTGAGCCCCTGTTTTCCATCTCTGGATTTCAGATAGAAACAACTGGCGAGCTGCAGCAGCTCATGTTCATCCCTTCTTGCAAGGATCTCATGGGATTTCGCCAGCCTCTGTTTCCGGTCGCTGATCCAGGATATATCTCTCTCCTTCACACTTGCGATGGCCTTGTCGATTTCCTGAGGGGATAGCACCGGCCGCATTTTTCCAAGAGCGCCTGGTTGTCCGCCGGAACGTAGACGCGGGAGCCTTTCTGATAAACCGGGCTTAAAATATAATAGTCGCGCCTGGGCTGGGCAGATCCAAATTTCAAGGACCGCCTCCCGTCGATCCTGCAAACGCCCTGATTTCCGTAGTTCACATAGTCCCCTATATTGGGCATTTTCTTCACCTCCAACTGAGGATTTCCTCATTTCTATAACAAATTATACCAAAAAATTTTCCCATTTTTTTCAAAGGGCGTTTTTCTCAAAAAATTGACGCGCGTGTATTGGTGAAAATGCGCATATAGACCCGTAACTACTTTTTGTGGCAGATACAGAAAATAAAATCAACGCTTGACTTTTTCGGATTTGATCTGTTAAAATTAAATGGTCAAACAGCTTGCAGCGTAGAATCTTGACGGTTCTGCGCTGTTTTTTTTTGTTTGTACGCAGTTTTCAGGCAGCTTTTCTCTGATAAAGACTCCAAGATACCAAGTAAACGGAGGTCAACCCATGCGGTCTAAAGAGCAAACACACTATCTGGGACAGGAGAAGATCCCGAAACTGATGCTGAAGTTCTCCATCCCCTGCATCCTCTCCCTTCTGGTCAGCGCGCTCTATAACATCGTGGATCAGGTCTTTATCGGAAACAGCGAGATGAGTGCTCTGGGAAATGCCGCCACCGGCGTGGTGTTCCCCATCTTCATTATCGCTCAGGCATTTGCCTGGTGCTTTGGTGACGGCTGTGCCGCCTATCTGAACATCTGTCAGGGAAAGAAGGACACGAAAAACGCCACCGCCTGTATCGGCAGCGGCATCACGATCACCCTCCTGGTCAGCCTCATCCTGATGGCTGTCTTTTTTTTCCCGCTGAAGGAGCAGATTCTCACTCTGTTCGGCGCGTCGGAAAATACCATCGGGATGGCGGTGGAGTATTTCAACATCATCCTTGCCTTTTTTCCCAGCCAATATGCTGATGAACATGATGAACTCGGTGATCCGGGCCGACGGCAGTCCCGCCTGGTCTATGGCCTCCATGCTGTCCGGGGCCATCATAAATATCATCCTGGACCCGGTCTTTATTTTCGGCTTCCACTGGGGAATGTCCGGCGCGGCTCTGGCTACGGTCATCGGCCAGGTAGTGTCCTTTGTGATCAGCGTCATCTACTTCTTCCGCACCAAGACGTTCCGGCTGTCTGCGCAGAATTTTATCCCCCATTTCCGCGTGTTCTCCGCCGCTCTAAAACTGGGGGCCTCCTCGTTTGTCACCCAAATAACCATTGTGATCATCTCCCTGGTCTGTAATATCATGCTGGCCAAGTACGGCGCGCTCTCCCAATACGGGGTGGACATCCCCATCGCCATCATCGGGATTGAGAGCAAGGTCTTTACCTTCGTCATCAATATCGTGGTCGGCATCATCCTGGGCTGTCAGCCTATCATCAGTTATAATTTTGGAGCCGGAAACTACAAGCGGGTCAAGCTGACCTACCGCTACGCGATGACTGCCACAGTGATCATCGGACTCGTAGCGACCCTGATTTTTGAACTTGCGCCCCGGTTTGTGGTAGGAATGTTCGGTCAGCCCACCAATGTGCCCAACCCCGGCGACTACTGGGAATTCGCGGAAATGACCTTCCGGATCTTCCTGGCCCTGGTGGTCCTCACCTGCGCCATCAAGATGACCTCGATCTTTTTCCAAGCCGTGGGCAAGCCCATCCACGCCGTGATCTCCTCTCTGACCCGCGATATCATCTGCTTTGTCCCCCTGGTGATCATTCTGCCCCGGTTCTTTGGGATCAAAGGCATCCTGTACGCCGCGCCCATCGCGGATCTGATTGCCTCCCCTAGTGATGATCGCTATGACGGTGCAGTTCATGCGCTCTCTCAAGCGGAAATCCGCCGCCGTGCCAGAGACTGCCGCCTCCGCGATCAAGCCGACCCACAAGGGCGTGATCATCACCATCGCAAGGGAGCACGGCTCCGCCGGCAAGCAGATCGGAAAAGTCGTGGCGGAGAAACTGAACATTCCCTTCTACTACAAGGAGGTCGCCGCTCTGGCGGCTCAGGAGAGCGGCCTGCATAGAGAGTTCATCTCAGACCTCAATGCCAATGCCCCGCAGATTCTCCACGACCTGTACCTCAGCACAGATGTGGTACAGCAGGCGGTCCAGGCCCAGGATCAGATCATCCGGAAGATCGCCGATCAGGGCTCCTGCGTCATCGTAGGACGGGCGGCGGACTATGTTCTGCGGGATTACGACGATGTAGTGCGGATCTTTATCTATGCGCCGGAGACATACCGTGTCCAGAAAGTCATGGAGGTGTACGGCGACACCCGGGAGGAGGCTGTCAAGAACATTCGGCGTTCGGACGAGGCCCGCGCAGCCTACTACCACAGCATCTCGGACGCCAACTGGGGAGAGGCCCACAATTATGACCTGCTGCTGGACAGCTCCATCGGTGTCGAGGCGTCCGCCGAGGCAATTTTGCGGTTTTATTCGCTGCACGCATGAAAACCAAGTGAAAATGAAATATGCAGGGTGATGGGCGATAACTTTTGCCGCCGCATTTTTCCAAGTGACGGATCACTTGTAGAACACAGAACGACACTTGGCCTGCCCGGACAACATACCGGGCAGGCCAGGTGCCTTATACGCAATATATAGCGTTTTTATAGTTGACAGCTACTAAATCCTGTGGTATATTGATGATGTTGATTTTTGTGCGCATCCGAATGGATGACAGATTTTTGATCTGCCCCGCGGGAGAAATCCTGCATTGCACACGTTGTTAAGTTTGTACGCCGGCGCGGCGTCATGCCGCGCCGATTTTACTAGAGTTTCTTGCCCTGATGGGCCTTGCTAAGTAGTGAGCGTGTCCGTGTGACAGCAGTTTGTTGGATGCTTTTTTCTTAAGGGGGACAGTGCGCCCCGCAGACTTTTTTGAGGATATATAAGTTTTTTGTGTGAGTACAGTTCTGGAATGAACTGTACTCTTTTTCTACTTGTTTTGAGGTGTCCAGCGTTCCGCTGCCGGGGGGTGTTTTCTTGAAAAATCGACCTGCGGCAAGTCCACGGAAGGGGGTGGTGCCTATGCTGTATTCTCTCTTCCCCAGCGCCCACAGCATCGGCCTTACAGTCATCACCATCCCCGGCGCGGAACAGTTTGGAGCAAATAGAAGTGTCTGTTTGATTTGCGTGATACTGCTGACCAGGCGGCTTGCCTGTGTTTCGTTCCACGCGGGAACCCTGTGAATTAAGTCCCACAGCCTCCTTTGGGCTGTACCTGCATTTTTACGCGCAAAGAGTTGGATTGTCAGAAACTGTACTGGCGGAATTTGCTAGGATGAACCAATCGACATTGAATAAGATTACAAACATAGCGAGGCACGGCGTATCGGTTGATACCCTGGTCTGCCTGTGTTTGGCACTTGGATTGACAGAGGAAGAGGCAATGGATCTGATGGCCCGGAAGGAGCGGACATTTTCACCCGCTGATCCTCGGCACACGGCCTTGCTGGAATTGATTCGGATTTATGCGGAGAAAGAGATTGATTACACTGTGGATCGTGTCACCAGGTCAACGCTCCTGGATGACGCGGACGCATATTTGATAGAACGCGGTTTTGCCCCCCTTCCCAACTGCAATCTTCAGAAGGAAGGCCGGAGCGGCGGTGCCCGTAAGGGGCGGACGCCGCAAAAAAGAATAGAGGTAATCAGGTAGAGGGAAAAGTTATTCCTTTTTGGAATTAACGCCGCCCCCTGCCTTTTGCTATGCTGGGATCGTACTCGAAAGTACGACACGAAAAAAAATGCGGGCCTGATCAACCCGCGCCGATAAGAAAGGTAAGGTATTACAATGTTAAACATTCGAGATTTGAAAATTGACACCGCCTCCCTGGGCAAGCCCCTGCTGCTGGTGGAAGTCCGTCCCTATTCTGAGTACAAGGACGGAAAAGCCTTGGAAGGGATCGCCGGTTACCGCTATGATGTCTGCCTGGTAGCACATCGCCTGGAGAAACTGGGCATCAAGATCGCGGGGCCGCAGCTCATGGAGAGCCCGGAGGACGGCGCGGTGGAAGTCGAGTTCAGCGGCCTGGAAGTCCGTGCCTATCAGGAACGTGACGAGGGCAAACTCGGTGCTGTGAAGTTTACCGCCAGAGCGACGGGCATCAAGCCGGTCAACGGAGCCCGGAAACCGGATTGACCTGACGGCGGCGGGCCGACGCCGGTGGGGAACAGATGATCTCCCTTAGGAGAGCATCCCCCGCCGGCAGGCGGAACGCCGCCGGATGGAAAAGGGGGCTACCATTGCCCCCTTTTCCATCGCACATCGCAGTCGCACATTGAAAAATGAACAGGAGGCTGATCCTATGGCATCAGATCCGCAGGGCAAGAAATGGCAGCTTACCTGGAACAATCCCCAGTCCTACGGCTTGACAAGGGATGCGATCCTGGAGATCTTAAGCCAGTTGCCCCTGGAGTATTTCTGCCTTTGCGACGAGATCGCAACAACCGGAACACCCCATACCCACGCTTTCCTGTACGCGCACTCAAACATGCGGTTCTCCACAATCCAGCGAAAATTCCCCACGGCCCATATCGAACGGGTGCAGGGGACAGCAAAGGCAGAACCGGGATTACATCGCCAAAGAGGGCAAGTGGGCGGACACAGAGAAAGCGGAAACCTCTGTGGCAGGCAGTTTCTATGAGTGGGGGAACGCTCCCAACGGAGCAGGAGGAACACTCCCCGCCATGAGCCGCCTGCTCCAAAGCGTGAAGGAGGGCCGCTCCACCATGGAGATCATTGAGGAAACTCCGGCCTTCGCCTTCAAGACAAGAGACATTGACACACTACGGGAGGCCGTGACAGCGGCCCAATACGGGAAAGAGAACCGGGATTTGACCGTGTATTACCTGTACGGAGCCTCCGGAGCCGGAAAGACCCGGAGCATCTACCAGGCACACCCGGCGGGCGACATCTGCCGGATTACCGATTACGGCGGGAAGAACGGTGTCCGATTCGACGCCTACCACGGCCAACCCGTCCTGGTGCTGGAAGAGTTTTACCCCAGATCCCCATAGAAACGATGCTGAACCTTTTAGACATTTATCCCTTGACGCTCCCGGCCCGGTACAGTGACAGGATCGCCTGCTATACCACGGTCTACCTCACTTCCAACATTCCCCTGGAAGCACAGTACCCGGATATCCAGCGGTACAAGTCGGAGACCTGGCGGGCATTTCTCCGCCGCATCCATGTGGTGCGGGAGTTCTGGCGGGATGGCACGATACAGGAGGTCATCTATGACACGAAACGAAAAATATGATCGGAGGCGCAGGCGGGAGCGGCGGGATTTCCTGCGGGGCTTTCCCCTGACCCTCTTCGACGGCCCCGGCCTGGCCGTGAAACTGCCCTTTGCGGCGCTCTATCCCCTGGGCGCTGTGTGGGTGTGGAACCAACAGGAACAAGCCGTTGCGCTGGCGCAGGGGAGCGACCTGATCTCCCCTGTCCTCCGCCTGATCCTGGAAAACATCTTCCCTGCCTACCTGATTATAGGCGGCGCGGCTCTGCTAATCCTGCTCTGCTATCCAATCGGCAGGAAGGCGGCGGAAGAAGAACTGCACCGGGTGGGGCTTGTGAACCACGCCGGGGAGGCCCCCGCCCTGCTCCGCAAGCGGCGGGACGAGACTTATCCCAATATCACCATTTGGGAGTTTGATAACCGGGGGATTCCGCTGAATGAGTGGGAGGACAAGCGGACGAGTGTGGAAACCGCTCTGGATCTGAACATTGCAAAAATGAAGTATAGCAAGGGGAAACGCCGCGTTCTGCTCTATGCCGCCCCAGCAAGAGCCGGACTGCCTGATATGCTCCCATGGAAAGACAAGTACCTGTCCCAGGAGAGTTTTGTGCTGGTGTTGGGAGAAAGCCTGCTGGGGCCCGTGACGGTCAACCTGGCCAACATTCCCCATATCCTGCTGGGCGGTTCCACGGGGAGCGGCAAGAGCGTCCTGTTGAAGCTCCTGCTCATGCAGGCGATCCATAAGGGGGCGGCGGTCTGTATTGCAGACTTCAAAGGCGGCGTGGATTTCCCTGCCGCATGGCGGGAGACCTGCCGGATGTGTTTCGAGGAACAAGACCTGCTGAATGTCCTGACGGGGCTTGTTGAGGAACTGAAACGCCGGAAACGGGACTTTTCGGAGGCCGGATGCCCCGTACAACAGAGCCACAGGAAAGAGCCTGGAACGGCTGATCTTCGCCTGCGATGAAGTGGCGGAGGTACTGGATCGGACGGGTGCCGACAGCGAACAGAAGAAGCTGCTAGGCCAAATTGAAAACAGACTGGCGACCATCGCCCGGCTGGGCCGTGCCTTCGGTATCCACCTGATCATCGCAACCCAGCGCCCGGACGCCAACATCATTCCTGGGCAGATCAAGAACAACATGGATTTCCGGGTCTGCGGCAGGGCGGACAGCGTTCTTTCCCAGATCATCCTGGATAACACCAGTGCCGCAGATCAAATTCCCAAGGACGCAAGAGGGCGTTTCATCACCGGGGACGGCACCGTGTTCCAGGGCTATCTGTTCGACGAGGAACAGTTGTGATGGATGGTGGGTACCATGAGCCACGAAATTCCTATTTGGCAGAAGGCGAACCTTACCCTGGAAGAGGCCGCGGCCTACTATAACATCGGGATCAATAAACTTCGGCAGATCACGGATCGGAAAGAGTGTGAAAAATATGTACTCTGGGTGGGGACGCGACGCCTGATTAAACGATTACCCTTTGAAATTTATCTGCAAGGCGAATATTCGATTTGAGTGGAAATAGATGCCCGGATGTGCTATGATATTTTTATCATACATGTCCGGGCGCTTTTCCGGAAAGGAGCGTGCACAGTGGCGGGAAAGCGCAAAGACAAAAGTGGCCGTGTTCTGAAAACTGGTGAAAATCAGAGGAAAAACGGAACCTACGATTATCGCTACACAGACGGCCACGGAAAGTCCGGTGCGTGTACGCCAAGACATTAGAGGCCCTTCGTGAGAAAGAGAGTGCAATTCAAAGAGATCTGGCAGACGGGATTGACTATGCCGCCGGTGAGATAACTGCGTCGGAATTGGTAGACCGATACATGGGCTTGAAACGGGATATTGGGCCGAATACATTAAGAGCCTATCAGACAGCAGTCAACCGGATCAGAGAGTCAGACTTTGGGAAACTCAAGGTACGGAATGTAAAACTGTCGGATGCCAAGCGGTTCTATATCGAATTGCATGACAAGGGGATCAAGCGTAATACGATCACAGGCTACCACAGTATCTTAAGACCTGCCTTTGAAATGGCGGTGGATGATGATATGATCCGCAAGAACCCGTTCAAGTTCAAGGTTGCGGACATTCTTCCGGATGATGCGGCAAAGCGCACGGCCCTAACAAAATCCCAGCAGGAGACCTATTTGAAGTTTATCCGCGAGAATGGGCAGGATAATTACTATGATGATATTGTGATCCTGCTGGGAACCGGCTTGCGGGTCAGCGAATTGTACGGCCTCACCAAAAAGACATTGACTTCAAAAAGCGGCATATCTTCATTGAGCATCAACTATGCAGGACAGCGGAGAAACCCTACTTTGTAACTTCTCCAAAAACCAGCAGCGGCGTCCGGTGCATCCCCATGAGCGATATGGTCTACATGGCACTGAAACGGGTGGTGGCGAACCGCCCAACGCCAACGGTTGAGTTCTTGGTGGATGGGTACAGCGGATTCCTGTTTCTGGACAAGGACGGGAAACCCAAGGTCGCTATGCACTTGCAGAACTATATGCGGGGGATGCAGAAAAAGATCGCCAGAATTTACGGGCGCTCATTTCCCAGGGTAACGCCCCATGTCCTGCGGCATACCTTCTGCACAGATATGCAACGGGCCGGAATTGATGTGAAGAGCTTGCAATATCTCATGGGCCACTCTAATGTCAGCGTAACACTGGATATTTACACACATGTGAATTTTGATGCGGTGGAAGAGGCGTTTGGCCGGGCAGTCAGCAATCTGTAATCCGTGGCAATCGCATGGCTGACCTTACCATAAAAACTTACTATTTTCAGCCGTAGAAATATGTAGATTACCATAGAGAAATGTGCGGATAATATTTGAGATAATCGACATTTCTCTTTGTATCCCTACATAATTGTTGATAAAAGTTCAAAGTTCCGGAGGGCGGCATGTACTAAGACATGCCTCGACCTCTTGAAAACGCTGAACTTTTGCAACACAGGAGTGCAGCCCTTATGCCAAGCTTACTCCACAAACGCAAAAATAAAAGCGCGTAACAGGGTGAACCAAAGCCGACACTTACAGTTTTGTAGGTGTCGGCTTTTTCTTTTGTTCTGCTAAATCTTAAAGATATTAAATTTCACAACTCCATATCCACATATACAAGAGGAGCTGCTTGACAATATCGTGCCGCGATGTTAGAATGGGGAAAAAGCAATATCGTGAGACGATATTGCAGAAAGAGGTGCCATGATCGATATGAAAGATAGAGGGGTACTGACAGAGTCAATGTTCTATGTGCTGATGTCTTTCCTGCACCGTGAAATGTGTGGTATTGAGATCACAGAATTTGTAGAACAGAAGACCAATGGACGGGTGCGTCTTGGTCCCGGTACGCTTTATACATTGTTAGGCAAATTTCAAGATGAGCACCTGATCGAAGAAACACAAACCGATGGCCGCAAACGCAGCTATCGGCTGACTGAGAGGCAGAGCAGTATTTAAGGACGAGCTGGCACGCCTAAAAGCCTGTGTCCTTGATGGAGAGGAGGAATTTTTATGAGCAAGACTGTGATCCGTATAACACCAGTTGGCGGTTTTGATATTCCAGGGTTAGAAAACTGGTTCGCTGTTATGGCTGGGAAAGGACTGCGCTTTTCCATGACCACTGGTCCCCTCACCATTTTTGAAAAGACAGCGCAACAAACGGTACAAATCCATTTAGAGCCGATTCGAGGAGCAGTAAATGATGATCCAGAGCTAAATGCGCTTTACGAAGATGCAGGCTGGCACTACTGGGGGATCTTCCGCGGAAGTTTCTATGTCTTTGCCTCTGACGACTTGACGGCGCAGGCACATACAGACTCGGAAACACAGGATTATGCGTTAAAGCGCTTTTTTCAAAGAGAAAGTGATTGGAGGTGTACTGCTTGCCTTCGGAAATGTGCTTTTTGCTCAGCCTTTATCAAAACGGCTCCCCATGGGAAATTGATTGGACATGGCTCAGATATTATCCCGTTGAGACCTTTTCCAACCGACCTGTGCTCCCGTTCCTACTGACAGCGTTTGGGTTGTTGCTGATTGACTTATCGTACTTGTTGGGGCTTTTCCATTTACTGTGCTACCGAAAGGCGATTAAAAGCGGGACAGTTCCAAAGAGACACGAAAGAGTCGGCTGGTTGTTGGCGATAGGATTCGCGTTTTTGCTTCCGGTCTTTATCAATACCATACAGTTGTTTGCGGGAACAGATTACCGCCCCTATGATCTAGCAGGTTCCGGCTTCATCACTCTGACGGACATTGAGGGAGAAGATCTGCCGCTCTCCCGGGATGTGTTTTACAGCATGGACTATATCTCTCATGGTGGAACGCTACTCGACCCGGAATCTTGGTATTTTCATCAGTATGGTGCATTCAACGAGGATGACAGCCCAAATGACGTACCTCATCTGGAGGTCATCATCACTCGTTACCCATTGGATATACTCGCCGAAATGCGGGCAGAGGAATGGAGCAGGCAGAAATTTAACAACTCCGGTGACTATCAGCAGTTTGATGTTCTCGATGAATGCTTGTACGCCAAACGCGAAGGGCGAACTCATGTCAATGAGATAACCGGGGAACCGCGTGTTTTTCTGCCCGGCGGCATCCTCGTGCTGCGTCGCGGAGATACCGTCCTGTTTGCCGATTACTATGGAGAACAGGATCTCTCTGAACATATTGAACATTTTGCGCAAATGTTAATGGACCTGTAATCCCAGCTTATCGGGCTGATAAAAAATCAAACTAATATCTCAGCGGTGGGACAGCCAGCCTGCGGCTGTCCCACCTTGATAACAGACAAAGCACAGCCTGCGGCCCCGTCAACGGCTGCTTTTTGCCGTCCATTTCGACCATTGACAGGGTAGAGACCAGGGTGGGATGCTATAGTGAACATCGTTCAGAATGGGGCGTGAAAACGTGAACACGGTCATCACTTCCAAAGAGGCCATCTTGGAGACCAGCCGTAAGCTGATCCAGGGGAACGGCTGGGCGGCCGTCAACATCCGCAGCGTGGCGCAGGCCTGCAATATCTCCGTCGGCTCCGTCTATAATTATTTTGACAGCAAATCTGACCTGATCGCCGCAACGGTGGAACGCGTCTGGTGCGATATCTTCCACATCCCTGATGGCCAGACCTCCTTCAAACGGTTTCCAGACTGCATTGAATGGGCCTATGAACGTATGCGGCGTGGGAATGAAATATATCCCGGTTTCTTCTCCATGCACTCCATGAGCTTTGTCGGTGAAGATAAGTCCAGTGGGCAGGAGCTGATGGCAAAATCGTGGAAACACATGCAGGAGGGCTTCCACATGGTCCTGATGCGGGATAAAAATGTAGATCCGGCGGTTTTTGACGACGTCTTTACTCCTCAAAAATTTGTTGAGATCATCTTCTCTCTGATCATCTCCTCTTTGCTGCGGCACGACTATGACTGTGCCGGCATTGTCAGGATGGTGGAACGGATCCTTTACCGTTAAAGAATTCCCGTTCATGCGGGAATTCTTTATCCAGCAAAATGAACAAAGTTCATATCAAGTAGGAAAGCGAGGCCTCTTCATGCAAGCTATTGTTGAAACACTGTTTGATGCAGTCTATCTGACTTCCGTGATCGCCATTGGCGTCACCATGATCGTAAAGAGCAGGGGAAACAAAGAGTACTGGCTGTTCGGCATCATGGCCGTCGTCCTTGGCGCCGGCGACGCCTTCCATCTGGTCCCCCGGGCTCTGGCTCTCTGCACCACTGGTCTGGAAAACTTTATCGTCCCCCTGGGCATAGGCAAATTCATCACCTCCATTACCATGACGATCTTTTACATCATCCTCTACTATGTGTGGCGGGTCCGGTACAAGGTCAATGGTCAAAACGGCATTACCGCCGCCGTGTATCTGCTGTCTGCCCTGCGGATCGCCCTCTGCTTCTTCCCTCAGAATGCATGGCTGAGCGCCAATGCGCCGCTTTCCTGGGGCATTTACCGGAACATTCCCTTTGCGCTTTTGGGCCTGCTGATCATCGTCTTGTTCTACAGGAGCGCCCGGCAAGCAAAGGACCGCGCGTTCCGTAATATGTGGCTGACCATTGTGCTCAGTTTCGGTTTCTACATTCCCGTGGTCCTCTGGGCAGACGTCGTCCCTATGATTGGTATGCTGATGATCCCCAAGACCTGCGCCTATGTCTGGACGGTCCTGATCGGCTTCAAGGCCATGAAGGCCAGCACAGAGATCTGATAAAAGATACCGCTGGCTGTCTTGCTGATAGCCGGCGGTATCTTTTTCACTTTTGGACTGCCGAAGTTAGAATATCCAGAACTGGCCTTCATTCTGTACACTTGCCTATCCAAATTGGTGCTCCTTTATTATAGCTCGTAACACAAAGCAAAGAGCCACCCCTTCTTCAAAAAAAACACCTATACAATGTAGGTTTCAATAATTTCCCCTATGAAATAAAGCCCAGAATGACCGGCCTCCAAAATGAACCGACAGACATGTTTAAACTTCTGAAACAAAATCGTTTTCTTATCTTTGTCCCCGTTTACTAAAGCGTATTTTTCCCACCTATCCAATATAAAATTTTGTACACCCCGCAAGCGCATTTGTTAACTTTTGGTGACTTCCATTTCAAATAGGAGATTTCAATGATATAATAAAAGTCAAGAACTGCTGTTGCATAAGGTTTGCGGAAATTTTTGTAATTTCCAAAAGAGAGGGCTTATTATGAAAGAGAATTCCAAAAAGCAGGGATACACCTTTTGGAAAAGGGCAAGCGGGGGATTTTCCGGGTGATCTTCAGCCGCTCTGGATTGATCCTCGTCCTGCTGGCCATGCAGGTGCTGTTCCTGTTCAGCATCTTTCACTGGTTCGAGGCCTTCCTGCCCCACATTTACGGCGGCGTTGTAATCTTCACGTTTTTTATGGTACTGTATCTGCTCAACAGCGCTATGGACCCCACCGCCAAGATCACGTGGCTGGTGGTGGTCATGCTCCTGCCGGTGTTCGGCGCCCTGCTGTTTCTTTACACCCAGAAAACATTGGCCACCGGGCTCTGAAAAAGCGCTATGCGGAATTGAATACGGAAACTGCGGAAACCCTTGTCCAGTCCCCGGAGACAGCTCAGGCCCTGGGGCAGTCCGACCCCGGAGCCGCGGCGCTTGCCCGCTATGTTCAGCGCAGTGGATGCTATCCGGTCTATGACCATACTGCCGTCACCTATTTCCCACTAGGCGAGGACAAGTTCCGGGAGATGCTGATCCAGCTGGAGCAGGCAAAGCGGTTCATCTTCCTGGAGTACTTCATCGTGGATGAGGGGGAAATGTGGGGCAAGATCCTGGAGATCCTGGCGCGGAAGGCCAAAGAGGGCGTGGAGGTCCGTATGCTCTACGACGGCACCTGTGAGCTGTCTACCCTGCCCCATGACTACCCCAGGCGGCTTCGATCTCTTGGCATTCAAAGCAAAAATGTTTGCCCCCATCAAGCCCTTTGTCTCCACCCATTATAACTACCGCGATCACCGGAAGATCCTGGTGATCGACGGGGAGACCGCCTTCAACGGCGGCATCAATCTGGCGGATGAATACATCAACGCCTATGAAAAGTACGGTCACTGGAAGGACACCGCCGTGATGGTAAAGGGCGAAGCAGCCCGCAGCTTCACCAGGATGTTCCTGCACATGTGGTACTTGGATGAAAAGGCACCGGATTTTGACACATTTCTGAATGTACCGGCAAAGCAGCAGTCTGCAAACGGTTTTGTCATGCCTTACGGAGACTGCCCCTTGGACAAGGACAAGGTGGGCGAGCAGGTCTACATGGATATGCTGAACCGGGCCCAGAAGTATGTCCATATCATGACGCCATATCTGATTTTGGACGGTGAGCTGGAAAATGCGCTCAAGTATGCCGCCGAGCGCGGTGTTGATGTGCGGATCATCCTGCCTGGTGTTCCAGATAAGTACATCCCCTTTGCCCTTGCGCTGACCCATTACAGATCCCTGCTGGAATCCGGGGTGAAGATCTACGAATACACCCCCGGCTTCGTACATGCTAAGGTCTTTGTCTGTGACGACCGGGAGGCTGTTGTCGGCACCATCAATCTGGACTACCGCAGCCTCTATCATCACTTTGAATGCGCGACCTATCTGTGGGGAACGGACTGTATCCCCCAGATCCAAGACGATTTTGAAAAGACACAGGGTAAATGCAGGGAAGTCACGCTGGATCTGCTCCCAGCAGAGCCACTCAAGCGCCGGTTGCTGGGCTTTATTGCAAAAAGCCGCCGCGCCGCTGCTGTGACCGGCCCAGGGAACAGATGTTCAAGCCCCGGTGGATACCTATGAAAGGTGACCCGCGCCGCCCCTATCCCGCCCCCTTCATCATGCTTGAAGTTTAATATGTAAAACAACGACTTCGCTGTTCGTCCCCAAACGGACTGGCAGCTGAAAATAACCGGTCCCAGATGAAACAACGCTATGGGTCTCTCCAGTCTGAAAGTGCCCATAGAATCCGCGTCTGCCGTATGCCCACTTGGTAAACAGTGTGGCGGGGGAAAAACTGTCCTTTATGGGTATGCCCACAAAGCGATCAAAGCGGCCCCTCGCTTTGACGGCATCTTCGATGCCTAAAGGGTTGTGGTCAATTACGATCTTCGGCTTCTCCGTATCCACACCGGCGAACAGTTCAGAAATGCCCTTGCGGGCAGGATTTCCCAAGATATCATCCCGACCGACGATCAAGAAGTCCTCTGTTTCTGCACATTCATCAATCAGCAGATGTATTCCAGCCTCCTCGAAATATTCCTTGACCTCTTTATGGCTCGAATCCGGATCATGATTCCCCAGCACAGCGTAGACGTTTCCCTCTGGCTGGAGCCTCTGTAGTTCTGCTTTTGACACCATCCATATCACAATGCCCGAAGGCATCTTGATCAAAGGTGTCACCGGCCATGATGACAAGGTCTGGCTGCAACCGATTGACTGCATCAACTATTTTGTGGAGTTGTTTCCGATCCACATAGCTCCCGGTATGGATATCGCTGAGCAGTACTGCCTTTACCTCAGATCTTTGGTGCTTGCTGCTGGCAGCAATGGGTATCGAATACTCTTTCACAAAGATCTTTCTGGCATGGACAAATCCATAGGCAGACAGAACAGCAGCCAACAGCAGTGGAATGAGGTATAGCCGCCCATCGGAGGCTCCGCAAAGGGATCTTATCAGGTCGAACAAGAAAAAACAGATCACTGTGCTTGGAAAAAAGAAAATATGATTCCACATAGGTTGAATAACTTCTGTGTTTTCTTGTTCTCTCTGTGGATATTCACATAGATGAGCATATAGGTGCAAAACACTGTCAGTATCAAAAAAATTGCCAGTTGGAGGTCAAGGCCGGCAAATCCCTCAATCAGTATGCCCAATCGGCTGGACAGATAAATCGTCAGCCCAAAACCTAATATACAAAAAGAGGACAGAGAACACACGCCCTCTAATAAATTTACTGAACCACACTTGCATTGTGAAACCTCCTCTGTCGCCCGATATTTAGATGCCAAGATATCTGCTTTTGGTTTTGTTTTATACATATAAGAGGAGTGCAAGGAGTTACTCTCCATGCACTCCTCTTGTTTTTAAGTGAGGGGCTCTTTGAGTTTCGGATTCGCATCCAGATTTTCAGCCATCTTCTCTGCAATTTGGCAGACCTGCGCAAAATCCTCTTTTGAAATGCCTTCCGCAATACAAGTAATGAATTTGGTTTGAGCCTGTGTGAGCTTCTCCAAAATCGGGGCCGCTCTCGGCAGCAGACGCAGATGGATATATCGGCTATCCTCTTGGTCACGATATCCTTCAACCAAACCAGACTTACGAAGTGACTCTAAGCTCCTGCTTACCATGCCGGGAGAGAGGCAGGAGTACTCAATGATATCCCGTGCAGTATCTTTAGGCGCACTGTTGTAGAGAGACAATATACAAGCCATCTCACTCATTTTGATCCCGTCTGGTTCTACCGCCTGATAGCAGTATTGATAATACGCCTTCTGTATTTTATGGAATGTTCCTACGACGTTCTTCATCGAATATCAACTCACTTATGATGTTTCACCAGCCCAAACGCCTTGACGATCTCCAGTACGACCACGGGAACGACCGCCAGCCCAAAGCCCAGCATATACAGCTTCATAGGAAGACGGATGAGGCCAAACACGGAGGCGATCGGAGGAACAAAAAGCACCAAGCACATCAAAGCAGTGGAAACAAGGCTGGCTAGATTCAGATATTTGTTAGTAAATAGTCCGGTCTTAAACAGCGATTTATGGGAGCGCATATTGTACGCATGCAGGATCTGCGCAAAGGCCAGCACAAGGAAAGCCATGGTTCGGCCACCTTCAATGGCACCGGTGACCTGACTGCCAACACGGAATCCGATCAGTGACAGGATCGCAAACATGACACCCTGCAAAACAACTTGAATTCCAAGCCCGTTGGCGAAAATCCCTTCCTTTTTGGGCTTTGGCTGACGGTCCATCACATTGGGGTCGATGGCCTCCATTCCCAGGGCAATAGCAGGCAGAGAGTCAGTGACTAGATTGATCCACAGCAGCTGCATGGACAGGAAGGGGCCTGATTCCAAAGCAGCATGGCAATAAAAGTGACCAGCACCTCGCCAATATTGGTACCCAGAAGGAACGCGACCGCCTTTTTAATATTGTCATAAATACCTCGGCCCTCCCGAACAGCAGAAACGATAGTGGCAAAGTTATCGTCCATCAGCGTCATATCAGAGGCGCCCTTGGCAACATCAGTACCAGTGATCCCCATCGCGCAGCCAATATCTGCTGCCTTCAAAGCGGGGGCATCATTGACACCGTCACCCGTCATGGCTACGATCGCGTCTCTGCGCTGCCAGCCCTTGACGATCCTTATTTTATCCTCTGGAGACACACGGGCATAAACTGCGATATCTTCAATCTGCTGATCCAGCTCTTCCTCGCTCAGCTTGGCCAGCTCACTTCCAGTCACAGCCCGGTCACCAGGCTCCATGATGCCGAGCTGCTGGGCAATAGCGGACGCAGTGAGCACATGATCTCCAGTGATCATTATCGGCTTGATACCTGCCTGACGGCAAACAGCCACCGCCTGCTTGGCCTCTTCACGAGGCGGATCGATCATGCCGACCAGTCCGATCAGTGTCAGATCGTGCTCCAAAGTTTCCGAAGTGACTTCTTCCGGCACCTCATCAATGACCTTACAGGCCACCGCCAACACACGTAGAGCCTGCCGACTCATCTCCTCTACCACGTTGGCGGCCTTCTCCGTCAAGCCGTCAGTGCAGCGTGAGGCTAGGGTGTCGAAACCGCCCTTGGTAATGACAACTAATTTGCCACTAATCCGACAGACCACACTCATGAGCTTACGGTCGGAATCGAAGGGGACCTCAGCTACACGGGGACACGCCTTGTTCAAGTCGTCTTTACAAAAGCCATTTTTCAGAGCGGCAGCAACGATACAGGTTTCCGTTGGGTCGCCGATATCCACTTCTTTCCCATCTTGAATGGTGACTATGCCGTCACAACACAGGGTCCCAAGTTTGAGCAGAGTCTGGATCTCAGGCGTGTTGGCGGAAGAGATATCTTCTCTGAGATCACCTTGGACACAGTAGCCCTGAATGAGGGTCATACGGTTTTGGGTCAGAGTACCTGTTTTATCTGAGCAGATCACCGAAGCACCGCCCAGTGTCTCCACAGCGGGGAGTTTTCGAATGATGGCATTGCGCTTGGCCAGCCGGGTAACACCGATGGACAACACGATGGTAACGATAGCGGGAAGGCCCTCTGGGATGGCAGAAACCGCCAGAGAGATCGATACCATGAAGATCTCCATCAGCTCCATGCCACTGGCCAGACCGATCGCAAAAAATCACTGCGCAGATGATGATCGCCAGAACACCCAGCATCCGCCCAAGCTGGGCCAGCTTTTTCTGCAGAGGTGTCTGAGTCTGTTTCTCGTTGTTCAGAATCCCGGCAATATGGCCCATCTCGGTGTTCATGCCAGTAGCTGTCACAACTGCTTCACCATGGCCGTAGGTCACGCTGCATCCGGAGTAGACCATGTTCAGCCGGTCTCCCAGAGGCGCACTGGAGGCCACCACAGCCTGAGCGTCCTTCTCAACCGGAACGGATTCACCAGTAAGAGCAGACTCCTCCACCTTCAGATTGAAAGCCGAGATCAGGCGCCCGTCTGCGGGAATGTAATCGCCCGCTTCGATCAAAACGATATCCCCGGGCACCAGTTTGCTGGCGTCAATGATGGTTTGAAGTGCTTCCAGGGATCTTTCTGCCTTGCTCTCCTGAACCGTACCCATGATGGCATTCAAAATGACAATGAGCAGGATCAGAGCCGGCTCAAAAACTCTGTTGGATCGCTGCCCTGCAATGCTACATAGAAGGAGATGGCCGCTGCAGCCAGCAGGATGAGAATCATGGCATCTTTGAACTGGCTGAAGAATCGTTCAACAACGGTTTGCTTTTCTCTTTGCCTTCAAGCGGTTCTCCCCTACTTGGGTCAATATCTCCTCAGCATGGGTGGAGGTCAACCCCGATCGTGGTTCCGTTTTTCAATTCACTGCATACATCTTGCGAGGATCGATCATACGCTTCCATAGTGAAATAGTCTCCTCATTTTTATTGCAGACAGTTTATTATTAAACTATCTGTGTAGTAGCATATTGCGAAAACAATGTTCTGTCAATTGGTGTCCAAGCATTTTTACAATCAATTCACAAATATGTTACAGTTCATATATAAATGAAGTAATTTTCCTGGTTCGAGCAAAGAGACGGCCCTTCTTTTGAACCTGTTTCAAGATATTAATCTAGATGCAGTTTTGACTTTATCCTTACCGGCAGGGAGTCACCAAATTTTCATCGCTTCAAATCAAACAAACCGCAGAGAACTCGAAGCTGTGATGATGACCGGCGGCATTGGCCTACAGGCAAGCGGTCTGGCATCAGAGCGTTTCATCGCAGTCTTTTTATTCCAGACTAGGGGCGTCCCTGCTTCTTGCTGGGTTATTGTTCGGCCAGAACTTTGTAAGGGCACCGTTTTTTTTTCTGCTGCAGTTCAAAATAAAACTGAAAATTCAAATCAGGAGGAATACAAATGAAACGCTATTTGAATGAGGCTCTGCTATATGCCGTCCTCTCACTGGTCGGCGGGGTATTTTATCGGGAATTTACCAAGATCCATGGATTTGTTAAGAAAACCACTCTGGAGGTGGTACATACGCATTATTTCATACTCGGTATGATCGTTCTCTTGCTGCTCCTTCTTCTGGAAAAGAATTTTTTCTTTCACCAGTGCGAAGACAGATCGGATCCTGGTGGTTTATCATGCAGGTCTGAATTTGACCGCTGTGATGCTGATGGTGCGTGGAGTGACTCAGGTACTAGGAACCGCTCTTTCTTCCGGCATGGACGCTGCTATCTCCGGTATGGGTGGCATCGGACACATCCTTCTGGGAGTAAGCTTGGTTCTCTTGTTACTTCAGATCCGGCGCAGCATATCTAACGCAAATGCATAATTGCTGTACAATCTTTGATTTGAAAGGACTATCCGTATCCACCGAACCGGTCCAGTAAACCTAGATCGTAACAAAATATCCCTCTGATGCAGGGTGCTTTCCTGTATCAGAGGGACTCTGTTATAAGGAAAGGAAAATATCGAAGTCTATCATCAAAGAAAATCGCGGCAGCTAAAGCATCATCTGCATCAATGCAAAAATTTACCGATCAGAAAACTGAATGCCACCGGCCAATGCGGCATAGATATTCCCTTCCCCTACATCCGTAACTGTGGATGCAGGGTCCTTTTCATGTTTCTTCTTTCAAAACGCAAGCTATCTTTACGTCGGTTCATCTACCAGTCTCACACAAAAGTTTACATGCACAATATTGACCACGAGGTCTATTTATGCTATATTTTAAAAATAGACCTTGTGGTCAATTATTTCGGAGGCAAACCTATGAAACGGGAAGAAAAAATCAACAGACCCAGCGTAGGATTATGGACAGCGCACTGGCGGAATTTGCGGAAAAAGGGTCACGGCGGCAGTTCGGTAAACACCATCTGTGCCGCCCAAGGAATTTCCAAAGGGATCATCTACCACTATTTTGAGAACAAGGACGAATTATATCTGGCCTGTGTGGAGGAGTGCTTTCAGCGCCTCACCGCCCATCTCAGCGCTGCTCTGCCGGAGGAGGACGACGGCTCTGTGGAGGACCAGCTGGGGCGGTATTTTACTGCCCGCATGACCTTTTTCAGGAGAATCCGGTCTATCAACCCATCTTCTGCGAAGCAGTCATCTCTCCTCCCGCCCGGCTGTTCGAACAGATCCAAGCACGTCGGAAGGCGTTTGACGCCTTGACCATATCCACTTTGAAGCACCTACTGCGCCAGCTTCCGCTGCGTACGGACATTACCATGGAGGAAGTGGTGTACCTATTCCGGCAGTTTCAGGACTTTATCAATGCGCAGGCGCAAGCATCTTCCATGCCTGCGAGGAAGTGCTTTGCTCTTCGGGATGCCCAGTGCCGCCGGCTGTTGACTGTCCTGCTCTACGGCGTCACCGAAAGGGGGGATAGATATGGCTACTAAACAAAATTCAACTTCTATTTTGGGAGATATAAATCCCCCGAAAGCCATCATCAAGCTCGCCCTTCCCGCTACACTGGCCTTGCTGGCGAAGGCAGTCTACAACATCGTGGACACTGCCTACATCGGGATGCTGGATTCTGATATTGCTTTGACAGCGGTGGGCGTCACCGTCCCACTGCTTCTCATTATGGTGTCCATCGAAAACATCTTCGCCGCCGGAGCCGCTGTACTGGCGGGGCGGCATCTGGGGGCTAAGGACGAGGAGGGTGCCAGCCGCACTGTCACCACCATCATCGGCCTGTCCATCGTCATCGGCGTGGTGCTGTGCGTGGGCGGCATTGCATTTATCGAGCCGCTGATGCGGGTGTTCGGCGCCTCTGACGCCTCCCTCCCTCTGGCCAAGGACTACGCCTTCTGGATGTTTGTGGCGGCCCTGGCCAATCTGCCTGCCCAGAGCATGAACTGCGCGGCACGGGCAGAGTCCTCCGTGTGAAGATCTCTTCCATCGCCGTCATCACCGGGGCCCCTTTTGAATGTGGTGCTGGACCCTGTATTCATGTTTGACTGGGGCCTGGGCATGGGGGTGGAGGGGCCTCCCTGGCCACCACCATCTCTCAGTTCGTCACCTTCTTTATCCTGGCCTGGTTCTATCTCAGTGGGCGCTCCGTCATCAAGCTGCGCCTGCGCTCCTTCCACCCCAGTTGGAAACTCATCAAGACCGTCACCGTCATCGGCATCCCCACAGCTGTCATCCAAATCTGCCTGTCGGTGGCCTCCTCCCTCACCAACATCGCCGCAGCCCCTCTGCCGGACGCGGACAACATCATTGCCGCCTACGGTGTGGTCCAACGGCTGGTCCTCATCGGCTGCTATGTGGTCATAGGCTTCATGCAAGGCTATCAGCCAGTGGCCTCCTTTGCTTTTGGCGCCAGAGACGAGGATCGGTTTCATCAGTCGGTTCGTTTCGCCCTAAAAGCCTCTTTGCTGCTAACCGTGCTGGTGGCGGTGGTCTATATCCTGCTGTCCCGACCGCTGATTCTGCTGTTCAATCAAAACCCGGTCATCGTGGACTACGGCAGATGGCTGCTGGTCTCCCAAGTGGCGCTCTATCCCGCTTTTGGACTGTGCTACATGATGACCATTACTTATCAGACCATCGGAGCCTCCGGATATGGCCTGTTCCTGTCTATGATTCGTCAGGGACTATTCTATGTGCCCTTTATTTTGACCCTGCCAAAATTGTTTGGGGTCACAGGGATCTACTTTTCCCAACCAGCAGCCGACATTTTGACTATCTTAGTCTGTATGCTTTCGATCGGATCCATGAAACGGATCTCATCGGCAAGTATGCGCGGCACGCCGAAAGGAGCGGACGAGCTGTGAGCCCCTCTATCATCACAATCAGCCGTCAATTTGGGAGCGGTGTCCGACAAATCGGTGCGGAATCAGTGGATAGGCTCAACATTCCTTTTTCGGCATCCCCCGGATCTCTTTGAACGGGCGGAGAACCGGAAGGATTGCTTCTCTCCACTCTGTATCAAACAAGCGCCGGGAGCTGGGTTATGCCATTGGATGACCAAATCTATCCGGCTCAGGTCTGGACGATCCAAGAGCTGGAGGGCTCGTACACCATCGTGGGCCGGGGCGCGAACCGTGTTTTGGAGGGATACGAAGATCTGCTGAATCTCTTCATTTGCACGGCCCCGAACATCCGACTGAAGCGGGTGGAGGAGGGCTACGGTGTCCCTGCGGCACAGGCGGAAAAGCTGCTGGATTCCGCAGATAAAAACTGCGCCCCTTACCTGAAGCATGATACCGGTCAGGCATTTGGAGTAGCAGAAAATTGTTACCTCTGCATCGACAGCGGAAAACCGGGAATTGAAAACGCAGTGAAAATTATAGAAGCGTCCTATCACACACTGAGCTGAGAACTTTGGACGCGGAAGGGATCAGACCGCAGATCAGTGGCCGCTTCGCCCGAGTACCGCTGTTCCCCAACGCCATCTTCAGCCAGGAAGGAGACATCCAACTGAGTACTCACGAGCCAGTGCTGGAACCATTTGGCCCGTTTCTGCTGATGCAGCCCGGACAGCTTGGTACTATGACACTGTGATCTAGACAGCAGAAAATAGTCTAATGACCGGTGTTTCCTCTGACTTGCTTGCTCCGGACGCGGTCTTCACTTGGGCTCAGGCAGTTCAAAGCACTTATGCTTTGGAGGGCTGTCCTACTTTATCCTCTTCTGTTAAATTTGCGGATGCAGCTCCAGCAGATTGGTTTGCCTCCGCAGTAAACTGTGCGGCGGCAAATGGCGTGGTCTCTGAGTGGATGATGCCCATTTGGCTCTCTACAGCCCGCTCATTTGTGCGCAGCTGGCCTTGCGCTGCCCCCATAACAAGGGGTATGATACTCGTCCAGCACGGATCTATCCAGTTGCACCACGCCCTCCCCTCTTCGCAATGGACCGATGCCAAAGCTCTGATCAATGGCACCAGCATCACTTTCTTGACGCCTGCCAGTTCCACCACCAGCGTCCAGATGCCCGTGATCCTGATGCGCTTTTGTGAAGGTATCGCTGGATAACTTGGGCATTTCTCTCTGTTCCTCAAACGCTATACTTAGCCCCTTTTTGTGCTAAGTGATCCACATAAGCCGAAGCGGCGCAGCAAAAGCTGCACCGCTTCAATTTTCAACAAGCATTTTTCAAGAAATGCTCTTACTTCCTGGGGCATCCAGCTGGTCTTCTGTCACGCCTGCCAGCAGCTCAAGATTTTTTTCAACGGTCCGAACCAGATAGCGTTTTTCATCAACCAAATTGCCCGCTCATGAGCCCCATCCACAGATGTGGCTACCGCATCCTCCGCGACGCAGGTATAGTAGTTATGGAACGCAGCCCCCATGACGGTGGCCAAAACGCAGCCCTCTGTGGTACAGCCGCAACACACTACGCTCTTTATATGATTGGCCCGCAAAATCAAATCGAGACTTGTATTCAAAAATGCATCTGGCCGATATTTTGTGATAATTGGTTCATAGCAGCTTCCATTTTCTCCGTCACAATAGGGCGCCAGTTCCTCAATATGCTGCCATCCCCATGTATTTACCGTTGCATAGGTGGGCGCTTTCCCATCTCTCGTCTTAAATGCTATCCAGCCTCCGTTATCACTCTGCTCCCCCGGCAGCGTACTTTGCTGAATGTGAACGACGAATACATTGGCCTGTCTGGCGGCTTCCAGAAGCTTCCTGCAAGCTGGAACAATTTCAATGATGCTGTCTGCAGCCCGCCCCGCCTGTGCAAATTTTCCTTTTGGGGAACAAAAATCATTTTGCATGTCTATCATCAGCAGCGCAGTATGTTTTGGGTCAACAATTTTTGTGAAATCAGCATCTTCCGCATCATTATATCTGTAACATTTTTCAGGCTCCTTCATATACATGACAACCACTCCTCCCTGCTTAAAAATTCGATCTCATACAGGGGAACATGCTGTTGAGATCCGTAGATATCATTATCTCCAAAAGCGCCCGAAGACACAGGCCGCTGATAAGTAAATTTGAAGGCCATGGCCGGTTCGTAGCACAGGCACTCATCGACCTCTGAGTCTGGGATACGGCACAGTTTACAAAGATACTCTCTATTCCATATTCCGGAATCTTTCATTGCCTCAAATTGATTCCGATCATTGAAAATGACATCCAATGTAAATCGGAAAGGGCCCGCATCCTTGCTGCGGACAATTGCATCGGCATTGAATAGCTTCATGATATCTCCTCACCTATTTCTGAATCCAAGTGATCGGAAATGGTTTTACCAGATCCTCTACCACCATCAAATGGTAGAGGGCGAACTCGTAACATGGCGGGCGGGAAATTCGGCCGGTGTGTACAAAAATGCCAGGTTTCCGCTGTTTGCTCGGCGGCCCACAAATCCCATATGCAGAATGGCTGATCGGGCAAGTGCGCAGACAGTGTCGGCAGTTTCCTGTTCCTGAGAGAGCACCTCAATCACCAATCCGATCTCCTTCGGCGTCCAAGTCTCTGGGTCGCGTTCCTTCATAATCTCCCCTGCCCCATAATGCCGGAACAGAATCTTGTACGCTTTTTCCGCCTCAAATTGCGGCAGGTCCCGTTTTATTTTGGCCCGTACCTTTTCCTCCACCTCAGAAAGATGCTCGATCACAAAAGGGTCCCGAATCCCCGCAAGGCAGATTGTTCGATATCCAGTCCGCCGCACACCTTCCAGCTTCAGCGTGAGCCGAGCGGGTTCCACAAATTTTGTCCCTCTTATCCGAACACTTCGCCCTCCATTTTCACCTATAAAGCTGCTTTTGGCTCATATCCAGGCCTCCCCTGGAAACTCGGTGGTAATGGGCGTGCTTCTTTCATAAAGTGTATGGGCTGCTACCGTATCGGGCTTGCAAATCTTTTCGGGATCAGCAGGCGTCACGATAAACGAATCTCCATCGATGACCCCCAGCATACCATCTGATTCCCGAGGCAGTGCCACCGCTGTGCCGCACTCGATGATCTTCCCCATATGGTAGCTCAGGCCGGGGTCCTCGCCCTTCCAAATGGGATAGGCCGCAATTACAGCCGCGTCATAGGCTCGTCCGCCTACAATAATGTCCGCTCCCCCTTCCAGCGCTTTCATATAAGGTTGTATCCCCATCTGGGCTACGATATGAATGCAGTCGTCAATATCTTGTTCCGAAAGTCGATCTCTGGTTTCGAAATTTTCTATTTTCCCGTTGCGAAACGCCTGAATGACTTCCTGCTTGTCCAGCTCTGCGTCGATCCGCGCTACCTTAGGGTGGATATCCAGCTCCTCTACGATCTCATCCAGTATCCGCATGGCCCAATCCAGATGAGGTGTGGCTCCCGAACCGCACGCCGTCCCAATCAAAATCGGAACATGTGCCGTTTGTCCTGCCTCGACGATCAGTTTCAGATCCCGTTTGACCATCGTCCGCGATGTAAAGCTTTTCCCCGTCCCCAGATAATAAGGCCCCGGGTCTACCGACCCCGCATCCAGCGCAATGACATCGAATCCATGTTCCAGCGCCGCTTTTAAAGAACGCATCGGAAATCCATACCCTAACATCCCCAGCGGAGCATATACCGTGATCAAAGTGATACTCCTTTCTCCTCTTATGTGAATAGAGTCGTAGCTACTGCCGTGAGCCCAGGACAGAAAAATGACCAGCACCCATACCGCCATCAGCAGCAGAAGGAACGGGACAGCTCCCCGGATCACGGATGCAACAGATTCCTTCTGCATTCCTGCCACCTGAAACAGATTGATCCCTACGGGAGGCGTCAACTGTCCGACCTGGATTCCTATGGTCATAACAATTCCGAACTGGATCAAATCATACCCGAGCCCGCCCACAACCGGAACCATCAGCGGAGCTGCAATCAGCATAATGGAGACGCCATCCATAAAGCAGCCAAGAAAAAATCAAGATTAGGGCGCATATGACTACCATTTGGATCGCCGAGAAGTTGGAGGCCGCTACAATCTCCAGTATCTGATGCGGCACTCTTGTGGCAGTCAAAAACATGGAGAACATCGAACACGCAGTAACGATCCACAAAATTGTAGCGGTCGATTTCGTAGCCTCCTTGATCGTCTCAATGAACTGTCCCCATGTATATTCCCGGTAAATCAGCGTGGATACCAAAACCGCATAGACACAAGCAAACGCAGATGCCTCTGTAGCCGTCATAATTCCGGAATAAATGGAACCTAAAATGGCAACCGGTAGAAGGATCGCCGGCAAAGCTTTCAGCGTCTTTTTCCAGCGGTCGGTATGCTCTGTTTCTCCGCCTCTCTGCTTATGAATAATACTAAAGATAACAATATAGATTGAGAACACACCTACCACGATCAGCCCGGGAAGCATGCCAGCAGCGAACAATTTTGATACCGATACTCCTGCTATCGTCGTATAGAGAATCATTGGGATGCTTGGGGGGATCAGGATTCCCAAAGATCCCGCACTGGCTACCAGCCCCATAGAAAACGACTTCTGATAATTGGAGTCTATCATTGCAGGGATCATCAGCCCGCCGACCGCTGCGATGGTTGCGGAAGCAGAGCCTGTGATCGCTGCAAACATGGCACAGGCAAGAACGGTCGCAATGGCCACGCCCCCGGAACATGTCCAATCCAAGCATTCAGAGCATTCAGCAGATGTCTCGAAATCCCGCCTTTCGCCATAATCGCCCCCGCAAAAAAATATACCCTGGTATGGTGATCATAGAGGTACTGGCTACCGCAGTATATAGAAGTGAACCAACTGTTGTAAGATTGTAGCCGATCATCATAAATCCGATCAGACTGGACAAACCCATGGCAACAGCAATGGGAACATGCATCATCATGAGTACCACAAATATCGCCAGAAGAATCCATACATTTTCCATCTTTTATTCCCCGAACTTTCGCCTCTCTGTTCCACAACATCGTCAGTTGCTTTGTTTCTGAACAGAGCAATCATCAATCCGATATACCGTACGATTAGGACCGCGCCGCTGAATGGAATAATCAGATAGGAAATCCAAACGGGGAATTCCAAAATCTGCGTCACACGGCCCATCTCATACTGCATCATCATGGCAAGATATCCGTATCGCATCATAAAGAAAGAGAAAACAGCCCCACAGAGATAACCAAAAACTCTATCCCGCGTTTCCATGTTTCATTCCGAATCGCGGCATACAGGATATCCATCTTTATGTGCTCATCTTTCCGTAATGCGATGGAATATCCGATCAGGGTACTCCAAACGATAAAAATCGGGCCTATTTCATCCACAAATGTCAGGGGATGATGGAAGATATAGCGAGCCACAACGCCGACAAACATAATCCCTACACCACAGACAAGTCCAATCCCGGCAATGATATCCTCTATTTTTTCGTAGACAGCAAGAAATCTCTTCCACATAACTTCACGCCCTCCGTATTTTTTGGAGATATCTGCCGGGAGGCCCACATTCTCCCGGCAGATATCCAATCCATTTTATTGGTTTGCTTCCCTAAATTCGGCAATGGCATCAATCCATTTGCTGGAGACATACTCTTCCACGATCGGCTGCCACAGTGCCTTCAGTTCTGCGATCTCCTCATCAGACGCTTCGTAAAAATCACAGCTGCTCTTAACCAGTTCAATGGCGGCAGCACAGGTCTCGTCTGTGTATTCCAGCTGCTTCTCCCGTGCCATTTCCAGTCCTTCCTCGATTACATTCTGCAACGCCTCAGGATAGGAGTCCCAGACAGCTTGATTGAACATAATGAGGTACGGAGCGTATTGGATCTTGTAAGCAGAATCGCTCTCGAGCACTTCCTGTAGCTGGATATTTACAGCGGAGTCAATAGAGGTCACTGCAATATCCACCAATTTTGTCTGCATAGCCGTGTAAAGCTCATTAAAGGAGACCGTAGTCACCGAGGCACCCAGCGCATCATAGAGCGCCTGTGTCATCGCTCCACCGCCTTCCCGCACCTTTTTCCCCTGGAATCCATCAATATTTCGGATGGAATCCCCATTGCTCATAAAGTACTGTTCCCCTCCGAACATCACATCGACTACTTTCAGTCCCAATGCATTGATTTTTTTCATAGAGGGGCTGTGCATACTCAGAAGTATAGAACGATTCCATCTCATACACATCATTGAACAGATAAGGAGCCAAACAATACTGTGTGTCAGTATCCACACTGGTCAGTTTGCTCATATAGGTAGATACCATATCAATATTTCCGCCCACCACTGCATCGATCTCAGTGGCGTCATTATACAGTTGTCCAGCCGGGAAGATTTCTAAGGTAACCCAGCCGTTGGACTGCTGCTCCAGGTATTTTCCAAAGTCCTCCATCGCAAGATGAGTTGGAGACGACGTAGACTGCACATGAGAATAGCTGATGGTGATCTTTTCATCCAGCCCCAACGGATTGCTGTCATCTGTAACTGCCGATGTTCCGGTGGAGCTCACTCCAGAAGTCCCTGGCGACGTATTCCCACTACAGCCCGCCAACATAATCATCAGCATTGCAAGGGCAAGAATGAATGTGAATTGCTTTTTCATTTGTCTTTCCTCCTCATTTTATTGTTTGCTTTGCTTTTGTGGGCCTAGAGAGGTATTCCCGGTAAAAAACCGTTTTGCGTTTTCAGTTACGAGATTCCGAATATCCTGTTTTGTTGCTCCCCGTTTTTCAAGCTCAGGGATAATAGTGTCAAATAAGCGCACCGGGTCCCAATGTTCAAAGTTCCGATTTCCCGGAAGTTCTTTTAACAAAAACGCCACAGAGTCCGTGCCAATAAAAGGTGATCTGAATATCCCATATGAATTAACGCAGTCAATGTAGCCATTCGGAAGTAATCATCGCCGTGCCACTCGTTTCCAAAGCGGTCAAATCCGACATATACGCCTTCATCCAATATAGATTTCTGGTACCGAAGATCCGGATTTGCACAGCAGTGGCCGATCAAGCACCGGTCAGCCGCAACTCCATACCGCTTGAAAGCACGAGCCTGTTCGGGCCCCATCGTCCCCTTCTCTGTATGGGTAATAATTGGAAGCCCAGACTGAATACTCGCCATACAGGCCGCATGGATGCACCGATCCTCATAATCTGTAATCTGTCCGTATCCGGTCGCAACTTTAATGATCCCTGGCTTTATCCGCTCCGGGCCAATTCCATTTTCAATCTCATAGAGGTAGATATCTCGAATCTCTTCCGCCGTCGCGGTCCGGAATGCCGACAAATATCCGCGGGCCTCTAAATCAAACCCTGTCGAACACATGATTTGGACTCCACTCTTGACTGACATTTCCTGCATAAACACTGGATTTCTTCCCAGCTCGATTGGACAGGGATCCACCACCAAATTTACACCGTAGTCTCGCAGGCGCTTCAGCCTGTCCAGCGTCTTTTCCTCTGCCTTCGCATGGTCAAATTCTGCACAGCGCGGATCATAAAACCACCCTGCATAGCCCAATACGATATGCTCGTGCATCAGTACCTTTTCCAGCTTTTGAATGGAAAATTGTCCTGTTGTAGTCTGGATCGTTTTATACACCTCATATCCTCCTTATCCAACCTGACCGTGTTATCAGCACGCTGTCTGAACGGGACATCTGTCCTCAATATTGCGCTTTCTTTTCTATAATAAGATGTTTTCTTTCGGGCATATCGTTTAATCCGGCATATACTTTTCTCGATTGCTACCCACTTCTCGCTGTTAAACATGCTCCACAATTCTCTGTGGGAAAGCATCTCATTTTCCATCCCTGCTGTTGTCCCGGTCTGTTGAAGCGTATTGAGAAGCTCCATGCATTTTTTGCGACCACCCTAGTCTGGGCATTGGGATAGATCGTCATCTTGACCCCCGCCTCTTCCAGCTCCTGTCTGGATAGGAATGGGCTGCGCCCTCCCTCTACGTTGTTGAAGAGGACAGGGCCTTTAATCTCGGATGCAATCTTTTTTGACCTCTTCATAGCTTTCTGGGCTCTCTACAAAAATTACATCTGCACCTGCGTCCAAATACAGTCTGCCCCGGCGAATCGCCTCATCCAGCCCCTACGACTGTACGGGCATCTGTGCGGGCAACAATAACGAGACCGTTTTCCAGCCGGTTCTCATGGATGGTACGAATCCGCTTTTACCATTTCTTCGTCCCGAACAAGTCTTCTCCCCAGCTCATGCCCGCATTTTTTTGGGAACCTTTTGATCCTCAATCTGGACTGCCGCGATATCCAGCTGTTCAAATCCTTTGGTAAGTCGGTAGAGGTTGAGAGGTGCACCAAATCCAGTATCAATATCGACCAGCATAGGGAGGTTTGGATCGCACTGCGTATGTTTTGTACCACTTGCCGAAGTTCTAGATAACTGATCGTATTGAGATCAGGAATACCAGAGAGCGTCAAGGAAATACCAGATCCGGTCAAATATGCGGCTGGAAATCCTGCTCTTTCCACAATCGTGGCTGTAATACAGTCATAGCAGCCCGGGATCTGAATGACCCCTGATGCCTTTATCATATTTCGAAATTGTTCTGAAGTACGCATATTCTTTCCTTCTATTCATTTATTGTTGATTCAATCTTTCGGAATGTACCTTTCTTCCATCGCGCGGACAGAGGGAGTATCTGTAAATACTTTGAACGCCTCAAATGACATGTGTTCCTCGAAGCCGGAACTGGTCCCGTGTTCCATCAGATAACTCAAGCCCTTCTGCAACGCATATGCAGCTATCAGCGAGGTAAACATGGGGCAGCTGACCCTTGCAGCGCCAAGCTGTCTCAGCTCTTCAAAAGTCAACATCGGTGTACGGCCTCCTTCCAGCATGTTGATGCTGACCGGCCCCCTTGATCTGTTCAATAGCCCGCTTTACTTCTTCTGCACTAACAGGGGGATTCTACAAAAACCATGTCAGCGCCAGCTTTCCAAATATGCATTTCCGCGGCGGATTGCTTCCTCAATTCCGCATACATAAGCTGCATCAGTACGGGCATTGATCACAAAATCCGGGTCTCTTTTGGCATCTACTGCCGCTCTTATCTTGCCCACCATCTCTCCCAAAGAGATAAGCTGTTTCCCAGCCATATGGCCGCAGCGTTTAGGGAAACATTGATCTTCTAAGTTCATACCGGCTGCGCCGGTCTCCTCCAGCCGTTTTGTCGTCCACCAGACATTGACCGCATTCCCATAGCCGGTATCAGCATCCGTCATGACAGGAATATCTACTGCCCGCACAATATTGGATGTGATCCGGACGATTTCCTCCAAAGAGGTAAAGCTGGCATCTGTCATCCCCAACGAAGATGCCGAAACTCCAAACCCGGAAATCTGACATGCTTGAAATCCGCAGTATTCCACCATCCGCGCGCTTAATGCATCATATACTCCGGGACAGGGCAATGCTTTTCGCTGCAGCAATAGTTTTTTCAACTGCGTAGTTTTGTTCATATACTCGGCCCCCCTCCTTCTGATGGGGCCATCATAACACAGAAAAAAGCATCCGTCTTTTTTTACTTTCTTTACAATATGTCTATTTTTTACATAAAAATACTTGTAAACAGAAATATCTTCTGATACAATATAGCCAAGCTTTGGGGCATCTTAACAAAAGAGGTGGATTTTATGAAACCAGAAGCGCAGTATTCAGGTTTTATAGAGCGATTTCAGTCATATTCTAAGGAGTATTCTACACTAAAGGACGCTACATATGCGGCCCTCAAAGATGCCATCCTACTTAACATGTTTCCCAGTGAGATCACAGAGACCGAGATCTCCGCACTCCTTCACATCAGCCGGACCCCTATACGGGAGGCTATGCTACAGCTAAGCAATGATGGCCTTTTGGAAATCAACCATGGACGAAAAGCAAAAAGATCCGTTCTCTGACAGAAAAAGATATTACCGATTTAGCCATCGTTTTGGACAGCATCCACCATCTCGCCCTGATGCTCTGCATTGATCATGCCAGCAAAGAGGACCTCAACGATATGGAAGAAACCATTGCTCTCATCAGTTTTTATACAAAGCGCAAAGACTTCCACCATCTTCACAAATACAACTCTCGTTTCCATTCCCAAATTGCCCGTGCAAGCGGGAATATCTGGCTCTTAGACATCATGGATCGCCTTCTGTCGTACACCTCTGTTTTTCGAGAATATGCTATTTCCCGTCCAAACCGCATGGATGTTGCCTGCGAAGAGCATGCCGCCATTTTCCAGGCAATCTGCAACCGTGACAAGGAAGAAGGTACCCGGTTGATCTCTCTCCATGTCCAAAACGCCTTCAGTCTGCACCCAATCACTTCTCAGTCTGAACCGCCTCACAGCGAGGAAGAACATGAATGACAACTTTTTTATGATATTGATGAAATACTGCGTGCATTGGACCATTATCAGGGAGACCCGTTTTTTTCTCAGCAATATGCCGCCCTGCTTCAAGAACAGATCTCAAAAGGGCTGGATCTGCTTCTGAAGAAGGACATTCCCAGCAAATCCATGTTGTTCCGCTATTTGATCCTGCTTTATATAAAAAAGCAATACCGGGCGCGTATCTTCCACCTGGGCCAAGCCGCTCATCTCTTGATCTGGATGAATGATCACTACACCAAAGCGCAGCTCCATCATTGTGAAAAACTGGTCAGGACACCTGCCATATGATCGAATCAACCCATGAATCCTTGGATCGCTGGAAAAATCCTGCCCTGTGCTCCTATGCCATCCGGCAAATTGAACAGCATTACCAGAAAATTTGTCTTCACGATTTGTCCTCCGCCCTTAAAATCGACCCGTCTTATCTCTCCCGTGTTCTCTCCCAAAATCTTCACGTTACTTTTTTAGATTTGCTTCATACAAAACGCATTTTTGTTGCGCTGGAATATTTCTCTAACTCTAAAAAAATTGCCTCAACTGGAATATCTGGCCACAGATCTTGGATACTCTTCTGCTCACTATTTTTACTGTGTTTTTAAGAGATACGTGGGCCTTACTCCTTCCGAGGTCTGGCATCTGATGTCAGCATAACCTTTTTCAAGATCAAAGTGGTTTTGTGCCGCTCTTCTTTGCTCTATTCTCTGCATTTTTTGCAAAATTCCCTTTGCAGTTTTAGATAATATGGATACAACGTACAGCGTCTTACCGTAATTCCGGTTGAAACGCTGCGCGTCTTTTTGTTCTTAAAGTGTTCCAAGTGTCCCTTTTCAGCCCTTGGGGACGTGGACTTTTCGAGGAGTCCAACTCCACATAGTCAGCAGATCCAGCACATTGCTGCGCGAGCTGGGATGGGGCGCATCAGAAAACTACCACATCGCTCTCGTGTGCGGGATGCTGGACCTGAAGCGGTACACCATCCTGATCCTCAGCCTGTTCTGAGGCACTCCCTGCGCTCTCTCCCGCCTTTGAGCTGAAAAAAGCGCCCCGCTCATATGAGCGGGGCGCTTTTTTCACAGAGAATCGCTTGGGATCAGCCCTCTTTGATGGCAGCCTGCGCGGCGGCCAGACGGGCGATGGGCACACGGAAGGGGGAGCAGGAAACATAGTCCAGGCCCACACGGTGGCAGAACTCCACAGAGCTGGGATCGCCGCCGTGTTCGCCGCAGATGCCCAGATGCAGGTCGGGGTTAGCGGTACGGCCCAGCTTGGCAGCCATCTCGATCAGACGGCCCACGCCCTTCTGGTCCAGCTTGGCAAAGGGATCGTTCTCATAGATCTTCCTATCGTAGTAGGCGCCCAGGAACTTGCCGGCGTCATCACGGCTGAAGCCGAAGGTCATCTGAGTCAGGTCGTTGGTGCCGAAGGGGAAGAACTCGGCCTCCTTGGCGATATCGTCGGCGGTGAGGGCGGCACGGGGGATCTCGATCATGGTGCCCACCTTATACTTCATGTCGGACTTGACAGAAGCGATGATGGCGTCGGCGGTCTCGGTGACCACCTTCTTCACATAGGCCAGCTCCTTGACCTCGCCCACCAGGGGGGATCATGATCTCGGGGACCATGTTCCACTCAGGGTGCTTGGCCTGGATATTCAGCGCTGCCTTGATGACGGCGCGGGTCTGCATGGCGGCGATCTCGGGGTAGGTCACGGCCAGACGGCAGCCCCGGTGGCCCATCATGGGGTTGAACTCGTGCAGGCCGGCGATGATAGCCTTGATGTCAGCGACAGTCTTGCCCATGTCGTTGGCCAGCTTCTCGATGTCAGCCTCCTCGGTGGGCACAAACTCGTGGAGCAGGGGGGTCTAGGAAGCGGATGGTCATGGGACGGCCCTCCAGAGCCTCGTACATGGCCTCAAAGTCGCCCTGCTGCATGGGCTCAAGCTTGGCCAGAGCCTTCTCACGCTGCTCCACGGTATCGGAGCAAATCATCTCACGGATGGCGGGGATACGGTCCTCGTCGAAGAACATGTGCTCGGTGCGGCACAGGCCGATGCCCTGGGCGCCGAACTGGCGGGCCTGGGCGGCGTCATGGGGCGTGTCGGCGTTGGTGCGGACCTGGAGGCGGCGGTACTTGTCGCACCAGGCCATGACCCGGCCGAACTCGCCGCCAATGGAGGCATCTACAGTGGGGATGGCGCCGTCATAGATCTTGCCGGTAGAGCCGTCCAAGCTCAGCCAGTCGCCCTCGTGGAAGGTCTTGCCGGCGAGCTGGAACTGCTTATTCTCCTCATCCATAACGATGGCGGAGCAGCCGGCACGCAGCAGGTGCCCATGCCCCGGGCGACGACGGCGGCGTGGCTCGTCATGCCGCCCCGGACGGTCAGGATACCCTGTGCAGCCTTCATGCCCTCGATGTCCTCGGGAGAAGTCTCCAGACGGACCAGAACCACCTTCTCACCACGGGCGGCCCACTCCTTGGCATCCTCGGCGGTGTAGACGATCTTGCCGCAGGCGGCGCCGGGGGAGGCGGGCAGAGCAGAGCCGATGACGGGAGTCTTCTTCAGGACCTCGGCGTCAAACTGGGGGTGGAGCAGGGTGTCCAGAGAGCGGGGGGCTCGATCATGGCCACGGCCTTCTTCTCGTCGATCATGCCCTCGTCCACCAGGTCGCAGGCGATCTTCAGGGCGGCGGCGGGGGGGTGCGCTTGCCGTTACGGGTCTGGAGCATATACAGCTTGCCGTGTTCCACGGTAAACTCCATATCCTGCATATCCCGGTAGTGATCCTCCAGCGTGTGGCAGACCTCCACGAACTGGGCATAGGCCTCCGGGAACTTCTCGGCCATCTGGTCGATGGGCATGGGGGTACGGACACCGGCCACCACGTCCTCGCCCTGGGCATTGGTCAGGAACTCGCCCATGAGTTTCTTCTCGCCGGTGGCGGGGTTGCGGGTAAAGGCCACGCCGGTGCCGCAGTCATCACCCATGTTGCCGAAGGCCATGGACTGGACGTTGACGGCGGTACCCCAGGAGTAGGGGATGTCGTTGTCACGGCGGTAGACGTTGGCGCGGGGGTTGTCCCAGGAGCGGAACACGGCCTTGATGGCGCCCATCAGCTGCTCCTTGGGATCGGTGGGGAAGTCCTGACCGATCTTGGACTTGTACTCGGCCTTGAACTGGCCGGCCAGCTCCTTCAGGTCCTCGGCGGTGAGCTCCACATCCTGAGTGACGCCCTTCTTGGCCTTCATCTCGTCGATGAGCTGCTCGAAATACTTCTTGCCCACCTCCATGACCACGTCGGAGTACATCTGGATGAAGCGGCGGTAGCAGTCCCAGGCCCAGCGGGGGTTATTGGACTTCTTGGCCATGACCTCCACGACTTGCTCGTTCAGGCCCAGGTTGAGGATGGTGTCCATCATGCCGGGCATGGAGGCCCGGGCGCCGGAGCGGACAGAAACCAGCAGGGGGTTGTCCAGATCGCCGAACTTCTTGCCGGTGATCTCCTCCATCTTGACGATATACTCCATGATCTGCGCCTGGATCTCGTCGTTGATCTTCTGTCCGTCCTCATAGTACTGAGTGCAGGCCTCGGTGGTGAACCGGACGTACCGGCATGTCTCAAACAAGCCCAAGTCGCCGCCGCCCCAGTGGGGGCAGGCCTCCTTTGACAGTCGCGGAAATATTATACCTATTTGCACGAAATATTGCAACTGTCCGGCGGGAGTTTTTCACGATTTTTTCACATTTATGGCGATGTTGCCCTCAGTACTCCACCCCAGGCCGGGCCGCCGTCCCCAGGTCAAAGGGATGGCGCAGCTTGCCCATCTCAGTGATGTAGTCCGCCCGTCCCACCAGGGCCGGGTCGGGGTCCCGCCCGGTGAGGACCACCTCCCCCGCCGCACGGTCCAGGCAGGAGATCACCTCTTCCAGTGGGAGCAGGCCGGTGTTCACCGCAGCACAGACCTCGTCCAGCACCAGCAGTCCGCAGTCCGGCTGTGCCCCCAGTGTCCGGGCCTGCTCCGCCAAGGCCAGATAGCGGACCTGCTCCGCCTCCCGCTCCTCCGGGGTGAGCTGAAGGAGAATTTCACCCGCTCCGGCAGGGGGAGCAGGGTGACCTGAGGCAGCATGGCCAGGGCATAACGCTCGCCGCTGTCCGCCCCCTTTAGGAACTGCGCCACCACTACCCGCTTTCCCCGGCCCGCCATCCGCAGGGCCAGCCCCATGGCGGCAGTGGTCTTACCCCTTGCCCTCTCCGCAGTAAAGATGGACCATAAGCTCACTCCTTGTGTATGTTTTCGGTTTATTCTACCAGCTTTTTGGAAAAAAATATACCTCTTTTTTTTGAGGAAAGCTGGTGACAGGGCGGGATACCTTTGGGGCCGGCGGGGGGCCAGCCCGCCCCTACATCGGGATCAGGGCATGCGCACCATGCGGGGTATATTTGTTCCCAGCTTCCATGCAGGGGCAGGTCCCAGGCTCGCCCGGCCTATTGGCCCGTGTGGAGGAACGCCCCTGAGATGGGGCGTGAAGATGGACGGGAAGGAGATGAAACAGGCGCGCGGCTTTTTGAGCCGCGCGCCTGTGAGGTCAGGTCTGTCGTTCGCGTATCAGTCGGGGTAGCGGGTGTAGACGCGGTAAATATCTTCGTAATCTGCCCTTTGGTCTTCCTGAATTCTTCCTTTACTGTTTACAGTCACATAAAAGAAATCGTAGTCACTATCTCCCTGCGAATCCGTCACGACACCATAGGAATCATCGTCTTTGAACTCGATCACATCCCCTGCCTGGAGCTCCTTTTTGTCGCTCAAACGCTCATAGTCCAAATTTCCAAATACTTTATCACTGAGCATCCAGGCAAACCCTTCGGCTCCAGACAAATCATCTCCAAACACTTTGGAATCATAGTATTCCTTCATGTCCCAGGAGTCGATATCCTTCAGCTTCTTTTCCAAAAGGGCCTCTACATTGCTCTCATTAACCTTTTTCCATTGCTCAAGGTGTCGTCAGAAGAGGTGCTGTCGGGATAGCGGGTATAAATCGTAGTGATATCGTCAAAATAGGTCCAGAAATTCCAGTCGATTTCGCCGTCAGAGTACACGCTCACATAGTAGGCCCGTTCACGGTCTTCATCGATATCTATGACCACGCCATACAGTCCTTCGTCGTCATCATAGATGATATCGCCAATCTTCAGCTTACTGGTCTTGCTGTGCTTCGTATAGTCCACATCACCGAAGATCTCGTCGCTCAGGCTCCAGGCAAAGTCTTCATCATCGTCATCCCACTCTTTTCCATCGCCGTAATCCCTGTCGTCCTCGAACTCGCTCAGATATTTTTTCAACATTGCTCTCCGTGATGCTCTTGCCGTTGGTCAGTTCATCGTCAGAGGATGAAGAAGAGCTGCTGGGATAGCGGGTGTACATCTCGTCCAGGTCATCGAAATCAGCCTCGAAATCCCATGCGATCCTGTCCTTGGAATCAATGCTGCCGTAGGTGCAGACTTCGTTCTTGGTGTCCACATCCACCACGACACCCCACAGCTCATTCCAGCTGTCATAGATCACGTCGCCTGCCCGCAGGTCCTCGGCATATTTCACGCTCTTGTAATCCAGCTCGTCAAAGATCTCGTCGCTGATGGTGTAAGCAAAGGCCTCGTCGCCCTTGGCGGAGCCGAACACGTTGGAGGTATAGCGGTCGCTCATATCCCAGTCGTCGCCGTCTTCATAGTCGTCCATCAGGTCGTCCAGAAGGTCCTCCACGTTGGACTCAGTGGCCTTTTCTCCGTTGCTCAGGGTGTCGTCGCCGGAGGCCTTGGTGAGATAGCGGGTGTAGACAGTATCCCTGCTGTCCAGGTCGTCCAGGTCCGTGGTCTCCTTCCAGGTGATCCAGCCGCTGTTGTCACAGGTGACATAGGTGAAGTCATTCCGGTCCACAGAGACCACCACGCCGAAGTCGCTGCCGGAGTCGAAGCTGACCACGTCGCCCACCCGCAGGTCCGCGGGGTCCTTCAGCTTGCTGGCGGCCATGGCGCCGAACACCTTGTCGCTGAGCATGTAGGCAAAGGCCTCCACGCCGGTGGCGGTGCCCAGTTCCTTGGAGGTGTAGCTGCGGGTCATATCCCACAGGTAGTTCTCGGGATAGTCGCTCTTCAGGGCCACCAGGTCGTCATACACGTTGGACTCGGAGGGAGTCTTGCCGCTCACCAGCCGGTTGGAGTTGACGTAGGTGGGCACCTGGATGGTGGTGGAGGCGTCATACAGGGGGGAGCAGAGCACCACAGCTGCCTGGGCACGGGTGGTGCTGGCGGCGCCGTTGAAGTTACCGTTCTCATCGCCGCTGAGCAGCTTCCTGGCATAAGCCCCGGCCACCGCATTCTGGTAATTGCTGGGGATGGTGCTCCAGTCCTTGATGCTGATCCGGGCGGCCATCAGATCCAGTGCGCTGGGGTTCTCCCACCCCTTGGAGCCGGCCACGTTGACCATGATCTGGGCCATGTCATAGCGGCTGATCTCTGCGTTCACCATGGCCTCGGTCCAGCCGCCGGCGGCGGCGCGGCGCTGGGCAACAGTGGTGTTGCTCAGGATGCCCGCCGAGTAGGCTGCGGCCATGTAGGGATACCACCACTGGCCGGAGCTGTTCTGGTTGGCGGCCACCGCCGTCTTATAGAACATGTTGCAGATCATGGTGACGAACTGGGCGTTGGACAGGGTCTGCTCCGGTCCATACTGGTTGTCTCCGATGCCGGACACCAGCCCCTCTGTGGCGGCCCGGTCAATGTAATAATAGCCCCAGTAGGTGGTGGGCACATCGGTGAATGTAGTGGCGGCCGCGTAGGTGTTCGCGGTCAGCAGCCCCGCTCCCAGGGCCAGCGCCAACAGGCGCCGCAAACCTGTCTTCATCATTCTATTCTCCTTTTCCTGCGTTTTGTCATCCTAAAATTCTGGGGGCGGCCACCCCGTGCCACGGAAAATCGGGCAGAAGCCCCCTTTTTATTTTACTGTGTTTTTGTCCAAAAGTCAAAACATACCTTGCATATTTATGAAATTTTAATTTTTGGCCTCCTTCATTTTGTGAAGATTTTACCATGAACATTTTCCCTCCCTACCGCTATGATTTTCCTTCTCTTGCTGTCGACAAGAGCCCCGCCGGGATGCTATAATCACCATGAGGATCAGTCCCTATTGCTTAGAATAAAAAAGGAGCCCAATGATGAAGCAGATCATTTTATATGACAGCGCCACAGGAAACACAGAATATCTGGCCAAAGCCCTCTCCCATGCCCTGCCCAACGTCCCATGCGGTCCAGTCGGGTCCCTGGACTGCTCTAAAGCCGAGCTGGTCTATCTGGGTTTCTGGACGGACAAGGGCACCTGCTCCGACCGTCTGCGGGCTGTTCTCCCCTCACTGGCAGGCAAGCAGATCTTTCTCTTCGGCACCGCCGGCTTTGGTGCGGATCAGGCGTATTTTTCTCAGATCATCCGCCGCCTTGAGGGTGAACTCCCCAGAACTGCACCGTGATTGGCTGGTACATGTGTCCTGGACGCATGGGAGAGGGAGTGCGCCGCCGCTATGAGGCCATGCTTCAGGACCCCGTCTCCGCCGGACAGGCAGAGCTTCTGCTGAAGAACTTCGACGCGGTCCGCACCCGCCCTGATGAGAGAGATGCTCAGGCCCTGCTGGCTGCGGCGGGTCTGTAATTGCAGGCTATGCGCTGCTTTTTTCGCCCCCATGGAGGGGATCACAGGAGCCCTGTTCCGCCGGACCCACCGCCGGTTCTTCCCGGGGGTGGACCGGTATTTCATGCCCTTTCTCTCCCCAGCCAGCACCACGTGTTCACCCGCCGGGAGCTGCGGGACATCCTGCCGGAGCAGGACGGGGACCTGGATGCGGTGCCCCAGCTGCTCACCCGGAGCGGGGCGGACTTTCTCTGGGCGGCAGGTGAGCTGGCCCGGATGGGCTACCGTGAGGTCAACCTGAACCTGGGCTGCCCCTCCGGCACCGTCACCGCCAAGGGGAAGGGGGCCGGGATGCTGGGGCGGCCGGAGGAACTGGACCACCTGCTGGAGGACATCTTCTCCGCCTCCCCCACTGCCGTCTCTGTCAAGACCCGTCTGGGTATCCAGGACCCGGAGGAGTTCTGGCCCATCCTGGACATCTACAACAAGTATCCCATCGCCCAGCTCATTGTCCACACCCGGGTGCGGGAGGACCTGTACCGCCGCCCCGCCCGGCCGGAGCTGTTCCCCGCCATCCTGGCCGCCAGCCGCACCCCCTGTGCTACAACGGAGACCTGGTGACAGCGGCGGACTGCCGAGCTTTCTCTGTCCGCTTCCCCGGCGCAGGTCTGATGATGGGCAGGGGGCTGGTGGCCGACCCGGCGCTGGCCTCCAAGGCCAAGGGCGGGCCCGGCGCGGACCGGGACACCCTCCGCGCGTTCCACGACGCCCTCTATGAGGGCTATGCCCGTGACTTCGGCAGCCGGCGCAACGCCATGCTGCGGATGAAGGAGCTCTGGTCCTATCTCATCCACCTCTTCCGGGACCCGGAAAGCTATGCCAAAAAGCTGCGCAAGGCGGCGGACCCGGCGGAGTTTGAGGCCCTCACTGCCGGGATGTTCCGGGAGCTGGAGCTCCCGCCCGGCCTGGAGCCCGGGTTTCTGTTCTGACCCGCCCCAGGAGCGGGGACGCCCAAATAGAATGGCCCCGCTCTACATAAACTGAACGTGCCCCAGTCCCTGGGGCAGGAGGTCGCTATGCTGATCCGAGAACTTACCTTTGCCGCCATCGGCACCGGCTTTACCTGTCTGGCCACCGTGCTGGGAGCCGCCATGGTGTTTTTCTTCCGGGAGGACCTGAAACCCGCCACCCAGAAGATCTTTCTGGGCTTCGCAGCCGGCGTGATGGTGGCTGCCTCTGTGTGGTCCCTGCTCATCCCCTCTATGGAAATGGCGGAGGAGATGGGGCAGTCCCCCGCCCTTCCGGTGGGCGGCGGGTTCCTGCTGGGCGGGGCTTTCCTCATGGTCCTGGACCGGCTCACCCCCCATCTCCACATCGGCAGCAGCGATCCGGAAGGGCTGCCCGCCCATCTGAGCCGCACCACCATGATCGTACTGGCCGTCACCCTGCACAACATCCCGGAGGGGATGGCGGTGGGGCTGGCCTTCTCCATGGCCGCCCAGGACACCGGCAGCGGCGCCCTGGCCGGGGCAGTGGCCCTGGCTATCGGGATGGGGCTCCAGAACTTCCCTGAGGGGGCCGCCATCTCCCTCCCCCTCCGGTCCGACGGCGTGGGCACCGGCAGGGCCTTCGCTGCGGGCGCCCTGTCCGGCGTGGTAGAGCCCATCTTCGGCCTGCTCACTGTACTGGTGGCGGGCAGCGTCTCCCTGGTGATGCCCTGGGTCCTTTCCTTCGCCGCGGGGGCCATGATCTATGTGGTGGTGGAGGAACTGATCCCGGAGGCCCACCTGGGGGAGCACTCCCATGTGGGCACCGCCAGCGTCATGTGCGGCTTCCTGGTGATGATGCTGCTGGATGTGATGCTGGGATAAATGCCCCGGGGGACAGTCCGTGCTGTCCCCCGGTCCTGTTTTGTGCCCCCAGCGGGCAACGGAGCGCTCAGCGCTCCCTCCCCGCCAAACGGTCCAGCTCGGCCATCAGCTCGGCCCGGTGGTTGGGGAGACGGCCCTCCATCACCTCTTCCAGCAGGGCGGCCAGCGCCCGGCCCACCGCGGGCCCCCGCAGGCCCCGGGCCAGGGCGTCGTTTCCGTCCGCCTCCAGGTCCCGCAGGGTGAGGCAGGGCCTCTCGGCCAGGATCTGTCTTGCCAATGCCTCCACCTGCTCCCCAGCGGGCTGCCCCCGGAGCCTGGTCCGGAAATTTGGCCCCGGCGTCCGCTTTGGCCAGGGCGGTCCACTGGAAGAAGAGCTCCGGCCCCAGCCGCCCCAGCCACCGCTTCACCAGCCGGGGCTCCGGCTCCAGCTGGAGGTCGTGGCGCCGGATCAGGGTGACCACCCGCTCCCGCAGGGCATTGTCCAGCCGCAGGCGGCGCAGGCAGGCGTCCGCCAGCTCCGCCCCGGCGGCGGCGTGTCCGTAAAGTGGCCCACCCCCTCCCGGTCCACGGTACAGCACCCCGGCTTCCCCACGTCGTGGAGCAGAGCCGCCAGCCGCAGCCCCGGCTCCGCCGGGACCCACTCCAGAGCCCGGACACAGTGGGTGTAGACGTCGTAGCTGTGGTGGGGATTGCGCTGGTCAAAGCCCACGGCGGGAGCCAGCTCGGGCAGCACCTGTCTGGTGAGGACCTCCGGGCAGTCCAGCAGCACCCGGCCCGCCGCCGGGCCGCAGACCAGCCGCTTCAGCTCCTCCGCCACCCGCTCCCGGGAGACGCAGGCCAGCTGGGGGGCGCAGGCTCGCACGCCGGCGGCCGTCCCCTCCTCCAGCCGGAAGTCCAGCTGGGCAGCGAACCGCAGGGCACGCAGCAGACGCAGGGCGTCCTCACCGAAGCGGCGCTCCGGCTCCCCCACGCAGCGGATGACCCCCGCCGCCAGGTCGGCCCGGCCTCCGAAGGGGTCAGTCAGGCCGGAGGGCTCCCAGGCCTAGCGTTTATGGTGAAGTCCCGGCGGGCCAGATCCTCCCCCAGATCCCCCGTGAACTCCACCCGGTCCGGGCGGCGGTGATCGGTGTACCGCCCCTCCCGGCGGAAGGTGGTCACCTCCACCGGCAGGCCGCCGGACAGAACGGTGACCGTCCCGTGCCGCACGCCGGTCTCCACCACCCGCATGGGGGCACAGGCCTCCCGGATCTGCTCCGGCCGGGCGGAGGTGGCCGCGTCATAGTCGTGGGGCGTCCGGCCCATCAGCCTGTCCCGGACGCAGCCTCCCACCAGGACGGCCCGGTGTCCCGCAGCGTTCAGCCGCTCCAGCACCGCCAGCGCCCGCAGGTCCCATCCCTCCATCTCCATTCCTCCTCTCCAGAGAGCCCCGGTCGGTCTCTCTCCTATTCTAGCAGAGTCTGTCCTGGCTGACAACGGCGGGTCCCGCCTCTCCATTTTTATCTTTGACTGATTGGTTCCAACTCTGGCCATTTCACTACACATTGATTAAGACATAAAAAATATGGTAAAGTAAGTAAAAAGACAAATTGGAGGTTGTTTGGACTCCCAAAGGAAGGAGCAAGGGACACCATGATACCTTTGGAAGAAAGAAATTTTGTGATAAGCGCATGTCAAAAATTACAAGAGCGGGGTTGGTTCCCTGGCAAGGAATTTGTGTCATCTTCCATTACTGAACAGGACATTGCTACATTTGAGCAAGAGTATCAGGTCAAGCTGCCCCTCTCTACAGGGCTTTTCTGACTTCATTCCGGCTTCCTCAAAACATTCGCAATGACAATTTTCTATGCTCTATTATTGAAGACAAAGGAGACCTTGGCCCACTCTGGTTGGCAATCGACTGCCCACAATCTATGAACGAAGTGTCAAAAAACATAGAAATTTTGCAAGAGATCCGTGATTTTTGTGAACTACCGGAGGACTGCTTTCGAAATTTGATTCCCATTGGCGATTGGGGAGGTGGTTGGGGGCCGCTGTGCATTGATTTGTCCATACCAGAGGAGGAGATTGATGAAAACGACCCACTCACCTGGTCTTTAGTCTGGTTTGACCACGAGGAATTTGATTGGAATGAAGAATACCTGAGTGAAGATGGACTGCTTCACGGAAGTAAGGCTCTGCCGGATTTGAAGAAATTACTGGAATTATATTTTTACGGAGCATTGGAAGAACGCTTTGAGCAAGAGGAGGGTATCAAACCCACTTACGAATGGTATCAGGATACCTTGAAATGATAACTGCAACTGCCAGTTTGACCGTCGGTTGCCCGCCTGGTCATTTTGCTGTGGTATTTTCAAATCAGCTTTTGGCAGTGCAGCAGAAAAGGGGCCCTCGCCTTTGAAAGGAGCGCTTATGACACAGGAACTTCTCTCCGGACTCAACGGATATGACATCCCCTGCCGGCACACCATCCAGGGCGGCGAGTCCATGGTCTGCCCACGGCTTCGGCAGCAGCAAGGACAGCCCCCCGCCCAGCTGCTGGCCGGGGAGCTCCCCGGCACGGCATCGGCACCCTGGCACTGGACCTCCCCGCTCACGGGGACAGCCCGGTGGACGGGGACGCTCTGAGCATCCGCCACTGCCTGGACGACCTGGCCCGGGCAGAGGCCCGGCCCTGGAGCTGGCCCCTGGGGCCCGGGTGGTCTATTTCTCCTCCAGCTTCGGGGCCTACCTGAATCTGATCTACCTGTCCACCCGCCCCCACCGGGGGACGCGGTCCTTCCTGCGCAGCGCGGCGGTGGAGATGCCCCTGCTTTTCCATTCCCCCCACGCCGGAGCAGGCGGAGGAGCTGGCGCGGCAGGGCTTCCTCATGCTGGACCAGGGCTACGTCCGCCCTCTGAAGCTGACCCCTGCCTTCCTGGCGGATCTGGATGCCCACGACCTCTTTTCAACTGTACCGCTCCGGGAAGGAGCGGGTCTGTATGATCCACGGGGATGAGGACCAGACCGCCTCGCCGGAGGCGGCCCGGCGCTTTGCCCAGACCTTCGGCGCCCGTCTCATCCAAGTGCCCGGCGGGGGACCACAGCCTGTCCGGCCCCGGCATGCCCCAGCTGGTGGTCCGGGAGGCCCTGGAGTTCTACCTGGCTGAGCCCTCAGCACAGCTCGATGCCCTCGACCTGGACCAGCTCCGCCCGCAGGGGTGTCCAGCTCTGTCACCTGTCTCACCCCAAAATACAACTTTTTATATATTATAGGGGAGAAAACAATTATTTTACAACTGTTTCTCCCTGTGCTATCCTGATCTCACCTGATGAAACTGTGAGGTGACACGCTGTGAGACCGCCGCCCTGACCCGGGGCTCCATCCCGCCCCAGCTGGTGTCGCTGGCCCTCCCCTGATTTTTTGGGAACATCCTCCAGCAGCTGTACAACACCATAGACGCCATGGTCATCGGCCGCTTCGCTGGGGGAGACCGCCTTTTCCGCCATCGGGGTGGCGGGGACGGTGATGAACCTGTTCCTTTTTTCTCCTCAGCGGCTGCTGCACAGGCATCTCCGTCCTCTTTGCCCAGCAGTATGGCAGCCGGGATCTGGCCGGCTTCCGGCAGGAGGGGTTTCTGGCCTCTGTCTTCGGCGGCCTGTTCCCTGGTGCTGAGCCTGGCCGCCCTGCTCCCTGCTGCGGCCCCTGCTGACCCTGATGCAGACCCCGGAGGACGTGGCCCGGCTGGCCGCGGACTATCTGGTGGTCATCTTCGGCGGCCTGCTGGCCACCTTCTTTTACAACCTGTGCGCCGCCGCCCTGCGCTCTGTGGGAGACACCCGCTCCGCCCTGCTGGCCCTGCTGGCGGCTATGGCCGCCAATCTGGCTCTGGATCTGCTGTTCGTGGCCCGGCTGGGCATGGGCATCGCCGGGGCGGCCTGGGCCACGGTGCTGGCCCAGCTGCTCTCCGTGGCGCTGTGCCTGCTCTATCTGGCCCGGCGCTATCCCCAGCTCCTGTTCCGCCGGGAGGACCGGCGGCTGGACCGGGGCCTGCTCCGCCGGACGGTGAGCTATGGGGCGGTGTCCGCCCTGCACCAGTCCAGCCTCTACATCGGCAAGCTGCTGGTCCAGGGGGCGGTGAACTCCATGGGGACCCCCATGATCTCCGCCTACACCGCCACTACCCGCATCGAGGGCTTCGCCAACTCCTTCGGGGACAGCGGGGCCCAGGCCGTCTCTGTCTTCACCGCCCAGAATACCGGAGCCGGGGAGGAGCGGCGGGTGCGGGAGGGGTTCCGTACCAGCTTTCTCATGATGCTGGCCCTGGGCGCAGTGATGTCTGTGCTGCTGTACGCTGCCGCCCCCCCGCCGCCATCGCCCTGCTGGCGGGGGAGACCTCCTCCTTCACCCAGACCAATGGTGTGGCTTACCTGCGGATGGTGGGGTGCTTTTTACATCCTCTGCTTCCTGGGAAACACCTTCGTGGGCTACTTCCGGGGCCGGGGACAGGTGACCGTCCCCGTCTACGGCACTATCATCCAGATCTCCGCCCGGGTCATCCTCTCCTACGCCCTGATACGCCCCATGGGCCTGTCCGGCGTGGCCCTGGCCACCGGCCTGGGCTGGGTGCTGGTGGTGAGCTTCCACTCCCTCATGTATTGGCGCACCCGGAACCGCTGATCCCTCCGGCACAGTACCAAAGGGGAAGCGGCCTCCTGGACTGTGCCTTTTTCAGGAACGTGGCTTCTCCGCTTTTTGGACAGAAAGGCCGCCCGGCTCACGCCGGGCGGCTTTCGTCTTCTTATTCTCCGTAATAGGCCTTCAGGTACATCTCCTTGATCTCACTCATCAGGGGGTAGCGGGGGTTGGCGCCGGTACACTGGTCGTCGAATGCCTGCTCCACCATCTCATTCAGGTGGTCAGGAAATACGTCTCGTCCACGCCGTAGTCCCGGATGGTGGCCTTGATGCCCACCCGCGCCTTCAGCTCCTCGATGGCGGCACACAGGTTATCCAGCTTCTCCTGGTCGTTCCCGCCCCGGACGCCCAAGGCGTCCGCCACCTGGGCATAGCGCTCCAGGGTGTGGGGGGTGGTCATACTGGGGGAAGGTGCCCATCTTGGCCGGGACCTGAGCGGCGTTGAACCGGAGCACGTGGCAGATCATCAGGGCGTTGGCCACCGTGGGGCAGGTGGTGGAAGGCACCCAGCTTGTGGGCCATGGAGTGGCACACTCCCCAAAAAGGCATTGGCGAAGGCCATGCCCGCCATCGTGGCGGCATTGGCCATCTTCTCCCGGGCCTCCGGGTCGCTGGGGCCGTTGTCATAGGCCCGGGGCAGGTAAGTGAAGATCATCTGGAGGGCCCGCAGGGCGATGCCGTCGGTGTAGTCGGTGGCCATCATAGAGGCGTAGGCCTCCAGGGCGTGGGTGACAGCGTCGATGCCCGAAGCGGCGGTGAGCCCCTTGGGGGGCGTTCATCATCATGTCCGCGTCCACGATGGCCATGGTGGGCATCAGCTCATAGTCCGCCAGGGGGTACTTCACCCGGAGCGCTCGTCGGTGATGACGGCAAAGGGGTCACCTCAGAGCCGGTGCCGGCGGAGGTGGGGACGGCGATGAAGGCGGCCTTCTCCCCCATCTTGGGGAAAGTGTACACCCGCTTGCGGATGTCCATGAATCGCATGGCCATGTCCATGAAATCGGCCTCGGGATGCTCGTAGAGGACCCACATGATCTTGCCGGCGTCCATCGCCGAGCCGCCGCCGATGGCGATGATGCAGTCAGGTCCGAAGGCCCGCATCCGCTCCGCGCCCGTCTTGGCACAGGCCAGGGTGGGGTCGGGAGCCACGTCATAGAACACGTCATAGGCGATGCCCATCTGGTCCAGCTGGTCGGTGACCGGCTTAGCATAACCGTTTGCGTACAGGAACTGGTCGGTGACAATGAACGCCCTCTTCTTGTCCATCACCTCCCGCAGCTCCCGCAGGGCCACGGGCAGGCAGCCCTTCTTGAAATACACCTTCTGAGGTGCCCGGAACCAGAGCATGTTCTCTCTCCTCTCCGCCACGGTCTTGATATTCAGCAGATGCTTGACGCCCACGTTCTCCGACACGGAGTTGCCGCCCCAGGAGCCGCAGCCCAGAGTCAGGGAAGGGGCCAGCTTGAAGTTGTACAGGTCGCCGATGCCTCCCTGGGAGGAGGGGGTGTTCACCAGGATGCGGCAGGTCTTCATCCGCTGGGCGAAGCGGTCCAGCTTCTCCCGCTGAGTCACCGCATTGAGGTAGATGGAGGCAGTGTGGCCGTAGCCACCGTCGGCCACCAGGCGGTCGGCCTTGTCCAGCGCGTCGTCAAAGTCCTTGGCCTTGTACATGGCCAGCACGGGGGAGAGCTTCTCGTGAGCGAATTCCTCAGAGGGCTCCACGCTGTCCACCTCGCCGATGAGGATCTTGGCGGTCTCAGGCGTCTGAATGCCGGCCAGTTCGCCGATGCGGTGGGCGCTCTGGCCCACGATCTGATTGTTCAGGGAGCCGTCGATGAGGATGGTCTTTCGGACCCTGTCCGTCTCCTCTCCTTTCAGGAAGTAGCAGCCCCGGGCGGCAAACTCCGCCTTCACCTGGTCGTAGATGGGGTCCAGGACGATGACACTCTGCTCCGAGGCGCACACCATGCCGTTGTCAAAAGTCTTGGAGTGGATCACCGAGCTGACCGCCAGGGCCACATCGGAGGAGCTGTCGATGACGGCGGGCACGTTGCCAGCGCCCACGCCCACGGCGGGCTTGCCCGGAAGAATAGGCCGCCTTCACCATGCCTGGTCCGCCGGTGGCCAGGATCAGGTCCACCTCCGCCATCAGCAGGCCGGTGAGCTCCAGGCTGGGCACGTCGATCCATCCCACGATGCCCTCCGGCGCGCCGGCGGCCACCGCCCGCCTCCAGCACCAGCCTGGCGGCGGAGACAGTGCATCCCTTGGCGCGGGGATGGGGGCTGATGATGATGCCGTTGCGGGTCTTCAGGGCCAGCAGCACCTTAAAAGATGGCGGTGGAGGTGGGGTTGGTGGTGGGGATCACCGCACCGATCACCCCCACAGGCTCCAGGAGCTTCTTCACGCCAAAGGCGGGGTCCTCCTCCACCACGCCGCAGGTCTTCACGTTCTTATAGGTATTATAGATATATTCTGAGGCGTAGGTTCTTGATGACCTTGTCCTCTACGACCCCCATGCCGGTCTCCGCCACAGCCTCCTTGGCCAGAGGGATGCGGGCCTGGTTGGCCGCCATGGCAGCGGCCTTGAAAATGGCGTCCACCCGTTCCTGGGAATAGCGGGCAAACTCCTGCTGGGCCTGACGGACCCGGGTCAACAGTGCCTCGAAGCTCTCTTTGCTGTCTACCACAGAATACTGGGCTTTCTTTGCCATATCGCTGTATCTCCTTTCCAAATGGAGCGGTGGCCCGCCCCTTAGAATCGTTAATTTTTTAACGATTCTATTGTCAATATTTTAATAAACATTTTGTCATTTGTAAAGAGGAGATTTCCATGATATCTTTTCTCTTTTTTTGTGAAAATCGCCCAAAATGGAGAACTCCGCTCTGGTGACCTGTTTCCGCATGTCTTCTTATTTCCGGAAAGATCTGAAAAACCTCTGGTGTACCGTGCCGCCGCAGGTGCCCCCTTCCATCCAGTCAGGTCAGCAGAACGGACGTGGCCCCCGCCGCACGGTGAACGGAAGGCTACGCACCATGCAGAGGCCGGTCTCCCCCAGTGAGCCGCCCCCAGTATAATAAGCGCATGATATGCGCCCCTGCACAGGCCCCCGGAAGGCCGCCGGGCGCTCCCTCGATCCGGGGCGCTTGGCCCGGGGCCGGAAACTGCATCATTTTCGCCCTTGACATTTCCTCGGAACCTGTTATAAAATAAATGCCGCTCGCTCGGAGGGCAAGTCATTCGCTGGAAATGATGAGCCGGATAAGGCGGCAGACTGAGATGTCTGCTGAACTTATCCGGCTTTTGTTATGGCGCGGACCACCCGGACTGCCGGGGCACAGCCTTTCTCCGGGCCGCGACAAAATACTCAGGAGGAATGATAAAATGGGACGACCGCGCAGCTTGACGGAGGGGAACATCTTCAGCTCTCTGATCCGTTTTGCCGTTCCGGTTCTCTTCACACTGTTCCTGCAGGCGCTCTACGGCGGCGTGGACCTGCTGGTGGTGGGCCAGTTTGCCCAGACGGCGGACGTCTCCGGCGTAGCCACCGGCAGCATGCTGCTCCAGACTGTCACCATGGGTGTCACCGGCCTGTCCATGGGGATCACCATTCTGGTGGGGGAGCGGATCGGCCGGCGGGAGCCGGAGGATGCGGGCCGCGCCATCGGCGGCGGCATCTGCCTGTTCGCCTGCTTCGCCGTCCTGCTCACTGCCGTCCTGGTGGGTGGAGCCGAGGTACTGGCCCGGCTCATGCACGCGCCTGAGCACGCGTTCCATCAGACGGTGCTGTACATCCGCATCTGCGGGGCCGGCTCCCTCTTTATTGTGGCCTACAACGTCCTGGGCTCCATTTTCCGGGGGATCGGCGACTCCAGGACCCCTCTGCTCACCGTTGCCATCGCCTGCGTCATCAATATCTTCGGGGACCTGCTCCTGGTGGCCGGGTTCCACATGGGGGCCGCCGGGGCCGCCCTGGCCACCGTGGCCGCCCAGACCGTCAGCGTGCTTGTCTCCCTGTTCCTGATCCGCCTGCGCCGCCGGTCTCTGCCCTTCGCTTTCTCCCGGCGACACCTGCGCTTCCACCGGGACATTATCGGCGCTGAGCTGCGGCTGGGCACACCGGTGGCCCTTCAGGAGCTGCTGGTGGGGACCTCCTTCCTGCTCATCCAGGCCATCGTCAACTCCTTCGGCGTGGCGGCCTCCGCCGGCGTGGGGGTGGCGGAAAAGGTGTGCGTCTTCATTATGCTGGTCCCCTCCGCCTATATGCAGTCCATGTCCTCCTTTGTGGCCCAGAACATGGGGGCGGGCAACCCGATCCGGGCGAAAAAGGCCCTGAAGTATGGCATCCTCACCTCTGTGGCGGCCGGCCTGGTGATGGCCCTGCTCACCTTCTTCCACGGTGACCTTCTCTCCGCCATCTTCTCCCCGACCCGGAGGTCGTGGCGGCCTCCCACAGCTATCTGAAGGCCTATGCCATCGACTGCTGCTCACTCCCTTTCTTCTTCTGCTTCACCGGCTACTACAATGGCTGTGAAAAGACCCTGTTCGTCATGATCCAGGGTATCATAGGTGCCTTCTTCGTCCGCATCCCTGTAGCCTATCTCATGAGCCGCATGGCGGGGGCCACCCTCTTCCAGATCGGTCTGAGCACTCCTGCCTCCTCTGTGGTCCAGATCCTGCTCTGTCTGTCCATGTTCCTCTTTCTGGAGCGCCGCTCCGCTGGACAGAGCCATGCTTCTTTGAAAGGAAGTGCCGATCCATGAAAATCATTACCGTCAGCCGGGAGTTCGGCAGCGGCGGCCGGGAGCTGGGCAAGCGGCTGTCCGACTGCCTGGGCTGGCCCTACTACGACCGCGAGATCATCTCCGCCGTTGCCCGGAGGAATGCACTGGACGAGGGCTATGTGGAGGATGCACTGGAGCAGGGCGACTTTCGCGGCGTCCCACTGACCATCGGCCGCACCTTTGCCTATCTCCCCTCCATGCCCCATGACTCCCGGCAGCTGCTTCAGGAGCAGCGCCGCGTCCTCCGGGCCCTGGCCGCCCACGGGGACTGCATCATTGTGGGCCGCAACGCGGACCTGATCCTGGCGGAGCACCGCCCCCTGAAGCTGTTCGTCTACGCCGATTTGGAGTCCAGGCTCCGGCGGTGCCGGGAGCGCGGCTCCGACGACGAGCGTTTCACTCTCCGAGAGCTGGAGCGGAAGCTCCGGCAGGTGGACCAGCACCGGGCCCGGCACCACGCCATGCTCTCCGACCTGCCCTGGGGGGAGCCAGGAGGGGTATCACCTGTGCGTGAACACCACCGGCCTGTCCCTGAAGACGCTGGCCCCCTGGTGGCGGAGTATGCCCGCTCCTGGTTCTCCCATCAGGGGACCCCCTGACCCGCGGCCGAAAAAAGAGACTGTCGAAAAAGTCTCAGGCTTCAAGTGTTTCCCCCGACGCACATGCCGCCGGGGAAAACAGGTCAGAACTTGATTCGCGCCTGCGGGCGCGAACTACGCGAGTCTTTTTTCCCACAAGCTGAGCGCCCCGGACGCCTGAAAAGGCGTCCGGGGCGCTTTTTTCCCATCACCGCGTCAGCTGCGGATCAGGCAGATGCTCATCGCGCTGATCTGGGGCGGGATACTGGCGGTCATCACACCGTTATAGGTGATGAACACCTGATTGCCTACGGCAAAACAGCCCGCGATGGACGTATTCACAAGGACCTGCTGGGATGTGCTCTGGTCTTGGACCAGGAGCTGACCGTTCCCCACCTGGAGGACGGTGGCTTGCATCGTTGTCAAAAGGATCACCTCACATCAAGTGGATGCACCCCCATTATATGCCGGAGCCGGGCGGGTGTGCCTCCCGGGGCCCGCCAGGAGATCCTGGGGCAAGGTGTACGGCACCGGGCAACTGAGAGGGCCGTCCCGCCACACTTAGGGGGGATATCCCCGGCCGCATGGCGGCACAACAGTTCAGAGAGGAGAGAACACAATGAGCTTGTATCCAAACAAGATCCAGGTGGACGGCGTTCCCTGCGGGCTGATCCTGCGGGGAAGCGCCAACGGGACCTATCTGGCCGTCTTTGAGCGGGAGATGGCGGAGCTGGCCCGTATCGAGCAGATCGACTGGTCCCGCCCCGCCGTTGTGGGGGAAAGCCCGCTGCCCGCAGGGTATGGCTTCCAGGTCCGGGACATCCGGTACGCCCACGCTACCCGCAGCTACACGGTGCTTCTCCAGACAGCGGAGCAGTATCTGGGGGATGTGGCCGGCTTCCAGGCCCAGTTGGGGGAGCTGGAGGAGACTCTTCAGGAGAAGCAGGCGCTCCTCCAAGAGCAGGAGTCGATGATCGCGGCGCTTGAGCAGGCAGGCAGCGCCGCCCAGCTGCGCTCAGAGCTGGAGGATGCCTATCAGAAGGGGGTGGAGCTCTGTGGCTGACATCGTGACCCTGGCCCTGGAGGAGCTGGAACACCGGGGCGGGGCAGACGCCCTGGCCCTGGCAGGGCGGTCTGTGTCCGGCGAGGCCGACGGCACCGCCCTGATCGCGGAGGAGCAGGCCATCCCACCTGGCGCCCCCGCTCCTATCTCACGGAAGAGACTCCGGTGGGCAAGCCCTACCGGTGGAACGGACAGGTCTACCGCCTCTGGCAGCAGCACGACGCCACCGGTCAGCCAGGCTGGAGCCCGGACTTGGCTTTCTCCCTGTGGGACATCTGCCACACCACGGACCCCGCCCTGGCCAAGGACTACCTCCCGCCTCAGGGTAGTCGGGGACTGTGGCAGACGGGAGAGTGCTGTGTGTTCGGCGGACGCGTCTGGCGTTCCCGTCAGGATAGGAACGCGTACAGTCCTGGCGAACTGCCGGCAAGCTGGGAGGATCTAGGCTCCGTCCAAGGGAGCTCCTTCTCCTGACAGGCTGTTCCAATCCTATTTTCTCTCGTACCTTATCGATCGACTGGGCGCCGTCGCAGGACGGCGCCTAGTCGTTTTTATTTTAAATCGCGAATTTTATCTTCCATTTTATTCTTTTTTATTTTTATTTTTCCATTTTTTCTTTGCGTTTTTCGGAAAGCGCGGCTTTCAGACAGGCCATGCTTGACGTCTTATCAATTTTTGTACTACAATAGCTTCCCAGAATCTATTTTGAATTTGCAGTTTATCCTATTCTTCCCCCGTCCGAAAGATACTCGAGCGGGGATAGAGGGGATCTCATATGCTTTTCATTCTGCCGCAAGGAGATGAGTTTTATCAAACGCGTTGCCATTATAACTGGCTTCTTAGCCCTCTTCCTCGGATTTTTTGTGGGCACCCTGTGCCCCGCCCAGTACCTTCCTGGAAAGAGCGGGGAGACGGCCATGACCCCGTCTGTGGTCAACTCCATTATTGTCTCCGCAGGGTCTGCCTCCGCTTCCGGCAGCAGCTCTGCAAATACCTTGCCAGCGTTCAATTCCAGCGACAACTTTCCCCTGCTCAGCTCTGCCTGTGCAGTGGTCCGCGCCATTCAGGAGCGGGATTATGATACTCTGGCCGCTTTCGTCCACCCGGAGGAGGGCGTTACCTTTACGCCCTATTCCACTGTTGACCGGGACAGCGACCTCCGCTTCACTGCCGCTCAGGTCCGGCAGTTCTCCACTGATCAGACGGTGTACACCTGGGGCGTGTCCGACGGCTTGGGCAGCCTGATCGAGCTGACTCCAGCCGAATATTTCTCCACCTATGTGTTCAATACCGACTACACCCAGGCCCCTGAGATCGGGTGGACCGTATTCTGCAGAGCGGCAACGCTTTGGAAAATTTGACCGACGCATACCCCGGCTGCCGTTTCGTTGAGTTTCATTTTCCCGGCCTGGATCCCGCCAACGCCGGGCTGGACTGGTGTTCCCTGAAGCTGGTCTTCTCCCCTTCCGACTCCTGCTGGCAGCTGGTAGGCATCATCCACAGTCAGTGGACGATCTAGTCCCTTTTTAAAACGCGCCCTCTCCAGCTCCGGTTCGGTCGAGGGGCGCATTTTTTTCTTTGCTTGGGCCCGGATACGGCTGGGCCTCATATTCTTTGCTTTTTGCCGTAAATCTTTTTTCCTGGATGTGCTGCGTTTTGGATATCATCATCGTTGGCAATGGAAAAATGGGCTTCAGCCTGGCCGACCAGCTCGCCAGTGAGGACCACAGCATCACCATCGTGGACACCCATGAGGCCGCCCTGCGCCGTGCCTCTGACACGCTGGATGTGATGTCCGTCAAGGGAAATGGTGTCTCTGCCGCCGTCCTTCGGGAAGCTGGGGCAGAGCACGCCGATCTGTTGATCGCTGCCACCAGCACCGATGAGGTCAACATGGTCTGCTGCCTCACAGCCAAAAAAATGGGCACCAGCTACACCATCGCCCGGATCCGGAACCAGGAGTACACCTCTGGCCTGGCGGAGCTGAAGCGGGACCTGGGCATCGACATGGTCATCAATCCGGAGAATGCCACCGCTGTGGAGATCTCCCGGCTGCTGCGCTTCCCCTCCGCCGCCAATATCGAGACCTTCTGTCGGGGCCGGGTGGAGCTGATGGGCTTCCGCCTGTTGGAGGATGACTTTCTGGTGGGCAATCCGCTTCAGGACCTGTCCAGCCAGGTCAAAAGCTCTCCCTCCTGTTCTGCGCCGTAGACCGGGACGGCGAGGTCATCATCCCCAACGGCTCCTTTGTGCCCCAGGCAGGGGATAATCTCTACCTCATCGGCCGTCCCACCGGCCTGGATCAGTTCTTCCGCCTTCTGGGCCGCTACACCCCCAAGGTGCGGCGGGTCTTTCTCGTGGGCGGCGGTAAGATCTCTCTGTATCTGGCCATCCTGCTGGAGAAGATGCAGATGCAGGTCAAGATCGTAGAACTCAGCGAGGCCCGCTGCCGTTTTCTCAGTGAACTGCTCCCCCATTCCACCATCATCTGCGGCGACGGCACCGATCAGGAGCTTCTGGACTCAGAGAACCTCTCCTCCTGTGATGCCTTCGTGGCTCTCACCGACCGGGATGAAGACAACCTCATCATCTCCCTGTACGCCGCCCAGCTGGGCCTTTCCAAAGTCATCACCAAATCCAACCGGCAGAACTACAACCGTATCGCCCAGGCCGTTGGTCTGGACAGCATCATCTCCCCCAAGCAGCTGGCCACCTCCCACATTCTCCAGGTGGTCCGGGGGATGCAGAACTCCCAGGGCAGCGTGATGAACGCTCTGTACCGCATCGCGGATGGGGCCGCCGAGGCCATGGAGTTTACCGTCACCGCCTCCACCCGCCATCTGGGCACGCCCCTGCGGGACCTGTCCCTGAAGCCCGGCATTCTGGTGGCCGTGGTGGCCCGGGGGGCGAGATCATTATCCCGGAAGGCTCCACGTCCATCCAAGAGGGGGACTCTGTCATCCTCATCTCCCGAGACAGGCGTCTTCAGGATCTCAACGACATCTATGACGAGGGCGAGCACACCTTCTCTGCCCCGGGGGGCATGTCATGAATCTGAAATTGGTATCCCGGCTGGTGGGCCGCGTCCTGCTGGTCGAGGCATTCTTCATGCTCCTGCCGCTGGCGGTCGCCCTGCTGTACCAGGAGGACCCCGCCCCCTTCCTGTTGACCATCCTGCTGATGGCCATTCTGGGACTGGCCCTGTCCGCTGTACCCGCCACCCGGCATTTCTACGCCCGGGAGGGCTTCTTTGCCGTGGGCCTGATCTGGCTGGTCACCGGCGTGATGGGGGCGCTCCCTTTCTACTTCTCCGGCACCTTCCCCTCCTTTGTGGACTGCCTGTTTGAGTCGGTGTCCGGCTTCACTACCACCGGTGCCACCATCCTCACTGACATCGAGGCCCAGCCCCGTGGCATCCTCTTCTGGAGGGCATTCACCCACTGGCTGGGCGGCATGGGCGTGCTGGTGCTGCTCACCGCTCTGCTCCCCTCCCTGGGCATCCGTTCTCACTACCTGACCCAGGCGGAGAGCCCGGGCCCGGTCTTTTCCAAGCTGGTCCCCAAGCAGTCTCAGACCTCCAAGATCCTCTACGGGATCTACTGCGCCATGACACTGGCCGAGGTCGCCCTGCTGAAGCTGGCCGGGATGCCCCTGTATGACGCCTTCATCCACGCCTTCTCCACCGCGGGGACCGGCGGCTTCTCCAACCGGAACGCCAGTGTGGGGGCCTACGGCAGCCCCGTGCTCGAGATGATCATCGCGGTCTTCGCCCTGCTGTTCTCCATCAATTTCGCCATGTACTTCCTGTTGCTGTGCCGCCGCTTCCGGGAAGTGCTTCAGAGCGATGAGCTACGCTTTTTCCTGGTGGTGGTGGGCCTGTCCACCGCCGTCATCGCCTTCAACATCCGGCACCTGTACCAGGGGCCTCTCCAGTGCCTGCGCTATGCTTTTTTCAGGTCTCCTCCATCATCTCCACCACCGGCTTCGCCACGGCAGACTTCTGCCTGTGGCCTCAGTTCTCTCAAATTATCTTTATCCTGCTGATGCTGTGCGGCGCCTGTGCCGGTTCCACCGGCGGCGGCATCAAATGCTCCCGCATCCTGCTGGCTGGCCGGGCCATCCGCCGGGAGGTCCACCGCATCATCCACCCCCGCTCTGTGGAGATCGTGAAGCTGGACGGCAAGCCGGTGGACGAGTCCACGCTCGCCTCCGTGCTCCTTTTTATCTCCTGTTATGCCATGATCACCCTGGGTGCCTCCCTGGTGGTCGCCCTGAACGATTTTCCCTTTACCGAGACCCTTACCTCCGTCATCACCTGCATCAGCAACACAGGCCCGGACTGGGCGCTGGTGGGACCGGCCGGCAATTTCTCCGCTTTCTCCCCCTTGAGCAAGCTGGTCCTCTCCCTGTGCATGATCATCGGCCGCCTGGAGATCTTCCCAATTTTAGTCATGTTCAGCCGCAGCACCTGGCGCCGGGTCTAGGCAGATCTCTGCGTTTTTTCTCCATTCCTGCGGTTTGTTTTTTACTTAACGATAAATTTTCTATTGCAAAGTCTAGTATGGTACAATATGACCATAACAGCGGTTGCATGGAAGGGCCTCCTCTGGCGGGGCTTTTTCCGAAGCGCAGTGTGTTGAATGATGGACAATCTGTTCTGGATCGGTTTCGTGGGCGCGGCCATTGCCATTCGTTTGCCTGGCTCCAAAGCCGCAGGGTTTCGTGGGCAGTGCCACAAAAAAAAAAGATGGCCGCCTCCAGCCGCAGGGCCAACGCCTATCTGAAGCACCAGTACACCACTGTGGCGAAGGTCTTTCTGGTGGTCTTCCTCGTCCTGCTGGTGATTTGGCCTTTGGCCACCGGGATCTGATGCTCTCCCAGTTCACCCCCTTCGCCTTCCTCACCGGAGGCATCTGGTCCGGCCTGGCGGGCTTTGTGGGCATGAAGATTGCCACCTCCTCCAACGCCCGCACCGCTCAGGCCGCCAGCGAGAGTCTCAACAAGGGCCTGCGGGTGGCGTTCTCCTCCGGCTCTGTCATGGGCTTCACCGTGGTCGGGCTGGGTCTGCTGGACATCTCCATCTGGTTTGTGATCCTCCGTCTGGGGGCCGGGATCGACGCGGTGAGCTGGGCAACATCATGGTCATGTTCGGTATGGGCGCCTCCTTCATGGCTCTGTTCGGCCGCGTGGGCGGCGGCATCTTCACCAAGGCCGCCGACGTGGGCGCCGATCTGGTGGGTAAGGTGGAGGCCGGTATCCCGGAGGACGACCCCCGGAACCCCGCCGTCATCGCTGACAACGTGGGCGACAACGTGGGCGACGTGGCCGGTATGGGCGCTGATCTGTATGAGTCCTACGTAGGCTCCATTCTGGCTACCTTCGCCTTGGGCGCCTCCGCCGGCCGTATGGCTGGGAGGGCATGATCCTGCCCATCCTGCTGGCCGTGGTGGGCGTGGTGTGCTCCGTCATCGGCACCTTCCTGATCCGCACCAAGGAGAACGCCACCCAGAAGTCCCTGCTGGCTACTCTGCGCAAAGGCACCTATACACCGCCGCCGTGCTCCGCCGTCATCGCCGCCCCCGTCACCTATTACATCATGGGCTCCTGGGGCCCTTACATCGCCATTCTGGCGGGTCTGGTGGCCGGCTGCGCCATCGGCTATTTTACCGAGTACTACACCTCCGACACCTATAAGCCCACCCAGGGCCTGGCCGACTCCACCGAGACCGGCGCCGCCACCACCATCATCGGCGGCATCTCCCTGGGCATGAAGTCCACCGCCGCCCCCATCGTCATCATCGGCGTGGCCATCATCGTCTCCTTCCTGGCCGCCGGCGGTTCCCTGACCACCAATTTCTCCAAGGGCCTGTATGGCATCGGCATCGCCGCGGTGGGCATGCTGTCTACCCTGGGCATCACCCTGGCCACCGACGCCTACGGCCCCGTGGCGGACAACGCCGGCGGCATCGCCGAGATGAGCGGACTGGGCGGAGTCCGTCCGGCAACCGCACCGACGCCCTGGACTCCCTGGGCAACACCACCGCGGCCACCGGAAAGGGCTTCGCCATCGGCTCCGCCTCCCTCACCGCCCTGGCCCTGCTGGTCAGCTATG
>VOFI01000575.1_pt1 | contig 62001 bp, 64 predicted proteins | sample 5384131 | NCBI WGS metagenome assembly VOFI01 (sample SAMN12384728, study PRJNA508395) | human gut metagenome | isolation source: healthy gut H | host: Homo sapiens
CAGTTCGCTGCCGGGTATTTCGCTGGAAGAAAGCAACAAAATGGGACATCGTGCCGAGGAACTGCTGCTGACAATTCCCGAAATACAAACGGTAGCCCGGAAGACGGGACGTGCCGAACTGGACGAGCACGCGCTTGGCGTGAACGTCTCGGAAATCGAAGCTCCGTTCGAGCTGAAAGACCGTCCGCGCAACGAGCTCGTTGCCGAAGTGCGCGAGAAACTAGGAACGATCACCGGTGCAAATATAGAAATCGGTCAGCCTATCAGCCACCGAATCGATGCCATGTTGTCCGGTACAAAGGCAAACATCGCCATCAAACTTTTCGGCGACGACTTGAACAAGATGTTCTCACTCGGCAACCGGATAAAGGACGCTATCGGAGATATACCGGGCATTGCCGACCTCAACGTGGAGCAGCAGATCGAGCGTCCGCAATTGAAGATTCAACCGAAACAGGAGATGCTTGCCAAGTTCGGGATTACCTTGCCGGAATTCTCGGAATATGTCAACGTTGCCCTTGCAGGAAAAGTGATCTCGCAGGTTTATGAACAGGGAAAGAGCTTCGACCTCATCGTAAAAGTGAAGGATGACGCACGGGACGAAATGGAGAAAATCCGCAACTTAATGGTAGACACCAACGACGGCCGCAAAGTGCCTCTGAACTACGTGGCGGAAGTGGTTTCGGCCATGGGACCGAACACGATCAACCGCGAAAACGTGAAGCGCAAAATCGTGATTTCCGCCAACGTGGCCGGCACTGGCACTGATCCCGTTGGCACTCGGCGGCGACTTGCCCGGAAACGAAATTCAAAGTCCAATGGCCAAAGTTATCTTGGGCGGACTTTTAACCTCTACGTTCCTGAACGGTTTCATCGTTCCGATTGTTTACCTGATGATGCACCGCCGGCCTACCGACGCTGCACCGGAGCAAGAATCCCTCGCGACACCCTGCTAATCATCAGCCAGACGTAATAGAAGAAACAAATAAAAGAAAAAGTATGAAACGGATTATCATTATAAGTTCTTTTGCTGCCACTGCACTCTTCACCCTGACGGGGGGTGTGCAGGCACAGAACAGCATAGAACAGGTATTAAAAAATATAGAAACGAACAACAAGGAGTTGCAGGCGAACGCCCAACTGATTACCTCGCAGAAACTGGAATCCAAAACGGACAACAACCTGAACCTTGGTTGCAAAGGCGAAACAATCGGCGAACTCGTCGGGGTATGCCACGCGCAATAAACTGAACCGGTTGAAGGCAGGGGCTTACGACAGCCAGGCGGACGTATTCCGTCAGGACAAACTGTTGCAGGCGAAAGAAGTCTGTCTGGACATTATCATGCTCCGCCAGCAGAAACAAATTCTCGAAGAAAGGCTCCGCAACGCGGAAGTACTCGCTGAAATGTATGCCAAACGTCTCCAAACCGGAGACGCCAACGCCCTCGAGACGAACAAAATCAATCTGGAATTACTGAACGTCCGCACAGAAGCCTCACTCAACGAAACGGCGCTCCGCAACAAAATGCAGGAACTGAATACGCTGAACGGCAATATCCCGGTGGTCTTTGAAGAAAGCCGGTATCCCCTCACTCCTTTTCCCTCCGATTACCAGATCTTGAAATCGGAAGTGCTCTCCGCCGACCGCACGTTAATGGCGTTCAACAACGAAAGCCTCGTTGCCCGCAAGCAGATCGCCGTCAACAAGTCGCAATGGCTGCCGAAACTGGAACTGGGCTACCGCCGGAACACGGAAACGGGTACTCCTTTCAACGGCGTAGTAGTCGGCTTCTCTTTCCCTCTTTTCGAAAACCGGAACAAGGTGAAGATTGCGAAAGCACAAGCTTTGAACATCGACCTGCAAAAAAGAAAATGCCACGTTGCAAGTTGAATCCGAATTGTCACAGCTCTATCGTGAAGCCAAAGCACTGCATAACTCCATGGAAGAATATAAAAAGACGTTCCGGTCGCAACAGGACTTGGCATTGCTGAAACAGGCACTCACCGGAGGACAAATCAGCATGATAGAGTATTTCGTAGAAGTATCCGTCATCTACCAGAGCCACCAGAACTATCTGCAACTCGAAAACCAATATCAGAAAGCAATGGCACGGATTTACAAAAGTAAGTTGTAGGCCTTATCCGGCCTTTACAACACGCGGATCTTTTCCGGCAAATACCCGCTACGGATACGCCATTCCTGCGGATAAAGATTATTAGCCCGGTTGCCGATATTCTTCACAAAACCCAGAGGAATATTTCGATAAGTGAGCAAAACATACCCGCGAGGGGCTGTCGCCGGCAAAGTGACAGCCTCTTTCCGCAAATAAGCGATTGCTTGTTCATAACTCACCGCCTCGGTTGCAAAAACATCCTGCCGCAGAAGAAGGGCACTCATGGCCAAGGCATGGGCGGGAATCAGATCTTTTCCTTTCACCTCGCCAACCGAAACGCCTGCCTGCACCACCCGCAAATGTTGTTTCATGGCAGCCAGTTCGGCTACGCATTGCTGAGGAAACGCGTGTATTTCAGCACCTTCTGCCGACAAGACGTACTTTCCGGCACACTCATCATGCAGCCATTTTCCGGCCGTTGCCATGTTTTCCTTGGAGACAGGCGAAGAAGAGGCTCCCCCACCTTTCTTACCTTTTTTCCCGGCGGATTTTCCTTTCGGAAACGAATAATAATCGGCATAACTGTCCTCCCCTGCCATTTCCGGTTTGCGGAGTACGGACAAGAAAAAGCCTTCACCCTTCGTCTTATGCGGGAAAAAGTGATATACGGAAGCCGATTCGCCGCACAGCAGATTTCCTGTGATATTCCACTCTTCCCGAATATCTACCGCCAACGATTCCGCCCCAAATTCCTGCAGAATCCAACGGACATTTTCTTCGTCCTCTTTCGTGTTATATGTACAGGTACTGTATATAAGAATGCCTCCGGGTTTCAGACTCGGCCAAACGTCCGCAATAATCCTCCGTTGCCGTTGCCAGCAAATTTCCACATTCTCCGGACTCCATTCTTCAACGGCCACCGGATCTTTACGGAACATCCCTTCGCCGGAGCAAGGCACATCTGTCAGAATAACGTCAAAGAAAGAAGGCAAAGCCGAAAAATCAGCCGGGTCGTTATTCGTAACCACCACATCCGGATGTCCCCATTTCGTCAGGTTCTCCGCCAAAATCTGCGACCGGTTCCGGATTACCTCGTTGGCAACCAGCAAACTACCTTCGGGCAACACACTACGAGCATGGGTCGATTTCCCTCCCGGAGCGGCACAAAGGTCGAGCATCACCACCGGCTTCGTGACATGCTGCCGGAGCACCTGTTCCACGAACATCGAAGAAGCCTCCTGCACATAATAACACCCTGCATGAAACAACGGGTCGAATGTAAAAGTGAGCCGTTCGTCGAGGTAGATTCCCTCCGAAGACCAGGGAGGTTGAACCGATAGAGCATTTTCCACTTTCAACCGATGAACTTTCAACCGATTCAGCCTAATGCTCACAGGAGGTTCCTGCTGCAAGGCGGAAACCAGTTTTTCGTATTCTTCGACGCCCAACAAAGCGCGGGTATATTCTGTAAAAGAAGCGGGTAAATTCATTTTCATTTATTAATTTGCGCAAATATCAAAAATATTTCGTCTCTTTGCAACTTTCTCGGATACTAACTGCGTCTAACAGACAAAGAAACAAATTAAAAAATAACAAATATGAAGCAAATTCTAATAGCATTATTGCTCGCATTCACCACTTCGACAGTAATTAATGCACAAAAACAGAGTAGCATTGAGAAGGATTCTACCGAAAATGTGAAAGTGACCCTTTCGAAAAAGACAGACACCAAGGCGGATGAATCCAACACAACAGTGACGGTGATCGGCGTAGATACAACGGCGGGCAAGGACGCAAACAGTGTCAGCTCCTCCGGAAGCAGCCACGGAAAAGTTGGTTTTACCTTCGAATCGGATGACAACGACCTTCCCTTCGGCAACCTCAGCGACACGATCAGCGGAGGGATCCTGATCTCTATTATCGCAATCGTCGCCGTCTTCGGACTGCCCGTATTTATCTTGTTTGTAATCTTTTTCTTCCGCTACAAGAACCGGAAAGCCCGTTACCGCCTTGCCGAACAGGCCATTGCAGCCGGACAACCGCTGCCGGAAAACTTTATCCGCGAAAACCGGCCGGCCGACCAACGCTCACAAGGCATCAAAAACACCTTTACAGGGATCGGACTTTTCATCTTCCTCTGGGCCATCACCGGCGAATTCGGAATTGGAGCAATCGGACTGCTTATCATGTTTATGGGCATCGGCCAATGGATAATAGGCAGCAAACAACAGAAAACAGATGATATTGATCCTTTCCGGATGAACGTTTCCCGGAAAAGAGACATCGACACCCGGAACAATTCTGCTGCCGGAAACAATTTCGGTACCCGAAACGATCCCCCCACCGGAAACAATTTCGATGCAGCCGCCCCTTCGGCAACGCAGCAGGAAGAAAGAAACGGAGAAAAGAGCGACGAAAATAAATGAGCCAAATCAACGATATATCGCTAGTCGCACAGGTCGTAGTGTTCAAAAACACCAGGGCCTTCGACCAGTTGGTGAAGAAGTACCAGTCGCCCGTGCGGCGGTTCTTCCTGAACCTGACTTGCGGCGACAGCGAATTGAGTGACGATTTGGCGCAGGATACCTTCATCAAAGCATATACCAATCTCTCTTCTTTCCACAATCTGTCAAGTTTCTCTACGTGGCTGTACCGTATTGCTTATAATGTTTTTTATGATTATATTCGCAGCCGGAAAGAGACAGCCGGCTTGGACACAAGAGAAATAGACGCCATCAACAGCACCGAACAGGAGAATATCGGGCAAAAAATGGATGTCTACCAGTCGCTCAAAATGCTTAAAGAAGTGGAAAGAACCTGCATCACCTTGTTTTATATGGAAGATTTAAGCATTGACAAGATCGCAGGTATTACCGGAATACCGGCAGGAACGGTGAAAAGCCACCTGTCGCGTGGAAAAGATAAATTAGCAACGTACTTAAAACAAAACGGTTATGACAGAAATAGACAATGATAAACTCTTGCGCGACTTCTTTACCGAAAACAGGCAGGAGATAGCGGACAGGGGATTCAGCCGCCGTGTCATGCACCACCTACCCGACCGCAGCAATCGGCTGGCACGCATTTGGAACGCCTTCGTCATGGCTGTGGGAGCCGTACTTTTCGTCTCCTTAGGTGGACCGGAAGCTGCATGGGGAACGATTCGGGAAGTATTCATCGGCATGATTAATCATGGAACAACAAGTCCCGACCCGAAATCAATCATTATCGCAAGTGTAGTGTTACTGTTTATGGCTGCGAGAAAAGTAGCTTCATTGGCATAGGCGGTACGGAAATGTTAAGATTTAACAGTCCTGTCCGGCAAGGAAGACTATCAAAAAGAGGAAACGCCGTTCTTTGTATACAGACCAGGGCATTCCTGCACGCAGAAAGGGCGGTTTAACGCAGTGTTAAACCGCCCTTTCCGTATCACACAAATCACGGTTATTACTTACTGATTATCAATATAATACATCACATTCCCTTGCTTATCTCCCTGTTTACTCCAAACAGTCGGTCTTCACATAGTTACAATTTTGACAAGTAAGGCTTCGCGGCTGCGTACCGAAACAGTTAGTCCTCATAATTTTTCCCTTACTAATAAACCTGTCCGACTGTTAAACAATAATAAATCTACCCTTTGTTCCCGATTAGCCCAAACATAGATGTTGTATCTTTGTTGCTCTGTAAACTAAAATAGAGAGAAAAGTTTTGAAATTACGTATATTCATTTTATTCCTGTTCCTGCCTTTATTGCGTGCCCAGGCAAGCGTCATCGACAGTTTGATGACCCAACCCCGGGATTCTATCGGACTCACGAGTGATTCCCTTGTACTGCATTTTTTAGAGGAATCGGGTATACCTATCTCCGATAATAATAAAGTGAAACTGCTGAAAAGCGGGCGGGAAAAGTTTATCGACTTGTTTGAAGCAATCCGTCAGGCCAAGCACCACGTGCATCTGGAATATTTCAACTTCCGAAACGACTCTATCGCCAACGCCTTATTCGCCCTTCTCGCCGAAAAAGTAAAAGAAGGTGTCGAAGTGCGGGCAATGTTCGACGCTTTCGGCAACTGGTCGAACAACCAGCCGCTCAAAAAAAGACATCTCAAGAAAATCCGTGAACAAGGGATTGAAATCGTCAAGTTCGACCCGTTCACTTTCCCTTATATCAACCACGCCGCCCACCGCGACCACCGGAAGATTGTCGTAATCGACGGAGAAATTGCTTATACAGGCGGAATGAATATCGCCGATTATTATATCAACGGACTACCCAAAATCGGAACCTGGCGTGATATGCACATGCGTATCGAAGGGGATGCAGTCAACGATTTGCAGGAGATTTTCCTTACAATCTGGAACAAGGAAACCAAGCAGAACATCGGTGGGGAAATTTATTTCCCTCAACATGAAGACAGTACAAATATCGTTGTCGCTATCGTAGACCGCACTCCGAAGAAAAACAGCCGTATGCTGAGCCATGCATACGCCATGTCGATCTACTCGGCACAAAAAAACGTACATATCGTCAATCCTTATTTCGTGCCGACTTCTTCTATCAAAAAAGCGCTCAACCGGACAATCGACCGGGGAGTGAACGTAACAATTATGGTTTCGTCCGCCTCCGACATCCCTTTCACGCCGGATGCCGCACTTTACAAGTTGCATAAGTTGATGAAACGGGGGCAACTGTCTATATGTACAACGGAGGATTCCACCATTCAAAAATAATGATGGTAGACGACTTGTTCTGTACAGTCGGTACTGCCAACCTGAACAGCCGCAGCCTCCGATACGACTACGAGACGAACGCTTTCATCTTCGACAAGAAGACAACGGCGGAACTGAACACCATGTTCCGCAACGACATCGAGCACTGCACACAGTTGACACCGGAATTTTGGAAAAAGCGCTCTCCATGGAAGAAGTTCGTCGGCTGGTTTGCTAATTTATTCACGCCATTTTTGTAATTTTGCACAAAGAGGATGACTAAAAAGCCAATAGTATCCCAAACTCTCCTCTTTCCCGAAAGAGGGAATTGGAGAGGCTACCGACTTTTAAGCACAGCCTTGCAAATGCATTAACGCTTTGATAATTTACTCATTATGAAACAATATCTCGATTTACTGAACCGTGTGTTGACTGAAGGCACGGAGAAAAGCGACCGCACCGGTACCGGAACGATCAGCGTGTTCGGTCACCAAATGCGCTTCAACCTCGACGACGGCTTTCCCTGTCTCACCACCAAGAAATTACATCTGAAATCAATCATATATGAATTGCTGTGGTTCCTCCAAGGAGACACGAACGTGAAATACCTGCAAGAACACGGCGTCCGCATCTGGAACGAATGGGCGGACGAAAACGGTGATCTGGGACATATCTACGGCTACCAATGGCGTTCGTGGCCCGACTACAACGGCGGATTCATCGACCAGATCAGCGAAGCGATAGAGACGATCAAACAAAATCCGGACTCACGCCGGATTATTGTCAGCGCATGGAACGTAGCGGATTTGAATAACATGAACCTCCCTCCCTGTCATGCGTTTTTCCAGTTCTACGTAGCGGACGGACGACTGAGCCTCCAACTTTACCAACGCAGCGCCGACATTTTCCTCGGCGTGCCTTTCAACATTGCTTCATACGCACTGTTGCTGCAAATGGTAGCGCAGGTGACGGGATTGAAGGCCGGAGACTTCGTTCATACATTCGGTGACGCACATATCTATCTGAATCATCTGGAACAGGTCAAACTGCAACTGTCCCGCGAACCGCGTCCGTTGCCGCAGATGAAAATCAACCCGGATGTGAAAAGTATCTTCGATTTCAAATTCGAGGATTTCGAACTGGTGAATTATGACCCGCATCCGCACATCGCAGGTGTGGTAGCAGTCTGACCCCGGCACGATGCAGACGGAAGAATATCAAACGAACTTAATCTGTATGAGTAAAATATCTATTATAGCGGCCGTAGACCGCCGCATGGCTATAGGATTCGAGAACAAACTCCTTTTCTGGTTGCCCAACGACTTGAAACGTTTCAAAGCACTGACCACGGGAAATACGATTGTTATGGGAAGAAAAACTTTCGAATCACTCCCCAAAGGCGCCCTGCCCAACCGCAGGAATGTCGTTCTGTCTTCAAATCCGGCTGCGGAATGTCCGGGAGCGGAAGTATTCCCTTCACTCGAAGCGGCTCTGCAAAGTTGCAAGGAGGATGAACACGTATATATCATCGGCGGCGCAAGTGTCTACCAACAGGCGCTTCCCTTTGCCGACGAACTTTGCCTGACGGAAATAGACAACACCGCACCGGAGGCTGACGCCTTTTTCCCCGAAATCTCGCCCGCCGTATGGCACGAAAAAAACAGAGAAGCTCATCCTGCGGATGAGAAACATCTCTGCTCGTATGCATTTGTTGATTACGTAAAAGCGTAAAAAACAATTATTACAACTTATTAATCTTCGTCTTCTACGTCGACCATAATCGGCATCTGCCGTTTAATGGCTTCGTGGAAGGAGATTAGCGTTTCGGTACGCGCCAAGCCCAATGGTTGCAACTTATCGTGAATAATACTCAGTAAGTGGTGGTTATTCTTCGCATAAATCTTGATAAACATATCATATTTTCCGGTGGTGAAATGACATTCTACCACTTCCGGAATCGCTTCCAAGGCTTTTGTCACCGAATCAAAGGACTCGGGGTCCTTCAGATAAATGCCGATATAAGCGCAAGTCTCATATCCGATTTTCTCGGGGTCGATAACATACTCCGAACCTTTTAATATTCCGAGATTAGTCAGCTTCTGAATGCGCTGATGAATGGCCGCGCCGGAAACGTTACAAGCTCTTGCTACTTCCAGAAAAGGAATACGCGCATTGCCGGCTATTAACTTCAGAATCTGCTCATCTAAAGCATCTAATTGATGATGTCCCATATTTGAATCAAATTGTTTTAATCAATGAATCTTTTATGCAAAGTTAGCGATTTTTCGGCAACAAATACTATAATTTATTACTTTTATTTGCAGAAAGCGGATAAGTCAACAATAGTTTGTACCTTTGTGGAAAACATAAATATACTATTTATATGAAACAATTTTGCTGTACACTGCTTTTTTTCCTTGCCACTCTGACAAGCTACGCGCAAAATTTTGCGGACTTTTTTCAAGATAAAACACTACGAGTGGATTACATTTTCACCGGAGACGCCAACCGTCAGGCGATCTATCTGGACGAACTCTCACAACTGCCTTCCTGGGCCGGACGACAACACCATTTATCCGAACTTCCCTTGGCGGGAAACGGGCAAATTATCGTGAAAGACGTTGCCACCGGACAATGTATTTATAAAACATCCTTTTCTTCACTGTTTCAGGAATGGCTGTCGACCGATGAAGCCCGGACAACCGCCAAAGGATTCGAAAATACGTTTCTCCTGCCTTTTCCCAAGAAAACGGTAGAAGTAGAAATTACGTTATATTCGCCCCGTAAGGATGTTATGGCAAACTTCAAACATATTGTATCGCCCGGAGGATATTTTTTTAATCCACAAACGCGGCACATCGCACGTCACCCCGCATCGTTATATGTTGCAAAGCGGCAGCGAGAAAGACTGCATTGATGTCGCCATTCTCGCCGAAGGATATACGGAAAAGGAAATGGATGTTTTCTATCAGGATGCGCAACGTACCTGCGAAAGCTTGTTCTCACACGAACCGTTCCGGTCGATGAAACAGAAATTCAATATCGTCGCCGTAGCCAGCCCGTCTACCGACAGCGGCGTAAGTGTCCCCCGTGCAGACCAATGGAAGCAAACTGCCGTCCACTCGCATTTCGACACGTTCTATTCCGAACGTTATCTGACTACCAGCCGGGTGAAATCGATCCACAATGCGCTGGCGGGAATCCCCTATGAGCATATTATTATCCTCGCCAACACGGATGTATACGGCGGAGGAGGAATCTACAATTCCTACACGCTGACCACTGCGCATCATCCCATGTTCAAACCGGTGGTCGTCCATGAGTTCGGACACAGTTTCGGTGGACTCGCGGACGAGTATTTTTACGAGGATGATACGATGACCGACACTTATCCGCTGGATGTGGAACCGTGGGAACAGAATATCACAACACGGGTGAACTTCGCCTCCAAATGGGAAGATATGCTCCCTCCACACATACCGGTACCTACTCCGGTTGCCCAACAAAAGAATTACCCGGTAGGCGTGTATGAAGGAGGTGGTTATTCATTCAAAGGTATTTATCGCCCGGCGTACAACTGCCGCATGAAAACCAATGAGCATCCCGAATTTTGCCCGGTCTGCCAACGCGCAATCCGCCGGATTATCGAATTTTATGTGCCATAAAGAAATAACGTTTGTCAAACTTAAAAACCCAAGCCTTTATGATTAAGCTTCAACCGATCAGCACATCGGATTTACAACATTACAAGTTTATGGAAGAACTCCTCGTTGATGCATTTCCACCGGAAGAATACCGTCAATTGGAAGAGTTACGCGAGTATACCGACCGGACGGGCAACTTTCATAATAATATCATCTTTGATGATGACCTGCCTATTGGGTTCATCACGTACTGGGATTTCGACCGCTTCTACTATGTAGAACACTTCGCCACCAATCCCGCCCTGCGCAACGGCGGATACGGGAAACGGACGTTGGAATACTTGTGCAACCACCTGCAATTGCCTATCGTACTGGAAGTAGAACGCCCCGTAGAGGAAATGGCAAAACGCCGTATTTGTTTCTATGAGCGTCAAGGATTCACCTTGTGGAAAAATGACTATTATCAGCCGCCCTACAAGCCCGGAGATGATTTTCTTCCGATGTATTTAATGGTGTACGGTGACTTGAATCCGGAAAAGGATTACGAAGATATAAGACATAAGCTCCACACTGTTGTTTACGGGGTAAAAGGAGTAAAATCAAAAAAAGCAAATCAAAGTAAAGTAAAACGCTTCCAATTCAGACCCCTCCTTGGAATGGAGATAGCACCGACTGGTTAAATGACCACCAAATTTTTAAATATACAAATAAAAAAACAAATTAACTAATTATTTCTCAAACCACGTTTAGTAGCTGAATAGTTAATCTTCAAAGCATAAGATTTTCTAAGAGCATTTTTTACGTCAGTAACAATACCCATCTTAGTCTTCTGGTCTACTTTCAGAGACACAGTCATTTTGGCAGCGTCACCCTCACTCATACTTGCACGTTCCTGGAAAATGAAGTCTTGTACTTCACCCACTTCAGCATAGCTGTCGTTGAGCTGAATACGACTTTCAGTACCCATTTTCGCGCGATATTCTTGTGTAGGTTCCCCTACATAAATGAATGTTACCAGTGATTTCTTCTCCAGTTTTTCGAGTTCAGTACCTTGCGGAAGTGTAAACTGCACCTTTAATGTTACCTCACGCATCGTTGTTACAATCATAAAGAAGAACAACAAGGTAAAGATAAGGTCAGGCAACGAAGAAGTATTCAATGCCGGCATTTCACGTTTACCAGTCTTATTAAATTTTCCCATTACTTACTTCTTTTTTTCTCCGTATTTTTTAGGTTCTGCTTCAGAAATTCGTTGCGGATAAATTTCACGAATCGCTTTTTGCTGATCGTCATTCAATTCCGAGTATGTAGCTCCGAATTTTTCTGTTGCTAACTCGTCTCTCAATTCATTGTATGCAGCCACCAATTCGTTCTGCACGCTGATATATGCCTGATAAGAAGATCCACGGTCATTCTGCAAAGAAATTACGTGCTTGTCATTAACCATATATGTACCGAAGAATTCCACATTCTTTTGTGTCTTTTCCGGCATGTTCTCTGCGTTATTAACGTTAGCAATAAATTCTTTGGCTTTCTGTCTCAACTGATCAACTCCGATATAATCATTTCCGCACATCAAAGCATCATCTTTATTCAGATAAACCTGCAGGATGTTACGTTCTTTAATCTTATCGGTAGTATCATCATTCTGTTCTTCGGGTGGTGGAGGCAAAAGTCTTGCCAAACCACGGTCCGTATCCATTGATGTCGTAATCAAGAAGAAGATCAGCAACAAGAAAGCAATATCCGCCGTAGAACTTGAGTTAATATCAGGAACTTTTCTTTTTCCTTTTGCCATTTTAATTACTTATTTAATCGAGTATCCTCAATTGATTACGATAATTTTTTCTTTATACCACTCACAATGATTGCAACAACTGTCACAAACAACAAGATGTAAATAGAATAAAGGAACATATCAGTCAGTTTCAGCCAGAAATAAACGTTATCTGTACCTTCATAACCCGGGATATTCATCGGCGTACCGCTACCCATAGCCCAAGCTATAATTAAAACAACAACCAAAAGAACCAAACCAAGCAAAGATTTGATAGCAGAAGCCGGATTATCTTTTAAAGCTGCACCAAATTGGAATACGGCAGCAATCACAGTAGCTGCGATAGCGATACCAAACAAAGCATACATCAAATAGAGTAAGGCGTCTGTTTGAGCCGGCTGCCACATTTCGGGATCTACTCCCGGAATCACTGCATCGCCCGTAGCGTCTCCTCCAAAGAAGAAGATACCCATTACGATGAGGATAATGGCAAACATCGCATACAGTGCGTAATACGATGCTTTATATGTTAACTTACTCATCTCAGATTATTTTTTGTATTTCAAGTTATATTTGATTACCATGTCAAGCAAAGAGATAGAAGAATCTTCCATTTCGCTTGTAAGAGCTTCAATCTTAGCAAGTACGTAGTTGTAGAATACCTGAAGAATCAAAGCAACGATCAAACCGAAGATAGTTGTGATCAAGGCAACTTTCATACCACCTGCTACAACCGTCGGAGAGATATCACCTACCTGCTGGATTTTATCAAATGCCTGCACCATACCGATTACAGTACCCAAGAATCCGAGTGACGGAGCCATTGCGATAAACAGTGTGATCCAAGAACATCCTTTTTCAAGGTAACCAGCCTGTACACCACCGTAAGATACAACTGACTTCTCAACTACATCAATACCTTGATCGATTCTCATCAAACCTTGGTAGTAGATAGAAGCAACAGGACCTCTGGTGTTACGAGCAATGTCTTTAGCAGCTTCAACATCACCTTTTTCCAAAGCAGCTTCGATAGATGCCATGAATTTTCTTTGTGTTGATTTCAGCCAAGCTCAAATAAATGATACGTTCAATACAGAAAGCCAAACCGATCACCAAAGCGATAGCTACCAAACTCATGAAAGATGCAGTACCTTCGATGAATTTAACTTTGATTTCCTTGTGAATACCACCCTCTTCTGCAGCAGGAGCAGTAGCTGTAGTAGCTTCAGCGGCAGGAGCAGCTTGTTGTTCAGTTTGTTCTGCTGCAGGAGCGTCTTGAGCCTGAGCAAGTTGAATTGAGCCAAAAGTGAAGGCCCCAATCACAGCAACAATTGCAAATAACTTTTTCATTGTGTGTCTAATTTTTAAGATTAATTAATTGATTATTATTTATTGTATTTACTTCACATTTCTCTTTTCATTACGCGGAGAGACAGGGATTCGAACCCCGGATACACTTTTGGCGTATACACGCTTTCCAGGCGTGCCTCTTCAACCACTCGAGCATCTCTCCCTATGAGTTTTCCGCATTTTCAGCTACAAATGTATTCCTTTTTTTTCTTTTCCTAAAGCATTATCCCTTTTTTATCTTAAATAAATACTGCAAATTAATATAATTTAAAACCTTTCGAACCTTATTTGCGGATTACAAACACTTTTAGCGCGTTTTCGGTAGTGACTTGTGCAACGTACTCCGGATTCATCTGATAAATCTCAGCTATTTTCAGAAAGGTGTCCCGCACATTGGCGCTCTCATTCCTTTTTCCGCGATTTGGGACGGGAGTCAGATAGGGGGAATCGGTTTCGAGCACAATACGCTCCAAGGGAACTGTCCGCAAAGTGTCCGGCAAAGTTGACTTTTTAAAAGTGACCACTCCGTTAATACCCAGCATAAACCCTTCAAACTCCAACAACTTCGCCGCCTCATCGGGCGTCCCGGTGAAACTATGAAAAATACCGGTCAATGGGGTGTTTTTATAGGTTTTCATTACCTTATATATATAATCGAACGCCTCCCTGGAATGAATAACAATAGGAAAATTGTATTCAAGCGCCCACTCGATCTGCTTTTCAAGGACAAACAGTTGCTCGTTCAGGAAGGTTTTATCCCAATAAAGGTCCAGTCCTATTTCGCCGATTGCCACGAAGTTGTTCGGGGCCGACAGACGTTCACGTACAATTGCCAGTTCCCGCTCATACGTCTCGTTGACCGAAGTCGGATGCAGACCGATCATCGGATAACAAAGGTCCGGATAATCGGCGCAGACAGACAACATTGGTTCGATTGTCATACTGTCAATATTGGGCATGAAAATATGGGAAACGCCTGCTTTCCGTGCACGTTCCATTACCTGTGGCAAATCTTCGGAAAATTCTTCTAAAAAAAGATGAGAATGGGTATCTATCAGCATGTCAGTTCGTTTTCTTCTTTTACTTTTTCGCTGGAACGGTAATAATAGATCAATCCGTAATCACGGCATTTATCCAGTCGGACTTCATTCGGAGTGACGTCCTGATATTTAGTTTCCACCTGATTCCAGATGTCCAGAATTAATTCGTCGGCACGACCACGCATGGAAGCGAGTTCTTCCAAGCTGCGATTGGTTAGTGCCTGAAGGTTTTTCTGCCGTTCATAGCTGTCAAGGAAGATGTCGTAATGCACTTTCACGCGCGCAATGGTCGGATTGTAAATGGGTATGCCACCTTGGGCAGTCCGTTGCTGTTCGCCTTCGATTATTTTCTTTCCCCACTCCACCAAAGCGGCTTCGCTCAAGAGGTCGGGCACTACATTCGCTTCGGGCAACCCGTACATATTTTTATGCGATGTTTTAATTTCATCCCGCAGTACAGCCAGGTTGAGTACCTGAATAAAGTGGGAAATATACAGACGGGCCGTTTTTACATTAGCCTGATGTTTGCGGCTGGCCTTCGCCTGATTGTCATAACACTGTGTATAGTAAATCTGCGCCGCTTCAAACCTTTGCAGGAAATTGCGTGCTTCGAACAATGTTTTCAATGAAATAGCCAAATCACGGACACTATACAAATCGCCCTTTTCGACCGCTGCTTTCAGCGCCCGAACTCTGGCTTGGTCTGTATTTGGTAGTCTTCTATATGGCATATTATTCAAGAACTTAGCTACATTTCACGGTACATCAACAGCTTCACCAGGTTCTTTAATTCTTTTTTCCGTTCCTCGGCTACGGCAACTGCTGCCAGACTTTCCATAGCACTTGTGTAGTATTCACGCATTTTATTTTCGCAAACATTACGTATATTCAACTGATTATACAGTCCGGTCACCGCTTCTATTTTTTCGGCAGGCTGACAATCGTCCGCATTCAGCCAACGGTCCAATTCTTCCCGTTGCTTTTCGTCCGCGCGGTTCAAAGCTTTTATCAACATATACGTCTTTTTGTTGCAAAGAATATCTCCGCCTATTTTCTTCCCGAACACTTCCGGGTCACCATAGACATCAAGCAAATCATCCTGCAACTGGAATGCAACTCCTATCTGCATACCAAAATTATATAGATTTTCAGCATCTTCGGCAGTCGCTCCTGCCAGAATTGCACCAATCTTCAAACTGCCGGCAAGCAACACAGCCGTTTTGAGACGTATCATTTCGATATATTCGTCTTCCGTGACGTTATCACGAGACTCAAATTCCATATCCAGCTGTTGCCCCTCACAAATCTCCAATGTAGTCAGACCGAATAATTCCATGACCTCCTTCAAGTGCTCCGACGGAGCAGCCGTCATCAGGCGGAATGCCAGAATAAGCATGGCGTCTCCCGACAGAATAGCGGTATTATCATTCCATACTTTATGCACGGTCGGTTTTCCCCGGCGCATATCTGAGCGGTCCATTAAATCATCATGTAACAAGGTGTGATTGTGGTAAACTTCAATCGCAGTGGCAGGATCGTATATAGACGCAACATCCTCCCGATACAAGTTATATCCCATCAACATTAATACAGGACGTATCCGCTTCCCACCCAGAGAAAGGATATATTCAATCGGTTCATAAAGTCCTTTCGGCGTCCGGGTAAACTGAATTTCAGAAATATGATTATTTATCTTATCAAGTAATTGAGAAGCTGTAAACATGATGAATAAAAAAATTAATGAATAAAAAGAGGCTGCCGAAAGCAGCCTCCTAATTTATATTATTACAAATTACTGCAATCTGAACATCACAGGAACTGTAAATTTAACACGTACCGGTTTTCCGCGCTGCATACCAGGTTTCCACTTCGGCATGGTATTAATCACACGGAGGGCTTCTTTATCCAGATACGGGTCAACGCTACGTACCACTTTCGCATCTACGATACTACCGTCTCTGTTGACAACGAACTGTACGATTACACGTCCTTGAGTTCCGTTTTCCTGTGCGATAGTCGGATATTTGATGTTCTTAGCCAAATACTGCATCAAAGCTGCTTGTCCGCCCGGGAAGTCCGGCATATTTTCTACAACCTCGAAAATAGTCTGTTCTTCCGGTTCTTCTTCAACCACTTGTACAGGCACATATTTTACTTCTACACGAGCTTGATTATCTTCATTGATAATAGTTGTTGTTTCATCAATTTCAGCTTTATCGTCGACGATCTCCAGCAATTCAGCCACTTTCGGAGCTTCAGGTGGTGGTGGAGCCTGTTGTTCAGGAGTTTCGGTAATAGGAATAATTTCCTCTTCAAACACGACATCGGCTACTGCCTGGCTTGTATCTATCTTCACGTCACGCTGGGTCCATTCGAACGCCACGAACATGAAAGCTAGAACTACCACGTAACCAACGAGCAACCATGTAGACTTCTTGCCTTCCAGGTCTGCCTTGGGTGATTTTTTAACTTCCATAAATTTATTAATATAATGATTAAAAAAAGTGTCCTTTCATGTGTCTCCGGGCAAATATAGTACATTTTCAGATAACCCTTCTTCTCTCCTCCTCTTTTTATCCGACTTTTTAACTTTTTTAATTCTTTCAGACTTATTCCACTGCTTTTATAGGGGGAAACGCATGGCTGATTTTCAAATTTACCGTATCTTTGGCGGACAAATCAGATGAACTGAATATGAAAAAGATAACAATTGCAATCGATGGCTTTTCCTCTTGCGGGAAAAGCACAATGGCTAAGGATTTAGCGCGTGAAGTGGGGTATATTTACATTGACAGCGGGGCCATGTATCGCGCGGTTACCTTATACAGCATAGAGAATGGTATTTTCGACGGCGACATCATCGATACGGAGAAACTGAAAAAAGAAATCGGGAATATTCATATCTCTTTCCGACTGAACAAGGAAGGACGCCCCGAAACCTATCTCAACGATGTTAATGTGGAAGATAAGATACGCTCGATGAGCGTGTCTTCCAAGGTCAGTCCGATCAGTGCACTCGACTTTGTACGCAAAGAAATGGTAGCCCAACAGCAGTCTATGGGAGCTAAAAAAGGAATTGTAATGGACGGACGCGATATCGGAACAACAGTTTTCCCAAATGCCGAACTGAAAATATTCGTGACAGCTACGCCGGAAATCCGTGCCCGGCGCCGCTATGACGAACTGAAAGCGAAAGGACAGGAAGCCAGTTTCGACGAAATTCTGGAGAATGTGAAACAACGGGATTACATCGACCAGCACCGTGATGTCAGTCCGTTACGCAAAGCGGATGACGCCTTGCTGCTGGATAATACGGATCTGACCATTGCACAACAGAAAGAATGGCTGTTTGATCAATTTAATAAAGTTACCAACTAGTTTTCAGTAGGAATCCCCTTATCACTCTCAAATCAAATTTTATGATTAAAGTAGAAATAGACGAAGGTTCCGGATTCTGTTTCGGTGTGGTGACGGCCATTCACAAAGCAGAGGAGGAACTGGCAAAGGGAGAAACGCTCTATTGCCTTGGAGATATCGTACACAACAGCCGGGAGGTAGACAGGCTGAAAACAATGGGACTAATCACTATTAACCGCGAGGAATTCAAGAAGTTACGGAATGCCAAGGTGTTGCTTCGCGCACATGGGGAACCGCCGGAGACTTACATTATTGCCCGCGAAAACAATATAGAAATTATTGATGCAACTTGCCCGGTAGTGCTCAGATTACAGAAACGAATCAAACAGGAATTTCTGGAAAACGAACATCCGGAGAAACAAATCGTCATATACGGCAAAACGGGTCATGCCGAAGTGTTGGGGCTGGTAGGACAGACGGACGGAAAAGCGATCGTCATCGAAAAAGCGGAAGAAGCGAAAAAACTGGATTTGAGTAAGAGTATCCGGCTTTTTTCCCAGACCACGAAGTCATTGGATGAGTTTCAGGAAATTGTAGAATACATCAAACAGAACATTTCGCCGGAAACCACTTTTGAATATTATGACACGATCTGTCGCCAGGTTGCCAACCGTATGCCCAAGCTACGGGAGTTTGCAGCGTCGCACGATTTGATATTTTTCGTCAGCGGCAAGAAAAGTTCGAACGGAAAAATGCTGTTTGAAGAATGTTTGAAGGTAAACCCCAACTCTCATCTGATAGATAATGAGGAGGAGATTGATCCTTCGCTCATTCAAAATGTAACATCTATCGGGGTATGTGGAGCAACTTCTACTCCCAAATGGTTAATGGAGAAAATATACAAACACATTCAAGCATTAATATCTTAGTTTTTAATCAGAAGCAATCCGAAGAAGAAGATTTTAGAGAGCGACAATGTGTCAATATTCTTACAGTTTTCTTGCCACAAAAGAATAAAAAGAAAGTAAGAAAGACCAATTTGAGTATTTTTAATGTTTTCTTCACATGAAAAAGAACTTCCGGAACATCGCTTTCAACTTTTTATTGTACATTTGCCACGTCAAACAAATATTTAAGTTATGGGAACAGTTAAGTGTATCGGAATTTTGACCTCCGGAGGTGATGCTCCGGGAATGAACGCTGCTATACGTGCAGTGACACGTGCAGCTATCTACAATGGATTACAAGTTAAAGGTATATACAGAGGATATAAAGGTCTGGTAACAGGCGAAATCAAAGAGTTCAAAAGTCAGAATGTAAGTAATATCATCCAACTGGGTGGAACGATTCTGAAAACAGCCCGCTGTAAGGAGTTCACCACTCCGGAAGGCCGTCAGTTGGCTTATGATAATATGAAAAGAGAAGGCATCGATGCCTTGGTTATCATCGGTGGAGACGGTTCGCTGACAGGTGCACGCATCTTTGCACAGGAATTTGATGTTCCATGTATCGGACTGCCGGGAACTATTGATAATGACCTTTACGGTACGGATACCACCATCGGATATGATACCGCATTGAATACGATTCTGGATGCAGTGGACAAAATTCGCGACACAGCCACTTCACATGAGCGCCTGTTCTTCGTAGAAGTGATGGGACGTGATGCAGGTTTCCTGGCATTGAACGGCGCTATCGCCTCGGGAGCGGAAGCAGCTATTATTCCGGAATTCAGTACAGAAGTTGACCAATTGGAAGAATTTATCAAGAACGGTTTCCGTAAATCCAAGAACAGTAGCATCGTATTGGTAGCCGAAAGCGAACTGACCGGGGGTGCAATGCACTATGCCGAACGTGTGAAGAACGAATATCCGCAATACGATGTGCGTGTAACTATCTTGGGACACTTGCAGCGTGGTGGTAGCCCTACGGCTCATGACCGTATTCTGGCAAGCCGTCTGGGTGCGGCAGCGATCGACGCAATCATGGAGGACCAGCGCAACGTTATGATCGGAATTGAACATGATGAAATCGTTTACGTGCCGTTCAGCAAGGCTATCAAGAACGACAAGCCTATTAAGAGAGATCTTGTCAATGTATTGAAAGAGCTTTCTATCTAACTCATTCTTCTTAAGAATTCTTTTTTATATTAGTATAAGATAGAGAGCGGTGGACAATTGGTTTCTCCAATTCATCCACCGCTCTTTTTTATCATTCAATATCCAGACTTTTCGTATGGCCACTTTATGCTATTTTTCTCGCCTCAACGGAAGATAAAGAAATAGCTTTCTCACGTTTTCTCTTATTCATAAGTTTTTTTACCCATAAATAATAACCGGTCAACGGCAATGAGGCACCAATCAAAGCAGCAATAAAGGTAAGAATCCGAGTCAACATTCCTCCCCAGTTACCAACATGCACAGAATAAATCCAACCACGAATCTTTCCCGACTTGTCTTGATGTTGATAAAGACTTGTTTCTGTAAATTCACCATTATCCGTATTGAAAGAATAACGGTCAGATGCACGCTGATTTCCGAAACGGTTGAAAGAGACGCTCGCCGTACCGGAAGCAACACTGATTTGTTTATATTCCGGATTCTGGCGGCTTAGCTTATCGTAAACTTCTTGCCAATAGACGAAAGGTGAAGTGACAGAGTGTATATAATTGTGACCGTTTTCCGAATGTTCCTTATTCCCTTCTTTTCTTCCTTCACGCAAAGCCAGCTTGGTATCTCCCTTTTGAGAATCACCTTTCCGCTCCTGCCCATAAGCAGCCCGTTGTTGCACTTCCACACCGAACACTTTATAGAAAGCGGCCCGATACCACGGGAAAGACCATGTCAGCCCCGTCAACGACATAGCTAAAAGAAAGATTAAGGAATACATTCCTCCCGCTACATGCAGATCATACCAGAACCTCTTCCAACCTTTTTTTGTTGATATTTTCAGACTGTTCTTCAGTGTCTTACGTGTACGTGGCCACCAGATAGCAATTCCTGAAATCAGCACAAAAACGAATAATAGCGTACTGACACCCACAATCATCTTTCCCCAAAAGATCCCTTCATTACCCGGATTCATACTATCCAGCAGCCAGCGATGCATTCGGAACATAAACATAAAAAAGCCGCTACGCTCACTTTCCTTTTACTTCGCCCGTATACTGGTCTACATACAAAGATGCACGACGTGGTTTGGAAAGGCTAACCTGATAAGCACGCTCGGAATCGGAAGAAATGCTGACGCTAGTCACAGAAACACTGTCGGGCAATGTAGCTGTCACCTTTTCAAGCAACTGTTCGATAGGGAGTGGGACTTCTCCCACTGTTTCCACATAATAAAGTTCGTGGCGGAACAACTCATTCACCTCATCCTCGAATACCAACATAGCACCGGAAAAACAAATAAGGGTGATTATCAATCCGAAAGGGACGGAAAGCCACAAATGTATCTTCTCGAATATTTTTTTCATAATCTATTTATTACTACTATTTCTTGAAAAAGCCTGCAAAGCTTTCCGCTCGGCAGGCTTTCATCTAAAAAGAACTATTTTCTATTTAACAGGTATTTGTTACTTTGAAGGATATTTCATCTTACCTACTGTAGTGATAGCGTCAGCCTCTACCGTCAAACCTTTCACAGCCTTACCCGTTTTGGTATCAATTTTATAGAAAGCAGGGTGTTCACCAGTAGTCACAGTAACAGCCATATAAGCATAGCCTTTTTCTCCATAAGGCTCGCCACCAAACTTTCCGTCAGCCGGCAGACCCGTAACAGGCATAATCGTCTGATCTTCCGCCTTGAAAACAGCTAATTCGCTGACATCTGCACTTGTACCGCCATTAATCATATCTTCCGCTCCCTTTTTATACAATTGAAGCAGGAAGTAATCTTCAGAGATGTGCCAGCAACGGAAAATAGGATGTTTAGTGCCTATCTCTTCAAAGTTCACATAGTAATCCGGATCGAAATCCGTTGCGCCTGCTTTGATACGCATTGCGCCCGAAGGCTTCTGTCCTGTTACCTTCTTCAAATCTGAAGATGAAACTGCCGTACGTCCATATCCGGGAGAGAACACATAGACGTCGCCATTATCAGCGGCCCAAATGGTCTGATAATATTGTGAACGCATACGACCACATGCATAGCCTATTTTATCAGTCGTAGCAATCACGGGTGTCCCGTTGAAGTTAGTACCACTATAAATTGCTACATAAGCATTGTCCGGATATTGTGTGGAAGGAATTACGCCAGCCGTATAAGCACCACTACCACTACCGCCATCAGCTTTAGTGATAAGTTCTTGGTCGGTTACTTTGTCCGGCCATGCCTTAATACCGTACTTACTCATACCCATCGGGATGACAGAAGTATAAATTTTATTATTAGCTTCTACCAATCCTGCCCAAGTAACTTTTTCACCATTACCCAAGAAATTTTCGGCGATCAATGTGCCTTCTTCTTGCGAACCGTCAGTTGCGTCCAGATAATTAAACAACAAAGCCTGAGCTACATTCTGCTCATCGTCTTTCTGACTTGAATCTCCGGTAGAAACAGTCACCACCTTATCTCCCCATGTTCCATACGACGTGATACGATTATAAGTGTATGTGTACTTTTCTTTCATTTTACCATCTGCCCCCAAATAATAGGAAGCTCCTGTACCTGCGCCACCTTTATTATAAACTAAAGCAAATACATAATCCAACCCTTTATATACCCAATACGTACCGCCAATCACTTCGGTACCTTTTCCTTTTGTTGATACTGTTCCTTCATCAAGAGAACTAACTGCCACCAAATAACTTGCTTCACCAACTGTGGCAGCCACCACATAAGCCGTTTCTCCATCAATCGGCGGGTTATCCACCGGATTATTATCATCGTCGCAAGATGCCACAAACACACCGCTACTCAAACAAAAGGTTGCCGCAAACACACACAGCAAAAACTTTTTCTTCATATATTCTTTATTATTGATTGATACTAAAAACTTACTCTTATTATTACCGAAAAACACTCTGAACTTTCCATAGAATGCGCGCCCCGCTTTTGCAGGCTAAAATTGTCAAACAGTTGGGCATCGGTGAAATTCCTACATTCAAATGATACATTATAACGTCCATTCTTCATGGTGTAGGACAAAGACAGATTATGAGAAAACTGTTCCGGCACCATGTTCTTTGAATCTTTATCTCCGAGATTTTCCCAGTAAAGAGGAAAATCGTGCTGCCAGTAGCTATCATAGCCTATCGTCAGTACATTTCCCTTAATAAACAGGTCATTCCAATAAAAATTTGCATTGATATTAGCATAACGATAGGGCAGATTCGGCATACGCACTTTGTAATGCATGCTTTCTTGCAAAGAGGTGCCTGCCAGGTACTTTTCATAGTCACGGGTATCAATACAATTAAATGTACCGCCTACATCGAACCAATGCGAGAAGCTATAAAGCAGCGATAAATTATATCCTTTAGTCCTCACATGCCCATGATTCTCATAGTATCCGTAACTTGTTCCCCCAATACATCCAATCCTCTTTTTATGTAATCTTTCGTATCCCGATATATCAAACCGGCCTCGGCATACATCCCGTGCTTACCAAACTGATAATTATAGCTGAAACTCAGATTCAGATTATCACTTTTCTCCGGCCTCAGATTTACTTTACCGGCTTCCAAGTCTTCATCACCAAACAGTTCGTCTGTCGTAGGAAGCCGAAAAGCCTTTTCATAAGAAAGTTTTACCTGAAAATCTTTCCATAAAAAATATGTACCCGCAGCACCGTATCCGAAAGCACTTACCGTATTGGATAAATTTATATAATTACCTATGCCATCCGTATTCTGCGATACCGGTCCCTTGTTGTATTGCCGGTAATGTTTGGCAAATGCCGACACATTCCATTTGTCCGACGGCATCAGACGATAAGAAAGACCGCTGACATTCTTACGCGTAATTTTAGGAATACTAAAATCCGTAAATTTGGAAGAAGCACCTATGATAGAGCGGCTTGTACGTTCAAAATCACTTACCACATGGCTAAAAGTAAACGTATGCGCCTCTCCGATATGGTAATTCATCTTCAGCGTCCCATTCCAGTTTTTGTTTTTAGATTCACTGTTCTGGTAAGACTGTTCTCCCCGGCTGCCTTTTTCATAAAAATCTCCACGCCAGTTGTAAGCCCGCGAAGCGGTATCGACATTATTGGTGATATTATGATTGTAATTGGCAGTCAACAGTAGATCCAGATTCTTCACGAATAAGTTCTTTTTGTAGTATTCCAACGAAGGGGCCAATGAATGTCCTTTGCGGAATTTTTCACCGAACACGACATCTTGATAAACACCAGTTTGTATCTCTTTATAGAAATGGGAATAATTGAAGCTCAGAGCCAATCTGTCCGCCCATTTTTTTCCAACCACACCGATTTTTCCAATCACAGCTTCATTATGGTATTGGTCATTGAAACGTTTCAGATGATAAATCTTACTTTTGTCAAGTGGCGGAAAACGTACGCTTCCATCTTCTTTAATTTCAAATTCGCGTACATAAGTGTCTACATAATAATCATTATCCGAGAAATTCTGAAAAGCATTGACCTCATACATAAAACCATTCTTGAACGTTTGTCCGAAACGCACGTATGATTTATGAGTGTTAAATGACCCGTAAGAATAAGAAGCATCCAGAAACCACTTCCCGGGTTGTTTGTTGGTGACAATATTAACCACTCCCCCAATAGCATCGGTTCCGAATCCTACAGGAACCACTCCTTTATAGACTTCTATACGGTCGGCAAAATTAATAGGAACATTGTTCAAATCGAATGCGGCACCGGCTCCCTCTTGTGGTATTCCGTCAATAAAGATTTTCACATGCCGCCCGCTAAAACCGTCAATATACAACTGCATATCCGATCCTACTCCGCCTGACTCACGGAGTTTTACCCCCGGCACCTTAGTCAGTGCGCCGGCTAAAGTCTGTGTACTGTTATGCAACTTCTTCGCGTCAACGGCTACCGCATTAAAGGCTGACTTATTTACCCGGCCAACTCCGGAGGTTGTTACTACGACCTCTCCCAACTCTTTCACTTTCGGTGCAATGGTGACATTGACCTGTATCCTTTCTCCTTTAGCTAATTTAACCTTCTTTTCTACTGTTTGATAACCTACAGCCGAAACGACAAGTATATATTCACCTTCCACAGTTTTCAAGTGATAAATTCCCTTTTCGTTCGTATAACTGCCATAGTTCGTTCCTTTCAGATAGACCGTCGCAAAATCTACGACCTCCTTTTCTGTAGATATCACTCTGCCCGAAATCATACTAGTATAATGACGCTCGTGCTGTGAATATGCTGATACAGAAAATAAGAATACTAGAAAAACCAAAAAACATTTATTAATCATCTCCTTTTTACTTTATACCTATTCATTGCTTTAAAAGCGATGCAAAGGTAAGTAGAAACAGGAGTGCAAAACAATCCCTATCTATTGGTAAAAATAAGACAACAAAAACTAGACATATAGATATGTACAATACCTATATATAAGTAATTACTAGATAAATTAAATAAAAAGAGAAAAAAATCCTACTCCAACCATTGCGCCAGCAAACGCTCCGTTATTTCCCACAACTGCTCTTTCTGTACATGGTTCACATACTTATCGGATAAGCTTTTCCGGTGATTATTGACATAGAGTTGCCCTGTCACACCGGCTTCTTTTTTGTCCAGCAACAGACCAATTGCCGTAGAAGCTCCTTTCTTCGGCTTACGGATAAAAGGACGGAAGAATATATCTGTCAGAGGGTCGAACCACTTGTGCATAGTGATGATATCAGTAGAAACAATTCCCGGATCGGCAGCATTGACGGTAATCCCCTTCTCTCGAAGTTGTTCGGAAAGCTCGAAAGTAAACAATAACAAAGCCAATTTTGTGTTACTATAAACAGGTATTCTCCAAAAGTTTCCCGTTTTCCCCCTGTGAAAGAAATCAGGAAAATCAAGACGGCCGATTGCATACGTACACGAAACCATATTTACAATACGTGCTCCGGATGCCATAGTCGGAACTAATTTACGAGTCAGCAGGTAAGGACCAACATAATTTACACTGACCGTCCGTTCAAATCCATCGTTCGTAATAGAAAATCCGGTTTCCATTGTCCCGGCATTATTCATCAACAAAGGAAATGGAAAGTTTACGTTCCAAAATCCGATCAGTAAAAGAGGCTACGGAGTGCATCGAAGACAGATCAATAGCGAGTACTTCCAAATTCGGATTTCCGGTTTCTTTCATTAAACGTTGGCACACGTTTTCCGCTTTTTGCGGGTTATAACAAGCCATTATGACATGATAGCCGGCTGTGGCCACGGCACGGGTTATCTCCGTTCCCATGCCTCCGTCAGCTCCGGTAATGATCGCCCATTTCACTTCATTCATTGTTTTTCCAATTTTTCAATCTCCTTTTTGCAGACAAGGAGGCAGTTCTTCATTCAAATGTTTATGACAAGCCATTTCGATCGTGTACATCCTCCCAATGCAATAATTACTATGACCGCAATTACAGCGTGCACGGTCTTCACGTGCCATACGGTTCACAAATCCCGGTTCATTCAGCAGGGCACGTGCCATTTGAACAGCATCAAAGCCGGCATCCAGCACTTCATCAATTTTCTCACGAGAAACAAGGCCGCCTACATAAATTAACGGAGCACCCGGAAGGGCCTCACGGAACTTCAGCGCATCTTCGAGAAAATATGCCTCTTTGAAAGGAACAGTCGGAATCATCCATTTTCCGAACATCCGAATGCCATATTTCAGCCACCAGCAATTCATATAATAAGCCATAGAACGGATAGGCATCGCCCCTCGCATCACATACATCGGCGCACGACTGACGAAACCACCGCTCAATACCAGCCCGTGAGCACCCAGTTCGAGCAGGCGTCGGGCTACTTGTATCGTTTCCTCCGACTCCATTCCACCTTTGAAACCGTCGCGCATATTCATTTTCACAAGAACCGCCATATCGCTACCGGCAGCTTTCATCACTTCTTTCATCACTATATCCATAAAACGCATCCGGTTTTCCAACGAACCTCCGTATTCATCCTTCCGGTGATTCGTGTAAGGGGAAAGGAACTGGCTAATCAGATATCCATGTCCGGCGTGAACCTCAACAGCGTCGAAACCAGCTTCTCTAGCCAGATTGACAGCCTTTCCATAAGCACGCGCCATTTCAGGAAGTTCTTCTTTCCTCATTCCGCGCACAAAGGTCGGAGAGTAAAGATTGAAACCGGAAGAAGCAGAGATAGGAGTTACTCCACAAATGTTCTTGTGGGACATATTACCGCAATGACCGATTTGTATACCTGCTGCGGCACCCTCATCGTGTATGGCGTCGGTCACTTCGCGTAAACCGGGAATTATGGAAGATCGTAACCATAATTGGCGGTCAAAAGAAAGCCCGCTTTGTGTCACGGCAGCATAAGCAACCGTCGTCATGCCAACCCCGCCTGCGGCTACCGAACGGTGATAATCCAACAACATTTGTGAAGGGGCGTTTCCCGGACACATACTTTCAAAAGCTGCCGAACGAATGGTCCGGTTGCGAAGTGTCAAAGGTCCAAAAGTGACCGGGGTAAATAACTTTGATTTCATAGTAGTATGATATATTTTGTCAAAAGATAGCCTTAATACAGAAAAGGGAATACACGTTTCCTATTTCCCACCTCATCACCGAATTCCTCGCGGTAACGGTGCCAGATTGCGTTGGCACGCGGGACAAGGTTAGCGATCGTCCACCAAAGAAACACAAGTCCGGAAAGTGAACAGGTGAGTATCGCCCAGCCTGCCCACTCTACTATTTCGCCGAAGTAATTGGCGGAAGTAACGTAGCGGTACATCCCTTTTTGAGGCAGATAGTGGCGGGTATCTCCCGGCTTTCGCAAATGCCGGATGATATAATCCGAGTGCCAGTTCACCAGCATACCAGTAAAAAAAAGCAGAGTTCCGAGAATAAACCATGGTGACATAAACCAATCAATGCCGTACATTCCTTCAGGCGCAAGATGAAATATCCATTGTCCTTGCATATATCCGTTCAACAAATTAAAAAGAATGCCCATTGCCATAATAGCTAACGGCATTTTACTCTTTCCGGTCAGCAATAGAGGAAAAACGAATGCACGCTGGAAATAATGAATCTGGAAGAATATGAAGAACATCAGTATGACGGGATCAAAACGGCGTTCCGAATGCACCCACATCCAACACATAACTAAAAATACAGGGGCCTCCATTAATATCCAAGCCAACTTATTGGAAATAGCCACACCCCACGAAGCGGTACGAAAAATACCATATCCGGCTTTCACAAAGTAAAGGGCAATAAAAACAATCAGAGCGATCAGGCTCATTATGCCCAAAAACAGATTAAATGCATTCATAGTCATACAGATATTCTTTTACAATGTGCAAAAGTAACAAAAAAGAGGAAAATTGCAACGCAAAACTCCTTAAATAAAAACTCGATGACACACAGAAAGTTTTCTCTAAAAAACACTTATCCCCAGGCATACCTCCGGAAATGATCGGAATATACACCTGGGGACTACACTTATCTATTCAATAAAAGGATTGTTTCCTGTCAGCGTTTCTTTATTGGGATATAAGCCAGATCATCAAGCACGTTCTTATAAGCCGGACGGATAATACGTTTGCCTTCGAAGTTCAATTCTTCATTGCGGTGGGCACACCAGCCTACGATACGTGCCATTGCAAACAAAGGAGTGAAGATTTCCTGCGGCAATCCGATCATTTCATACACAAAGCCCGAATAGAAGTCAATGTTGCTCGATACTGTCTTGCCGTTATTCTTGATGCGTCCGAAAGTCGCGATCGCCCGTTCTTCCAAAAGTTCGAGGAAGGCAAACTCACGTTCCTTGCCTTTTTCACGTGCCAGATCACGTGCCAATTCTTTTAGTAAAAGTGCACGCGGGTCGGAAATCGTGTAAACGGCATGACCAATACCATAAATCAATCCGGTCTTATTATAAACCTCTTTATTCAGCATACGAGTAAAGTAGGTGTCAATCTCATCAACATTTGTCCAGTCCTTGATGTTCTCCTGCAAATGATGGAACATATCAGCAACCTGAATATTTGCACCTCCGTGAAGCGGGCCTTTCAGAGAACCGATACCTGCGGCAATGGCCGAGTAAGTATCTGTTCCGGTAGAAGAAGTGACACGGACAGTAAAAGTCGAGTTATTACCACCACCGTGTTCTGCCTGAAGAATCAGAAGCAGGTCAAGAGTACGTGCATCCAGTTCGGTATAGTCTTTTTTCAGCATATACAGGAAGTTTTCAGCGATAGAGAGTTTCTCCTGCGGATGTCGGATATGCAGCGAACGTCCGAAAGTAGCATGACGCAGCATATTATAAGCATAAGCAATAATGGTAGGGAATTTTGAAATAAGGTCGATACTTTGACGCATCAGGTTATCACGAGAAGTGTCGTCCGCATCCGGATCGAAGCGATACATCTCGAGCACGCTGCGTGCAAGGATGTTCATAATGTTGTTACCTTCCAACTCGATGATATTCATCTTCGTTTTCTGCTCCAGTGCCATATTATCATTAATCAGTTCGCAGAATGAAGCTAGTTCCTCCTTGTCCGGCAGACGACCGGAAAGTAACAGGTACGCCACTTCCTCAAAACCGAAACGTTTCTCTTTGATGATTGCATGAGAAATATCTTCCACATCATAACCGCGATAGAACAGTTTGCCGGGAATCGGTTTCAGTCCGCCGCCCGGAATACGTTCGTAGCCTACTACATTACCAATTCTGGTCAGACCTACCAGTACACCTGTGCCATCTTCATTACGTAGCCCGCGTTTCACGTCGAACTTGGGGAACAATGCTGTATCAATCCGGGTAGCTTCCTTCATTTCTTCGGACAGCTTGTAAATCAGGTACTCTTTCTTCATATTCGTATGTTTTTAATCATTATTCTTATTTTTCGATTCTTTCCACTATTTCACGGGTGAAATCTGTGGTTGAGAGAGAGGTTCCATTCGGCATAAAACGGGCAAGATCATGAGTGGCACGGGCTTCCAGAAAACTATTTTCAAGAGCTTTTTCGATAAGAGCGGCAGCTTCCGTCCAACCGAAATATCCGAGCATCATCACTGCCGAAAGAATGATCGAACAAGGATTCACAACGTTTTTACCTGCAATGTTAGGAGCAGTCCCATGCGTTGCCTCAAAGATAGCATGGCCGGTTTTATAATTGATATTTGCTCCCGGAGCAATGCCTATGCCACCTACCATTGCAGCCAACTGGTCAGAAACATAATCTCCGTTCAGGTTCAAAGTGGCTATTACCGAATATTCTTCGGGAATGAGCAGTGTATTTTGCAAAAATGCGTCGGCAATGCAGTCCTTTATCACTAGCCTACCATCCGCCAAAGCGTCACCAAACTCACGTTGCGCCAACTCATAACCCCACTTTTTGAATCCTCCTTCAGTATATTTCATAATGTTTCCCTTATGTACCAATGTCACGGAAGGCAGATGATGATCGAGCGCATATTGACATGCAGCACGCACAAGACGTTCCGTACCTTCGCGTGAAACAGGTTTCACACCGAAAGAAGACGTTTCGGGAAAACGGACTTTCGTCACACCCATTTCATCTTTCAAAAACTTATAAAACTTCTTTGCCTCCGGAGTACCTGCTTCCCACTCAATACCTGCATAAATATCTTCCGTATTCTCACGAAACACACACATATTCACCTTCTCGGGAGCTTTCACCGGAGACTGTACTCCCTGATACCAACGAACAGGACGAAGGCAGACATATAAATCAAGTGTCTGTCGCAAAGCAACATTCAACGAACGGATTCCACCGCCAACAGGTGTAGTCAACGGACCTTTGATTCCTACCAGATATTCCTGAAATGCCTGCATCGTTTCTTCCGGAAGCCACGAACCTGTTTCATTGAAAGCACGTTCTCCAGCCGGCACTTCCAGCCATTCAATATGACGTTTACCCCCATAAGCTTTCCGAACGGCTGCATCTACTATAATCTGCATAGAAGGAGTCACCTCAGCCCCTACCCCGTCTCCTGTAATGTAAGGTACGGTAGGCACATCAGGCACTAATAGCGTACTATCTTTTTGTATGGTTATTTTGCTCATTTCTTTTTTCTTTATAAATAACAGTTTTAAAAAGATTTACTTCAATTTTATCTCGCATTCAAGGCGGAACCAGCACGGAACCAACCAATCTGTTGTTCGTTGTATGTATGTTGCGCTTCAAAACTCTCTTTTGTTCCGTCTTCGTGGTGAAGAACGACTGTCAGATTATGTCCCGGCATAAAGTCTACCAAACCAGTGACGGAAAGCATATCGTGTTCCTGAATTTTATCATAATCCGCCTTGTCAACAAAGGTAATGGCAAGCATGCCCTGCTTTTTCAGATTCGTTTCGTGGATACGGGCGAAGCTCTTGGCGAGAATCACACGCACATTCAGGAAGCGGGGCTCCATTGCTGCGTGTTCACGACTGGAACCTTCTCCATAGTTTTCTTCAGCGACTACAATAGAAGAAATCCCTTCGGACTTATACATTTTTGCCGTTCCGGAGACTGTTCCATAAGTATTTGTAGAACGGTTCCAGACCTTGTTCGTTTCGCCATTGAAGACATTGACAGCTCCCATTAACATATTATCCGAGATATTTTCCAAATGACCACGGAAACGGAGCCATGGTCCCGCCATAGAAATATGGTCGGTTGTACATTTACCCTGGGCTTTTTATCAACAGAGGCATATTAAGCAAATCAGTCCCGTCCCAAGCGGGAAAAGGTGTTAAAAGTTGCAGGCGCTGTGAGTCCGACTTCACCTTGATTTCCGTTTTAGCTCCACCCGGCGCGATATATCCGACATTACCCGGCGTAAATCCTCTCATCGGGAGTTCGTCTCCCACAGGTTCGGATAGTTTCACTTTCTCACCGTCATGATTGACTAATCTGTCCTTCAAAGGGTTGAAACAGAGGTCGCCGGCAATAGTCAGTGCCATTGTCAATTCAGGAGAAGCAACAAAGGCATAAGTATTCGGATTACCATCCGCACGCTTGGCAAAGTTACGGTTAAAGGAAGTCACGATTGAATTTTTCCGTGTCGGGTCATCGGTATGACGTTTCCACTGACCAATGCAAGGACCACAGGCATTTGCCATAATCGTTGCACCGATCTGTTCAAAAGTCTCAATCATTCCGTCTCTTTCGGCGGTAGCGCGAATCTGTTCTGAGCCCGGATTTACAATCAACGGAGAAGCAACACTCAGTTTTTTTTCCGCTACCTGTTTTGCCAAAGAAGCAGCACGACTCAAATCCTGATAAGAGGAGTTAGTACACGAACCAATCAGTCCGACTTCCATTTTACGAGGATAACCGTTCAACAATACTTTTTCCGCAAACTCGGAAATAGGAGTAGCCGCATCCGGCGTGAAAGGTCCATTAATATAAGGTTCAAGTTCGGACAGGTCGATTTCAATGACACGGTCGTAATATTTTAAAGGTTCATCCGTCACAACTTCGTCGGCACGGAGATCAGCTTCCACAGACTCTGCCAAATCGACAATACGATCTCTTCCGGTAGCTCGTAAATAAGTCGCCATACGCCCGTCGAAAGGGAAAAGTGAAGTAGTAGCTCCTACTTCCGCTCCCATATTACAGATAGTAGCTTTTCCGGTAGCGGAAAGTGATTCGGTTCCCGGACCGAAATATTCAATGATTGCATTAGTACCTCCCTTTACGGTCAATATTCCTGCCAGCTTCAAAATAACATCTTTCGGAGATGTCCATCCGTTTAGTTTTCCGATCAGACGAACACCTATAATTTTCGGCATTTTCAATTCCCACTCCATACCTGTCATTACGTCTACGGCATCTGCACCGCCTACACCGATAGCTACCATTCCCAAACCTCCGGCATTGGGTGTATGTGAGTCTGTACCGACCATCATCCCACCCGGAAAAGCATAATTTTCAAGTACTACCTGGTGAATGATACCCGCTCCCGGTTTCCAAGAAACCGATGCCATAACGGGAGGATACGTCGCGGAGGAAATCATACACTTCTTCGTTTGTTTTAGTCGCAGTAAGTATATCCTCTTTTGCGCCCTTATAGGCCTGTATCAAGTGGTCACAGTGTACGGTAGAAGGCACAGCCACCTTTTCCTTGCCCGCATTCATAAATTGGAGCAAAGCCATTTGGGCAGTTGCATCCTGCATAGCCACGCGGTCCGGTCGAAAGTTGACATAGTCTTCACCCCTCTTGTAGTCTTTCACATCGGCGGCATCATAAAGATGCGCATACAGAATTTTCTCGGCTAACGTCAGGGGGCGTTTCAAGATCCCCCGCACATGCTCTACTTTCCCTTTATAGGCTCTGTAAAATGCTTCTAGCATAGTCATATCATATACCATATTACTTTTTGTTTTTTTAGTCTATCTATTAAAATAACGAACGGCGTTCGAGGATTGTTTAACAAAATGAAATATTTTTTCTATCCAAAAAGAAGATTCGTTACCTTTGCACTTATTATGAATAATAATTCGAAAAGCCCGGTCTCCGACCTTCAGTACCAGCAACTCCTGCTACGCATGGAGTATGAATACGAGAAAGAGGAATTCAAGCGACAAACCGAAACAATGGGTATTGCCCGTAAAGTGAAACGCGGTCTGTGCTGGTATCCCGTCTCTCCCGGTCGAAGCTACTACAATTCTCTGAATCAACTTGTAATAGATATTACACGGACCGAAAAAATAAAGAGATAGAACACTCTTTCGAGTTTGGTCGCCCCGTCTGTTTTTTCCACCAGTCTTTCGATGGAAAAGTGAAATATATGAATTTTATTGCTACCGTCAGTTACGCAGACGAAGAAAGAATAGTAGTGGTTTTACCTGGTGCAGGGGCAGTTATAGAGTTACAAGCGGACAGTTCATTAGGTATACAACTTTATTTTGATGAAACATCCTACCGGACAATGTTCGAAGCATTAGAAGATGCAATCCGCGCCAAAGGTAACCGCCTCTCAGAACTGCGTGATATCTTGCTGGGAACGCAAAATCCCGGATTCCGTGAATTATACCCTGTCCGTTTTCCATGGCTGAACAGTACACAGGAGACAGCCGTCAACAAAGTATTATGCACGCGTGATGTCGCCATTGTCCACGGCCCTCCGGGAACAGGAAAAACAACCACGCTCGTCGAAGCGATTTATGAAACGCTGCACCGGGAACCGCAAGTACTTGTCTGCGCTCAAAGCAACACTGCTGTAGACTGGATAAGTGAAAAACTGGTAGACCGTGGCGTACCAGTTCTCCGCATCGGCAACCCTACACGAGTAAATGATAAAATGTTATCATTTACTTACGAGCGCCGTTTCGAAAGTCATCCCGCCTATCCCGAGCTTTGGGGAATCCGAAAATCAATCCGTGAAACGGGCAGCCGGATGCGCAAAGGTAGTTATTCCGAACGGGAGGGTATGCGCAGCCGCATGAGCCGCCTCCGTGACCGTGCTACTGAACTGGAAATACAAATTAACACCGACCTTTTCGACAGTGCCCGTGTAATTGCTTCAACATTGGTCAGTAGTAACCACCGCCTACTCAACGGCCGACGTTTCCCTACCCTGTTTATAGATGAAGCTGCCCAAGCACTCGAAGCAGCCTGCTGGATTGCCATTCGCAAAGCTGACCGAGTGATTCTTGCCGGAGACCACTGTCAACTCCCTCCTACTATCAAATGTATCGAAGCCGCCCGTAGCGGACTGGATCACACACTAATGGAGAAAGTGGTACATAAGAAACCTTCTGCTGTCTCACTGCTCAAAATGCAATACCGAATGCACGAATCAATCATGCGTTTTCCATCCGAATGGTTTTACCACGGAGAATTGGAAGCTGCACCGGAAGTGCGTTACCGGAGCATTCTCGATTTCGACACGCCTATGAACTGGATAGATACCTCTGAAATGGATTTTCACGAGGAATTTGTAGGTGAGAGTTTCGGACGCATCAATAAACAGGAAGCCAACCTGCTTCTCCAGGAATTGGAGGCATATATCAACCGGATCGGAAAAGCAAGAATATTGGACGAAAAGATTGATTTCGGATTGATTTCGCCTTATAAAGCACAAGTACAATATCTAAGGAGTAAAATTAAAGTAAGCAGCTTTCTACGTCCTTTCCGTAGCCTTATCACGGTCAACACAGTAGACGGCTTTCAAGGACAAGAACGGGATGTTATCTTTATCAGCCTTGTTCGTGCAAACGAGGACGGACAAATAGGATTTCTGAACGACCTGAGGAGGATGAACGTGGCTATCACCCGTGCCCGTATGAAACTGGTCATTCTCGGAGATGCCGTCACACTTACCAAGCATCCTTTTTATAAGAGATTGATGTCATTCATAAAAAAAGAGGATTATGAGTAATCCTCTTTTTATCAAAGCCCCTTTTCTCACGAGAAAGAACTTTTTTAACACAAACAAAACAAACAATGTTTTCTGTCTTATATACCCTTTTTATCTTTCGCCACATCAGACTCAAGTCTTGGAATTAAAAATTCGAGATATTCTATCAATCGGCTTTTTCTTACCAGCAAAGGACTGTTGGTCTAACAGACACTTATAAACAGATATTGGGATATAGGAAATATATATATTTTACGTTCTTATTCCGGTATTTCATTTTTATAGTAGTTCTTCATTATTACAACTTGTTTTATTTTGTTGCCACAAAGATAACAACAAACTTGCATTATTTCTCTATAAAGACGGGGATATTTTGAAAAAAAGACGGAAAGAGTGTTTCTTCCCGTCTTTTTACGACATATATATTCAATCTGATTAGTTATTTTCAGGGCGAAGTTTGCGTACTGTTACAGCAGTCTGCCACATCTCGCTTTCGCGCAATGCTTTCAGTTCCACTTCCAGTTTCTCACGATAATCCGGTTTGGAGTTAGAGTCGATTGAAATCTGTGCTTCGTTACCAGTCTTCACACTGTGATACAACTTTTCAACTACCGGTTTGATAGCATCGTGGAAGGGGCCCATCCAGTCGAGAGCACCACGTTGAGCAGTAGTAGAGCAATTAGCATACATCCAGTCCATACCGTTCTTTGCAAACAACGGCATCAAGGACTGAGTCAGTTCTTCCACTGTTTCGTTGAATGCTTCAGAAGGAGTGTGACCGTTTTCACGTAATACTTCGTATTGTGCCAACAGCAAACCTTGGATTGCACCCATTAGCGAACCACGTTCACCTGTCAAATCGGAAGTAGCTTCTCGTTGGAAAGTTGTTTCGAACAGATAACCAGAACCGATACCAATGCCCAAAGCGATTGTCTTTTCATAAGCTTTGCCCGTAGCATCCTGATAGATAGCGTAAGAAGAGTTCAGGCCACGACCTTCGAGAAACATAGTACGCAATGAAGTTCCTGATCCTTTAGGTGCGACCATGATTACATCGATATCAGCAGGAGGAACTACACCTGTACGATCGTTCCAAGTGATAGCAAAACCATGAGAGAAATAAAGAGCTTTTCCTGCAGTCAGATAAGGTTTGATAGTAGGCCATACAGACATTACGGCTGCGTCAGACAACAGACACATTACGATAGTACCTTTCTCGCAAGCTTCTTCAATGCCGAACAAAGTCTCTCCCGGAACCCAGCCGTCTGCTACTGCTTTATCATATGTTTTTCCCGGACGTTGACCAACGATAACATTGAAACCGTTATCACGCAGGTTCAATGCCTGACCGGGACCTTGTACACCATAACCGATTACAGCGATTGTTTCATCTTTCAATACTTCACGAGCCTTTTCCAAAGGAAATTCGTCACGGATTACTACATTTTCAATAGTACCGCCAAAATTCAACTGTGCCATTTTCTTTTTTGTTTTTAGTTTTGGGGACTTACGCCACCCGTTATTAATTGATTTTATATTCTATGTTATTCAAATATCACTTTCGAACGACAAACGACTTCACTACCGTTTTTCTTCACTTCTACATGAAACTCGTTTGAATTAGCCTCGTCGCAGAAAAAAGAGAGTTCATCACCGAAATAACTTTCGGCTACGTATGCCATTTCAAAGCGGCGGATTCGTTTCGTCTTGTACAAGTCAATCGGAAACAAATCGAGGATATGCTCGATATAGCGGATACTATTTACATGACCGTTAATGTCAATGTCACTGTACTTTGCCGTCAGGGTAGCTACCGGTCGGTCGCTCGTCACTTTGATGCGCGAAGGTTTTTCAATAGGGCAAGGTTCGTCACATACGTAGTCTACGATACTTCCTCCGTGTAAGGTCAGCAAATCTGCCGGTTTGCGGGTATTGAGACTAATCATTGCCCATACGGAACGTGCGTATCCGATCTTTTTCCCATCTTTATCAATAATAGCGAAATTACGGTCAGTAAACAGACGATAGACATTTTCCACCCATGTCTGAACCGAGAAGTTCTCGTATTGATAAGGCATTTCGTCTAATTCTACAGCCAGGCGCGAGAGCACCCATGTGTAGTTATCTTCGTTCAGTGTCGCAATACCAAAGCCACGGTCACTTGCATGAAAACCTGCACAATTCAGTAGATGATTTCCCAACACCCCCATAGTCAGGCGACCGTTAAAGTCTACATGGAAAGGTTCCGCCACAAACTGATAAGTTCCTATTTTATTTTCTTCACTCATTATTCCTGCAGGTTTTTACTTTCGTTATATTTTGCCTCCCGTCCGTCGAGGAACTCATTCACCCGTTCAAAACAACTGGTGGTAATCGCCACACGCCCCGAACGAACAAACTGCAAAACACAATTCAATACCCGGAGTTCACCGTAAAGCGAGGTTATATCTTCACTCATCCCGTTCTTCTCAACAATGGAAAACACCGGGTTTACTTCCACTATACGAGCATTGTATCGACGGATTAACTTGGACGCTTCCGGATTCTCCTGAAAAGCAGGAGTAGACACCTTATATAATGCGATTTCATGGAAATATATTTCATCTTCCGTGAAATAATGCGCCTGAATCACATCGATCTTCTTCTCGATCTGTTTCACCACCTTCTCAATAGTGTCCTTATCGGTCCAAGCCGTAATAGTATATTTATGCACCCCCTTGATAGATGAAGCCGAAACATTCAGGCTTTCTATATTAATCTGCCGACGGGTAAATACTGCCGTAACCTGATTCAACAATCCGGCAAAGTTCTCTGAATGAACAATTAATGTATATAATGTTTTATCACTCATAACTTTAAATTTTAAATACGAACTCTCAACTTCCCCTAACATTCCAACAACATTTGATTCACCGAACCGCCCGGAGGAGTCATCGGCAATACGTTGCCTTCTTCTATTACGCAGGCTTCAAGCAGGAACGGTCCGTCCGTTGCCAGCATTTCATCGATAGCCACTTTCAATTCTTCACGGGAATAGACACGTTTGGAAGGAATGTCATATGCGGAAGCTATTTTCATGTAGTCCGGATTCAACATCGGAGTAAATGAATAACGGCGATTGAAGAACATAGCCTGCCACTGGCGCACGTTGCCGAGATAATTGTTGTTCAGGCAGATAATCTTCACCGGAGCTTTCTGTTCCATGATAGTTCCGAGTTCCTGGATATTCATTTGCAGTCCGCCGTCACCCATAAACACGCAGACGGTACGCTCCGGTGCACCGAAAGTGGCTCCGATAGCTGCGGGAAGTCCGAACCCCATTGTTCCAAGCCCTCCGGAAGTAATAATACTGCGTTCTTTCGAATATTTAAAGTAACGAGCAGATATCATCTGGTTCTGACCGACATCCGTCACCAATACTGCTTCATGGTGGGTTGCCTCACTTACGGCACGTGCTACTTCGCCCATGGTCAGTGAATCCGTAGCCGGATAAAGTTCGGGACGAATTACTTTTTCTTCCTCCACCTTCTCATATTCTTTAAAACTATCGTTCCATTCGGTATGCTTGTTCTCTTTTAGTAATCCGGTTACGGCAGCTAATGTATTTTTGCAATCTCCCAGAACAGCGATATCTACTTTCACGTTTTTATTTACTTCCGCAGGATCTATATCAAAATGGATTACTTTTGCCTGTTTGGCATAAGTAGCCAGATTACCTGTCACGCGATCATCAAAACGCATACCGACAGCAATCAGGACATCACATTTGTTGGTATTGATGTTCGGACCTAAATTACCATGCATTCCCAGCATACCTTTATTCAAAGGATGATCGGTAGGCAAAGCGGAAAGTCCGAGCAATGTACATCCGGCAGGCATATCAGCTTTTTCAATAAAGGCTCTCAGTTCACTTTGTGCATTTCCGAGTTCTACCCCCTGTCCTACCAATACAAGCGGACGTTCGGCATTATTTATCAGTTCGGCGGCTTCCTTCACAGAATCTTCATCGGTATCAGGCACCGGAACATAACTACGTATAAAATCCAGCTTCGCCGGCTCGTATTTTGTCTTTGCATTCTGTGCATCTTTGGCGAAGTCCAATACTACCGGACCGGGACGACCGCTACGGGCAATATAGAATGCACGTGCCACTGCCCACGCTACATCTTCTGCACGGCGGATCTGATAACTCCACTTGGCGATAGGCTGGGTGATACCTACGAGATCGACTTCCTGAAAAGCGTCTGTTCCGAGAAAACCGGTTCCTACCTGTCCGGCAATAACAACGATAGGCGTACTGTCTATCATTGCATCTGCAATACCGGTGATCGTATTCGTTGCTCCGGGACCGCTTGTCACCAGACAAACACCTACCTCACCCGATACGCGGGCAAAACCTTGCGCTGCATGAGCAGCTCCCTGTTCGTGGCGAACCAAGATATGGTTCAATGTATTTTGATGATCGTACAAAGCATCGAATACCGGCATGATAGAACCTCCGGGATAACCGAAGATAGTAGTCACTCCCTGATGTTCCAAGGAACGCATCAATGCTTCCGCACCTGTTATTAAGTCTTTACTCATTCTTTATTTATATTGAAGATGAATATCAGTCGATGATTCTCACTGCTCCCTTATCGGCGGAACTTACCATGCTGGCGTATGCTTTCAGACTCTTTGGCACGTAACGGTCGCGAGTGACGGGAGTCATCGGGCGTGCAACCAGTTCTTCATCTGTTAGTCGCACGTTAATCGTCCGGGCGGGAATGTCAATTTCGATAATATCTCCGTCTACAATTTTTCCGATATTACCTCCGGCAGCCGCTTCGGGAGATATATGTCCGATACTCAATCCGGAAGTTCCACCACTGAAACGTCCATCGGTAATCAAAGCACATTCTTTGCCGAGGTGACGAGATTTTATATAAGAGGTAGGATACAACATTTCCTGCATACCGGGGCCACCCTTCGGACCTTCGTGCGTAATGACGACAACATCGCCACTGACGACTCGGCCCCCAAGGATACCTTCACAGGCTGCTTCTTGCGAATCAAAGACTTTGGCAGGTCCGGTGAATTTCCAGATACTTTCGTCCACACCTGCTGTTTTTACTACGCAACCATCTTGTGCTATGTTTCCTTTCAATACCGCCAGTCCGCCATCTTTGCTATAAGCGTGTTCGAAATCACGGATACACCCATTAGTGCGGTCTGTATCCAACTCTTTATAGTACATACCTTGCGAACCGAGTACAAGATTAAATTTATTTGCAGCTGCACTCGAATATTTCCTGATTGCTTTTTCGCTCACATTCGGGCTGGTGATTGAATATTCGTCGATAGCTTCCCCCAGCGTCATTCCATCTACCCGGCGAACGGAAGTATCCACCAAACCGGCTTTCGCCAGTTCATCCATAATAGCGATGATACCACCGGCACGGTTTACATCCTGAATATGATATTTCTGTGTATTCGGAGCTACTTTGCAGAGACAGGGAGTTTTGCGTGAAAGCATATCTATATCATCCATTTTAAAATCAACTTCCGCTTCGTGAGCTACCGCCAACAGGTGAAGAACTGTATTGGTGGAACCTCCCATTGCTATATCCAATGTCATAGCGTTCAGGAATGCCTGCCGGGTGGCAATGCTACGGGGAAGTATACTCTCGTCTCCTTCTTCATAGTATTTCATAGCGTTTTCTACAATCAGTTTGGCTGCATCTTTGAAAAGCTGTGTACGGTTTTCGTGAGTAGCTACAATAGTTCCGTTGCCCGGCAACGCCAAACCGATTGCTTCATTGAGACAGTTCATAGAGTTAGCAGTAAACATGCCGGAACAACATCCGCAAGTAGGACAAGCATTTTGTTCGATATTCGCTACTTCCTGATCGCTTACGCTTTCATCGGCCGATTTAATCATCGCATCAATCAGATCGAGGTGCTGACCGTTCCATTCGCCAGCTTCCATTGGCCCGCCTGATACGAACACGGTAGGAATATTCAGACGCATAGCCGCCATTAACATACCCGGAGTGATTTTATCACAGTTGCTGATACATACCATTGCATCCGCCTTATGTGCATTGACCATATATTCCACGCTGTCTGCAATGATGTCACGTGAAGGAAGTGAATAAAGCATTCCGTCATGCCCCATAGCAATACCATCATCGATAGCTATTGTATTAAACTCCGCAGCGAAGCATCCCAGCTTTTCAATTTCCGCCTTCACCTGCTGACCGATTTCATGTAGATGTACATGCCCCGGAACAAACTGTGTGAATGAATTTACGATCGCTATAATGGGTTTTCCCATCTGACTCTTCTTCATACCGTTGGCTGCCCACAATGCACGGGCTCCCGCCATCCGACGGCCTTGCGTACTAAACGAACTGCGTAATTGCTTTTTCATTTCAATCTATCTTTTAATTAAAGAGCCTCTCTCACATCAGTGAGAAAGGCTCTAAATTCTATCTTTTATGGTACGAACACATACAACACAAAACCTTTCTCACGCTCTTGATGGGACCACCACGACGCGAATAATATGCAAAACTGCTAGGTTAATAGATGTATGTAACATATTCATATCTTCTTTTCTTTATTTTCGTGATGCAAAGGTAAGGGCTTTTTTATTATCTCCAAACAAATCGAAGAAAAAAATCACTCAAAAACTAAAAATTGTAAGATAAGAGCGGCATTATTTCTCTATTTTATCACTTAACAGTTGAATTTGCAACTATTATCCAACCGTACACTTCTTCCCGTCTTTCTGACAAAAGCACTTAATAATCTGAAATTTACCTTCCCCATACCGGAGAGCAAGCAAATAATTCGTATCTTTGCCCACCTATCTTTTTAGGAATTTATTAATTTAGAAATAAAAATATCAAATGGAAACAGCAGAAAACAAGTACATTACCGTTGCATACAAACTATATACAATGGAAGATGGAGAAAAAGAATTGTTCGAAGAAGCAAAAGCTGAACATCCTTTTCAATTCATTTCAGGCTTAGGTACAACTCTCGAAGACTTCGAAAACCAGATAACTTCTCTTGCCAAAGGTGATAAATTCGATTTTACCATTCCGGCAGATAAAGCATACGGACAATATGACGAACAACACGTTATCGACCTTCCGAAACATATCTTCGAAATTGACGGTAAATTCGATAGCGAACACATCAAAGAAGGTAACATCGTACCTTTGCAGACTGGCGATGGCCAGCGTGTGAACGCCAGCGTAGTGGAAATCAAACCGGACGTTGTAGTAGTTGACCTCAATCACCCGTTGGCCGGTGCCGACCTGATTTTTGAAGGTGAAATCATCGAAAGCCGTCCTGCTACTAACGAAGAAATTCAGGAACTGATTAAATTGATGAGTGGCGAAGGCTGCGGTTGCGGATGCGACAGTTGCGGTGGCGGCTGTGGTGACAATGAATGTGGCGACGACTGTGGCTGCGAAGGCGGCCACTGCCATAAGTAAGAATTCACCGCCATTACCCAATGGTAAATAAATAAGAAATGGAGAATGAACTCATACAGTTTCATTCTCCATTTTTCTTTTCTAATGATCTAATTTTCCATTCAACATCCCTTATGCGTCATGATATCCAACACCATTTTATCCGTCTCATTCATGGCTTGCGAACCGATTCTTGTTAGATTACGGATACTCTGATCTACATCTTCGTCGATAATTCCTTCAACGGAAGTCACGCAACGGTCTTCCATTGCCATAATTGCTGATAATACGGCTGTTGAAACTCCTGTGGTTACTTTCAGAGCGCAGCTTGGCTTCGCCCCGTCACAAATCATTCCTGTCAGATTGGCAATCATATTTTGGACAGCGAAAGCTACTTGGTTGTAGTTTCCTCCCATCAGCCACGTAATCCCGCAACTGGAGCCGGTGGCAGCTACCACACAACCGCACAGGGCAGAAAGACGTCCCAAACTTTGTTTGATATAAATTACGGTGAGGTGACTTAACATTAAAGCACGAATAAGTTCTTCTTCTGTCTTACCATTCTCCTCGGCAAAGACAACAACGGGAAGTGTGGCGGATATGCCCTGATTGCCACTGCCTGAGTTACTCATTACAGGGATCATTGCACCTGCCATACGTGCATCACAAGCAGCCGAAGTATAAGAAAGAATATGGGAGAAAACACTGTCACCCATGACTTTATGTTCATAAGTTCCACGCAGCATCTTTCCGAGGGAGTGTCCGTAGTTGCCTTTAAAAGCTTGTTCGGCTGCCGCTTTATTGAGGCGGGCTGTATCGAGGATAAAGCGTATTTCATCCAGAGGAGCTGTCAGGGCAAAATCATAAACTTTGCGAAGATTCAGTTCGGGAGAGGTTTCTTCTTCCTCCTCGGCGGTAGCCTGCTGCTTGTCGAGCAGTACATTTTCGTTCATCGCTATATATATAAAGGTAGTATGTCCGCCGGAAATCACGGCTTTCGCAGTTTTGTCACCGGACTTACAAATTACTTCGATATACAGTTTTTCCGTAATATCTTCCTTTAAAGAAATACGAATTCTTTTTTCTGCAATAAATTGTTTACCCTGTTCCACCGCTTCCGGAGTACAGTCTCTCAACACCTCCAGTTGATAAGCTGACCGACCGATCAATGCACCCAAAGCAACGGCAATAGGAAGTCCCACCATGCCTGTGCCGGGAATACCTACTCCCATTGCATTTTTTAAGATATTGGCACTCAATAACACTTCAATTTTTTCGGGCTTCACGCCCAATGTCTCTGCTGCTTTGGCTACACAAAGTGCCACAGCAATAGGTTCCGTACACCCAATAGCCGGAATTACTTCTTTTTTTATCAGCTCTATAATTTGCTGTCTTTCAGATTCAATCATGCACTTCTTTAGTTTTGTTCCTACAAAAATAGGAAATTCTTTTTTATCATACATTCAATAATGAACAAATAAATTTCCATATTGTTATTACTCCTCGTGAGAACCAAACTTTAACTGAAAGAATAAGTAGAAAAATGAAAGCAAAACACGTGATTATCTATTTGCTGCTGGTTATTGTTACATCTTCTTGCATTCGCGACGAAGCTCCCAATGCAGAGGCAGACATTCTAAGTTGCCGGCTACCGGGAATAACAATGACGACTAGTCCTATCATCAATAATAATTCCGTAACCCTCTTTGTCACTCCGGGAACGAATATCTCCGCCCTTGCACCGGAATTTACACTTACTTCGGGAGCTACGATCACACCCGCCAGTGGTACAGAACGCAATTTCAATTCGCCGCAGGAATATCAAGTGACAGCCGCTGACGGAATTTGGAAAAAGACTTATGCCATATCAGTCATTGATACGGAACTTGCTACAATTTACAATTTCGAAGATACCATCAGCGGAAAGAAATACTACATATTTGTGGAAAGGGAAAATGATAAAGTCATCATGGAATGGGCCAGCGGCAACGCCGGTTACGCCATGACCGGAGTAGCTAAAACAGCCGACGACTACCCTACTTTCCAAATAGCAAACGGGAAAAATGGAAAATGCCTTTCGCTCGTGACACGCAGTACCGGATTTTTTGGCGGATTGGTCGGAATGCCTATTGCCGCCGGCAACTTGTTTATCGGTTCATTCGACGTGAACAATGCCATGAGCAATCCCCTGCAAGCAACGAAGTTCGGCCTTCCTTTCCGGCACGTGCCGACTTATCTGGCAGGTTACTATAAATACAAGGCGGGAGACCAGTTCACCGAAGGCGGCAAACCTGTCGAAGGGAAACGTGATATATGCGATATATATGCTATCATGTACGAAACGAGCGTATCCGTCCCCACTCTCGATGGGACGAATGCATTCACCAGTCCTAACCTGGTTTCTATGGCACGTATCAAAGACGCCAAGGAAACAGACGAATGGACTTACTTTAAACTCCCGTTCACAACCCTTCCGGGAAAATTCATCGACAAGGAAAAATTGACAATGGGAAAATATAATATATCTATCGTATTTACATCAGTCTGGAAGGAGACCACTTCAACGGAGCTATCGGAAGCACCTTATTAATTGATGAAGCTGAATTGATTTACCGCTCGGACTTGGACCATTAAACCATAACGACTTTATACCGACAATGAAGATGAAAATTTATCCATACCTATTTAGTTTGCTTGCCTGTATCGGAATAACGCTACCCGGCTATTCACAGGTCGATAGAAACAAGACCCTTATCCGTTCCGCCCTTCACGGACTGGAATACGAAATAAAAGCGGGATTCAGTATTGGCGGCACAGCTCCGTTCCCTCTTCCGGTGGAGATTCGCTCTATCGATGGTTACAATCCGACACTTGCTATCAGTATCGGAGGAGAAGTAACAAAATGGTTTGCCGTTCAGAACAAGTTAGGTGTTATTGTAGGACTACGGCTCGAAAATAAGGCAATGACTACCAACGCCACCGTAAAGAACTACGGTATGGAAATTCTGGGACAGGGAGGCGAAAGAATCAGCGGCGTATGGACAGGAGGCGTAAAAACAAAAGTACACACTGCCGGACTCACCATTCCTCTAATGGCTACTTATAAACTGAACAATCGCTGGAACATAAAAGCCGGTCCTTATTTCTCATACATCCTTTCAAGAGAATTTTCGGGACATGTATACGACGGTTATTTACGTGAAGACAACCCGACGGGACCTAAAGTAGAGTTTACCGACAACAAGGTTGCCACTTACGACTTTTCGAACGATTTGAGACATTTCCAATGGGGATTACAGGCAGGTGCCGGATGGAGAGCCTTCAAACACCTTAATATATATGCTGATCTCACCTGGGGACTGAATAATATCTTTAAAAATGATTTTCATACCATCACTTTTGCAATGTATCCGATTTACCTCAATATCGGATTCGGATATGCGTTTTAATAAACAAGTAACAGCTATTGCTGAATTACATTCCCAAAAGAATATATCGGAAGAAGAATGCCTGAAGTTACTACTGGATTTCCGACGAAAGCACCTATGCATCAACCGGACTAACTATTGTAGTATCACCGGAGTAAACAAAACACATGCCATACTCCAATTGAACTCTTTCATCGAAAAAGGAATGATCCATAGATATGGAAGCGGAAAAGCAGTAGTATATATTCAGAGATAAAATTAGTTGTTACCGGATTCTTCCACCTGCTTCACTCCGGAATAAGTAACCTTTACGGTCTGTTGCAATGTAGCTACTTTTACATTGATATTCATAGTGAGAGCTCCACTTTCCACTGTTCCTTCTACTGTGGTGGCACAAGTGCCGAGAGCGGCAGCATCTCCCGAAAAAGTCAAATTCTGTTGACCTGTGAAAGTCGAGGCGTCAGTCTCTTTTTTCACCGTACATTTGTCTATTACAATATCGCCGAACTTCATGATCGTTCCGTTGAGAAACAATTCAAATTCTTTCAGTTCCATTTTTACTTCCGTATCGCTGACCTGGGAAATGGTGATAAACTTGGCTATCCCATTGCCAATCACTGTTTCCTGATCGGAATTATCCGGCTTCATTGATATATCCAGATTACCCCAATAAGTGCCCACTACATCAGGAGCTGTAACGACTGCTTCTTCTTCAGGAGGATTATTACCACTTATATCATTATCATCATCACTGCTACAAGCTGTAAAGAGAGCGACTGAACAGATTAATGCCCATAAATACAATAGATTCTTTTTCATACATTGTTGGTTTAGTTATTAAATAATCGTCAATTATAAACTAAAAAGGAGAAAAAAGGTTCAATTTGGTTCGTTTTTTGAAGATATTTTGAGATCGCAACATTCTTACCGAAAACTTTGTTATATTTGCATAGAGTAATTTTAAAAAAGCCACAACTATGTTTAATTCATTTGGCAATATCTTTCGACTCACAAGTTTCGGTGAGTCTCATGGCAAAGGAGTTGGTGGAGTAATTGACGGATTTCCCTCCGGAATTACTATCGACGAAGAATTTGTACAACAAGAGTTGAATCGCCGCCGTCCGGGACAATCCATCCTCACCACCCCACGTAAGGAGGCTGATAAAGTCGAGTTCCTTTCCGGCATTTTTGAAGGAAAATCAACCGGATGTCCCATCGGTTTCATCGTATGGAATGAAAATCAACATTCCAACGACTATAATAATCTGAAAAACGTATACCGCCCTTCACACGCCGATTACACTTACACCGTAAAATACGGAATACGCGATCATCGCGGCGGCGGGCGATCATCGGCACGCGAAACGATTTCGCGTGTGGTGGCCGGTGCGCTGGCTAAACTGGCACTTCGTCAATTAGGAGTCAGCATTACCGCTTATACCTCACAAGTAGGCGCTATCAAGTTGGAAGGCAGTTATTCAGATTACAACCTCGACCTGATAGAAACTAACGACGTGCGTTGCCCTGACCCTGACAAAGCAAAGGAAATGGCAGACCTTATATACAAAGTAAAAGGCGAAGGTGATACAATCGGCGGTACGCTGACCTGCGTTATCAAAGGATGTCCTATCGGACTGGGGCAACCCGTTTTCGGTAAGTTGCACGCTGCACTGGGCAATGCTATGTTAAGTATCAATGCCGCCAAAGCATTCGAATATGGCGAAGGATTCAAAGGACTGAAAATGAAAGGTTCGAACAGAACGATGTTTTCTACAATAACAACGGACGGATTGAAACACGTACCAACCACTCCGGAGGTATTCAGGGAGGAATCAGCAACGGACAGGATATCTACTTCCGTGTTGTATTCAAACCGATAGCCACTCTGCTAATGGAACAGGAAACGGTCAATATCGATGGAATCGACACAACACTGAAAGCCCGTGGACGCCATGACGCCTGCGTACTGCCCCGTGCCGTGCCTATCGTCGAAGCAATGGCCGCTATGACTATACTTGATTATTATTTGCTGGACAAAGCCACCCAGCTTTAATTATTATCTTTATATGAACGAAATTCAGAAATACATCGCAGCAAACGAACCTCAAATAATGGAGGACTTGTTCAGCCTCATCCGTATTCCCAGTATCAGCGCCCTGCCCGAACATCATGACGATATGCTGGCATGTGCCGAACGCTGGGCACAGTTATTACTCGAAGCGGGAGTGGATGAAGCATTGGTAATGCCCTCCCAAGGCAATCCGATTGTCTTTGCACAGAACATTGTGGACCCAGACGCAAAAACCGTATTAGTTTACGCACACTATGACGTGATGCCTGCTGAACCACTCGGAATTATGGAAAAGCCAACCATTCGAACCGGAAATACGGGACGGATATATCTGGGCACGCGGAGCAGATGATGACAAAGGACAGTCTTTCATCCAGGTGAAGGCTTTCGAATATCTCCTTAAAAAACGGGTTATTGAGGAATAACGTGAAGTTTATCTTCGAAGGAGAAGAAGAAATCGGTTCTCCCAGCCTAGAGGCATTCTGTGAAGAACATAAAGAGTTGCTGAAAGCGGACGTTATCCTTGTTTCGGATACCAGTATGTTGGGTGCCGACCTTCCGTCATTAACCACCGGCCTGCGCGGACTGGCTTATTGGGAAATCGAAGTAACAGGACCGAACCGCGACCTGCATTCCGGACACTTCGGAGGTGCGGTAGCCAATCCTATCAATGTGCTTTGCCGGATAATCAGTAAGGTGACGGATACAGACGGAAGAATCACCGTCCCCGGATTTTACGATGACGTGGAAGAAGTACCGCAAGCTGAACGTGAAATGATAGCCCATATTCCTTTCGACGAAAAGAAATACAAAGAAGCAATCGGCGTAAAAGAACTTTTCGGAGAGAAAGGATACAGTACACTGGAACGCAATAGCTGCCGTCCGTCTTTTGATGTATGCGGCATTTGGGGCGGGTATACGGGAGAAGGTTCAAAGACCGTGCTCCCTTCAAAGGCTTATGCCAAAGTATCTTGCCGACTGGTTCCGCATCAGGATCATCATAAGATTTCGCAAATGTTCACTGATTACATTCTCAGTATTGCTCCAGAAACAGTTCAAGTGAAAGTAACACCGATGCACGGCGGACAAGGTTATGTCTGCCCGATTTCACTTGCAGCCTATCAGGCAGCCGAAAAAGGTTTTGAAATAGCTTTCGGAAAAGAAACCGCTGGCAGTACGCCGTGGTGGTAGCATTCCTATCATTTCTACTTTTGAACAGGTACTGGGAGTGAAAACCGTACTCATGGGATTCGGTCTGGAATCAGACGCTATCCATTCGCCGAATGAGAACTTCTCACTGGATATTTTCAGGAAAGGCATTGAAGCTGTAGCCGAATTTCATCAGGAATATGCCAGACGGTAAAGTGGACACAAGAACCATTATTATAAACGGTATAAACAAAACGGCGGACAGGCTTACAATCAAGCATCTGTCCACCGTTTTATTTTATAGATAACAAGAAACTACTACATGAGCGGAGTCTCAAAAAGGAACGTAAATGACTCACTATCTTTCAAATCCTTCACCGCATCTCCTGCATAAATCTCTCCCTTCGTCAAAGACAATTTCTTTATACCGGCTTTCGGGCTAAAGTCTATCTTTTTCAAATCAAGCCAAAACAAATTCGGCGTCAATGTGGATTCAAAATAATAGACCTTATTCTTCTGGTCGGAGACGGAACGCCAACGGGTAGAAGAAATATGAGGTTTCTCCGGAGTATTAATGCCAAATGGAACTGAAACATTACGCATCACACTCAGCACACTGGGAACAGCAATTTTTGCATCGGCAGTCTGCGGAATGGCATGAATGTAGAAAGAGGCACGGACAAAACGGTCGCTCGAACGGTTCGTTCCCGGCAACATCTGCAATCCGCCGACTTCTTTCCAGTAATCGTTGATAGCTAACTGGTATTCATACCGAGGAGAATTTGTCATTACCTGATATTCTTTCCCTTCGTGAATGCTTAACTTTCCATCCAGATATTCCAACACAGCCGTATTGCCTGTTTCGTCGGTGATGGCCATGTGCAAAGTAGATTCCGGTCCTCCATTCGGCATACGGGGAGCGTCAATCCGGAAAGTCTCCTTTTTCATTTCATCTACCGCCTCACGTACCGTGGCAAAATTATCAAGCACGTATTGCGTCCAAATACTGATTCCCATTGCCGGACGGGTATCACCGGGAAGCGAATAAATAGATTCGGGCAAGAAAAGTAGACTAGCCACCAAGCCCTTTTCATTCATACCGTCGCAAGTTCCTATATCATAACCGGTTGCAATCACACTTCCATACTTAGAAGTCCAGTTCACCGTTTTTTCCTTATTATGCCCAACACGCTGAATGCCACGCGGGAAAACATAGATATTCGACATAATGTCTTCTTTCCAGTCCATTGTACGCCCCGTTATCACCAACTGTTCCGGGCCGAGGTAAACGGCACGTGTACACGCCTCTACCGGCTGTATACTCATCAAAGAGAGAGCAGCCAACATCAATATAACCCCTGTCTGTTTCTTTTTCATATTCTTTTCAAATTAAATAATTGATACTCTTATCTATAATAACAAATATATAACGATTATTGCCGAAAATAAAGATGATTTTAATGAAAATAAGGGATTTGTCCAAAGAAGACTCCCAAAGAGATATTAAATAAATTTAAGACTAATGATTGCAGTTATTCTCATCTTCTATCGTCAAAAAGATAAACATAGAACTATCATGGAAAGAAAACAAACTAAGCGGATTATAATATTCCTTCTTCTATTGCTAGGTATTATATTACCCAATATGGCACAGAAACAAAAGATATGGAAAGCATTTTGCGATAAATGCCGGAGAGAAAAAACCATTGTCGGTGCGCTTCCTTCGCAGTTAGAGAAAGCTCTACGCTGGTCGCCCGGCATTAGTAATGAGCAAAAGAAGTGATACGTTACATATTATGGAATATGGTTTATGTGGAAGGTGGTACAGCCAATCTCGGAGACAACAACAACTATCCTGTGAATGTAGGCTCTTTTTTTTCATCAACCGCTATGAGGTAAGTCAGGATGAATGGTACGTCATTATGGGGGAGAATCCTTCCAACCAACACAGACGTAATTATCCCGTAGATCAAGTTAATTGGTATGACACTCAACGATTCACCCGAAAACTCTCTCAGTTATCCGGCCTCCCCTTCCGTCTGCCGTTCGAAGCAGAATGGGAATATGCCGCACGTGGAGGCTTGAATACCCAAAACTACATTTATGCCGGTAGCGATGACCCGACACAAGTCGCTTGGTTTAAAGAAAAATACTCCAATGAAAACACATATGTATCCAACGATATAGGAACCAAAAAACCCAACGAACTCGGACTTTATGATATGAGCGGAAACATCTACGAATGGTGCATGGACTGGTATGATAAAAAAGTTCCTTTCACCGGAAATATTGATCCTGACCTGAAGGGGATTGATCTGCATAAAGTGCTACGCGGAGGAAGTTATTATACTATCGCCAAATACTGCAAAATCACCAACCGTTATGGAGTCAATCCACTGCGTTGGGATATTGACTACGGATTACGGCTAGTAATATCCTTTCAAGATAACACGGAGGAAAAGAGAGTAGCCCAATAAAAATATTCTACACTAATCATACACATAAAAAATCCCGTATACGTTGTTTTACATACTCAAACTATCACATATACGGGATTTAAAAGAACAAGCCTTTACCTTGTTTAAACTAATCGTTCATTATAAACAAGCTTAATCGTCAGTAGGAACTTTCATGTTCTCATAAACCTCAATCCATGAGTTCCATTCGGCAGGTGCGTCATTGGTCGCAGCAGTTTTCAGTGTACGATATTTATAGGAAAGATAAAAACGGGTGACTCCGTCTACGGTGATGTATCTGTTTGCCTGCTGGACAGACAATGCTTCATCATCATCAGTTGTACCGGGTAATTGTACTACCTCTATCAATTCTGATTTATAAGGTTTTAGTATAAGAGTATTATATTTGGTACCATCGATATAAGTCAGTTCCTCCTCACCGATTTCCATGATAAGGCTCGACTTGTTTATTAATTCCTCTTCTGCTTTATTGGCACTGTTTTCAATGCCGGCATTCAATCTCACACCCCGTTTCGACAAGGGATATAGAATCTTATTCGCTGATATCTGTGTAGGCTTTGTATCATCTTCCCGCAGCTGAGTGCCCCTCATAAATAATGTCAAAGGACTTTTCTGACTGGTAAAATCATTCTCAATATACACCTTATACAACACCCGCGACTTATCTTTATTCACTTCATAAGGAGTGCAACTGGCAATCCGTAAAGGAATCAGATAAGTGGAATCGGGAGACAATCCCTCGGTCCTAACTTCAATAGGCAACTTTACATAGGGGTCCTGATCGCCAACTTTCATCACCGCAGTATAACTTTTAATCGTATATCTGGAAGGATCCAGTTCTTTCGCGTACTTATCCTCATCCAAGTCAAAGTTATCATGATTATACTTATCAATCAAGTCAGGATCTTTTTCCAACGTTACGGTCACGTCCTGGTCAATAGCCCGTGTACCACCTGCGTAAATGGTTATATATCCAACGGAAACCGGAGTATTCAGCGAATGAGTGACCGGAAACGTCAAGTCCGTTTCACTCAACACATACACCACCTTCTTGTATAGCTCACCTTCAAATATTGAATTTTCATTGCACGCTGTCAATCCCATTAACACGGCACAATACATCATATATTTTGTTATTGATTTCATTCTCATATCAAATTTTAATTTATAGTTCCCGTTAATTATCCCAACCCGGATTCTGATCCATTAATGGCACTTTCCGCAATTCAGCACGGGGAATAGGCAAGAAGACCATTTTCTTATCGGCCACTCTGGTACGTGCAAAAGATGATTGACCGTTGTTCTTTGGAAAAATTCATCTTCAAACCCGTCCGTATTCATACCTACAATCGGTTCTTTTTCCGTATCCAAATAAATACCCCAACGACGGACATCATAAAAACGTCTGTTCTCGTGAAGGAACTCAATCATGCGTTCTCTCACAATGATGTCAAACATTTTATCAGCAGAACTTAACTCATCGGTAGTCAAGCCCGGCAAACCCGCCCGATAGCGAACCATATTAAAGTATTTCGCCATTTCGTTCATATCGCGAGTATAAGTGCCCGTGCTTTCATCGCTGAAAGTCACCGTATGAGATCCGGTCAGATTATTCAATGCTTCTACATACGAAAGTAATATTTCCGCATAACGGATAATGGGGAATGATTTAGGTAATACGGTTGCATCGGTACCACTCCAAGCATCATCATTATGGACATATTTCTTCATCACATACCCGGTCACCGGATAATTGTTGGCGTCACCGGAACCTACCGCTTTATCCTTTCCGGAAGCCCCATAGCCACTCGCTCCTTTCCAATAATAAACATAGACATTTTTCTTCACAGCTTCACTTGTAGAAGCACAAGGCCAGAAACAACCGCTAAAACCAATCGATGCATAGAAGCGCGGTTCACGGTTTATATACATATTATAAACACCGCTCTTTAACTGGTATCCGGAGAAAGACTTCACTTCAGAAGTGAATCCGTCTTCCAGATATGGATATTCATCGCTCGAATTGGTACGATCTCTACCATCAACCATATAGTAAGCATCAATAAACTTCTGAGGGACAGCCATTCCATTATATCCTCCCATTAGCCCCACCGGAAAAGCGTGCCGGGTATAACTACGAAGACTACCGGATGTTCTTCCCCATATATATTCCGGATTCTTAGTAGCGGTCGATTCGCCCGTAAACATATCGCTATAAGATTTATAGGGATCAATCCCCACAGCCCCTTCCGGGAAAGTTTTCGTATAATAGTTTACGTCTGATACATTGGTCGGCAATTCCGGCGTGTACTTGTCACTTTTTACGGTATGCAACTCATACATATCCATATCAATTACCCGTTTGGCAGCATGCGCAGCTACCGCCCAACGTTGCTCGTCATAAGTCTGGCTAACATAGGGAACATTGTCCGATTTACGTATCCAACCTCCGAAAGTCGTTTTCGCTGCACTTCCTCCATTGAACAAAGGACTTGCCTGTTGCAACCGTAAGCGAGCAATCAGCGCATACGCAGCTCCGCGTGTAGGACGCCCGAACTGAGATACGTAACCCGCAAAGGAATATAATTTGCAGCAATTTCCAACTCGTTACAGATATAATCTACTGATTCATCATACGTTGCTCTTTCCTTATTATAGTATGCAGGAGATTCATTGGTATTCATCGGCTCATCTCCCACAAGAACGACAGGACCAAAGTTTTGAAGCAAATTATAATAAGCATAGCCTCTCATAAAATGTGCATAGCCCAGAATCTCGCGTTGTTCTATATTTGTAAGGTCTTTACATTCATTGATTCTACTGAAAATAATATTAACCTTACGAATGATTTTATACATCTGTGCCCAGTTATTCATCGTTCCCAAGTTATCGGGAGTCGTGTGCCCCAAAACAAATGTTACTCCGGGAAATTCGCCCGTGTTCCATTGCACAAAGGCTTCATCCGAACCGGTAACACCCGGTGTATAAGCACCACCCCAGATAGCGCCCTCATCGGGGAAGAAAGCAGCCGTAGCCCATAGATATTTCTGAAGATTCATTTTATTCTGAAAAATAGAATCGTATCCCAATGTATCAGCAAAATACTCATCCACATTCAAGTAATTGCAGGAGGACAGGCAAAAGTAGAACGCTGTACATAGCGTTATCATTAATCTTTTAAAATATTTCATATCATGCATATTTAGAAATGGATATAGGTTTGAAATGCGTAACGGGCAGGAATAGGATAAACACGCCCCATTTTCTGTGCTTGTTCCGGATCTACTGTTTTCACACCGCTCCAGACTGCCAGATTATATCCCACCAATTGAAAGTCGAATGACTGTATACCCAGTCTTTTTACAAATCCCTTGGTCTTCAGGTTATAGGTTAAGCTAATTTCCTGTAAACGTAAATAGCGCGCATTGTCTTTCCAGAAAGTAGATTTCTTAGTATTATTTTCATTCTTACCATAGGATAATCGAGGGAATGCTGCATTAGGGTTTTCCGTAGAGGGATCTCCTGAATACCAGGCTGGAGTCCAGCGATTTGCCTGAACGCCGGCTTCCACAGGTACATTACCTATCTTTTCACCATGGAAAGGAACATATCCCATTTCATATCCATTACCGACTTTAAAATAGGTTGTATTTCCCGTTCCTTTGAACAGACAAGCCAGTGTAAACGATTTGTAACGGAACTCTCCGCCGAATCCATACATCAATAACGGATAGTTAGAGTAGGCCAACGGCACTTGGTCGTCTTCCGTTATACGTCCATCACCATTCACATCTTTATATTTAATATCACCCGGACGGACAGTTCCAAACTGCGACGGACTGCTCTCCACATCTTGGTCATCTCTGAACAATCCCAATGCTATGTAACCACGTTGCACTCCATACGGCATACCGCTTATCTGCTGATAGGGATATTTTGGATCAGCCTGTTCCCAGTTCTGCACATCATTCTTCGAATAGGTAAAGTTTCCTCTGATCGTAAATGAGAAGTCTTTGCCTATATCCTGCGAATAAGAAATATTTCCGTCAGCTCCGTAGCTACGCATCTTTCCCACATTACCATAAGGCATGGTGATAATACCCGCGAAATCAGGAACCTGAGTTCTCTGCTGGAAAATACCATTTCGCTGGTCATTGAAATAATCGACCACTAAGGAGAGTTTTTCTTTGAAGAATTTCGCTTCAATACCCACATCCGCTTTGGTTGATTTCTCCCAAGCCAGATTGTCAGCACCTACGATAGACTCGTTCACACCATTGGAATCGCTTCCCCAGCCCGTAGCCGCATTAGAATTAATAATAGTCAGATAAGGGAAGCGTTTATTGGAAATACGGTCGTTACCTACTTGTCCATACGAGAAACGGATTTTAAGAAAATCCAGCCAAGGCACCGCTTTCCGCATGAAATCATAGTTTGTCGGCACCCAACCGATAGCTCCCGAAGGAAAGAAACCGAATTGCTTACCCGGCTCGAAGTTTTCGGAACCTGTATAACCGAAGTTTGCATCAATGAAATAGGTATCTTTAAAACTATAAGTAATTCTTCCGGATACTCCCTGATAACGTTTGGGAATAGCGCTCATACTGTCAGTGATGTCTTTAGTCGCCTTCTCGTCACTCATGTAATAGTAAAGCAAGGCTGTTGTCCTGTGTTTATCATTGAATAACCTTTCGTAATTGGCAGTAAACTCGAAATGATATTTACGCCAATGATTCAATGTCTTACTGAATGTAGCTGCTTGAGCGTCAACTTTCTTTGCCAATTGAAGTTCTCCGGAAGTCGTTCGCCCGATAGCCGAATACATCTCCGGCATTACAAAACGAGTCTCATCATAATATACGTCGCTATTCAACGCGCCCTGTACTTTTACTTTCAATCCTTTCAGAAGAAATGACAAATCCTGGTTCAGAGCGAGAGTCACCATATTTTTGTAAGTCTCGCGGGTAGCCATTCCCGTATGATTAAGCATTACATAAGGTGAATAGGCATCATTGACACCATAAGCCGGAAGTTGTCCTGTTGAAAACCTAGTAGGAATAGTCAACGGTGTCAACATTGACTGAGCATTCCAAAGTAAATCTGTGTTAGCCATTCCCGGCTCTTTTTTATTGGATATAAATCCGTCCAACCCCAAATAGAGGGTGGTTGACTTAGTAACATTGATATCCAAATTGGTTCGATAATTATATGTGTTGTATCCTGTGTCTGCCTTGTAACGGCTGTCAGGGTCTTGAATATATGCTGCCGACTCTTTCGACATACCCATACTCACAAAATAACGGGCAATACTACCACCTCCCTGTGCACTTACATAATAAGTCTGCTGGAAAGAAGTCTTATGCAGAATTTCGTCTTGCCAGTTTACATCCGGATACAAATCCGGGTCCAATTGATATTGGATTAAATCCATTTCCATAGGAGAATAGAGTTCTTTCTCTCCTGAAACGACTCTGGCTTCATTGGCCAGCTTGGCGTAATCATAAGCTCTCAAATATTTAGGTAACCGCTTCAACTGTGAAATAGTAAAATTGGCACGGGCTGTAATTTTGAGTTTTTCTACTGTTCCCCGCTTGGTCGTTACAAGAATTACTCCGTTAGCACCACGAACACCGTAAACCGCCGTTGCAGAAGCATCTTTTAAAACAGAAAAGCTCTCTACGTCAGCAGGATCAACCTGACTCAAATCGCCTTCCAAACCGTCAATCAACACCAAAGCCGAACTATTAGCACCAAATGTTCCTATACCGCGAACCCAAAATTCCGAGATATTTTTACCCGGTTCACCACTCGACTGGATAGAGATAACTCCCGGCACTCTACCTCCCAAAGAGTTATTCAGTGAAGTGGCCGGAACAGCAAGGTCACCAATATCCACGCTTGTGATAGCTCCTACTACGCTCACTTTACGCTGGGTTCCCATACCCACCACTACTACTTCGTCCAAAGCAGTAGCAGAAGGAGTCATTTTAAGAACCAGGTTTGTCTGGCTATCGGTAACGAAATACTCTATCTTATCATATCCGATATAATTAACGATCAGTACATCGCCTTTATGTGCCTGAACTTTAAATCTACCATCCAAATCGGTCGTTGTACCTACGCCCGGACGGTCTTTCAAGAATATATTAGCGCCGATAATCGGTTCCTTATCGGACGACTTATCGACAACTATACCCGAAATAGTCAGCGATTTCCCCGCTTTTTGAGCCATGACGCCCAAACAGCATAAAAGTAAAATTTGAATAATATATAATTTTCTCATGTTGAATTAGTGATAAACAGGTTACTGAATAGCAAGTTTTCTAATACACTTATTTTTAGTATCTGCAATGTAAATTGTACCTTCTTCATCCACAGCTACTCCCCAAGGCTCATCAAATAAAGCGTCATCCGGCGTACCGTCTACATAGCCGGCTCTGCCCGGGACACCAATTACAGTACTTACTGCTCCTTCCCGGTCAATCGAACGAATACAATGATTACTGGAATCTGCAATATACATGATTCCGTCTAAGTCGAAACATATCTGTGAAGGGAAATTAAATCGTGCGTTCAAACGTTTTCCGTCCTCATAGCCAGGATCTTCTCTTGCTCCTGCATACAATTCATAATTTCCGGTAGAAAGTTCATAGCGATAAATACAATGCTTGCTCCGATAACAAATATAGAGCACATCCGGATCGAGACTATCAAAACAACAGATAGCATCATAAGTCCAACCCGCATCCAGCCCCGTAGTAACTAGTTCTGCTTCCTTACTCTTAGGATCCATTTTAGCCAAGTTTCCATTTAATGCCTTTATATACACCAGTTTATCTTCCGGATTAACAGCAGCGGATATATATTGGTCTAATGTTACATTCTGTGGCTTCACCTGTTTTTTAGCCCATTGTGTTTCCGGATCAAATTGTAACAAATTACCTCCTTGTACCCAAAGCGGTAAAAAGACTTTCTGCCCTTCTGTTTCAACCATTGGAATAAATGGAGCTGTAATATTTGTAGCTAATGTAGTTACCATATTTTGTTGCTCATTTATCTGGCGTAAACGATAACTGGACCTTTCGCAAACAAATATATTTTTCTCACGATCTACGCAAACAAAATGAGTCAATCCGAACTGAGCTGCCGCCAATGTTCCGTCAACTGCATTTACTTCCGTTCGCGGCGTTCCCGTAATCGTACTTACAGTAACCTGTGTCTTATACGAAAAACTGCTGTTCAAAACTGGCTTTATCTTTACCTACTTCTACTGTAATAGTGCAATTATCTCCCGGTTGCCGAGGAGTAATGACATAAATTTTAGTTCCTATGGAACGTACCACTGCCGCTTGTTTTTCATTGTAGAATACTTTTATCTGCGAAAGATCAGTTCCGAAATTTTCTCCATTAATAATAACTTTCGTTGCCATTCCCCCATTTTCAGGGTAAAAAGAGGTTAGTTTAATCGGTTGATTTGGATCATAAGGTTTGCCTGTTGTGCCACCTTCTTCTGAATCACTTTTACATGCTGAAAGAAAGGTTATCAGCATTGCAAATAAAATAGTTACCAAAGATGTTTTTCTCATTACTATTATTTCATTTATTAAATTAATGATCCTATTTAATAGTTTATCAGTTTTTTATCCTATGAAAGGAAGATCAAATAAACTTTTAAACCAAGATCAAAGGTTAACGATTAATCGAAATCCATCAGTTTTTTGGGGACCTGACTGGAATCAATTTTAGAGAATAAGCCTGTTAACACTCCTTTGAAGTATCAACATGTTTGCCTTTGTTTTTGAATTTTCATTTCCAAAATTCATAATTCATAAGATAAGCGGAGGTTTTCTTTTCATAAGCATTTCTTGATTTAGTTAATAAAAAAATTAGTCGAATATCCTTTGCTTGTTACTAAGTTCTACTTGAACTTAGGTAAAAGGTAATAAATAATAAAAAATAAGTACCTTAAATATTATTTGGATGTTTAAATGTACTTTCTCTGCTTTTATTTTTATATAGCCTTCTTGTATCTTGTGCAAATATTTAATATTCTCGAATGCAAATATACAATATTTTATTATATAACAATATATAATAAATTGTTTTATTATTATTTTTTTTCTTTTGTGAACTTTGCCAGTGATTTTCATGCCTAAAATAGTCCATGACTATATTTCGATCTAATATATCTACCGTATTATTCAAGTGAGAGTAGCACAGGGCTTTCTTTTTCAGTTTATAACCTAAGTTCAAGTAGAACTTAGGCATTTTTTAGCATTTGATTCAGTGTACTCGATCAAAGTTTCATAGAATCGCGTTATCTTTTTGAATACCAACAATATACATTACGCGAACGTCTTAATCTTAATAATTACAAATATCAGAAATTAGTTACATTTTCCCTAAATGCTTCCACTATTATGAAAAAAAGTTCTCACTGTAGTGAGAACTTTTTTCCTTATCGCGACATTTTTTTCTTATTATGATGAAATTTACAACAACACACTATAATTTAGTAATAGTATTGGCTACAACTGAAACTCGTCTTTTACTTAAACCTTATAAGACTAAAACTATTCAAATGTTTTTCGGTATGTACATCCATTTTTCCATTCCGAACACCCGTAGGCTGTTTTTCCTTTTATGATAATTCCCTTACCACAAACCGGACAGGATTGTCCTACTAATGAGTCCGGAGTATTATTCAGAGAAGAAATAGGGGTAGCAACAGGAGACGGTGATACTTCTGTTTTTGACTCTTTTTGATTCTCCTGCTTCGGAATTCTTTTTTTTCTCTTTCGGCGGCGTACTTACTTTCCGTTCACGTTTTTTAGGTTCCTTCTTTGCCTTCTCTTCGGTCTTGGCAGCTACCGCATCTTGAATAGTGATACGACGATTCGTATTATCAGATAGCACACTATTTACTATCTCAGACACCATTTGCTTCAATTCTTCCAGGAATTGACGAGCATCGTAAGTTTTCTTTTCTATCTCACGCAATTTCTTTTCCCAAATACCCGTCAACTCCGCTGATTTCAAAAGTTCTTCGTGGATTAGCTGCCAATTCTACTCCTGTCGGTGTAGCGATCAGATTCTTTCTCTCCTTGCGGATATAATTTCGTTTGAACAGCGTTTCAATAATAGCGGCACGGGTAGATGGGCGACCGATACCATTCTCTTTCAAGGCATCGCGAAGTTCATCATTATCGACTAGTTTTCCGGCGGTTTCCATAGCCCGGAGCAAGGTCGCTTCCGTAAAAGGTCTTGGCGGCTGCGTCCATTTTTCATTCAAGTCGGGGATGTGAGGACCACTCTCCCCTTTTGCAAAGGCAGGAAGGACATTTTCATCGTCATCGTCCTTTTCTTCAGTAGTGTCTTTCACATCTTTAGCGAATACCACACGCCAGCCTGGTTCTAAGATTTGCTTACCGGTGACTTTAAATTCTATTTTATCCACTTCACCCATCACGGTAGTAGTCGAAATCTTACAATCAGGATAGAACACTGCTATAAAACGGCGCGCTATTAAGTCATAGACACGACGTTCCATATCAGTAAGGTTTTGAGCATAAACTCCGGTAGGGATAATGGCGTGGTGGTCCGTCACTTTCGAATTATCAAATACCTTTTTTGATTTAGGCAACGTAGAACCATTCAACGGGGCAGTCAATACTTCGTAATCACGAAGCCCTTTCAGAATACCAGGACATTTCGGATAAATATCGTCGCTCAGAAAAGTGGTATCAACACGTGGATATGTAGCAACTTTCTTCTCATAAAGAGATTGGATCAGTTTCAGTGTTTCATCGGCAGAATAGGCAAACTTCTTATTACACTCTACCTGAAGAGAAGTCAAGTCGAACAAACGGGGAGCATATTCCTTTCCGTCTTTCTTACCAACACTGGTTA
>VOFI01000688.1_pt1 | contig 62001 bp, 78 predicted proteins | sample 5384131 | NCBI WGS metagenome assembly VOFI01 (sample SAMN12384728, study PRJNA508395) | human gut metagenome | isolation source: healthy gut H | host: Homo sapiens
TTTTGAAGGAAAATTTAAAAACCATTGCCCAAAATAAAAAAGCTTTCCACGATTACTTTTTGGAGGAAAGCTTTGAAGCCGGTATTGAGCTCTGCGGTACAGAGGTGAAATCCATCCGGCAAGGCCGGGTGAATTTAAAGGACAGCTGGTGCTCGATTGTGGACGGCGAGATGCTAGTCAATGGAATGCATATCAGCCCCTACGAGCAAGGAAATATATTTAACAAAGACCCAATGCGTGTCCGCAGGCTGCTGATGCATAAGCGTGAAATTATGCGTCTGTTCGGCTTGGTAAAGCAAGACGGTTACTCCTTGATTCCAGTATCTCTTTATTTTAAGGGATCCCGTGTTAAGGTACAGGTCGGTCTGTGCAAGGGTAAAAAGCTTTATGATAAGCGCAGCGATTTGCCGCCCGGGCGGCCAAGCGGGATATCCAGAGAGCGATGAAAGAAAGAAACCGGTAGTTTTACCGGTTTATAGGGGATGTAAAGGTTTCGACGGGGATTGTGAGCAAAGGTAAGCGAGTAGTGGAGGCGGATACACTTTAAACTTCGCACGTTTCAAAATAAACGACAAAACTCAAAAAACCAATAACGTTATTTCCTTTAATAGGAGCGTAGCGTTAGCAGCTTAATTACAGCTGCCGTCCTTAACCGTGAGTACCGCGGCTCGGATAGGGGCGTAACCTAAGCGGTGAACGTGAACCGGAAACCGCCTCGTTTTCGGTCATGATTAAGAGGCTACTGAAGCGCTGAGCCCGCCATTTGGCGCGGCGCAGAGGGAATTTTAATAAGATGGCTACACTCGTAGAAGGCTTTTTGTAAGCGGTTTTCGGACAGGAGTTCGACTCTCCTCATCTCCACCAGCGGCAAGTGCTGCCGCTCCCAAGACGCGCACCTCATTGTTATGGGGTGCGTTGTTTTTGCTCCCGCGTCTGAGGCAGATGTTTTTGGCAACGCTTCCCAGGCTGTGCCTGGACGCACATTGCGTTCCAGGTCCGTTTTCTTTTGCCTGTCTGCTCATACTCAAAGACAGGGATTTTTTTGTCAATGCGTCCCAATTGAGAGCCTCGGCACGCAGTTTGCATTCGGGGCTTTTTTGGCTTGATGACCGGGTTTATAGCGGATACTTATTTTATCAGCACCTCTTAAAACGCCTGAATATCTAATGTTCAGACGCTTTTTTGCGTTAATCCAATCAGGACAAATTTTCTTAATTGTCTAAATTAAGAAAATTTGTCCAATATTCCAAGAGATTGAACAACCGTGTTTATTGTAAAAGGAAAGTTTTAATTTTATAATAAACTGTGAGCGTAAACAGTACAACATAAAAACGGAGGGAATTTTAATATGGGAATTCAACTGGGGAATTATTGGTTACGGTGGAATGGGCGGCTTTCATCACAGAAACGCGTCTAAGATTGAAGGTGTGCAGGTGGTCGGCGCCTACGATATCGACCCGGTGCGCGTACAGGTTGCTGAGAAAAACGGAATTAAAGGCTTTTCTACTTTAGAGGATCTGCTCTCCTGCGATGAGATCAATACTGTTTTGGTTGCGGTGCCAAACGATAAGCATATGGAGTTATGCGTAAAAGCTGCGAATGCAGGAAAGCATGTGATTTGTGAGAAGCCGGCTGCCATGAATGTCCGGGAATTGGACCAGATGATAGCCGCAGCGGGCCGCAACGGAAAAATTTTCACCGTGCATCAGAACCGGCGCTGGGATAAAGACTTTCGGATCGTAAAGAAAATTTTGGATTCCGGCGAATTGGGAAAGGTATACTCGATTCAATCCCGGCTTCATGGTTCCGGGGGCGTTATGTTCGGTTGGCGCGGAGAAAAAAAGCACGGCGGCGGTATGCTTTATGACTGGGGAGTGCATTTTATAGACCAATTGATGTGGATGCTGGGCTATGACAATTTTAAGAGCGTATTTTGTAAAACTTATCATGTGAAAACCACAGAGGTAGAGGACTATTTTTTTCCTGGTGTTTGATTTAGAGGATGGCAGGCATGTCCAGGTGGAAATTGGAACCTTTGTTTTAGAAAGAATTGCCCAGATGGGTTCTTTTTAGGAGACGAGGCTACCGCTTATGTGAATGATTTCTCCAGAAGCGGCGGCATTATCCGGCTGGATAACACTGTGGAAACAAAATCAGAAATCATCATGACATCCGCGGGGCCGACACGTACTTTTGCGCCTAGGCCGGATAACGTAAAGCTGGAAAGCGAACTGCCGGAGGTGCAAGCTGATTGGTCTGAATACTATAAGAATGTTCGGGACGCCATCGACGGAAAAGCGGAACTGATCGTACAGCCCTGGCAGGTACGCAAGGTGCTGAAAGTAATCGAAGCGGCGTTTCAGTCTGCGGAAACAGGAAATTTAGTTTCGCTTAGGGATTAAACCTATTGCTAATAAAATCATCAAAAAGCCGCCTAATGAAGCTATCATCAGGCGGCTTTTTGGCTACGGCGGAAAAAATAGGAAGCTCCTCAGGAACACAGAAAATATTGCTAATCGAAAGGGGAAAAAAGATGTCTCTGAGAAAAAAGCTGATGCTGTCCATGATATCCATCGCCGTGATCCCAGTGGTAGTGTTAGGCAGCTTTTTGCTATCAATACTTCAGCAAGGTTCTGCTAAACAATGTGCAGCAAAGAGAGCTGCAAAACAACAATCAGATCATTTACAGCTTAGATGATTTTTTTAATTCACTTTCTAAAATTTCTGATTCTCTTCTCATGAGCGAGGAGCTCACGAGAATCCTTCAAAACACCTACCAGGATCCGGAAGCGCGGCTTCAAAACTACCGGGATAAAAGGCAGGTAGAGGAACTGCTTTACAGGAACGGTTATTATTTGGACAATCGGATCGAGACAATCGCGATCTTTCCCGAAAACAGCGACATGTTTTACTACTGCACCAAAGAAACCATTAATCCGGCTTATGATGTTAGAGAGGAAAAATGGTACAGCCGTATTTTAGAAAAAGAAGGAGCGCAGGCGTTAATTGGAATTCATCAGAATGGTTTGGTTCAGGCATCCTTTCAGGCGCGGCAGCCCTATTGTGTGACCATTGGAAGAAGTATTTATTCTGCTTATGAGTCCAGGCTGCTGGGAACGATTATCATTAACGTCAATGTACGGGATCTTCAGGAGCTGTGGCCTGAGCCTGACCAAAATTACCAGGAAAAATTTTACCTGGTGGATGATGAAAATCGAGTGGTGTTCAGTGATTCATCAGAGGAAATCGGCGGACAGTTTTCTAGGAGCGATTTGAGCGTTGGAATTTCCTCTTGCGAAATGGAAGGCGTTCTTTACGACGCGATGGTGTCGGAATCCGGCCATCAGGGCTGGAAAAGCGTCAAAATGATCATGCGCAGCAAGCTGGACAAGGAAATCGCAGTGGTTCCTTATATGACGATTACCCTTGTGTTGGTTCTCATAGGCTTGGCGGTGCTGGTGTCGCTTTTTATTTCCAAGATTTTTACACGTCCACTTCAGGAGCTGTATGTTAAAATGCGCCGGTTTGAGGCGGAAAAAAGCGGGAATCCCCTTCCGGAAAACCAGGTGGAGATTAAGGGCTTGTCCAGAAGCTATAACCGCATGATTGAAGAAATCAACAGCCTGACCATCAAAAATTACGAGACGGAGCTCCAGCTCCGCCGAGCGGAGCTGATGGCGCTGCAGTCCCAAATCAACCCCCATTTTATCTATAACACCCTGAATTCAATTAAATGGATGGCGGATATGCAGGGCTCCAAACGGATGGTGACGGCTCTGGATTCTTTGATTAAGCTGATGCAGTTTTCATCGAAAAACAGCCAGGAGGTCATCCGGATTCAGGATGAAATAGATCTGATCAAGGATTATATCAATCTGATCAATTTAAAATATTTCGACAGAATCGTTACACTGATCCGAGTGGAACCAGGGGTAGAACGCTACGAAACCTTAAAATTTCTGTTGCAGCCTATTGTAGAAAATTCCATTTATCACGGCTTTAATAAAATGACGCAGTCATGCGCGATTAAAATCAACATCAGCCGGAAGGGGGACAGGATTTTATATGAGGTAATCGACAACGGGAAGGGGATGAGCAGGGAAAAAGATAAGACAGGCGCTAAAGGAGGAACGCTCGGAGAATTCCCATTCCTTCAACAAAATTGGATTATACAATGTCAACAAAAGAATCCAATATACGTTCGGCGGAGATTACGGCGTGAAAATTGACAGTGAGCTAGGCAGGTATACCAGAGTGCTTGTGGAAATCCCGGCCCGCGTTTATAAGGAGGGAAAGGCAGATGAATAAGATCAGCATTGCCATAATTGACGATGAAAGCTTAGTTAGACTTGGAATTAAGTCCTCTGTAGAATGGGAGAACTATGGCTATGAGATCATAGGAGAAGCCGACAATGGCCAAAACGGTCTGGAAATGATTCAGCAGAAACAGCCGGATATCGTGCTTTTGGATATTTGTATGCCGGTTATGGATGGAATAGAGGTTCTGAAACGGCTTCAGCAAATGGAAATTGACTGTAAGGTCATTATTCTCAGCTGCCACGATGATTTCCATTTTGTAAAGGAGGCTATGAAAAACGGCGCTTATGATTATCTAAGAAAGAATGAGATCAACAGCGCAAACATCCTAAATATTTTAGAGGAAGTCCGCCAGTCGGTCCGAGAGGAAAGAAAGAATAAAGGAGGCGTCGGAAGAGAAAGAGGAATGGGGCGGCTGCTCGCGGCATCCAGCTGGCTGCAGCGCCTGGTTACCGAAGGAACAGAGGCGGACGGACATTCAGTTCCGGTGAGCCGGCTGCATATTCAAGAGGGAGGACTCTGCTGTGTTGTTTTTGGTGTTAGCCATTATCGGCAGGTGCTTACCCGGTATGAGGATGGCTATCCCTTTACTTTAGAGCATAGCATCACAAATTTAGCGAAGGAAGTTATCCGCCAGCGAACGCGGGAAATGGAAATTTTTCTTTTCAGGAAAACCAATATGTGCTTTTGCTCAGAGCCGGGACAGCGTTAGCGGGGCTCAGTGGGAGGAAGAGGTTTTCTCTCTGATCAATGAGTTGTATACCGTATTTCGAAATTATTTAAACGCGGAGACCTACTATGGGGCAAGCGGTATTGTTTCGAAATTTTCTGGCTTGCCGGAAGCGTTTGAGCGGGCGCAATATTCCTACAAGCTTCATTATTTCCAGCCGGATAAAATAATTCTCAAAGAGGTGCGTAAGCCAGCCAGAACGCTGAGCGAGGAAGAGGTTAAATCCGGGTTAAATGAGATCAACTCCTGTATTTCCCAAAAGCAGTATTCCCATGCCTTTTTCCCATCTGTATACTTTTATTCAATGGTTACGGCGTCATCACAGGGAAAATCTCGACGTTGCGGGAATTCTGAATTTCTTTTCAATATGGTTCGCTTCATTTTGCTGCAGGAGGGGAAAATTCAGAAGAAACGATTGACAAGCTGCAAAAATGCGAAAATCTAGAGGATACCGAACAGTTCCTTGTTCAAAGGGAGTTGAAAGCGGAAGAGCCGGAGCTGGATCAAAAACATTATTTAATCCGGGCGGCTACCGACTATATTCAGCAGAATTTAAGCCGCGGCGATATCTCCTTAGATGAAATCGCGGAGCATTTGATGATCAGCAAATCCTATCTTTGCCGCTTGTTTCAAAAAAGCTGGGGTTTCCGTCCAGCATTATATTCATAACATCCGGATTGAAAAGGCGAAAGAATACTTGAATGATTTCCGGCTGAAAATTTATGAGATTGCGGAACTGACTGGCTTTAACAGCTCGACCCATTTCAATATCGTCTTCAAAAAAATTATGCAGTGCACTCCGGTTGAGTATCGGAATGGCTTAAAACAGTAATAAAAAATTTTATCAATACAGGATAAAAAAGGTCAATGTGAATAAATAAAAACGATATTCGACAGATAAATTCATTTATCTTTATTGAAATTGTTCAATATCCATAAAAACTTTCCAATGGCGTTTATAGAAAACGTTCCCTGAATTCATTATGCTAGATATAGTTCCAAAACCAGTAAAAAATAAACAAAAAGGAGGTACTTTAAAAAACTAGTCTTATCAACTAAAAACAAGGGAGGATAAAAATGAAAAGAAACTTTTAGCGCTGCTTTTAGCGGCGGCTATGGTAGGGACAGTGGCTGGTTGCTCTCAAAACGGGGGCTCCGGCGCAAACAGCGGCACAGAGAGTGAAGCGTCTCAGAGCAGCGGGGAATCTCAGGAACCCAGCGGTGAGGTGGTAACACTTCATTGTGGAGGCTGGGGAAGAATCGAGTTACGCCGAAAGAGCTGGGCGTCAGCTATGACGGCAACGTGCTGATGTCCGGAGACGCGGCCATGTCCACCGGCGGTAGCTGGTATGTGTCTGACTTCGCCATAAATGCCCGGATCTGAACGTGAAATATATGAAAGTTCCTCATGCGAAAGGCCATGAAGACGCTTCAGGCACCTTCCACTCACCGGCTTTGCATTGCTGAAAGGCGGCGCTCATGAGAAAAGAGACTGCTATGGCGATTAACTATATGATGAATGATGCCCATGATGAGGCATTAATCGATCTGGGTTACATCCCGGTGAACGAAAAGTTTCATGACGAATTTAAAGAAAAAGAACCCCTTGTTGGCTGATCTGGTAGACGCTATTCCCAAATTAAATAACTATGACTATCCGCCGGCCGGTAAAGAGTTTGCAGACGCCTTGATTTCTAAAATGGAGGAGGCTCTCTTTAACTCTGATTCATCCCTGACCGGAGCTGAAATTGTCAAGGAGCTTCAGGCAGAATACGGCGCATAACCTAACGGATGCTTATTAAACGGAATAAGTGATTACAGCCTCCCCTGCTGGTTGAGCCGGTAGGGAGGCATTAAGAAAGGCTATGAGGATGATGGCTGAGAATACAGGAAAAAGAGACAAAAATACAGCAAATTAAGAAAACAGGAAGCAATTGCCGGATGGATTTTTGTGCTGCCGGCAGTCGCCTTTTGGCTGATCTGGTTCCTGTATCCCGCGGTGAAAGCAATTTCCATCAGTTTTTTATCAGTATAATTACGCGACGCCGGAGACCAACGCTTTTATCGGTTTGGATAATTATATCCGGTTGTTTCACGATCCCAAATTTTTTGCGGCAATGGGACACAGCTTTTTGATGGTGCTGATTATTGTACCGCTGCAAACCCTGATTTCCTTCGCAATCGCGGTTTTGCTAAACGGAAAAATACGGTGCAAGGGATTTTTCCGTTCCAGCTGCTATATTCCTTATGTAATTTCGGCTGTGGCGGTAACGATTTTCTTTATGTACTTTTTTGTAAAGAATGGACCCGTAACTAAGTTTTTCTCCCTTTTAGGCTTAGAAAATGTGAGCTGGTTTGCCAGCACGAAATATGCGCTGGCGTTCCTGATTATCGTATATGTGTGGCAGCAGATAGGCTTTTACATGGTGATCTTTATCGGCGGACTGCAGGAGGTTCCGGCTGAGCTGTATGAGGCGGCTAAGGTCGATGGGGCCGGCGCTTGGCAGCGGCTGATTAAAATCACCGTGCCGTTAATCAGGAATACAACCTATCTGGTTTTGACCTTCGGTATGATCAACGCTTTTCAGATTTTCGACCAAATCGCGGCGCTGTCAAAGCAGGCGCCGCTGGGTTCCGTCCGGCGCTACCAGCACTCTGGTTACCTTTCTGTACCAGCAGTCTTTCGCCTATATGGATATGGGATATGGAAGCGCCGCCGCGGTCATTCTGTTTTTGATTATTTTTGCTTTATCCGCCTGCGGGAGCTTGCGGGAAGGAGAACAGTGTAAATGAAAACAAAAAAGAGCATCGCCGGAAAAATTCTGATCTATTTCTTTCTAATTCTTTTAGCACTGTTGTTTTTGGTTCCGGTTTTTTATGTAATGTATAACTCGCTGCTTCCAAAACGGTATATTGGTTCCTTTGTTTCGCCTGCCCTATGGAGCTTGGACAACTATAAAGAGCTTTTTCAGAGTATCCGATTATGAAATGGTATGGCAATACCGCTATTTCAACCGTGGCCGTTGTTTTGGGCAATATATTTTTTACGCCTCTGGCAGGCTATGGGCTTGCCAAGCTGCGGTTCCCGGGAAGGAAAGTCATTTTTATTTGCCTGATGCTTTCTATGATGATTCCCGGCCAGTTGGTTTTGCTTCCGCAGTATATCATGATGGCCAAGATGGGACTGGTCAATACGCTTTTTGCGATTACCCTTCCATATTTATCTCAGTCCATATTTATCTTTATGTCCAGGCAGTTTTTATGGGATTCCAGAGGAACTAGAGGAGGCCGCGCGTATTGACGGGCTTGGCCGGTTCGGCACCTATTTCCGGATTATCTTGCCAATCTCAGGAGTGCTGATGGCAACCATCGCTATTTTTAATTTTACCGGCACGTGGAACTCGTACCTGGTACCTTCCACGTTTATCAGCACACAGGATAAATATGTTCTGGTGGTAGGACTGCAAACGGTAAATAACGCGTATTTCCAGCAGGAAAACCTTACTCTTGCCGGTGTATTCCTTTTGGCATTCCCTGTGATTATTTTCTTCATGTTTACACAGAGGTTTTTCGTTCAGGGAATTGCCACCTCAGGAATAAAAAGCTGATGTCTGGGCTGTAAAGCGAACAGACAACTCAGAAAAGTATTACCTTAAATTCAAATGTAATGGAGGAACGAAACAAAATGAAAAAATGGAAGGTTGCTCTGATCGGATGCGGATCAATTGCGGACAATACCTATCTGCCCAGGATCAAGAGATCCCTGAAGCAGAGATGGTGGCGGTTTGCGATATTATTCCGGAGCGGGCGAAGGACTACGCGGAAAAATTTAATGTGCCGGCATGGTACACCAGCATCGACGAACTGCTGGAAAAATGCGATTTCGAGATCCTGATGAATACCACGTCGATCCCGGCTCATCATGAAATCAATATGAAAGCGCTAAAGGCGGGAAAACACCTTTACTCTCAAAAGCCGGTAGGCTTAACAGTGGCAGAGGTAACCGAGCAGATCGAGGCTGCGAAAGCGGCCGGCGTGAAGTATGCCGCTTCTCCAATCCATATGCTGCGGGATGATATCAGGTTTGCGAAAAAGCTGATCGAGGACGGCTGCATTGGGGAAATCATGAAGGTTCATACCAATGTTTGCCACGGAGGCCCCGAGTACTTCCAGTACCGTACCGCGGACCCCACCTGGTTCCACCGCCCGGAAGCGGCGCCCTGTATGATATGGGCGTTCACGGCCTGACTATGACCACAGGGATTTTGGGGCCGGCAAAAGCGGTAGGCTGTATGGCGAAAATTTCAGAGCCTGTCCGTACTGTGAGAACCGGGACCTTTGACGGGATGAAAATCCAGGCGGACCAGCTGTATGATAATTACATCATTACCCTGGATTACGGAGACAGAGCCATGGCGGTGGTGGAATCGGGCTTCTGCCAAAAAGACAGCAGAGCGCCCCAGATGGAAATCTGCGGCACCAAGGGAACGATTTCTTTTGCGAACAATGGAAACATGAATCCCATGGATTCCTTAGAGGTCTATCTGGACGCGCCGGAACGGGGAATTCGCGGCTGGCTGAAGCCGATGGAGTGGGATATTCCGGCCTGCGAGATGAATTTCTTCCAATGCAAGGTGGTTCAGGATCTGATCTATGCCATCGAAGAAGACCGTCCCGTAGGGCTGCCCCCTGAGCATGCCAGACATGTGGTGGACATTATGTGCACCATCCCAGAGGCCATCGAGACAAGAAGCATTGTTCCCCTGCATACCACGTTTTGAGAAGCGGGCTTGTAATACATAGTAAATGAGGTAAGCGATGATGAAAAAGAAATATCGCATTGGATTAGTGGGCTTTGCCCATATGCATGTCCTGGATCAGATTAAGCCTTTTTTAGCCATGCCGGAGCGGGTGGAATGGATCGGAGCCGCGGATGTGAAGCCAATGGTGGAATCAGAATACTTTGAGAGCTCCAGCCGCAGCATGAACTTAAAGCTATGCCAGGAGCAATGCGGCTTTACCGATGTGTTTGAGGATTATCAGCAGCTATTGGAGCTGAAGCCGGACCTGGTGCTGGTAAACTGCGAGAACGCGTATCATGGAACCGTTATTCCGGAAATCCTGATGCGGGGCATCCATGTAATTGTGGAGAAGCCGCTGGCCTATTCTACAGAGCACGCTATGGCCATCGCGCGGGCCTCCCGAATCGGTAAAGCGGATTGTATCATTAACTGGCCGACTACCTGGCAAGCAAGTATCCGATTAGGACAGAAGCTGGTAAGCGAGGGCGTGATCGGCAAAGTATATCGTTTCCAGTTTCGGAACCCGGATTCCCTGGGGCCGTTTTCTTACGGCCAGGTTATGACGGACCGCCAGCTGGGCAAGGAATGGTGGCATCAGGAGGCGCCGGCGGCAGAAGTATGCTGGATTACTGCTGCTACGGTACCATCCTCTAACTGGTATCTGGGAGAGAAGCCGCTGGGCGTCTATGGGCTGAAAGCCAATTTTAACCACCGGTTTGGCGACGCGGAGGATTACGCTTCTCTGATGGTTCGGTATCCCGAAGCGGTTTCAATTTTGAGGGAACCTGGAACACAGTCAGCAGCGGCTACGATTCAGGACCTATCGTTTGGGGAGAAAAGGGCGCTTTGATTGTGGAGAACAGGGGGTGACCATGGAATCCATGCTAATGTGAGCGTGTATCATGACAGATATTCCACTACCCCAAATGAGGTATACAGTTCCGACGATTATCCTCTGCCTGCTGGCAGGTCGAATTTAGCGGAAGAGGTGTTCCACCATCTTGAGACTGGAGAGCCTCTGCATGCTACCATGGATTTGAACAATAATCTTTGGTCAGCGGCAATGCTGGACGCGGGCCTCCGTTCCAGCCGGTCGTTGAAAATGGAGGAGGTAAAAACTCCTTGCTGGACGATTGGATAAAAAATAAATCAATAGGAGGACAGATGATGAAATTAGCAAATGTATCCTGGGGCTGGACGCCGATTCCGGAGGATATGCCCGAGGGGATTCTTTAATCAAAATTGCGGACCAGATCCGCGGCCTGGGCTTTGAGGGCGTGGATTACCTGGGGACGCCTGAGGCCTTAGATGAGTTCTTTACCGAGGAAGCCTGCAGGACGCTGGGAGAGCATTCCAGATCCATTGGACTGGAACCGAATGTTTTTGTTTTTCAGGATGACGGCTGGAATGCCTGCTGCTGTGAAAAGCGGGAAAACAGTCTCAAGTATTGAAAAGGCCGCGCAAGCGGCAAAATGGATCGGCTGCAGAATTGTATCCACTCTGGTGCCCCTGCCTTGCGGGGCGACTCCCTGGAAGTTTAATCCCGCGGCTCCGGCGATCAAGCAAGGCTATCATATGCCGGCCGGCTACTGCTATCAGAAGGATTGGGAAACCTTGATGGAAAGCTACCGCAAGTGCCTGCAAACCGCCAAAAAATATGGGCTGCGGATGTCGGTGGAGTGCTTCCCGTATTCCATGGTTTCCACTCCTCATGCGATGCTCAAAATGCTGGAGGATATCAATGACCCTGATTTTGGCATCCAACTGGATACCAACCATCTGGTTATGCAGCATATCGATCCGAATGGACCATCTATATGCTGGGCGGCAAGCATATTTTCAACGTTCATTGCAAGGACAGCGATGCGGTTTCTCGAAACAATATCCCCGCGGGATGCGGCATCTGCGATTATACCGCGGTAATCCAGGCCCTGAAGAATGTCGGCTACCATATGTGCGACTATTTGATGTATCTATCCGGAAACCCGAAAATGGTGGCAGTCAGCGGAAGTGCGGTAACCAAGATTGTCAACAAGGAAAAAAATATTGAATTTTCCAATGCGGAAAGCGGAGCGCCTACTGGTTTGTTTACGCCAAGAAAATTTGATATGAAGGAATTTGACGTTGAGGAGTTCGCCAACGGATACATTCGGCTGGACAACGGCATGACCGTTACTTTTAAAATTTCGTGGGCGCTGAATCTTCCCAACAGCAATACGGTAAGCATCTGCGGCGATAAGGGAGGACTCACCATCGGCGACGACGGCTTGAAGCTGATGACTACCCAGGGTGCTTACCAAACGGATGTTATTCCCAGGGTTTTCCCCGATCCTTATTCTGAGTATTCAGACTTTACCGGACATATTCACGAAATGGACTACATTTTAAAGGTGCTCAACGGAGAAATGACCATAGAGGAATATCCGATCCAGAAGGATGAGGTTATGAATGTGGTGTCCATGATCGAGGCCTTTTACAAGTCTGCCCGGCTGGGAAGAGAGGTTACCTTCCAGGAACTGGGCCGGTAATCCTAAGCAGCTTGAGGAGGTTATAATAGAATATGGCGCGGCGGCTGAGCTTATCGCTGCGTCTCGAGTATCCAACGCAGCAGGGAGGCGCCGCCTGAGGGGGAGGGTCTCCCCTGTTTGCGTGGCGCAAAAATCCCAAAGAAAGGGGAACAGGAAATGAAAGGTGTTATCACAGAAATTGAACGATTTTCGCTGAAGGATGGGCCGGGAATACGCACCACGGTATTTTTCAAAGGCTGCCATATGGCGTGCAGATGGTGCCATAATCCGGAAACTCTCTCTGTCAAGCCGCAGTTGATGGTGTATCCGAAAAACTGCATTGGCTGCGGTGCCTGTGTAAAGGCGTGCAAGGCGGGAGCCAGAACCATAGAAAACGGTATGCTGCATTATGACCGATCCGTGTGTACCGACTGCGGTGCCTGTGCTCAAAATTGCTTTACTGGAGCTTTGGTGATGTCTGGAAAAGAGATGACTGTGGAAGAGGTCATGTCTGAGATTTTGCAGGACCGAGGCTATTATCGGAACTCAGGCGGAGGCGTGACGCTTTCCGGTGGCGAGGTATCCACACAGCCTGAATTTGCTGTAGAACTGCTGAAAGCTCTGAAGAACGAGAATATTTCTACCGCTATTGAAACGAACTTATACGCTCCCTGGAGCGTTTATGAAAGCCTGATGCCCTTTGTGGATTTGGTCATGTTTGATATTAAGGTTTTTGACAGCAGTGCTCATAAAAAATGGACCGGAGTCAGTAACCAGCGCATCCTGGAAAATGCGAAAAGAATTGCGGATTCCGGAAAACCCTATTTGGTGCGGACTCCGGTTATCCCAGGCGTAAACGACAACGAGGAGGAAATCGGAAATATCGCGGAATACGTAGGCGGTTTAGGCGGCGCGCAGTATTACGAGCTTCTGCTGTTCAATCCTTTGGGAGAAAGTAAATACGACGCCTTGCAGGTGAAAAATGATTTTGCCGGAACCCGTCCCACCAAGACAGAGGGTGCCGAGCGCCTGGAGCAGGTCGCGAAGCGGAAATCCGGGCTTCCTGTGAGTAGGCTGAAAGAGAAAGGAAGAGCTTTATGGTCAACAGAATTAATATCTTTAAGCCGGATACGCCTATGGGGTATGACGACAGGATTAAGATTTTGAAGCAGAGAAAGCTGGAGGAAACTCAGATCAAATCCAAGATGAAGGTGTATCAGGATGGCGATGATTACGGAAGCATTCCGGCTCCTGAAAATTATCAATTTCACTGCATCCCCAACCATGAAAACGGTTCCTGGTATGGCTATGACGGCTGGAGCAAAAACTTCCATAAGCTGATGAGCGAGCATCCGGTCTACATTGACCCGGTGGATGCGTTTTCCTGCCGCTGGATGTTCAGCATGATTTGGTTTGAAGAAAAATCACCGGAAAAGGGGCTGCATTGGAATCCTAACTTTTCCTATGATTATTTGAAGCCGGAGCAGGAGCTTTACGGCATCATTTCCGGCATCGGCTCCGACGCCCATTTCGGCGGCGATTACCAGCTTGGGTTAAGCTTAGGCTGGGGCGGCTTGCTGGAAAAGCTTGCGTTTTATCGGAAAAAGCATCCGGAGCACGCGGAATTTTACGACGCGGAGGAATTGGTGATCCGGGGAATTCAAAACTGGATCTCTCGGGCGATAGCGGAAGGTGAGAGGATGGCCGAGGTGGAACGCCATCCGGTTTTGAAGGAGAACCTGCGGCAAATGGCCCAGGTAAACCGCAATATTCTGAATGGTGCGCCTAAAACCATGCGCGAAGCCTGCCAGTGGGTATGCTGGTTCAATATGGCCAGCCGAACCTACAACAGAGACGGCGCGGGATTCCAATTGGATGAGGTACTGAAGCAGTATTACGATGCTGACTTGGAGGCTGGGAGGATTACCAGAGACGAGGCAATCTTCTACATCGCCTGCCTGCTGCTGAACGACCCCCACTATTACCAGATCGGCGGGACGGATGAAAATGGAAAGCCCTTGCTGAGCGAGTTCAGCTATATGGTTTTGGAAGGTGCCGACAAGCTGGATTCTGCGTGTAATATCACTGTAAGAGTTGATAGAAATATTGACCGGAAATTTTTGCATAAAGCGGTAGATTACCTGTTCAAAAATAAAAGTGGATGGCCCCGCTTCTCAGGAGACGAAGCGTTAAACGCAGGCTTTATGAGACTAGGTTATCCAGAGTCGCTGGCGAGGCGGAGAATCGCGGTGGGTTGCCACTGGATGAGCCTTCCGGGTCTTGAGTACAGCTTAAACGACTGTGTGAAAATTAACAGCGCCAAGGTGTTTGAGGTGGCGCTGGATGAGATGATGAGCCAGGAAGGTCCCTATTCCACGGAACGGCTGTGGGAGCTGTATCAAAAACATATGGCTCGTGCGGTGGAGGTAACCGCTGAGGGCGTGGAGTTCCATTTAAAGTATCAGCAGTATAACGAGCCGGAGCTGATGCTGAACCTGATCAGCCATGGCCCTGTTGAAAAGGGTCTGGATATGACTTGCGGCGGCGCTATGTATTACAATCTGTGCATGGATGGCTCTGCCATTGCGACAGTAGCGGATTCCTTTGGCGCCTTGCAGCAGCGGGTCGAGGAGGAAAAACGGATCGACTGGCCAGCGCTGTACCACCACTTAAAAACAGATTTTCAGGACGAGGGCGGAGAGCTTGTGCGTCAGATGCTGTCTCACAGCTCCCGGTATGGCGGCGGAAATACTATCAGTGATCAGTGGGCGGTAAGAATTTCCAAATCCTACTCCGAGCAGGTGCGGGCTGTCAGCGAAAAATATCCGAGCTATGAGTTTATTCCTGGCTGGTTCAGCTGGTCCAACACCATTACGCTCGGAAAGCAGGTGGGCGCTACCCCAAACGGACGCCACGCTTTCGAGCCTATTAACCACGGCGCCAACCCTCATCCTGGCTTTCGGAAGGATGGCGCTCTAACCGCTATGAGCAACTCGATTTGCGCAGTACAGCCGGGCTATGGCAATACAGCGCCGGTGCGGCTGGAGCTTGATCCTGGCATGGGGCGCGGGGACGAGGCGGTAGCAAAAAATAGCCGACTATATTTTGACATTATTTGAACAGGGCGCCACGCTGCTGAATATCAATATTGTAAATGGCCAGCAGATTTTAGAGGCGGATAAGGATCCCTCCAAGTATCCTGATTTGGTAGTACGGGTTACCGGATTCACCGCTTATTTCTGCTCCCTTACTCCAGAATTCAGAAAACTGGTTGTAGACAGGATTCTGATCCAAGGAGGAGCGTAAAGGCCGCGGGGCTGCGGTACAGCCCGCGAATTTGGGCCTCTAAGACCTTCTGGATAAGCGAGTGAAGGCGGCCGGCGCTCCTACCCGGCGGCCGCCGGCCTAAGGAGGACGTCTTTTGAGGCTAAACTCGAAAACTGAATTTTGAAGCTGTCAGAAAAGGCATGAGATTTGGAATTTGATGACATTCCAGATCTCAGCCTTTTTCTGTCAGCGGCATAACCGGCGCAATTGGCGATAACGGAACATAAATGCGAAAAAGAAATTTGAAATTGTCGGATTAGCACGGAGAGAGAAGCCGATTGCTTACTCTGAAATCTCTGAATCAACGGGCCGTTTCAGCGAAAAGAAACCAATCAAAGAAAAAATATGAGCCTTCCCACTCTGCCGCACGGCGGATTCTGTCAGAGCGGTTGACAATTCAGGCGGAAAGCTGTTAAAATAAAACAAGATATGTTTGAAATTTCCCAACGGGTAATTTCGTTTATCATCGATAGAATTGAGATGTGATAAAATGATCAAAAGCATGACCGGCTATGGGCGCGCGGAAAGCGACGCCGAGGGCCGCGGCATTCTCGTGGAGATTAAATCGGTCAATCACCGGTACTTTGAGTTTTCCTCCCGGACAACCAGAGGGTATAATTTTCTGGATGAAAAGCTGAAGTCCTACGTCCAGTCCAAGGTGTCCAGAGGCAAGGTGGATGTGTTTGTTACCATTGAGGCCTTAGAGGATGCGGCCGCTGAGGTAAAGATCAATCATTCCCTCGCGGATGGCTATGTGAAAGCCCTTCGGGAGCTGCGGGATACCTACGGCCTGCAGGATGATATTTCCGTTTCCACGGTAGCCCGGTACGGCGATATCTTCTCCATTCATAAGGGGGAGGAAGACGAGGACCAGGTTTGGGAGCAGGTCCGTTCCGTGCTGGACCGAGCGCTGGAAAAGTTTATCCAGATGCGCAGCGTGGAGGGCGAACGGCTGAAATCTGATATTGAGAGCCGCGCTCAAACAATTTTGGCCATTGTGGAAAAGGTGGAGGAGCGTTCTCCTCAAACGGTGATTGAATATCAGGAGCGCCTGCGGTCAAAACTCAATGAGGTTCTTGCAGATACCACGGCGGATGAGCAGCGCATCCTGACGGAAGCCGCGATTTTCGCTGATAAAGTCGCTGTGGCGGAGGAAACAGTCCGGCTGAGGAGCCACTTTCAGCAGCTGGAGCAGATGCTCCAGTCCGACGAGGCCATCGGCAGAAAGCTGGATTTTATCGTCCAGGAAATGAACCGGGAGGTCAATACCATCGGCTCTAAGGCGGTAGACGCTGAAATCGCCCATATGGTGGTGGATATGAAGGCGGAGATTGAGAAGATCCGCGAGCAGATTCAGAACGTAGAATAAGGAAGTTTGGAGAGAACCGTAACCATGAAACTAATCAATATTGGATTTGGCAATATGGTGTCTGCCAGCCGCTTGGTGGCGATTGTCAGCCCGGAATCGGCTCCGATCAAACGAATTATGCAGGACGCCAAGGAGCAGGGAACCCTGATCGACGCCACCTACGGCCGCCGGACCAGGGCTGTGATCCTCACCGACAGCGACCATGTGATTTTGTCCGCCTTGCAGCCGGAAACTGTGGCAAACCGGTTTAACGATAGGGAAGACGAGGAAAGCGCCGAGGAGTTAGAGGAAGATGAATAATAGTAAGGGACTGCTGATTATCCTTTCCGGCCCGTCCGGTGCGGGAAAGGATACGGTATTAAAGGAGCTGCTGGCTCATAATGACAAGGTAAGGGTTTCCATTTCCGCTACCACCCGCCAGCCGAGGCAGGGAGAGGAGAACGGAAGGGATTACCACTTCATCTCCAGAGAGCAGTTTGAGACTCTGATTCAGAGGGATGGGGTGCTGGAGTACGCGGAATACTGCGGCAACTTTTACGGGAACCCCCAGGGCTCAGGTAGAGGCCTGGCTGGATGAGGGGCTGGATGTGGTGCTGGAAATCGAGGTGCAGGGGGCAAAAAAGGTGATGGCCAAATGCCCGGAGGCTGTCAGCGTGTTTATTTTGCCGCCGTCCTTCGCGGTGCTGGAAAAGCGGCTGAGAAGAAGGGCGACAGACTCTGAGGAGGCTGTTCAAAAGCGGTTGGCCGCCGCCAGGGGGGAAATCCTCCAAGCGGCGGATTACGACTATATGGTAGTGAACGACGCCCTGGAGGATTGCGTCAGCGATCTGGAAGCGGTTTTGCAGGGAGAGAAATGCAGATCCGCCCGGGCGGGGAATTTGATAGAAGAGGTGCTGAAAAATGAGTAGACCATCTGTAGACGATATGCTCAGCGGCAAGCAGAGCCGCTATTCCCTGGTGATTGCGGTGGCCAAGCGGGCCAGAGAAATTGCCCAAACCGCCGAGGACAACGGTGAAATCCTGACGGAAAAGCCGGTAAATATGGCCTTGAAAGAGTTCCAGGCCCACAAATTTAATATTATAGAGCCGGATATTAACGAGTAATGGAAACAGCGCGGGTAGGAAAGGTCGCTGTGGAAAACACGGCGTATCATTTTGACAAGGCATACGACTATCTGATTCCCCAAACCCTTTGGGCGAAGGCGGAAAAGGGCTGTCGTGTGCTTGTTCCATTTGGAGGGGGAAATCGGACCCGTCAGGGGCTTTTGATGGATGTGGAGGAAATCCGCGCGGGGAGGACCGGCTCCGAGGAGGGCCTGAAGTCCGTTAAGGCGGTGCTGGATCAGACGCCGCTGCTTTCTCCCGAAATGCTTCTCCTGGCCCGGTGGATGAAGGAACGCTATTTCTGTACTCTGTTCGACGCCGTCAGGGTAATGCTCCCGGCGGGGCTTCATTATCAGGTCGCCTGCTCTTATCAGGCGGCGCGGGATATTCCGCCGGAAAAGCTGGAAGTCCTTGGGGAGGAGGAAAAGCGGCTGATCGCTTATCTTTCCCGGTGCAGGCTCCCCGTACGCAGGGATAAGCTTTTGGCCGCCCTGGGCTATGAAGCAGACGTTGACCTGCCGGAGCGTATGAGCCGGCAGGGGTATCTTGAAAAAATTGACGACGCTTTCCGGAAAATCGGGGACGCCATGGTAAAAATGGTCCGCCTGACAGAGAAGGGCGAAACCGGCGGGGTAAAGCTGTCTCCCAAGCAGAGGGAGGTTTTTTCCCTGCTGCAAACGGTGGGAGCCGCCTCGGTCAAGGAGGTGTGCTATTTCACCGGCGTTACCGCCGGTGTGGTGGACGCTCTGGTGAAAAAAGGCCTTGCCTGCTGCTTCGAAAGTGAACGGTACCGTAACCCTTATGACGGAGCGCCCGAGAGCGCCGTCAAGGAAGAAATCGTTCTGACTCAGGAGCAGACAAAGGGCCTATGAGGAGCAGCTTGCCCAATACCAGAGCCCTGACGGCGGGATTTCCCTGCTTTACGGGGTGACCGGCAGCGGAAAGACTTCAGTGTTTCTAAAGCTGATCGACCGGGCGGTGGAGGACAAAAGAGGCGTCATCCTGATGGTGCCGGAAATTTCCTTAACGCCCCAAATGCTGGCTCTGTTCCAACGCCGGTACGGCAGGCAGGTGGCGGTATTCCACAGCGGCCTTTCCATGGGAGAGCGGCTGGATGAATGGAAGCGGGTGAAAAACGGAGACGCCCTGATTGCTTTGGGCACCCGGTCCGCCGTGTTCGCCCCTTTTGAAAACCTGGGCCTGATCATTATGGACGAGGAACAGGAATACACCTATAAATCGGAGCAGGCTCCCAGGTTCCACGCCAGGGAGATCGCAAAGTTCCGCTGCCGCTGGCATCGCTGTCTTTTGACTCTGGCCAGCGCGACCCCAAGCGTGGAAAGCTATTATCTGGCGCAAAAGGGCGTTTACAGGCTGTCTACCATCTCAAGCCGTTATGGAGGCGCCAAGCTGCCCCGGGTGGTGGTGGCTGATATGAACCAGGAATTGCTGGAGGGAAATACAGGCCCCTTCAGCTCCGTGCTGATGGAGTGCCTGGCGGAAAACCTGAGGCTTCGCCGCCAGTCGATCCTGCTGCTGAACCGGCGCGGATATCATACCTTTGTGAGCTGCCGTGCCTGCGGGGAGCCGGTGACCTGTCCCCATTGCAGTATTTCCCTGACCTACCACGCCGCGAACCGCCGGCTGATGTGTCATTACTGCGGCTACTCCATCCCCTTTACCGACGAGTGCCCAAGCTGCCATCAGCGCCAGGTGCGCTATGCCGGGGCGGGAACCCAGAAAGCGGAGGAGGCCGTCGAGGAGCTGTTCCCGGAGGCGAGAATCCTGCGGATGGACGCGGACACCACTATGGCGAAATATTCCCACGAGAAGAAGCTGAAACAATTCGCGGATGGGGGAATATGATATCATGGTGGGAACCCAAATGGTGGCGAAGGGACTGGATTTTCCCAATGTGACCCTGGTGGGAGTGCTTTCGGCGGACCAGGCCCTTTACAGCGACGATTTCAGAAGCTATGAGCGTGCCTTTGCCTTTACTGACCCAGGTGGTAGGCCGGTCGGGCCGGGGCGAAAAGGAGGGCTTGGCGGTAATCCAGACCTACACGCCGGAGAACCCGGTGATCCAGATGGCCGCCCGGCAGGATTACGGCGCTTTTTTCCAGGGAGAAATCCAGATGCGGAAAGCCATGCTGTACCCGCCCTTCGCGGATTTGTGCGTCGTGGGATTTTCAGGGCAGCAGGAGGAAAACGTGGAGCAGGCGGCCCGGTATTTTACCAGAGAGCTGATCGCCTTAGCCCAGGCGGAGTACGCAAGCCTGCCTATGCGGGTTATCGGCCCGGCAAAGGCGGCGGTGCCCAAGGTCAGCGGAAGATACCGGTATAAGCTGATTATCAAAAACCGGTTTGATAAAAGCTTCCGGGAATTGATTGCAAGGCTGCTGCGGCAATACGGGAAACAGAAGGAATACGCCAAAACCAGCGTGTTCGTGGATATAAACCCAGATATGATCTTATAAATTTAATTAGAAAGCGGGGAAGCCTAATGGCGATTCGAAATATTGTAAAAGAGGGAGACGGCATTCTGGAAAAGAAGTGCCGCCCGGTGGAAAAATTCGATCCAAAGCTTTGGATGCTGCTGGACGATATGAAAGAGACGCTGAGGGAAGCCAACGGAGTAGGCTTAGCGGCGCCCCAGGTGGGAATCCTCCGCCGGGTGGTGATCGTCAACATCGGAGACGAGGACGGGGATATCGAGCTGATCAATCCGGAAATTGTCGAGGCCTCCGGCGAGCAGGACGGCCCGGAGGGCTGCCTTTCCTGCCCAGGCGAGTGGGGCATGGTGCGCCGCCCCAGCCATGTGGTGGTAAAGGCCCAGAACCGCAGGGGCGAATTTTTTGAAATTACCGGAGAGGAGCTGAAGGCCAGAGCGTTCTGCCATGAGCTGGATCACCTGGAGGGAATTCTGTTCAAGGCCAAAGCCAGCCGCATGATTGATCCCAGCGAGCTGGAAACGGAAGAAGAAAACGAGGAATAAGATCGGAAAAGAGGAAACAGATGCGTATCGTTTTTATGGGAACCCCGGATTTCGCCGTGCCGTGCCTGGCGGAACTGCTGGAGGCGGGCCATCAGGTATGCGGTGTGTTTACCCAGCCGGATAAGCCGAAGGGCAGAAAAATGGTTCTGACCCCGCCGCCGGTCAAGGAACTGGCGCTGGAAAAGGGTCTGCCGGTGTATCAGCCGGCGAAAATGCGGGATGGGGAGGCCCTGGGAATTTTACAGGAGCTGAGGCCGGAGCTTATTGTGGTGGTGGCGTACGGCAAAAATTCTGCCAAAGGAAATCTTGACTCTGCCGCCAAAGGGATGCGTTAACGTCCATGGAAGCCTGCTTCCCAAATACCGGGGAGCGGCGCCGATCCAGTGGAGCGTCATCAATGGGGAAAAAGGAGACCGGCGTCACCACCATGCTGATGGACGAGGGACTGGACACCGGGGATATGCTGCTGCGGGAAACGGTGAAAATCGGGGAAAACGAAACCGCCGGCGAGCTGTTCGACCGGCTGGCCCCCATCGGCGCCCAGCTGCTGCTGAAAACGCTGGAGGGCTTGGAGCAAGGCTCTATAGCTCCTCAAAAGCAAAATGATCAGGAATCCACCTACGCCTCTATGCTGGACAAGAATCTTTCTGCCGTAAATTGGAATAAATCCTCCAGGGAGGTTCATAATTTGATTAGAGGTTTAACGCCCTGGCCTACTGCCTATACTGTGTTAGAGGGAAAAAAAGCTGAAGCTGTTCGGCTCCTCAGTGAGCGCGGCCAAGGGCGGCGCCGGTGAAATCGTATCTTTGAACCCATTTTTAGTGGGGTGCGGCGACGGCGTGTGTGTGCGGATCGACCAGGTGCAGCTGGAAGGCAAAAAAAAAACGCATGGGCGCTGCCGACTTTTTCAGAGGCCATCCAGTGCCGCTGAAAACGTCGCTGAATTAGGGGGAAGCTATGTTTGATTTCTTTTATTATTACGGATACGGCTATTTCAGTTATCTGATCTTCATGCTGCCGGCTCTGGTGATCTCCTTATGGGCCCAGATATCCGTAAAAGCACCTTTCATAAATATTCCGGGCTGCGGACAGGCAGAGGCTTGACCGGAGCCCAGGCGGCCCAGGAGGTGCTGCGGTTTCACAATGTGATGGGCGTCCGCTGCGAGCGGGTGGCGGGCCAGCTGACAGACCACTTTGATCCCAGAACCAACGTGATCCGCCTCTCCGACGGGGTATACGGAAGCGACTCTGTTTCCGCAGTAGGGGTGGCGGCCCACGAGGCGGGACATGCCGTCCAATACGCCCAGGAGTACGGTCCTATGAAGCTGAGATCCGTGATGGTTCCCATTACCAATATCGGCTCCCGGCTTTCTCTGCCGGTGATTCTGTTCGGCTATTTTCTCTCCATCGGGCCGCTGGTAACGCTGGGAATCGTCCTGTTCAGCCTGTCGGTCCTGTTCCAGCTGGTGACTCTCCCGGTGGAGTTCAACGCAAGCCGCCGGGCGGTCAACACCCTGGAGCAGGCCTATGTGCTTTCCGAGGATGAGCTTAAGGGTGTGAAAAAGGTGCTTCGGGCGGCGGCTATGACTTATCTGGCGGCTACCTTTACGGCCCTGTGGTCCCTGCTCCGGATTATTTTGATCTTTGGCAGGAGGAATGACCGGTGAGCGCCGGAAAGAATGCCAGGCTGACAGCCTTGAAAGCCCTTCTCCGGGTGGAGGAGGGAAAGGGGTATTCCAACCTGGTGCTGGACCACGGCCTGGCCGCGTCTGGCCTGGACGGCCGGGACGCCGCCTTTGCCTCGGCGCTGTTTTACGGTGTGCTGGAGCGGCGGATCACCCTGGACTATCAGATTTCCCGTTACTCTAAAATGCCGCTGTCCCAGATGGCGGCGCCGGTGAGAGAGATTTTAAGGCTGGGCTTTTACCAGCTTCTTTATATGGATAAGGTTCCCCAAAGCGCCGCGGTCAACGAAAGCGTCAAGCTGACGCGGGCGGTGAAAAAAGACAAAGCCTCCGGCTTTGTCAACGGAATTTTGCGAAGCTTTATCCGGGACGGCTGTCCCTGCCGGCTGCCCGCGGAGACGGCGGATGACTACCTGATGGTGAAATACGCCTGCCCACAGTGGATCATTGACCTGTGGATCACCTCCTATGGCCGGGAAAGAGCTCTGGAGCTTGTGGAAAACCTGACGGGCAGGCCGCCGCTGGCCGTGCGGGTCAATTCCTGTAAAACAACCCGGGAGGCCCTGACAGAGCGGCTGAAGGAGGAAGGTGTGGAAACAAAGGAAGTGCCCGGCGTGGAGCAGGCTCTGACGCTGGAGCGTTCCGGCTCTATCGAGAGCCTGTCAAGCTTTCAGAACGGATTTTTTCACGTACAGGATCTGGCTTCCCAGCTTTGCTGTCAGGTGCTGTCTCCCAAGCCGGGAGAGCGGGTTTACGACGTATGCGCCGCGCCGGGAGGAAAAACCTTTACCATGGCGGAGCTGATGGAAAACCAGGGAGAGCTTTCCTCCTTTGATTTGTATCCAGCCAAGGTTAAGCTGATCCAGCAGGGCGCCAAGCGTCTTGGACTTTCTGTGGTGAACGCCCGGATCCGTGACGCCGCTCACCCGGAAGAGATGCTGCCGCCGGGGGATAAAGTCCTCTGCGACGTCCCTTGCTCCGGCCTGGGAATTATCCGCAGAAAGCCGGAGATTCGCTATAAAAACAAGAATATGCTTGACAGTTTGCCGGATTTGCAGTACCTTATTTTATGTATATCCGCAAATTTGACAAAGAAACACGGGGTTTTGCTGTATTCCACCTGCACCCTGAACCCCGGGGAGAATAATCAGGTCGCCCGGCGTTTTCTGCTGGAGCACCCTGATTTTGAGCCGTATCCTGTCTCGCTGCCCGAGGGCTATGAGCGGAATAGCTTTGACCGGGAAAACGAGGCGACTTTGTTTGTGAAAAAAGAACGGGACCGACGGTTTTTTCTTCTCCGGGTTCCGGCGGTTGAGGTAGTATGGAAAGCTTTGCAAGCCAAAAGAAAGATATCAAATCCATGACGCTGGATGAGCTCCGGGCCGATATGAAAATCCAGGGGCAGCCCTCTTATAAGGCGCTTCAGATTTACCGCTGGCTCCATAGAGGCGTTTCCAGCTTTGAGGAAATGACGGATCTGTCGAAAATTGTCCGGCAGTTTTTAACTGAAAAGTATTACATATCTGTTGCAAGGGTTGAAAATAAGCTTGTTTCAGATTATGATAATACCATAAAATACCTTTTTTCCTTTGCGGACGGCCAATGCGTGGAGGCGGTGCTGATGGAATACCAGCACGGGCGTTCTATCTGCATTTCCACCCAGGTGGGGTGCAAAATGGGATGTACCTTCTGCGCCACAGGCTTAGGCGGTTTTCAGAGGAATCTGACAGCGTCTGAAATGCTTTCCCAGGTGCAGGCCGCGCAAAGGATGCCGGCGTGCGGATCAGCAATATTGTATTGATGGGCATGGGAGAGCCTTTAGATAATTATAACCAAGTAATCCGCTTTTTAAGGCTGGTTTCCTCACAGGAGGGGATGAATCTGGGCATGCGCCATATTTCTCTCTCCACCTGCGGGCTGGTTGACCGCATTTACGATTTGGCAGAGGAAAACCTGCAGCTGACCCTTTCGGTTTCCCTGCACGCTCCCAACAATGCGATCCGCAGCCGGACCATGCCGGTGAACCGAAAATATCCCATTGAGGAGCTTTTGAAGGCGTGCCGGTATTACGCCGGCCGTACGGGCCGAAGGATTTCCTTTGAGTACGCGATGATCGACGGAGTCAATGATTCCGACGGCTGTGCCAAAGAGCTTGCGGCCAGACTTAAGGGAATGCTGTGCCATGTGAACCTGATCCCGGTAAACCCGGTGAGGGAAGCGGGCTATCAGAAAAGCGGGCGCGAGCGCCAGCAGGCGTTTATCCGTATTTTGGAAAGGGCGGGAATCACCGCCACGGTTCGAAGAACCTTAGGGGCGGACATCAACGCATCCTGCGGACAGCTCAGGCGGAAACATTTGAAAGAAGGAGGTAGCGTCAATGCAATTTGCAGGACAGACTGACATTGGCTTGGTTCGAAAAACCAACCAGGACGCGTATAACGCGGGATCTCTTTCTGAAAATGCGGTCTGGGCCGTGGTGTGCGACGGTATGGGCGGCGCCAACGGCGGCAACATCGCCAGTGAAACGGCGATAGACGCGATCACTAAGGACGTTTTGGAAGGCTACCGGGAAGGGATGGATTCCCAGGAAATCAAGGAATTGCTGGCTTCCGCTTTAGAGGACGCCAATGAGAGGGTTTATGAGAAGGCAAAGCAGGACCCAGCCCTGGAGGGGATGGGGACTACCGCGGTTCTGACACTGATCCAGAATCATGTGATCCATCTGGTGAACGTGGGAGACAGCCGGGCCTATCTGCTGACCCGTGAGAATGTGACCCAGATCACCCGGGACCACTCCATTGTGCAGGAAATGCTGGAAAGCGGAGAGATCACAGAGGAGCAGGCCAGGAACCATCCCAGAAAAAATATTATCACCCGCGCCTTGGGTGTTGACGATACTGTAGTGGTGGATTATTTTGAGATCCCCTTTGAAGAGCACGCGAAGCTGCTTCTGTGTTCCGACGGCTTTTCCGGAAGCCTGACGCCGGAGCGGATTTATCACTTCTCCAGAGGACTGACAGCGGAGAGAATCACACAGCGGGCCATCGAGCTTGCCAAAGAGGCAGGCGGCAATGATAATATAACCGTTATCACCATAAGCAGGTAACGAGGATAGGAGATGACTTTCCATGGATAAATATTCCGGAAAACGGCTGGATGGCCGGTATGAGATCGGAGACCTTCTGGGCGTTGGCGGAATGGCGTATGTCTATAAAGCGTACGACTCTATCGACGACCGTGTGGTGGCGATTAAGATTTTGAAGGACGAATTCCTTGGCAACGAGGAATTTATGCGCCGGTTTAAAAACGAGTCCAAGGCCATCGCGGTGCTGTCCCACCCGAATATCGTCAAGGTGTACGATGTCAGCTTCGGCGACCGGATCCAGTATATCGTGATGGAGTATATCGACGGCATCACCCTGAAGGAATACATCGAGCAGCAGCAGGACATCAAGTGGAAGGAAGCGGTGCATTTTACCGGCCAGATCCTGGCGGCGCTTCAGCACGCCCATGAAAAAGGGATTATCCACCGGGATGTAAAGCCTCAAAATATCATGCTTCTGCAGGACGGCACCATTAAGGTGACGGATTTCGGCATCGCCCGGTTCGCGAAAAACGAAACCAGAACCATGACAGATAAGGCCATCGGCTCGGTTCACTATATCGCTCCGGAGCAGGCAAGAGGGGATTTGACCGACGCCAAGGCGGATATTTACTCTGTGGGCGTCATGCTCTACGAGATGCTAACCGGTCAGCTTCCCTTTGAGGCCGACAACGCGGTTTCCGTGGCGATTATGCAGCTTCAGCAGGATCCCACCCCTCCCCGGCAGATCAATCCGGCCATTCCCGAGGGGCTGGAGGAAATCACTCTGAAAGCGATGCAGAAGGATCCTGCCCAGCGGTACCAGTCTGCCGCTGAAATGCTCCGGGATCTGGGCTTGTTCAATAGAAATCCCAGCATTCGGTTTCAATATCAGTATTACAGTGGGGAAAGCTCTACAAATATATTGATAATCTGGATTCCGTCCGTACCGGCCCCATCGCCAAGCCGGAATATGACGACGGCTACGATTACGAGGATGTGAAAACCGCGAAGAAGACCAGGCCCACAGCGGTTTACGTTTTGGGCGGCATCTGCGCGGCAGTGGTGCTGATCGCTGTTATTTTAGGAATTATGGCCTTTGCCCGCTCCTGTTCCTCGGAGGAAATCAAGGATGTCCCGATTCCAAGCTTTGTGGGACAGAAATACGACGATATTATGGCCAAGAAAGAAGCGGGTGAATATAAGTTCACCTTTATCAAGCAGGATGGCAAGGATGAGACTAAGGAGGAGGGTATCGTTTTAGCCCAGACTCCCGAGGTTTCAGAAACCAAAATGATTAAGGAAAACAGCGAGATCACCCTGGTAGTAAACGTCCTCAATACCGAGGGGGAGGTTCCGGTGCCCGATGTGAAGGCGTGGAAGCAGGCCGACGCGGAAAAGGAGCTTAAGGATGCCGGACTGGTACCGAAAATTACGCCGGTGGCCGACGACGACACGGCGGAGGGCTATGTGAAAACAACAGATCCGGCCCCTGGCTCCAAGGTGGAAAAGGGAAGCACTGTGACCCTGTTTGTCAGCACCGGCCCGTCTACGGAAAAAAACAGCGGTTCCCAACGTGATTTATGACAGCGAGGAAACGGCACGTCAGAAAATTGAGGCTGCGGGCTTGAAGGTTGGCAATATAGAACCCAGGTACAGCAACCAGGATGCGGGGATTGTTATTGAAACCGATCCTCTGCCCACTACAATGGTCAGCGAGGGAAGCACCGTCAACCTGGTCGTCAGCAAAGGTCCGGAGCCGCCGCAGGAGAAGACTTATTATGTCTATGTTAAGCTCGACGGCCTGTCTCATCTGAATTTTGATGTGAATTTAACCGTGTATCTCGATGGAGAAGTGGTAAAAACAAGCCAAAGTCAATCCGAGTATGGTCGGGAACCCTTATTGTGAAATTCCAGTGCCTGGATCGACTGATTCGGGGGAAAAGACTGTTTTAGTTGTTATCAATGGATATCCGTATTATGAGTATAAAGTAGACTTTGGAAACGATGGTGCCATTAGTAGTTGGCCACGCACGGATTTTGTGGAACCGACAGATCCCAATGCGTCTGTAGATCCAGAACCCCTACCTCGACGCCAAGTGATCCAAGCGAATCTAATGGCGGCGAATCCGGGGATCAAGAATAAAATATTTCGTGAAAGAGGTGGCTCTATGCCTCTGCCTGAAGGAACGCTTCAGGGCACGATCTTAAAAGGAATCGGCGGCTTCTATTATGTGGAAGCCGCCGATACGGTATACGAGTGCAAGGCCCGGGGAATTTTCCGAAGGCACAGCCAAAAGCCCCTTGCGGGCGACCAGGTTGTTATCGTCCCCGCTGAAGACGGCACCGCTACGATTGATGAGATCCTGCCCAGAAAAAATCAATTAGTCCGCCCGCCAGTGGCCAACATTGACCAGCTTATCATCACGGCGTCCACCTGCGATCCGGTGCCCAACCCTCTGATTATCGATAAAATGACCGCCTTGGCGGTGCATAAAAATATCCAGCCGGTGGTGGTGATTACTAAGTCCGACCTGGATGACGGCGCCTGGCTGAAGGGAATTTACGATTTGGCGCAGATCCGGTGCGTGCTGTTTTCCGCTGTGTCCGGAGAGGGGGCCGGGGAAATGAAAGAGCTTCTCAGAAACAGAATTTCCGCCTTTTCCGGGAACTCCGGCGTAGGGAAATCTTCTTTGCTCAACCGCCTGTACGGAGGCTTGCAGCTGGAAACCGGAGATATCAGCCAAAAGCTGGGACGGGGCCGGCATACCACCCGTCAGGTGGAGCTTTTTAAGCTGGAGGGCGGCGGTTACGTGGCGGATACGCCTGGCTTTTCCACCGTCGATGTAGAGCGGTACGAGCTGATCCGCAAGGAGGAGCTGCCCCAGTGCTTTCCAGAGTTTGAACCTTACTTAAATCAATGCAAATTCACCTCCTGCGCCCATATCTGTGAAAAGGGCTGCGCCGTGCTGAAAGCGGTGGAGGAAGGAAAAATCAGCAAATCCCGTCATGGAAGCTATTGCGCCATGTACCAGGAAGTAAAGGATGTCAAGGAATGGGAATTGAAATAAAAAAGGCGCGCTGCGTGATTATAGGCTCGGCGCCGGTGGATGAAGCGGAAAGGTGTTTTATCGGGACGCAGGTTTCTCCGGAGGATTTTTTGGTGTGCGCCGACGGGGGCTACGAGACGGCCCGCCGCCTGGGGCTGCAGCCCAATCTGCTGATCGGTGATCTGGATTCCTGTACGGAAGATTTTCCGCCGGATATCGAAGCGGTCCGCCTTCCGGTGCATAAGGATGACACGGATATGATGTACTCCCTGAAAGAATGTCTGGGCCGCGGTTACCGTGATTTTCTCCTGTTAGGCGCGACCGGCGGCCGCCTGGACCATACGGTGGCCAATTTATGCGGACTGTATTATTTGGCGATGCACAACGCGAGGGGAGTGCTGGCGGACCGGCAGAACGAGACGGTTCTGGTGATCAACGGCCGGGTAGGGCTTCAGGGAGAACCAGGAGCCCTGGTTTCCGTGTTCCCTTATGGGGCGTCTTACTGCACGTTGAGCTACGAGGGCCTGGAATATCCCCTCGATCATTACCGGCTTTATCCCTACGACCCTATGGGTACAAGCAACCGCTTGATCAGTACGGCGGCGAAAATCACCGTCCACGAAGGGCCGGCTCTGATCATCATGGCTAAGGAAAATGAAAAAGTTTGCACCGATTCTCCGCTTCCGCGTAGGATGGAGTAAGACAGGAACGGCGGAATACCTAAGGCGGCGGTAAAGGGGACCGGCTGAAAAGGACGCTCCTTGACCGCCCGCTTTTATTAGGCGGTGAAAAACATATGGTAAGATGCAATTATAAGCGCCAGGGGAAATGCGCTCTTTATTTTGCGCTGGGACTCACTTGTTCCTGTCTGTTTCCGGACCGCTTTGTGATAGGGATCGTGGCGATCGTTGTGATCGTCCTGGCCGTATCGCTCATACGCCGATAATTTTAGACAGGAGGCTTGGCTCATGAAGGTAGTGGTTGTCAAGAAGGATAAAGGTTTCCTTGGCTTCTTTTTAAGAAAGGTATTCGGTGTGAAGAAAGAAACCACCGCGTAGCTGAACAGCCATTCGCAAAAAAGGCGGAGGCACGGTATTGCCGTGCCTCCGCCTTTTTGCGCTTCTGCAGGAGCAGAAAATCCGCGTTTCCAGGAAAAATGGAGAATACAATGATTTTTCTATTCTTGCGGGAATAACTTTTGCGGGCCGGTCATACATTTGGATTAGAAAAAGAAAAAGGAGAGATAAGCTTTATGGAGTACCGAGTAATGAAGGGGGAAATCCCGGTTTGCGAAACGATCCTGGACACCTCAGCTGAGCAGCCCATCGATCTGGATTTCAGCCTGCCGGATTACTGCCCTGATATACAGAAGATTTTAAAATGCCAGATTTACCCCACCATCACGGAGCAAACGATTTCCGACCGGCTGGACGTTGAAGGCGAGGTGCTGGTAAAGCTGCTTTATCTCGATTCTGGCAAAAAAGCGGTGCGCTGCTGCGAGTATGCCAGCCCTTTTTCCACGTCGATCGCTCTGAAAAAAGCGCCGGAAAATCCCAGCTCCGTCGTGACCTACCTGAACACAAAGGTGGATTACGTCAACTGCCGGGCGGTAAGCCCCCGAAAGCTGGATATCCATGGTGCGTTTTCCATCCAGGCCCGGGCGGTCTCCACGGTGATGCAAAGCATTGTCAGCAGTATCGAGGAGGAGGATATTCAGCAAAAGGTCAGCAAGGTGACCCTGAGCAGGGTTTCCTCTATGACCCAGCAGAGCTTTTACCGTCAACGAGGTGCTGGAGCTTGGCCAGGGAAAGCCCGAGGCGGAGGCCATTGTGAGGACGGATGCCAGCGCCTTGGTGGAGGACGTCAAGGTGGTGGCGGATAAACTGATTGTAAAGGGCGAGGCTTTGATTAAGGTGCTGTATATGGGCAGCATTGAAAACGGCACCCTGGAGACAATGGAGTTTTCCATCCCTGTCAGCCAGATCGTAGACGCTCCCGGCACCGACGAGGGATGCCTGTGCGACGCCCGGCTGTCGGTGATGGATGCTCTCTGCAGATCCGAACCGACAGCGACGGCGCGGACACCCTGCTGTCCTGCGAAATGAAGCTGATGGCAACGGCAGTTTCCTACCGGGAGGAAGAGGCCCAAATCGTCACAGACGCTTATTCCACCAAATATGAGCTGAATCTGGAATATCAAACCGCAAATCTGGAACAGCTTTTAGAGGTGATTTCTGATAATGTTCCCTGTAAGTCTACGGTGGAGATCAAGGAGGGCGGCGCCTCCGGCGTCATCGACGTGTGGAGCGACTTTGCCAGCGCACCGCGGTAAAGGGAGAAAACGGCCAGCTGAGCCTAAAGGGAAAATTCAACCTTTGCGTTTTGGCGGTCAACGGCGAAGGCGAGCCCGTATACCTGGAGAAGATGGCGGATTTTGAGTTTACCAAGGAAAGGGGTTCCCTGCCGGAAAATCTAAGATGCGAAACGGGATGCTTTGTGTCCTCGGTGACCTACCGGATCAACGGGTCCGGCGGTTTGGAAATCCGGGCGGAGGTCCGGGTCAGAACCCTGATCTATCAGAGCGTGGCCTGCAAGGCGGTCTGCGGCGTTTCAGCGGACGAATCCCGCCCGCGGCAAAAGGATGAAGCGGCCTCCCTGATTCTTTACTATGCGGAAAAGAATGAAAACGTATGGGATATCGCCCGAAGCTACTGCACCGGCGCCCAGGCCATCTTAGCGGAAAACGACCTGGATGAGGAAATTCTCTCGGAACGCCGGATGCTGTTCATTCCATTATCTTAAGGGGAGGGGAAAATACATGGAAGAGAGAAATATTTATCAGGATATTGCCCAAAGGACCGGCGGCGATATCTATATCGGCGTCGTAGGCCCGGTGAGGACGGGTAAGTCCACCTTTATCAAGCGGTTCATGGATACCCTGGTGATCCCCAATATTGGCAGCGCCTACCAGAAGGACCGGGCGGTGGACGAAATGCCCCAATCCGCCGCCGGCAGGGACCATTATGACCACGGAACCGAAATTTGTTCCGGAGGAGGCCATGGAGGTCAATATCGGCGAAAACGCCAGCTTCCGGGTGCGGATGATCGACTGCGTGGGCTATATTGTTCCCAGCGCCCTGGGATATATCGAGGACAAGCGACCGCGCATGGTGAAGACTCCCTGGTTTGAAGAAGCCATTCCCTTCAATATGGCGGCCGAAATCGGTACGAAGAAGGTCATTACAGACCATTCCACCATCGGGCTGGTGGTAACCACCGACGGCAGCATCAGCGACATTCCCAGAGAGGAATACGAGGAGGCGGAGGAAAGGGTCATCCGGGAACTCCAGGAGATCAATAAGCCGTTTATCGTCCTGCTGAACAGCATCGCCCCAAATTTAAGCGAAACCCATGAGCTGGCGGCCAGCCTGAGCAAAAAATACGGCGTGACGGTGGTCCCGGTAAGCTGCATGGAGCTGGATGAAATCGAGATCAAGCGGATCCTCGCCGGCATCCTGTTTGAGTTCCCGGTGAAAGAGGTTCGGGTGGAGATGCCCCGCTGGCTGACTAATCTGGAGAAAAACCACTGGCTGCGGACCGCGGTATACCGTTCCATTGCCCAGGCCAGCGAACGTGTGGAAAAAATCCGCCAGGTGCAGGGAATTACGGAAGCGGTTTCCCAGTGCGAGTATATCGAAAAGGCGGAAGCCCTTTCGGTGGATTTGGGCACCGGTCGGGCGCGAATGTCAATTTCTCTGAAGCAGAACCTGTTTTACCAGGTGGACGTTCAGCAGACCGGGTACGGCATCGTCATGCCTACGCTGGAGGAGCTGACCCTCCAGGAGCCGGAGATCATCAAGCAAAGCGGCAAATACGGCATCCGGCTTAAGGCGTCGGCGCCGTCGATCCACCTGATGAAGACCCAGATCACCACCGAAGTAACCCCAATCGTCGGGTCGGAGCAGCAGTCTGAGGAGCTGGTTTCCTACCTGCTCAACGAGTTTGAGGAGGATCCCACCAAGATTTGGGAAAGCAATATCTTCGGAAAATCCTTGAACGAGCTGGTAAACGAAGGCTTGCACAATAAGCTGTACCGGATGCCGGAGGATGCCCGGATGAAGCTGAAGGAAACCATTGAAAGAATTATCAACGACGGCTGCAACGGACTCATTTGCATCATTATCTAGTTTACTAAAAATTTGGATGAAACGGCTCGATTTTTTCAGTAGGAATCGGGCCGTTTTCTCTTGTCAAAAAATAATTAATGCTCTATAATAATTAGAGTGTTTGTGTTTGTGAATATCGATAGCAGTTGATAAGAAATTAAGGATGTGTCGAATTATGTTTAAAATTATAAAGAAAGAGCCCCTGAATCCATCCATGACCCGGATGGTCATCGAGGCTCCGTTTGTCGCCCGCAAGGCGATGCCCGGACAGTTTATCATCCTCCGGGTCAACGAAACCGGGGAACGGATTCCCCTGACCATTGCCGATTACGACCGGGAGGCCGGAACGGTGACCATTATTTATCAGAAAGTGGGCAAGAGCACCCTTCTGCTGGACGAGCAGGAAGCGGGCGGCTATCTGATGGATTTTATCGGCCCGCTGGGAAAGGCCTCTGAGCTGGAAGGCTACAAGAAGGCCGCCGTCATCGGCGGCGGCGCCGGCTGCGCCATCGCTTATCCCCAGGCCAAGGCTCTGCATGCCATGGGAACCAAGGTGGATATGATCGCCGGCTTCCGTGATAAGGATCTGATTATCCTGGAAAATGAAATGCGGGAGGCTTCCGACCGTCTGATCGTTATGACCGACGACGGCTCCAACGGCAACAAGGGCTTCGTTACCGCCGCGTTGCAGAAAAATATCGACGAGGGCGCCGATTACGACCTGGTGATCGCCATTGGGCCGATTCCCATGATGAAGGCGGTTTCCAACCTGACCAAGCCGTACGGCATTAAAACCATCATCAGCATGAACACCATCATGGTGGACGGCACCGGCATGTGCGGCGGATGCCGCTTGACCGTAGGCGGAGAAACCAAGTTCGCCTGTGTGGATGGCCCCGACTTTGACGGCCATTTGGTGGATTTCGACGAGGCTATGAAGCGCCTTGGCACCTATAAGCCGGAGGAAGCCCGGGAGCGGGAAGAACATTGCAGATTGTATGGAGGAATCAAATAATGCCGAATATGCAGCCGAATAAAACTCCCATGCCGGAGCAGGATCCCCATGTGAGAAATAAAAAATTTTAAAGAAGTCGCTTTAGGATATACGGATGAGATGGCTATCAACGAGGCCCAGCGCCATGAGATCGTGGAAGGAAACATGGATAAGGCCTACGAGGTCATCAAGTCCCAGAACTCTCTGCCCGCCGTATGCGGACGGGTATGCCCTCAGGAAACCCAATGCGAATCCAAATGCGTCCGGGGCATCAAGAACGAGCCTGTGGCTATCGGCCGCCTGGAGCGGTATGTGGCCGACTGGTACATGAACAACCGGGAGCCGGCGGTGACGGCTCCAAAACATAACGGCCACAAGGTAGCGGTGCTGGGCTCCGGCCCTTCCGGCCTGACCTGCGCCGGCGACCTGGCAAAGCTTGGCTATGAGGTTACGGTGTTCGAGGCACTGCACGCCGCGGGCGGCGTGCTGATGTACGGTATTCCGGAATTCCGTCTGCCGAAGAAAATCGTGCAGGAGGAAATCCAGCAGCTGGAAAAAAATGGGCGTAAAGATCGATACTGATATGGTAATGGGAAAGGTCCTTTCTGTGGACGAGCTGTTTGAAATGGGCTACGAGGCCCTTTACATCGGCACCGGCGCCGGCCTGCCCAACTTTATGAATCTGCCGGGCGAGGGCTTGGTGGGCGTATACTCCGCCAACGAATTCCTGACCAGAATCAATCTGATGAAGGCCTATCTGCCCGAGTACGATACTCCCATTATCCATCCCAAGAACGTGGCGGTAGTCGGCGGCGGCAACGTGGCCATGGACGCGGCCCGGTGCGCCAAGCGCCTGGGAGCGGAAAACGTGTATATCATTTACCGCCGTTCCGAGGAAGAAATGCCCGCTAGAAACGAGGAAATCCATCATGCTAAGGAAGAGGAGATCATCTTCAAGCTGCTGAATAATCCGGTTGCTATTCACGGTGACGAGCAGGGCAAGGTAAAGCAGATTGAGTGTGTGGAGATGGAGCTGGGCGAGCCCGACGCTTCCGGCAGACGGCGCCCCATTGAGAAAAAGGGCAGCAACTTCCTGCTGGATGTAGACTGTGTGGTCATCGCCATCGGCAATTCGCCGAACCCGCTGATCCGCAGTACCACCGAGGGCCTGGAGGCTAATAAGAAGGGCTGCATCATCGTGGATGACAACACCTTGCAGACCACTAGGGAGGGTGTATACGCCGGCGGCGACGCGGTTACAGGCGCGGCGACGGTGATTCTGGCCATGGGAGCCGGAAAGCACGCGGCAAAGTCGATCGACGAATATATCCAGTCTAAGGCTGACCAGTAAAAGAAGGCCCGGTAAAAATTTCAGTTGCGGTAAAAAATTTAACGAAACAGTGAAAATCATGTTATTCTTGTGAAGCGTTTGAACGGAGTGAATAGATGGAACAGGTACAAGAGAATAAAATGGGGACGGCGCCGGTTTTAAGGCTGATTATTGCCATGTCCCTTCCGGCGATGTTTTCCATGCTGATCCAGGCACTATACAATATTGTGGACAGCTATTTTGTAGCCCAGATCAGCGAGAGCGCGCTGACGGCGGTGTCGCTGGCGTTCCCGATCCAGACCCTGATGATCGCCGTAGGCGTGGGCACCGGTGTGGGAATTAACTCCTTGGTGGCCAGAAGACTGGGGGAGAAAAGCGCCAGGCTGACGCGGACTGCGCCGCCAGCCATGGCCTGCTGCTGGGGGGTCTTCAATTGGATTTTGTTTGCGCTCTTTGGTATTTTCTTTACCAAGATGTTCTTCGGCGCTTTTACGGATATTGAAGAGATTATCACGATGGGAACTCAGTATACCTCTATCGTGACCATATGCAGCTTCGGCCTGATGATTGAGGTGAATATGGAGAAGACTCTTCAGGCTACGGAAATATGATTTATCCCATGGCTTTCCAGCTGGTGGGCGCTGTAACCAATATTATTTTGGATCCGGTGTTTATTTTCGGTTTTGCTTTTATTCCCGCCATGGGAGTGGCAGGAGCCGCCATCGCGACGGTGATCGGCCAGATTTTAGCTATGCTGGTTTCTCTGTTCGTGATCATCTTTAAGGATCATGCGGTCAATATTAATTTCCGCCGCTTCAAGCCTGATTGGCGCATTATTAAGGAAATTTATGCGGTTGGGTTCCCGGGAATCATCATGCAGGCCATTGGTTCTGTGATGGTAGTGGGAATGAACGCGATCCTGTTCACCTTCCCCCAGAACGCGGTGACCGCCGTGGCGTTCTTCGGCGTTTACTTTAAGCTGCAGTCCTTTGTGTTTATGCCGGTGTTCGGTTTGAATCAAGGCCTGATGCCCATCATGGGATATAATTTCGGAGCGAGAAAGAAACACCGCCTGAATTCCGCAATCAAATACGGCTGTGTGATCGCACTCGTTTTGATGGGGGTGGGGATGCTTGTCTTCTGGCTGTGGCCTGACGTTTTGCTGTCTATCTTCAATGCTTCCGCTGATATGCTGAAGATCGGCGTGCCGGGACTGCGAATCATTTCTCTGTGCTTTCTTCCGGCGGCCTTGGGAATTGTCGGTTCCACTTTCTTCCAGGCGGTGGGCAAGGGAGTCAACAGTCTGCTGGTTTCCCTGCTCCGTCAATTGATCATTCTGCTGCCCGCGGCATTTCTGCTGGCAAAGCTGGGTGTCGTGGAATGGGTGTGGTATGCGTTCCCCATTGCGGAAACCTTTTCTTTGTTCGCGACGATTGTCCTGTTTGCGAGGGTGTATAAACGCCAGATACAAAATTTGGAGCAGGAACTAAGCCGAATCTCCGGACCTGAAATTGAATGATAAGCTTGGTTTGATGAAAGAGAGAATAGTTTCATCCTATTAAAATCCCGGCAGATTTCTGCCGGGGATTTTTCTCTTTAAGCATGTGTTCCTGCTTCTCTGCATACCCATAGAACAAGGAGGAATGTAAAATGCAGGAAGAAAACTATGGGAGAATGAATCTGGCCAGCCAGACTGCCGAAGATTCTGTTGATGCTTGGGATGAAGCCCTTGAGGAAGAGTTGGAGGAAGAACCAAAGGAGAAAAAGCATCTGCTGAAAAAAAGCGGCCAGATGGTAACGGTGCTGCAGATCGGTTTGTGCGGCTTGATTTTGCTGGCGGCGTTTTTGCTGCGCTTGTTGGGCGGTGCGCCCTATCAAACTGTGCGGTTATGGTATGAAGAAGAAATGAATAAAAGCGTCATCGCCGGTACGATCGTGGAGGAAGGGGAGAAAACACTGCAGAATTTCAGCGCCCAAGTAGGAGAAACCATTGAAAACCTGGGGAAAAAGGTATTGGTATAGTCCTTATTGAATTTACGTTTCGAGGGTGCAGGATTTTTGTCAGCTTTTGGTTTGCGGCCATACTGGCGGTGTCCGCCGTGCTGGACCCGTCGGGAGGGGTCTTGTGCGGCTTGCTGGCGGCGGTGGCTCATGAGCTGGGGCATTTGCTGGAAATGGCGCGGCAAAACTGTCTTCCGAAAAAAATCGCATTTAAAATGTTCCGGGTTGATATGGTAGACAGCCGCCGGAACGAGAGAAGCTATCAAAGGGATTTGCGAATCATATTAGCGGGGCCGGGTTTAAATTTTTGTTAGCCGCTTTATGTTTACCTGTTTATTTGCTGCTGCCCTATCAGTGGCTCGGCATGTTTTTTTCTGCCAATCTGCTGGTTGGCTTTTTTAATATCCAGCCCATTGCAACCTTGGATGGCGGCGCAGCCCTGTATGCAATTTTATCCGTAAGGCTGGGAGAAAAGAAAGCGTCTTTTGGGCCAGCTTTTTTTCCTTCGTTATATTAGTCCCCTTGGCCGCTCTTGGCTTTTGGATCCTGCTTAGAAATCCCTATCAGTTTTCACTGCTGTTTATCAGCGTTTATCTGATGGGCGTTTTGGTGCTGCAAAAAACAGATTATTTATAAGTGCTTAGGTTTTCGGGAATGGACTTCTTAGGGGCATGAAGAAATTTATTTTATTCTGTCAAGCCACGGCAAAGGGAAGAAAAGCTGATTTTTGATTTATCCGTACTTTCCTTCTGAAAACCTGATGTGAAAGAGCACCCAAAATAGCGGAAGCTGGAATTCACTTTACAAAGGGAATGAAACAGCAGTTTTGACGGCGCTCCGTTTGTGAAATTATAGTTTATTTTTAGGTTATTTCCGGATGTTCAGCTGAAAAAGCACCAGCGAAAATATTCTCGTCAGGGAGCTAATGGCTGTTGTGAGCAAATACCATAAAACAGATAACAGGCTGGAAAACAAAAATGCCTTAAACAGCGGTTATGACCTTCCCGGCAGCTTAGCTTACGGCCTGGAGTTCCTTGCTTCAGGCTGTTTTAGCCCTAAAATAGTTACAGGTCAATAAATCGCCGCAAAAATATTCTTAACGCATTAAGCCGTAATCCAGACTAATCCTGCTTATATTTTTCCGCATGGGCTTTAATGGCCCGAAAGCTTTCGTCGCTGATAACATGCTCGATCCGGCACGCATCTTCCACTGCGACCTCTGGGCTTACTCCTAAAATCGTCAGCCAATCCGACAAAAGAGTATGGCGCTCATATATTTTTTTTTCCGCAATTTCCCGACCCTTATCCAGCAGAGTGATGGAGCCATCCGGATCCATTTCAATATACCCATTCATACGCAGGTTTTTCATCGCCACGCTGACGCTGGGTTTGGAATAAGAAAGCTCATTGGCGATATCGATGGAACGGACATGGCCGCTGCGCTTTTTTAAAATTAAAATGGTTTCCAAATAGTTTTCAGCGGATTCCTGAATTCGCAAATTCTGTCACCTCGGTTTTTAAGAAATATTGTCTTATTCTAGTCTAACATAATTGGCTGAGATTAATCAAGAGTGCTGTAGAGTAATTGACAAAATCGAAGGAAAGTGCTATGGTGTAAATGGTGATTAGTGCACACTAACTCAATGAAGCTTGCAGGACTGCACTGTTGATTTTCCGATTTTTTGCGTGAGGAAAATTGTCTCTTGGGCAAAGCTGACAGGGCTGGGGAAGAAAAACAGAAGGAGTTTCCGGGCCCGGTGGAGGAGATAGGCTGCCGCTTTAGCCAGCTGGAAATTTTTCACTGCCCAAAAATGAAGGACAGCCTTGCCGAAGAATCCGGGAAGGCTGCGATAGGTTAGGGAGGTTTTCACAATGGATGGAGTTTGGCCGACAGTAATTATTTGCGCAGTGCTGGCGCTCATCGCGGCTTTGGCGATTCGAAGCTATGTGAAAAAGCTGCGAAACGGCTGTTGTGGAGCTGGAGGCGACAGTGAAAAAAGGCACGGCCCCGGATCGGGAGCTCTCACATTATCCTTATGCTTGGAGAATCAAAATCGATGGAATGAGTTGTAAACGCTGCGCCTTACGGATCGAAAATGCATTCCATGAAAAAGACGGCTTTTACGCGAAAGTGTCGCTGAAAAATAAGGAGGCCATAGTATATACGAAGTCCAAGGCTTCTAGGCAGGAGCTGACAGGTATTGTAGAACGGGCTGGATATCGGCTCCTAAGCCTGGAGCAGGCGGCTGAACGATAGCGGTCTCCTTGCGGGGCTGTTTTCGTAATACCGGTTTCCGGCAAAGTAGAAAATGAGCTTTTCCGATAGGAATATTTATCAGCTCCCTGAATTATTGGCAAAACTAGAAAACAGCCCCGCAAAATTTAACAAGCGCCGCAATGGCAAAGGAGAGGACAGGGATTTATGCATTTTTGCTGGTACGGCGTGAAGGGTGGGAAAAAGCCTTTCCGCCGCAGAAGTGAAAAAATTTTTATGAAATTAAAAAGAAGCCCCAAGAGGGGCTTCTTTGATTCTTGAGAAAGGCAGCCAATCAGACAAAGGGCGTTGCATTGGCGAAGGAATTCCAGTATAATTAACAATTAAGGTTTCTAACGCCATAGGATAGGAGAACAAGAGATGAACCCTGAACTGGAAAAGGTGCTGCTTTAAGGTGCAAAAGCCTGGCAGATATGCGGGCGGCGAAAGCAACCGTGTCGTCAAGGATCAGGAACAGGTTGACGTGCGGTTCGCCTTTTGCTTCCCGGATGTGTATGAGGTGGGGATGTCCCATCTGGGAATGAAAATATTATACGGCCTGTTCAATGAAATGGATGGGGTTTGGTGTGAGCGCGTGTTTGCGCCCTGGCCGGATATGGAGGAACAGATGCGGGAGCATCACATCCCTCTTTACGGCTTGGAGAGCGGAGATGCTATCACAGATTTTGATTTTATCGGCTTTACGCTCCAATATGAGCTGAGCTATTCCAATGTGCTGAATATGCTGGATCTGGCGGGAATCCCTCTATATGCTAAGGATAGAAAAGGGTTGGGACGGATCGTCGTTGCAGGCGGCCCCTGTGCCTGCAACTGTGAGCCTCTGGCTGACTTTTTGGATTTGGTCTTTCTGGGAGAGGGCGAAGAGGTGGACCGGGAGGTCATCGAGCTATATCGGGACTGCAAAAAGACGGGAAAGACCAGGGAGGAATTTCTGGCTGCCGCGGCGGGAATCGAGGGAGTATATGTGCCCTCCCTATACCAGGTGGATTATCATGAGGATGGCACGGTGAAATCTATTTCTCCCACCCAGGGAGCGCCCGCGCGGGTCAAAAAGCGGATTGTGATGGATTTGGATTCCCTTTATTACCCGAAGGCCTTTGTAGTGCCTAATATCGAGATTATCCACGACAGAACCGTGGAGGAAATTTTCGGGGATGTATCCGGGGATGCCGGTTCTGCCAGGCTGGCTTTCTCTATCGTCCGGTGCGGGAAAAATCCCCGGAAACCATCGACCGTCAAAGCCGGGAGCTTTGCAGGAATACCGGATATGACGAGATTTCCCTGTCATCCTTAAGCTCCAGCGATTACACGAGGATTACGGAGCTTTTGGAAAAAAATGCTCACGTGGACCGACCGGGAAAAGGTCAGCGTGTCCCTGCCGTCGCTGCGGGTGGATGGCTTTTCCAATGAATTGATGGAAAAGCTGAACACCGTCCGCCGGGGAGGCTTGACCTTCGCGCCGGAGGCCGGCACCCAAAGATTGCGGGATGTGATCAATAAAAACGTGACGGAGGAGGAGCTTTTAAAAACCTGCTCCACGGCCTTCTGCGGCGGCTGGACCACGGTGAAGCTTTACTTTATGATGGGGCTTCCCACTGAGACTTTGGAGGATGTGGCGGGGATTCCCGCTCTGGCGCAGAGGGTGGTCAACGCCTATTATGCCAATCCCAACAAGCCCAAGGGAAAATCAGTAAAGGTAACCGCTTCCGCCTCCTGCTTTGTGCCTAAGCCGCATACGCCGTTCCAGTGGGAGGCGCAGGATACCATAGAGATGTTAGAGCGCAAGCAGAAGCACTTAAAGGAAAATATCACCAGCAAGAAGATTTCCGCCCATTGGCACGACGCCCGGACAAGCACCTTAGAGGGCGTGTTCGCCAGAGGGGACAGGAGGCTGGGCAAGGTGCTGGCCTTAGCCCAAAAGAAAGGCTGCAGATTTGACGGATGGGATGATTATTTCAATTACAGCCTATGGATGGAATGCTTCGAGGAATGCGGCATCGACCCTTCGTTTTACAATCACCGGAAAAGAAGCTTCGACGAGATTCTGCCCTGGGATCACATGGATTATGGAATCGAAAAGGGGTTCCTGATCGAGGAATGTAAAGGGCTTACACCGGCGCCGCTACCCCGAACTGCCGGGAAAAATGCTCCCACTGCGGGCTGCCTGCTGGAAAGGGGGGCTGTGCGTTGAAAAGCGTTAGAATCTGGTACCGGAAAGAGGGCGCCGCCAAATATATGTCCCACCTGGATTTGGTCCGGGTGATGGGCAGAGTGTTCCATCGGGCGGGGATCCCCCCTGTGGTATACGGAGGGCTTCAATCCCCATCCGTTTATGACCTTTGCCCTGCCGCTCTCACTGGGAACGGTGGGCCTGCGGGAAACCATGGATATCAAGCTGGAGGACGAAATCTCCCGGGAGGCTATTTTGGAAAAAATGAATCCGTGTATGCCGGATGGCATTACTGTATTCGACGTCACCGACCCGGTGATGAAGCCGGGAGTCATCGCCTTTGGGCAATACCGTATAGAGCTTTTCTGCGGGGAAACAACCCCGGAGGCCCTTTTTAGAGACGGTAAAGGGCCAGCTTGAGAAAAAAGAACTGATCATTGAAAAGCGCTCCAAAAAAGGAGCCAAGCTTTTTGACTTAAAGCCTGCGGTTCAGAAAGCGGAGCTTTTTCTTGACGAGTCCGGTGTGGTTCTGGAAACCATACTGCCGGCAGGAAGCACGCTGAATGTCAATCCCTCCTTGCTGGTGGAAGCTTTTTGCCTGTATACCAAGCTTCCCGTGGAAGCGAGGATCACCCGGGAGAATGTTCTTGATCAGAATCTGAAAAGCTTCCGTTAATCTTAAAAGGCCGCAGCCGTGCGGGAAAAAGGGGCTGACCCGCTCGAAAGCTCCAATGTTAATATACGTTGCTTGCGGCAACGGGCAGACTCTTACATAATAGTGGTAACAGCTGATAGAAGGAGGTTACCCCTAATGTTAAACGAAAACATTAAGGCAATCAGAAAATCGAAAGGACTTTCCCAGGAGGAGCTTGCGGTCAAGCTAAATGTGGTGCGGCAGACAATCTCTAAATGGGAAAACGGACTGTCGGTTCCCGATTCTGATATGCTGATCTCCATATCGGAGGCGCTTGAGACGCCCGTAAGCGTTTTTGCTTGGAGAGCCTGTTGCTGAACCGGAGGCTGACGATTTAAAAGCGGTTTGTGAAAAGCTGGAGATCATAAACCTGCAGCTCGCGCAAAGAAAGACCGCAAGGCGAAAAATACTTCATTGGCTGTTTCTCTCGCTGTGCGTAGTGCTGGCAGTGATTTTTGCGATCTTATCGGCGTTTGAAAGCTCCTACCTGGGCTGGAATTACAGCGATCCTGAAACCGCCGTTGCCGGGGCTGTTTTCATGCGTTTGAATGGCTGTTCGTAAGAGCGGCACCAGTGATCCTTATAGGGGCGGCCGCTGGGGCTTTCTTGACAAGAAAAAAGCGTAAAACCGCTCTGCTTTCTAATTGAAGTTCAGACTTCAAAGACTCGCCTGCGGTTTGATAAACAAGCCTGCGGCAAAGAGATCGGTAACGCCGGTGCGAACAGGGGAGAAGGCTGTTTGCCGGCAGCCAATCAAGCCAATAGAGCCTAACCGCTTATACTGGCAACGCAATTAGATTTGTTTTCGTGAAACACAGAGTGTATAAAAGCGGTTCGCGGGAGTGTGAAATTAATTTCCTTTGCAAAGAGAAAAAGCTGTTGCTTTTTTTAGAAAATTGTGATATGATATTTAGGCATTTGGATGCCGTGAGGAAGCTCATGGGGTTCAATGGTGACATTGAAGCTGACAGTCCTCTGCTTTACGCATGAATGTCTGAAAAATAGGAGGAAAAAAGATGGATGCCCTGAAAATGATCGCAGCCGATTCTATCAAAGAGAATCGTCCCCAGTTCGAAATCGGTGATACCGTGAGGGTTCACGTGAATATCCGTGAAGGGGAAAGAGAGAGAGTCCAGATGTTCGAAGGAACCGTCATTGCCAAGAGAGGCAGCGGCGTTTCCGAAACCTTTACCGTAAGACGCGTTTCCTACGGCGTCGGCGTAGAAAGAGTATTCCCGGTGAACAGCCCCAACGTTAAAGGCGTAGACGTAGTGAGAAACGGTAAAATCCGCAGAGCAAAGCTTTACTATCTGCGTGACAGAGTCGGTAAGGCCGCTAAGGTTAAGGAACAAATCCGCTAAGGAAAAAGGGACGATACCGTCCCTTTTTTTTGCTATTCATAGGATTTTCGCTCATCATATTGCTAAGAAAGGTGTGACCCGCAGATGGAATGGGAGCCGAGAGATAGTATGGAATTAAATGAACAGAAAAAAGAGTATTCAGCGGTCACAAGAAACTGCTTTGAATGGGTGGAGGCCGTCGTTACCTCCATCGTGGTCGTGGTGCTCCTTTTCACCTTTCTTTTTCGTGTGGTCAATGTCAACGGCCAGTCGATGGAGGATACCATCCATAACGAGGATAAGGTGCTGCTGACCAATCTTTTTTTATGAGCCGGAAAACGGAGATGTGGTGGTAATTTCCCGGGCGCAGCATTTTGAGGAGCCCATTATCAAGCGGGTGATCGCCACCGAGGGACAGACCCTGAAAATCGACTTCAATACCGGCGATGTTTATGTAGATGGGGTTTTGCTGAACGAGCCTTATATTAAAACTCCAACCACCAACAACGAGGGCGGGGAAGTCCCAGAAGTGATCCCGGAGGGCTATGTGTTCGTGATGGGTGACAACCGGGGAAATTCCCTGGACAGCCGCTCGGAGCAGATCGGTCTGATTGATAAGCGGAATATTATCGGGAAGGCTCAGTGTATCGTCTTCCCTTTGACAGAATCGGAGGCATCGGTTAATGAGCGAGGCGCAAACCATTCAATGGTTTCCGGGGCATATGACCAAAACCCGCCGAAAAATCCAAACCAGCCTGAAGCTGGTGGATGCGGTGGCGGAGATTATTGACGCTAGAATCCCTGTCAGCTCCCGAAACCCGGAACTGCATAAAATCATCGAGAACAAGCCCCGGATTATCCTAATGAATAAATGCGATATGGCGGATCCCTCCCAAACCGCCCGCTGGGTTTCCTATTACCAAAAGGAGGGCGTTTTGGCCATTCCTGTGGACTGCAAATCCGGCAGGGGCCTGAACCAGTTTATTCCTAAGGTGCGGGAGCTGCTGAAAGACCGTATCATCCAGTGGGAGCAAAAGGGGATGGTGAACCGAACCATCCGGGTGATGATCGTAGGGATTCCCAACGTGGGGAAGAGCTCCTTCATCAATCGCATGGCAAAGCAGAACCGGGCCAAGGTGGAGGACCGGCCTGGCGTTACCAGAGGCAATCAATGGTTCACCATTGGCAAGGCCTTTGATCTTCTGGATACGCCCGGGGTGCTGTGGCCTAAATTCGACGACCCAAACGTGGGAGAAAAAGCTGGCCTTTACCGGGGCGGTAAAGGATCAGATTTTGGATACCGAGCAGCTTGCCTCCCGTTTGCTGGAGGTTCTGCGGGATGAATATTCCGCTATGCTGGCCGCCCGGTACAAGCTGGAAAAATATGACCTGCGGCCGCTGCAAGGCTACGAGCTTCTGGAACTAATTGGGCGTAAGCGGGGATGCTGGCTTCCGGAGGAGAAATCGATACGGAACGGGCTTCTATTATGGTGCTGGATGAGTTCCGCAGCGCGAAGCTTGGAAAAATCACCCTGGAACAAGTGAACGGCTGAATGAATTCTCGGGCAGGGAGGAATCCCTGCCCTTTTAATGCTTTTGCCTGTCTAACGGGGAAAAGAAAAATCTTGAAGCCGATCAAAAACTATCTTGGCTTTCACAGCTTAAGCAAGTTTAAGGAAATAATTGGATTTTAGGAAGCGTTTGGGGAGGTAGATCATGGATTGGCTGCTTTATGAAAAGGAAGCGATCAGCAAGGGCTACGCTAATGTGTGCGGTGTAGATGAGGCGGGGCGGGGTCCCTTGGCGGGCCCGGTCTACGCGGCAGCGGTAATCCTGCCGCCGGGACTGGAGATCGAGGGTGTGAACGACTCCAAAAAATTGACGGAGAAAAAGCGCGAGGCCCTTTTTCCTGAAATCAAGGAAAAGGCCCTGGCCTATTGTGTAGCCAGCGCCAGTGAAAGGGAAATCGATGATATCAATATTTTAAACGCCACCTATCTGGCTATGGTCAGAGCGGTGGAGGGCCTTCCTGTCAAGGCGGATTACGCCTTGATCGATGGGAACCGTATGCCCCGGTTGCCCATTCCCGGAGAGACCATCGTTAAAGGGGACGGACTTTCTATGAGCATTGCCTGCGCCTCCATTTTAGCCAAGGTAACCCGGGATCATGTTATGATGGAATGGGATCAAAGGTATCCCCAGTATCAATTCGCCAAGCATAAAGGCTACGGAACTAAGCTGCATATGGATTTGATCCGCCGGTACGGGCCTTGTGAGCTTCACCGGCAAAGCTTTTTGAAAAAGATATTGGGCGCCGGCAGTTCCAGGCTACGCCGGCCCAGTCGGTTGGAAAACGGGGAGAGGCGGCGGCGCCGCCTATTTGGAGAAAAGAGGCTTTCGCATTTTAGAGAGGAATTATCACTGCCCTTACGGGGAAACGGACATAATCGCGGAAGACGGCCAATACATTATATTTGTCGAGGTAAAAACCAGGAAATCCGGCGCGATGGTAGAAGGCGCAGAGGCGGTGGATACGGTTAAGCGAAAGAAGCTGGCGCAGACTGCTCAGGCCTATTTGTCGGAGCATCCCAGCGGCCTTCAGCCCAGGTTCGACGTGATCCTGGTGACGCCCACCGAGGAAAACCGCTGCCGGGTGGAACAGCTGCCCGGCGCGTTTGTCTTAGGAGAGTAGGCGGTTCCGGCGCTCCTGCTGGCTGGTTGAAAAACGAAATTTTTCAACCGGCCGTTGCGCCTGTTTTATACGGCGGCCTGCGGATTCCGGCGCCTTGCTGATTAGAGTACCGCGGGCTCAGGCTGTCTTGATTTTACGGCGCTGTTTTTCTGACAAGAAAAAGAAACGTATTTTCCGATGAAACCCACGCCGGCTGATCGGCGGAAAGGAGCTTTTGATGAAGCTGTTTGATCTGCACTGTGATTCTTTATACCGGGGATATACGGAGAACCAGCCGTTGGGGGAAAACCGCTTTCACCTGGACCTGAAACGGGGAAAGCGGCTTGACCGGTGGAGCCAGTGCTTCGCCGTATGGATTCCCGACGAACTGCGCGGGAAAGCGGCGATGACTTTGTTTGACGGCTGCTGTGAGAAGTTCCGGCGGGAATTGGCGCCGTACCGGTCGGAAACCTTTTCTCCGGTTCTGACAGTAGAAGGCGGCGCGGTATTGGGAGGAAAGCTTGCCAATCTGGAAAAGCTCGCGGACCGCGGCGTAAAAATGATGACGCTGACCTGGAATGGGGAAAACGAGCTGGGCGGCGGCGCGGACACGGCTTTGGGGCTTACCCCCTTTGGACGGGAAGCACTGAAAGAGATGGAGAGGCTCTCCATCGTGGCGGATGTGTCTCATGCCAGCGATGCTTTGTTTTATGACGTGGCGGAAATTGCCGAAAAGCCTATCGTTGCGTCTCATTCCAACGCCAGGGCGGTATGCCCGCATCGCCGAAACCTTACCGACCGGCAGTTTCAGATTCTGCGGGATAAGGGCGGGCTGGTAGGCCTGAATTTCTGCGTTCATTTTTTGCGGGAGGACTCCAACGCTCATTTTGAAGACCTTTTGCGGCACGCCGATCATTTTTGGTCCCTGGGCGGGGAGACTACCTTGTGTCTGGGCTCTGATTACGATGGCACCGACGTGCCGCCGGAGCTGGACGGCATTGAAAAAATGCAGGACCTTTACGAGCTTTTTTTAAAACATAATTACAAGGAAAGCCTCGTGAATTCCCTGTTTTTTGATAATGCCTCTAAATTTTTTGCTACGCTTTGACAGTATGCCCGTTGTGGTATAGAATAAGGCTATCAGAGTAGAATTCACCTTCATGGAACGGCCGATAAAATATAGAAGAAAGAGGGAACACAATGAAGTATAACAGTACGAGAAACCGCTCTGTTTCCGTATCCGCCGCCCAGGCTATCGCCCAGGGAATTTCCGCAGACGGCGGCCTGTTTGTGCCGGAAAGCCTGCCTCAATATTCCTATGAGGATTTATGCAAGCTCAAGGAGATGACCTATCAAGGCCGGGCGCAGAGGATTCTTTCCGATTTTCTGACGGATTTTACACAGCCGGAAATCGAGGAAAGCGTGCGGGAGGCTTACAGCCCCAATAAATTCGGGGGAGAACATCCGGCGCCTCTTGCGCTGCAGCAAAACGGAGATAAAAATATGTATGTGCTGGAGCTGTGGCACGGCCCCACCTGCGCCTTTAAGGATATGGCGCTTCAGATTCTGCCCCACCTGCTGACGAAGTCTATGAGCAAGGTCAGCGGCGGCAAAAAGGCCGTGATCCTGGTGGCTACCTCCGGTGATACCGGCAAGGCTGCCCTGGAGGGCTTCCGGGATGTGGCTGGAACCGAGATCATGGTGTTCTATCCCCAGGACGGGGTCAGCCCCATGCAGGAGCGCCAGATGAATACTCAGGAGGGCGGCAACGTCCATGTGTGCGCGATCCAGGGGAATTTTGACGACGCCCAGACCGGCGTGAAAAAGATCTTTACCGACCCGGCCTGCGGGCAAAAGCTGGCGGAGCACAATATGATGTTCTCCAGCGCCAACTCCATCAACTGGGGACGGCTGCTGCCCCAGATCGTTTACTATTTCTCCGCCTACTGTGATTTAATGGGCACCGGGGAAATGGACTATGAGGGCGAGAAGGTCAACATCGTGGTTCCCACCGGGAATTTCGGCAACATTCTGGCGGCCTACTACGCCATGAAAATGGGCCTGCCGGTGAATAAGCTGATCTGCGCCTCTAATGAAAACAACGTGCTTACCGACTTTATCCGCACCGGTGTTTACAATAAAAACCGTCCCTTCCATACCACCAGCTCCCCCTCTATGGATATCCTGGTGTCCAGCAATCTGGAGCGGCTGCTGTATGATATGACCGGCGGAAATGACGCCTTGGTGGCCTCTTGGATGAAGAGCCTGAATGATGCCGGCGTTTATACGGTGAACGCCGAGGTGAAGGCGAAGATGGACGAACTGTTCTACGGCGGTTATTGCGACGAGCAGGGAACCAAGGCGGCTATCAAGGAAATGTTTGAAACGGAAAATTATCTCATCGATCCCCACACCGCCGTGGCGGTGAACGTTTACCAGCAGTATCTTCAGGAGACGGGAGACCTGGAAACCCCTGCTATTATCGCCTCTACCGCCAGCCCCTATAAGTTTGCCGCCAGCGTGCTGGAGGCACTGACCGGCGAAAGAGGCCAGGGCAGCGAGTTTGATAAGGTAGCGGAGCTTTCCGCTCTGACCGGAACCCAGATTCCCCAGCCTATCGCGGATCTGCAGCAAAAGCCGCTTAGATTCGCGCAGGTATGCAATATCGCCGGTATGGAGATGGCGGTGCTGGGCACCCTGGGGATTCAGTAAGCATGGCGCTGTTTGGAATTTCCGACCTTCACTTGTCCCTGGGATGCGATAAGCCTATGGATGTGTTCCCCGGCTGGAAGGATTACGTTGCCAGGCTGGAAAAAAATTGGCGGGCCATGGTGTCGGAGGAGGATACGGTGGTCATCGGCGGGGACATTTCCTGGGCGCTGAAGCTGGAGGAAACCGAGGAGGATTTCGCCTTTCTTCACGGCCTGCCGGGGAAGAAGCTGTTCCTCAAGGGCAACCATGACCTGTGGTGGTCCACCGCCCGGAAGCTTCACAACTGGTTTGAGGAAAAGGGCTTTTCCTCGCTGGAGCTGATTTTTTAATTCCGCCGCCCCAGTAGGGGGGACCGGTGCGTCTGCGGCACCAGAGGATGGTTTTACGACGCGGAATCCGACCAGGATAAAAAAGGTGCTGAACCGGGAGGTGGGTAGGCTGACCGCATCCATCGAGGCGGGGCTGAAAACCGGGCTGGAGCCGGTGGTGTTCCTCCACTATCCTCCGGTTTACCACGGCCAGGTCTGTACGGAAATTTTAGAGGTATTGAAAAAATACGGGATTCAAAGGTGCTATTACGGGCACATTCACGGCAGCGGCGCCAAATACGCCGAGACCGGGGAGTTTCAGGGCATTCAGCTGCGGTTGATCGCCTGCGATTACACCGGCTTTCGTCCGGTGCTGATCCGCTGAAAATTATTTCAGAAATAGGTGGCATAAATAGATTAACTGTGCTATAATTATTTAGATATTTTGCAATTTTGCAGGAGGATGACTAAAATGAGTCTTAAATCACAAAACAAAATTGATACCAATCGTGTTGAATTAGAGGTCGTAGTAGATGCGGAAACCTTTGAAAAGGGCTTAGCCGCCGCTTTTAAAAAAAAGCAGAGCAAGAAGATTTCCATTCCGGGCTTCCGTAAGGGCAAGGCCCCCCGTGCTTTTGTAGAAAAGTATTTCGGCAAGGAAGTCTTTTATGAGGACGCCGTCAACGCCCTTTATCCCGACGCCCTGGACGAGGCGGTCAAGGAAGCCGGGCTGGAGGTCATTCAGGACAAGATCGATTTCCACGTGAAAGAGGTCGGGCCTCAGGGCTTTACCTTTACCGCCGCTTTGACCACAAAGCCGGAAGTGACCATTGAGAATTATAAAGGCATCGAGGCCGTAAAGAAGTCCGCCGAGGTGACTGACGAGGATATCGACGCCGAGATCAAGAAGGTGCAGGAATGCAATTCCAGAATGGTAACCGTGGAGGACCGGGCGGCTCAGAACGATGATATCGCCGTAATCGACTTCGAGGGCTTCCTGGATGGCGAGCCTTTCGAGGGCGGCAAGGGCGAGAATTACAGCCTGACTCTGGGCAGCGGACAGTTTATCCCCGGCTTTGAGGAGCAGATCGTGGGCCATAATACCGGCGACGAGTTCGAAGTAAACGTCACCTTCCCGGAGGATTACCAGGCGGAGGAGCTGAAGGGCAAGGCAACTACCTTCAAGTGCAAGCTGCATGAAATTAAAATGAAGGAGCTGCCCGAGGTAGACGATGAGTTCGTAAAGGATGTCAGCGAGTTTGACACCTTGGCTGATTATAAAGAGGACTTGAAGAAGAAGCTGGCTGAAAGCAAGGAGAAGGAAGCAGCCGACGATCTGGAAAATCAGCTCATCGACAAGCTGGTAGAGCTGGTGCAGGGTGAAATTCCGGAGGCCATGTATGAAAACAAGATTGCCGACAGCATCCGCGAATTTGGCTATCGTCTCCAGTCCCAGGGCCTGAACCTGGATACTTATATGAAATATACCGGTATGAACGTGGACCAGATGAAGGAGGGCTTCCGTCCTCAGGCGGAACGCCAGGTGAAGCTGCGTCTGGCTCTGGAAAAGATCGCCGCCCTGGAGGAGCTGAAGGCTGGCGAGGAGGATCTGAATCAGGAGTATCAGAAGATCGCCGAGCAGTATAAGATGGAAGCTGACAAGATTAAGGAGCTGATTCCCGCCGCGGAGCTGGAAAAGGATATCTGCGTGGAAAAGGCGATTAATTTGGTGCGCGACAACGCGAATATTAAGGACGCTGAATAATCAGCGGTGTTTTTGCTCATATTTACAGACAGAATAGTTGGAGGTGTGCTGTGATGAATCAGTTTCCTATGCCGAATATGAGCCTTGTTCCCTATGTTGTGGAGCAGACCAGCAGGGGCGAGCGCAGTTATGATATTTTTTCCAGGCTTCTCAACGACAGGATTGTCATGCTGACTGAGGAGGTCAATGATACCAGCGCCAGCCTGGTGGTGGCTCAGCTGTTGTATTTAGAGGGGCAGGATCCTACCAAGGACATCAGCCTTTATATTAACAGCCCTGGCGGTTCCGTCACGGCGGGTATGTCCATCTATGATACCATGCAGTATATCAAGTGCGACGTTTCCACCATTTGCATGGGAATGGCCGCCAGCATGGGAGCCTTTCTGCTGGCCGCCGGCGCCAAGGGCAAGCGCTTGGCTTTGCCCAACAGCGATATTATGATTCACCAGCCCAGCGGCGGCGCCCAGGGCCAGGCGACGGATATTCTGATCCATGCCAACCATATCGCCCGGACAAAGAAAAAGCTTAATGAGATCCTGGCGGAAAGAACCGGCCAGCCCCTGGAAGTGATTGAGCGGGATACCGAGCGGGATAATTTTATGTCCGCTCAGGAAGCCGCGGATTACGGCCTGGTGGATAAAGTGATCTATAAACGATAGGATTGGTGATGTAATGTCAATCAGCGACGAAAGCAAAGACAGGCAGATCTGCTGTTCCTTCTGCGGCAAGCCCCAGGAGCAGGCCCGCAGGCTGATCGCCGGTCCCGGCGTTTATATCTGCGACGAGTGCATTGAGCTTTGCATGTCGATCTTAGAGGATGAAGCGGATTTTCAGGAGCGTTCCGCCAATTATCACAACAACGACGAAACCGTGCTGCTGAAGCCGGAGGAAATCAAGGCCAAATTAGACGAGTATGTGATCGGCCAGGAGAAGGCGAAAATCGCTCTTTCCGTGGCGGTGTATAATCACTATAAGCGGATCTATTTCGGCAGCGATGACGTGGAAATCAATAAAAGCAACGTGCTTTTGCTGGGTCCTACCGGCGTCGGTAAAACCCTGTTAGCCCAAACCTTAGCGAAAATTTTAGACGTGCCCTTTGCTATCGCAGACGCTACCACCCTGACGGAGGCCGGCTATGTGGGCGAGGATGTGGAAAATATTCTGCTGCGCCTGATTCAGGCCGCGGATTTCGATGTGGAGCGGGCCGAGCGCGGCATCATCTATGTGGATGAAATCGATAAGATCGCCAGAAAATCGGAAAACCCCTCGATTACCAGGGATGTTTCCGGCGAGGGGGTCCAGCAGGCTCTGCTGAAGATCCTGGAGGGAACGGTATCTAATGTGCCGCCTCAGGGAGGACGGAAGTCATCCCCAGCAGGAATTCATTCAAATCGATACCTCTAATATTCTTTTCATCTGCGGCGGTGCCTTCGACGGCCTGGAAAAAGGTTGTGGAAAAGCGCACCGGTTCTTCGTCGTTAGGCTTTGGAGCCCAGGTCCGTTCGAAAAAGGAATTGGATACCACCAAATGGATGGGCGAGGTGGTTCCTCACGATTTGGTGAAATACGGTTTGATCCCGGAACTGGTGGGAAGACTTCCGGTCATCACCGCTTTGGACGGTTTGGATCAGGAGGCCCTGGTCCGTATTTTGACCGAGCCGAAGAACTCCATTTTAAAGCAGTATAAAAAGCTGTTCGCTTTGGATAAGGTGGAACTGGATTTTGAGAAATCTGCTTTGGAGGCGGTGGCCCAAAAGGCGATCGACCGGCGCACCGGAGCCAGAGGCCTGCGTTCTATCATGGAAGAAACCCTGACCGACCTGATGTATAAGGTTCCCTCGGATTATTCCGTGGAAAAGGTGATAGTGGATGGCGAGACAGTGAAAAACGGCAGGGAAGCCAAGCTGATCCACAATCCGGATCGTAAGCCTGTTGCGATTACCATCAGTGAAACCAAGAAGGCTCCGAACAGGAGAAAATATTCCGCGTCATAATCAAAGGTTATCATTTGGGCTGCGACAGCGTCGTCGGGCAGGCTTAGGGTCTGGCTCCAGACGTTTGCAGCCCTTTGCGTTTTTTAAAATTCTCAATTGGAGAGAGGAGTTACTATGACGAAAAAAGAAACAGCGCCTATGATCCTCCCGGTCTTATCCTTGCGGGGTCTGGTGCTTTTTCCGAAAATGATGCTCCATTTCGACGTTGGGCGAAAGAAATCCATTCTTGCCCTCAACGCCGCCATGCAGAATAACCAGAGCATCTATTTAGCCCCCCAGCTTGACATCAAGGATGAGGATCCCGGTGTGGACAACCTGGCGCCAATGGGCGTGGTGGGCACAATCAAGCAAATTTTAAAGCGCCGAGACGGCATCCGCATTTTGGTGGAGGGCAATTACCGGGCGAAAATTACGGATGTGCTTCAGGACCATCCTTACATGATGTGCGACGTGGTCTCCTGTGAGGAAGCCGCGGCGCGGGATACGGCGAAAACCGTGGCTCTGATACGGGCAGTGAAGGAAGCCTTCGGGGAGTACATGGAAATGGCTCCCAAAATGGCGCCGGACATCGTGCTGGAGGTGCAGACCACCGACGATCCTGGCTATCTGGCGGATTACATCACCGCCAACATTATGATGGAGTATCAGGATAAAATCGATATCCTGTGCGAGCTTCATCCGGTAAAGCGGCTGCAAAAGCTGCTGAAGATCCTGACCCGCGAAGTGGATATTCTGAAGCTGGAAACCGAACTGAGCGCTAAGGTGAAGGAGCAGATCGACCAAAACCAGCGGGAATATTTTATGCGGGAGCAGATCAAGGCTATCACCGAGGAACTGGGCGAGGCGGATTCCCCTCAAAGTGAGGCCGAGGAATTCAAGGAGAAAATTCTGGGCCTGGATTTGCCCGACGGTGTGCGGGAAAAGCTGTTAAAGGAATGCGACCGCCTGTACAAAATGCCCTTTGGTTCCCATGAGGCCAACGTGGTCCGCAATTACCTGGATATCTGTATGGAGCTGCCCTGGAATGTGGAATCCAAGCTGAATATTGATATTAACCGGGCCAGAAAAATTTTGGACGCCGACCACTATGGGATGGACAAGGTTAAGGAGCGGATGCTGGAGCTGCTGGCGGTGAAAAAAACTGGCGCCGGATGTGAAAGGCCAGATCATCTGCCTGGTGGGGCCTCCCGGTGTGGGTAAAACCTCTATCGCCAAATCCGTGGCCAAGGCTATCGGCTGTAACTATGTCCGGATCGCCTTAGGCGGCGTCCGGATGAGTCGGACATCCGGGGACACAGGAGAACCTACATAGGCGCCATGCCCGGCAGAATCATTTCCGCCATTAACCAGGCGGGCACCCGAAATCCCTTGATTTTGCTGGATGAAATTGATAAGCTGGGCGCGGATTACAAGGGCGATCCTACCTCCGCGCTGCTGGAGGTACTGGATGCGGAGCAGAACAATACCTTCCAGGATCATTATATCGATCTTCCCTTTGACCTGAGCGACGTACTGTTTATCACCACGGCCAACGACGCCAGCATGATCCCGGGGCCTCTGCTGGACCGTATGGACATCATTGAGCTGCCCAGCTATACTCATGAGGAAAAATTCCAGATCGCCAAACGGCATTTGGTTCCCAAGCAGATGAAAAAGCACGGCCTGACCAGTAAAACGGTAAAAATCACCGACGACGCCCTCCATGAGCTGATCAGCGGCTATACCAGGGAGGCGGGCGTCCGTAATTTGAGCGGGTAATCGCTTCCCTGTACCGGAAAGCCGCTAAAAAGCTGGTAGCCGGCGAGGCGAAGAGGGTGACGGTCGGGGTCAAGCAGCTTGAGCCGATGCTGGGGCCAAAGCGTTTCAAGGACGAGCAAGGATACAAGAAGGATGAAATCGGCCTAGTGAACGGCCTGGCCTGGACCGCGGTAGGCGGAGAGACCATGCCCATCGAGGTAGCGGTCATGGACGGTAGCGGAAAGATTGAGCTTACCGGAAATTTAGGCGACGTGATGAAGGAATCCGCCAGAACAGCCATCAGCTGTGTGCGAACCCGGGCAAAGGGACTAGATATCAGCCCTGATTTTTATAAAACCAAGGATATCCATATCCATGTTCCGGAAGGGGCGGTGCCGAAGGATGGCCCAAGCGCCGGCATCGCCATGGCGACGGCTGTGGTGTCTGCTCTCAGCGAGAGGCCGGTGCGCCACGAGGTGGCGATGACCGGAGAGATCACCTTGCGGGGGCGGGTGCTTCCCATCGGCGGCCTGAAGGAAAAAACCATGGCGGCTTACCGACACGGCATCAAAACCGTAATTATCCCGGCGGAAAACCAGCCGGACTTGAAAGAAGTAGACGAGACGGTTAAGTCCAATATCCAGTTTGTCCCGGTGGAAACCTTGGACACCGTTTTGGAGTGGGCGTTGGTTCCCCAAAAGGAGGAGGAAGCCCTTCCCGCCGGAGAACAAACTAAAGAAGCGGCGGTGGTGCCTCCGGTGAAAAAAGACTGCGAGAAAATCCGCGTTTCTTTCCTGAAAAATTTTCAAGGCCTGCAAAAACGCGGAAGTAACAGCAGGGCTCGGAGCTTCCGTGCGGCGGTAAGGTCCGTCAGTCCGTTGGAAAGAGAGCCGCCGAAGCAGCAATACGCGGCATGGCGGGCGAAAGGCTGAAAAGCTGTTACGCTGGATAAGGAGCATTGTATGAGATTTGATAACGGGGTTTTTGAGCTGGCGGCCGGAAGGTCCGGCCAGCTTCCCGCAGGCGATTTGCCGGAAATCGTATTTTCCGGTAAATCCAACGTGGGAAAGTCCTCCCTGATTAATAAACTGCTCAACCGGAAAAATTTAGCCCGGGTCAGCGCGACGCCGGGAAAGACGGCCACCATTAATTTTACCGCCTGGATCAAGCCAGGCTGGTGGATCTGCCCGGCTATGGTTACGCCAAAGGTATCCTTGGCGGAGAAAAAACGCTGGGCGGAACTGGTGGAAGGATACTTCCAGCAGGAAAGGAATCTCGCCTTAGTGGTTCAATTGGTGGATATGCGCCATCCTCCCACAAAGGACGACCTGCATATGATTGAGTTTTTTTATGTGACGGCGGTTTTCCTTTTTTGGTGGCGCTGACCAAAAAAAGCGATAAGCTGAACCAAACGGAACGCAGGCAAAGGCTCGCCGCGCTGGAAGAAGCGTTTTCCGATTATGAGGGCCTGCGGCTGATCCCCTTTTCATCGGTCACCGGCGAAGGGGTAGAGGAGCTGCGGGAAATTTTATCCTCTGTGGCGGAAGAACCGGAGGAGCTTGGCTGAATTTTATCGTTAAGGGGTTGGAATCATGTTTGTAGCAGATTGCTTTGATGTAAATGAAAAAGGTCACTTGACCATAGGCGGGTGCGACACGGTAGGGCTGGCCAAGGAATACGGCACGCCCCTTTATGTGATGGATGAAATGACCATCCGTCAGGCCTGCCGCCTTTATCAAAAATCCTTTCAGGAAAACTATGACGGCCATGGTATGGCGTTTTACGCCAGTAAAGCGCTGAACTGTAAGGAGCTTTGCCGGATCGTGGCCGAGGAGGGCCTGGGTCTGGATGTGGTCTCCGGCGGAGAGTTATACACAGCTCTAAAGGCCGGATTCGATCCGGAAAAGATTCATTTCCACGGGAATAATAAAACCCAGGATGAATTGAACATGGCCTTGGACAACGGCGTCGGCGTGATCGTTATGGATAATCTGGACGAGATGAAAAGGCTGGACCAGCTGGCGGCGGAAAAGGGCGTGACCGCTCAGGTTTCCATGCGGATCAAGCCCGGAATCGACGCCCATACCCACAGTTTTATCCGCACCGGACAGATCGACTCTAAGTTTGCTTTGCCCTGGAGACCGGAGAGGCTTTGGAAGCGGCGAAAGCGGCCATCGCCTCTAAGAACCTGAATTTGAAAGAAATCCACTGCCATATCGGCTCTCAGATTTTCGATATCGATCCTTTTGTCCTGGCGGCCGAGGTGATGATGGGCTTCCGCAAGCAGATCAAGGATGTCACAGGCGTTACGGTGGAGTGTATGAATCTGGGCGGCGGCTTTGGAATCAAATATACCGACCGCGATCATCCGCAGCCTTATAACGCTTATATGAGCACGGTCGCGAAGGCGGTCAAGGCAAAGGCAAAGGAATACGATATGCCGGTGCCTTTTTATCTGCCTGGAGCCTGGAAGATCCATTGTGGGAGAATCCGGCATCACGCTGTATACGGTGGGGAGCGTCAAGGTGATTCCCAAGATCCGCACCTATGTGTCTATCGACGGCGGTATGACGGACAATCCCCGTTATGCCCTGTATAAGTCCAGCTATCTGGCTGTAATCGCCGATAAGGCGGGCCAGCCGGCGGTGGAAAAGGTCACCATCGCTGGGAAATGCTGTGAAAGCGGTGATTTAATCCAGGAGGACGCTATGATCCAGGAGGCGGCGCCCGGAGATACTCTGGCGGTATTTTCCACTGGGGCTTATAACTATTCCATGTCGTCCAATTATAACCGGATTCCCAAGCCTCCTATCGTAATGGTCAAGGCTGGAAGCTCCAGAGTGATTGTAAAAAGGGAAACCTACGACGATTTAATCAAAAACGACGTGTAAGCGCCGCTGGCGGCTTCGTTTTTCTCCTTGCCTTTATTTTATATGTGACGGAAAGCACAGAAAAGAACGCACGCCGCCGGCTGCTCAAGAAACAGCTTATCTTTGCGCCAGCGGCGAAAACCATCAAAAGGAGCCTGTGGAAGAAATTTCACAGGCTCCTTTTGATAGTTTTCAGAAAGAGATATTCCCTCTGCTGAACTTGAGATAAATAAAAAATCTTGGCAAATGAATCGGTAGAAGTTCGATCGTAAGCAAAAAAGAAATAGAATTATTTTCTTTCAGAAAAGCGTGATGAGACGAAATAGGCGAAAGTTAAAAAGCACGGAAGCCCTAAACAGAAGGGCACAATTGGTTTGCCGGCAGCGGAACGAATACAGGGATAGAGTTTTCAGCCCCTTTTTAGGCGGCGGATTCTGACCCCAGGGGAAACTGATCGCTAGTTTGCTGGCGGTTTGGATTGTGATCTTTACTTTTCCGCTTTTCTGTGATAAAATTTTATTGTACTAAACCGCAGAAGGAGGCCTTTTGATGAATTCCAAATTGAGAGAAGAGGGCGTGGATTTTTTGTTCCGCTCTATCCTTCAGCTGAAAACAGTAGATGAATGCTATGATTTTTTTGAAGACCTTTGCACTGTTCCGGAGATCAAGGCCATGTCCCAGCGCTTGGTAGTGGCTCACATGCTGAGCGAGCACAAGGTCTATAGTGATATCGTGACGAAAACCGGCGCCAGCACAGCCACCATCAGCCGGGTGAACCGGGCCTTGAATTATGGATGCGACGGCTATGAGATGGTGTTTCGGCGCCTGAGCGAAGAGGATCAGCAGGAAAAATGAGCAGCTACGCCTATTTTGCCGGGTATTATGATGAGCTGACCCGAAATGTGGATTACGGGAAGCAGGCGGACTATTTAGAGGCTCTGTGCCATAGGCTGGGACATGCTCCCGGCTTATCCTTGGATCTGGCTTGCGGAACTGGAAGCCTGACGGTGGAGCTGTGCAGGCGGGGATGGGATATTTATGGTGTCGATGGATCGCCGGAAATGCTCTCAGCGGCCATGCAGAAGGCCTCAGAAGAAGGACTGCATATTTTATTTCTATGTCAAAAAATGCAGAGAATCGACCTGTACGGCACTGTAGACACGGTGGTTTGCACCCTGGACAGCATTAACCATTTGACAAGCCCGCAGGATGTGCAAAGAACCTTTGACCGGGTATCACTGTTTTTAAATCCAGGCGGATATTTTATCTTTGACGCCAATACGATCTATAAGCATCGGGAGGTATTGGGGAACAATACCTTTGTTTATGATACGCGAAATGTTTACTGCGTTTGGCAGAATACCTTTTCTCCAAGCCAAAACAGGATAACCATCAGCCTGGATGTTTTCCATCGAGATGGAAATGCTTATTACCGCAGCCAGGAATCCTTCAGCGAACGGGCTTACGCCCGGGAGGAGTTGGAGGAAATGCTGAAAAAGGCGGGCTTAGAGGCGGTGGAGGTATTCCATGAGCAAAGCTTTGAGCCGCCGCGGGAAGCCTCTCAGCGCTTGGTTTATGCGGCGCGGAAGCCCATGCGGAAATAGGAGCTTTTCGGCGGCGGGCCCTTGCCGGCCCGTTTTAGAATAACTTGATAATCCTGCTTACTAGATTTTTAGTCAATCCAATCCTTTGAGGAGGCAATTATGGACCGTTTGATTCGCTGCATCACCAAGGACGGCGCAATTATGGCGTCGGCTGTAGATTCTACCAATATCGTCTATACGGCGCAGAAAATACACCAGTTGACCCCGGCAGCCACCGCAGCTTTGGGGAGGCTTTTAACAGCTTCCTCGATGATGGGCGCCCAGCTGAAGCAGGAGGGGGCCAGCCTGACCTTAAAAGTCAGCGGAGACGGTCCAATCGGCTCCATGGTGGCGGTAGCCTACAGCAGCGGATGCTGTAAAGGCTATGCGGTAAATCCTCATGCCCAGGCGGAAAACTATCCCAACGGAAAGCTGAATGTAGCCGGAGTGGTTGGAAAAACGGCATCCTTTATGTGATGCGCGATTACGGTGCCGGAGAGCCCTATATGGGACAGATTCCTTTGGCCAGCGGGGAGATTGCGGAGGACATTACAAGCTATTACGCCGCCAGCGAACAGATTCCCACGGTCTGCGCCCTGGGAGTGCTTTGCGATAAAAGCGAGGGGGAGGCATTGCTCTCCGGCGGTCTTTTAATACAGCTGCTGCCGGCGGCCGGGGAAGAGGCGGTCGCAAGGCTGGAGAAGAATATCAGCCTGCTGGAGCCGGTAACCACCATGCTGGCCAAGGGGCTTTCTATCGAGGAAATGGTGGGCAAGGCGCTGGAGGGCTTTGAGTGGGAAATCCTGGAGGAGCGGAAGGTGGCCTACGTTTGTGATTGCAGTAAGGAGCGGGTGGTACGAGCGGTCACCTCCTTACCAAATGACGAAATTTTGTCTCTTGCCGACGAGCGGGGGGTTTGCTGAGGCGGGCTGCCAATTCTGCAATCGGAAGTACCGGATTTCCAAGGAAGAGCTTCTTCGAATCGTGGAAGAAAAATCAAAAAAAAAAAGATGGGGAAAAGTGTTGACTTTTATTTGGAAATATAGTATTATATAACTCGTCGCTGAGAGCGCCAAGGAAAAAAGCGTTTGAAAACGGCGTTTTTGGGAGCATAGCTCAGCTGGGAGAGCACTGCCTTACAAGCAAGGGGTCACAGGTTCGAGCCCTGTTGTTCCCACCACAGGTTTTCCTGATAAAACTGAAAGCATTTGGCCTGAGTTCGAAAAGAATCGGGCCGAAGCGTTCAGGATATGGCCCGGTAGTTCAGCTGGTTAGAACGCTAGCCTGTCACGCTAGAGGTCGACGGTTCGAGCCCGTTCCGGGTCGCCATATTTGCCTCTGTAGCTCAGTCGGTAGAGCAGGGGACTGAAAATCCCCGTGTCATTGGTTCGATTCCGATCGGAGGCACCACAACGTCCGCTGACAGCGGACGAGAAACGCGGATGTAGCTCATCTGGTAGAGCGCCACCTTGCCAAGGTGGAGGTAGCGAGTTCGAGCCTCGTCTTCCGCTCCATTGATAGAAAGGACGCTTAAAATGTAATATTTTGAGCGTCTTTTTCATAAAATAAGAGTATGGTGCCATGGCCAAGTGGTAAGGCAAAGGTCTGCAAAACCTTTATTCCCCAGTTCAAATCTGGATATGCGCATAAGATTTACCATACTGTAGGAAAACAAAAGTTATACTGGGAGGTTTTTATTTCTTGACTTTTGGAAAAGAAAAAGTTACCCTTAATTTGTCAATAATAATATTTATTGGAAATACCTGACAGAAAGGTTGGATGTGGTTATCAAAAATTTTTAATTCACAGTAAAAGCATAGGGAAATCCTCTTATCTGTGGAACTCCGCGTCCGCTATGCTGAACTCCTTCCAAACGGTGGTCATTCTGATGGTGATTTCCAGGATTGATCCGGTGAATGACGCGGGAATTTTTGTGATCGCTTACGCCATTGGAAATTTAATGCTGACCATTGGCCGTTACGGAATCCGTCAATTTCAGGCGTCGGACGTCGTCGAGAAATACAGCTACCGCGAGTATTATTATTCCAGGGTTTTGACGACAGGACTGATGCTGGCGATCTCTTTGGCTTACATCGGTTTTGAATACGGCACCGGCCAATACGACGGCAATAAAAGCAGACGCCTTTGAGGATGTATTTCACGGAATGTTACAGCAGCATGACCGGTTGGATATCGGCGGAAAAATTCTCACGGTGAGGCTGTTCCTATATACCGTTCTCTATATGGTCCTTTACGCTGTGACAAAGGATTTGATTCTGACCTCCCTGATCAGCTTACTCGTTTCTTTTGCCCTGTTTGTTCTTCTCAACGGGATGGCTCTGAAATCCTTTCCGGTAGAAAAGGGAGAGCTTTCTTTTCGAAAAATCGGAGCTATGCTGTGGGAGTGCTTTCCCCTGTTCGGC